>Ga0209062_1003194_pt1 | contig 19483 bp, 16 predicted proteins | sample Coa_R2_2_FD_187158 | JGI IMG/M metagenome (GOLD analysis project Ga0209062, IMG submission 187158) | Surface soil microbial communities from Centralia Pennsylvania, which are recovering from an underground coalmine fire - Coalmine... | ecosystem: Environmental > Terrestrial > Soil > Unclassified...
CTCGCCGATCCCTACCATGAGCAACATGGCGCGCTGATGGAGACGGCTGCGCCGGCCGCTCAGTTCGCAGAGTAAGGATGGGACGCCGGTGGCAACACAGGCCGTGAGCCGCCCTGGGCGCCGCCGCGGCCCTGGTGGCCCTGACTTTGCCGCCGCTGGCCACGGCCGGCACCCCGGCCCGGGCGGCCTCGCCGACGGGCACGATCACGTTCTTCAATTACACCGTCGACCCGGTCTCGGACGCGCTGTTGCGCAAAGACGTGAAGGCTTTTGAAACCAGCCACCCCGGGGCGCACGTCAATCTCATCCTTGTCCCGCCCGACCAGTATGCCGCGAAGAGCCTGCTGGCCGTGGCCTCGAACCAGCCACCAGACATCGCCTGGTATGACCCGATTCACTATGCCTGGTGGAAGAAGGGCCTGATCGCCGACCTGACGCCCTACATCCAGGCCGATCCGGTGATCAGCAATCCCAAGCTGTTCAGCACGCAGTACAACGCGCCGTTCAAGTTCGACGGAAAGCACTACTTCGCCCTCTCCACCGGCGCCGACGGCATGATGACGTACTTCAATAAGACGCTCTTCGACAAGGCCAAGGTGCCCTATCCCTCACAAGACTTCGGGCCCAAGGGTTGGACCTGGCAGGACTTCCTCAAGGACTGCCAGCGCCTGACGCTGGACCGCAACGGCAAGCATCCCACCGATTCGGGCTTCGATGCGCAGCACGTGGTGCAGTGGGGTACCACGCTCTCCGATTCCATGAGCGCCTGGTGGGGTTGGCAGATCGTCCCCTGGTCGTACGGCGCGCAGTTGGTGGACAGACCGCACGATCCGACCAGGTTCTTGATGACGGATCCCAAGATGGTGGCCGCCCTGCAATTCATCCAGGACCTGATCTACAAGTACCACGTGGCGCCGAAGCCGTCGCAGGCCCAGGCGCTCTTCACCAACGTCGACAGCTTCTCCACGGGCAAGGTCGCCATCGACCTCGACGGCGGCTGGAGCCTGGTGCCGCGCGCCAACATCACCCGCTTCAAGTGGGATATCGCGCCCCTGCCCGGTGGCCCGGCCGGCCGTTTCAGCCCCATCTGGTCGGCTGGCTTCGTGATGACGACCAAAGCGCGCAATCCCAAGCTTGCCTGGGAGTTCATCCGCTGGGCGGCGGCCGATCCGACATGGCAGCGGGACCAGGCCGTCTTCCGCGTCCCGGCCCTGCGTTCGGTGGCCGACACCTTCTACAAGCATCCCACCGGCAAGGGGCTGCCCGAGCACTTCCTGGTGCGCGTGCAGACCCTGCGCAAGACCTATCCGGGCGATATCTGGCACAAACACTGGAACGAGATCCAGGATAAGATCTGGGCCGGCCCTCTTGAGCAATACTGGCGAGGCGAAATCACGGCCGCCCAGCTGGCGAGCCAAATCAACGACGCCAGTACGGCCTACCTGAGCCGGCCGTGACCGCGATGACACGGCCACGGCATATCTGAGTCATCTGGCATCGTGCCCGGGTGCGCACCCGGGCACGGTCGTATTCCGCACGCTCATGGCCGGTATTCCACGGCTCCCGCGGCTGCGGCCAGGTCGTTCCAGGCCAGCGCGAGGGCCGAAACAGCACGAAACAGCGGGTACAGCTCCGCCCACAAGGCGTCGACGGTCTCCTTGATGGCGGCGTCGCGCTCGGCGGCCGCCGCCCGCTCCCGTAGCCGATCGTGGGCAGGTATCGCCGCCCGCACGGAGCGCTCAAGCTGCTCTATGGCCGCCAGTTGCCGCGCGGCTAGATCCGCGATCGGCGGGAACACGGCGCCCGCCTCCTCCCGTTCTCGCGCGGTTGCGCCCCCGTACCGCGGAGGCAGCTTGTTGCCTTGGTCGTCCCAGTGCGTGTGCGTCGGCTCGATGTGCGGCGTGACGGACAGGTACAACGTCAGCGGGGCCGCTCCGGCGTTGCGCACCTGATGTAGCTGGCCGGCGCGCACGAAGCAGAGTTGTCCCGGCCCCAGGATCGCGCGCTCCCCGTCGATCTCGATCTCGGCCTGCCCTTCCAGCACCAGGAAGATTTCGTGCCCCAGGTCATGGCTATGTCGTTCGTGGACCTCGTGCGGGGACAGCCTGATGAAACGCGCCCGTACCTCGGGCGTGATCTCCAGATTCCTGACGTCGGTACGGTAGTCAAAGATCCGATAGGCCATGGCGTACCCCCTTCCTCCTTACCCTCGTCGGAATGCCTGCACGATCTCGTGCACCAGGGCCACGTCGGCCCGCGCCTCCAGGGGGCCGGCCAGCGGTGGCTCCCCCGTCGCGATGCAGCGGTGGAACTGCGCGATCTCGCGTTGAAAGCCGGGGTCGTGCGAGAACGCGGCCGTGCGCGTCCACGGTACGCCGCCCTCGCTGCCCTGCACGGTGACCGTCGTGGGCCGGCCGCGGGAAAAGCCGGTCGGGAAACTGAGCAGCACCCGCTCCTCTGCTCCGTAGACCTCGAGTGTCTCTTTGAAGTCCCAGAGATCGGGTAGATCGACCCAGCTGGCGACGCAGCGGCGGTCGCCACCGTAGGCCAGCACGGCGCTCAGGGCGCGGCCTCCCTGCCAGATCTCGGCGCTGACGACGCGCTGCGGCGGGCCGAAGATGCCCCGCAGGCTGCTGATATCGTGGATCATGCTGCCGATGAGCAGGCCAAAGGCGGTCCGCTCGTCCGAGCTCGCGCCGGCGCCGAGGGCGGCGACGAGGCCGGCCTCTTGCCGGCGCCGCAACTCCTCACGCGCATCCTCGGGAACGTCGCCGCAGCGCACGATGCGCACGTCGCGCAGGTGCAACGCATTGTCGGGGTGCAGATGGTTGACCTGGATGAAGCGGATGTCGCGCATGGCCAGGATCCGCTCTCGCGCGTACTGATAACCGGGCTCGTGTTGCTTCATGTACCCGACCATCGCCACGACGCCCGCCTCATGGGTCGCGCGCACGATCTCATCCGCCTCGGCCACGGTCCAGCACAGCGGCTTCTCGATCAGAAGGTGCTTGCCGGCCCTCGCCGCGGCCAGGATCGCCGGCGTCTTGGGGTCGGCCAGGCACAGCAGGACCGCGTCGACGTCCGCGGCCAGCAGCGCGTGATAGTCGGTATAGCGCCCGGACACGCCGAAGCGGTCGCCGACGGCCTGGACCAACCCCGGCGAGATGTCGCACACGGCCGTCACCTCCCAGATGTCCGGTCGCTCGATGAGATTTGGCAGGTGCTGCATCTGGGCGATGGCCCCGCAGCCGACCACGCCGATCCGTAGCCGTCGCTCATCCATGATGATCGCGCCTTTCCTCCGCTTCTGGGCGCCGCCGCGACACGCGTGCTAGACCGATATTGGACCGATGTCGGCGCGTGCACTAGCGTACATCGCCGACCGCCGCCCGTCAACCGCGCTGATAGTCGCGTTGAATCGACCGCCCGCAGGGCAGATGTCCGCCTGTCCGACGCAACCTGCGGCTCGGAGCTCCAACGCCGGATCTCCGCCACTGAGGGTACCGTCGTAGCTTTGGTTTAGTTGCTCAACCGCCATGGGCAATGGCCGGCACGCCGGGCGCCGGCAAGCGTCGCAAGACGTTTGGTTCACCCGCCTCCTCCCACGGCACTTGGTTGTGGAAACCCCACAGACGAATCAGGAGTGGAGATGCCTCGGGCAGGAGCGCCGGATCGGTGCTGCGCGTGTAGTCCTCCTGTCGAGTGGCCCACGAACGACAGTAGTACGCCGTGACACCGCGCCGCTGGTTGGCGGAGCGATTGGCCTCCCGTGAATGAAACAGCCGCGAATCGAATACCGCCACTGCGCCCGCCGTGCCCGTCGCTTGCGTTTCCTGAGGGTAGACTGTATCCGTCACCGGCTTGTCATCCCACAGATGCGATCCCGGCACGACGCGTGTCGCTCCATTCTCAGGCGTGAAGTCGTCGAGCATCCACATGCTGTTGATATGGGTCGGGAACGGGATGCGGCGGTCCAGCATATCGTCACGGTGCAGGAACTGCCGCGGCGCGCCCGCATTGCTCCCGTGCGCGTTGAGCGCGGCCAAGATAAAGTCGTCGCCCAGCAAGGCGGCCATGATCTCCATGAGGAGGGGATGCTGCACTGTCTCACGGAACGTGGCGTGCTTATTGGTGAGATTATAGGAGAAGCGTACCTTGCCGTGCGCGGTTGATGCCCCTTCACGCGCAAAGACCTCCTCCACTGCCGCGCGCAGGCGTTCCACCTCATCGGGCGAGAAAACGTCCGGGATCACGGCGAATCCCTGCTCGGCTATCTGCTTCAGGTACCGATCGATAGGCTCAACCATGAACTAGGTCCTTTCAACCAAAGTAGCGCACATCTACCGTCACCCTTTGACTCCCGTGATCACGATGCCTTGAATGAATAGGCGCTGCGCCAGGAAGTACACCACGATGCAGGGGGTGACGACGAGGAGCGACATGGCCATCAGCAATTGAGTCTGCATGGCTGTGTGCGGGCTGCCCTGGAAGAACACCAGTCCCAGGGGCAGGGTGAAGAGCTGTTGGTCCGAGAGGTAGACAAGAGGCGTGAAGAAATCGTTCCAGGTTCCCATGAATGTGAAGATAGCCACCGTGGCCAGCGCCGGCCGGGAGAGCGGCAGGATGATGGACAAGAAGATCCTCGGGAAGCCCGCGCCGTCGATGCGCGCGGCCTCGTCCATCTCCAGCGGGATTGTCATGAAGAACTGCCGCAGCAGGAAGACATTGAAGGCGCTGCCGAAGAACGAGGGGACGATCAGGGGATAGAGGGTGTTGTACCAACCGATCTTCTGGAACACGATGAATGATGGGACCGTCGTGACCGCGCCAGGGATGATCAAGGCGGAGAGGAGCACCAGGAAGATCAGGTCCCTGCCGGGCCAGCGGAGGCGCGCAAAGGCGTAGGCCCCCATGGAACAGGAGACCGTTGTGCCAACGATGACCAGACCGACGACAAGCACGGAGTTCTTGAGGTACTGCGCCAGCGGCACGACCCCGGCCACCAGGCTGAAGTTCTCCACGTGCAGCGGCCAGGGAATCCACACGGGCGGCCACGCGGAGACCTCGGGAGGCGACTTGAACGCCGTGGTCAGCTCCCAGAAGAACGGGAACGCGGCGATGGCGGCGCCCGAGACGACGATGAGGTAGACGACCGCTTGCCAGAGGGCGCGCCGCCATCGCGGACTCTGATACCAGGAAAGGCGCGAGCTCGTGTCGCGGGTGGCTCGGACCGCCATCAGCGCCTCCTCTCTCCTTCGTAATAGACCCACATGGTGCCGGAGCGAAACAGCACGAGGGTGAGTGCGAGCACGATGGCAAAGAAGATCCAGGCCATGGCCGAGGCATAACCCATCTGGAAGTAGCTGAAGGCGTTCCGATAGAGGTAGAGCATAAAGGTCAGCGTCGTGTTATCGCGACCACCCTGGGTCATCACGTAGGGCTCCGTGAACCACTGAAACTGCCAGATCAGGCCCAGGACCATATTGAAGAAGATGACGGGGCTGAGCATGGGTAGCGTCACATGGATGAAACGCCGCCAGGCCGTTGCCCCGTCGACCTTCGCCGCGTCATAGAGTTCGGTGGGGATGCCCTGCAGCCCGGCCAGGTAGATCACGATGCTCCCGCCCACACCCCATAGCGAGACGACCACCAGCGTCCAAAGCGCCGTCGCATCGTTGTTCAGCCAGTCGGGCGGCTGGAGGCCGACCTGACGGAGCAGGCTGTTGACGATGCCGAAGACGGGGTTCAAGATCCACAGCCACAGCACGGCTACGGCCGCCCCCGAGACCACCGAGGGCAGGAAGTAGATGGTGCGCCATAGGCTGACGGCGCGGATCTTCTGATTGAGCAGCATGGCCAGTCCCAGTGACAGGGCAAGGCCGAGGGGAAGGCCGACCACGGCCGCTTTGGTCGTGACGGCGATGGATTGCCAGAAGTTGCCCTGGCGGATAGTCAGCTTCTTGGCGGCCGAGAGCACATCCTGCCAGGTCCAGTTGTCGGTGGGCACGGGCACGTGGGCCTTGGCGAACAGGTCCCGGTTATAGTAGAACTGCATACTGCACAGCGACCCGTTCTGGGTGGCATAGATGTGTTGGTTATCGTACTTCACCATGTTGTACGACCAGGTGCGGGTCTTGGCAGGGTTCGTGAGCGTGGGGTCGGAAGCGATGTAGTGGTCCAGCGGCAGGATCTTGCCCTCCTGCACGTATCTGCACCCTATCCACCACGTCCAGCCCGGCGTGTGGCCGCTCGGGGTGTCCCGGCCCGTCCGTCCAGGATAGCGGGCCCCTCGTCGGCCAGGGGCCGGGCGTACAGCGTCGCTTCGGCCCGCGCCGTGTGCATGTGATGGCGCATGGCCGCCCGCGCCGCGTCGGCGTCGCCATCGGCCACGGCGTTGCGGATGTCACGGTGCTCGTCAAGGGCGCGCTCGGTCGCCTCGGGCAGGCGGGTGCCGCGCAACATCCCGGTGTGGATGGGCGCCAGAATAGGCTGCAAGACCAACGCCAGCACGGGGTTGCCCGTCCCGGCGGCCAGGGCGCGGTGAAACTCCAAGTCCGCCTCCACATTGGCCACCGGATTGTGGGTCGAACCGGCCATCCGTGCGAGCGCGCCGTCCAGTTCCCGCAACGCCGCCGGGTCGCGGCGGTGTGCCGCGAGACCGGCGGCCTCGATCTCGATCATCGACCGGACCTCCAGGACGTCGAGCACGCTGGCGCGCCCGCTGCGGATGAGCGTGGCGATGGGCTCCGCGACGTGCCAGTGATCGGGCGTCGTGACGAAGGAGCCCACCCCGTGGCGAATGGAGACCAGCCCGCTGACACTCAGGGTCGTGAGTGCCTCGCGGATGACCACGGAGCTGACGCCAAAGCGCCGGCTCAGCTCCCGCTCAGGAGGTAGCGCTTCCCCGGCGCCAATCTCGCCCTCCACGATCAACTCGCGTAGGTGCTGAGCGACCTGCTCGCTCAAGCGTCGCCTCGCCACCTCTGCCATTCTTGCGCAAGGCCCCCGCGTGTGCTATAGTCACCACATCTCTAGCCATCGTACGCCTGTCGCGCCTGCCTTGTCAACCGTCCGCGCGGCCCGGAGGTCCAACGCCCGATCTGGGCGACCTGCTCTCCGTCCACAGCCGCGTCGTGGCGTCCATGCTCACGCCCCGGTGGCCACGGCCTCGCCTCGATAGGTGTCGCTGGGTGAAGCGGAGCCGGGCAAGCCTGGATTAGTCATGGACGGCCCCGGGCCTCCGACACCGCGGCGCGCTGGTGCCTGGGACCGCCGGCATCCCTGCCGGCCCCGCGTGAGCCGGGCAAGGGGGATGCGTCGTTGCCCGGATTGTCTGTTCGGCATGTACTCGTGAGAGGAGATGAGCCGATGACGGAACCGCTCCGGCTGGGCTACGTCGGCTGTGGCTTCATGGCCCAGCACGTGCACCTGCCCAACTTCGCATCGTTGCCCGACTGCCGCCTCGTTGCCCTGGCCGAGACGCGCCCCCGCCTGGCCGGGCTGGTGGCCGAGCGCTACGGCATCCCCACGGTCTACCCCAGCCATCTCGAGCTGGCCGGCGATCAGAGCGTCGAGGCGGTCGGCGTCTCCGCCGGGTTCGCACAGCAGGGAGAGATCGCCGCCGACCTGCTGCGCGCGGGCAAGCACGTCTTCATGGAGAAGCCGATGGCCGTCTCGGTCGCGCAGGCCGAACGCATCCTCGCCGCTGCGCGGGAGGGGCAGGCCCGTCTGATGGTGGCCTACATGAAGCGCTACGACCCCGGCAACGTGCTCGCGCGCGAGACAATAAGGCGCTGGCAAGATAGCGGCGAGATGGGCGAGGTGGTGTACGCGCGCAGCCACGCCTTCTGCGGGAACTGGCTGGCGGCGATGGACCCGACGGAGCTAATCGCCACCGACGAGAAAGCGCCGCCCTACTCCTACACCGGCCTGGTGCCGGCCTGGCTGCCGCCGGATAAAGTCCCCGGCTACATCGACTACCTGCAGAACTTCACCCACAACATCAACCTGCTGCGCTACTTCCTCGGCTCCGGTGCCGCGGTCGGGGTGCACAGCGCCACCTTCGGCGACGACGGCATGACCGGCGTGGTGGTGCTGAACCTGGCCGGCGTGCCCTGCACCGTGGAGAGCGCGGACATCGCCTTCCACTACTATGACGACCACACCCAGGTCTACTTCCAGAATGGATGGGTGCACGCCTGGGCTCCCCCGCTGTTCCAGCGCGCTGCCCAGTCGCGCGTGGAGATCTACGAGGGCGGTGCGGCCCATCGGTACACCTATCCCCTGGCCGATCCCCTTGATGCCTGGCAATATCGGGAGGAAGCAGCCCACTTCGTGCACGCACTGCGCAGCGGAGCACCCTTCCGCTCCAGCGGCGAGGATACCCTGCCGGATGTCCAGCTCTACGAGCAGATCTATCGCCATTATCTTGGCCGCGCGGACGATTGACAACGCGGCGCGACAGGCGTACCATGGGCAGAGATGTGATGACTATAGCACACGCGGGGCTTTGCGCAAAAATGGCCGCCGCCCACGCGCCCCCGTGCGCCGGTAGAGCGGGACGCTGTTCCGGGGGAAGCTGACGATGATGCAGGAGGCCACGATCGGGGCGGACCGGCCGTCGACGTATTTCTGGCAGGACGCGGCGTTGCTGGCGATGCAGGCGATCTCACATCGCGTCGATGATGATCGCGGCGGTCAGCCCTATTTCTGGCTCAACTTGAAGGCCGACCCGCCCCGCCTGGAACATCAGAGCTGGGATTATTGCGACATGAGCGGACGCTGGGTCGACGGGCTGCTGCTGGGCCGGTTGATGACCGGCGCACAAGACTACGCCGCTGTCGAGCAGACTCTGCGCACTTTTCTGCTCGCACGAGCCAATCCGCGCGACGGCCTGTTTTACAACGCGGATGCACCGGAGTTTGGCTCCCGTGGCGGCGCCGACCTGTTCTGCCAGGGCCGTGTCTTGCTCGGCCTCCTCTCCTGGTGGCTCGAATGCGGCGAGAGCCGCATCGAGAATTACATCCGGCGGCTCATTGGCGGACTAGCGCAGGCCGCGCTCTGGGACGAAGACTGCGCCTACTATCCGGCAACGCTGCGCGGTGAGGGTAGCTGGCTGAACGTGCCGCACGACGCCGGTGCGCTCGACCCCAAGGTAGCCCCGGCCCTGGGCGCACCGGGGTACTGGGCCTCGATCATCAACGGCGTGATGGCCTACCATCGGTACAGCGGCAGCCTCGAGGCCTTGCATCTGGCAGGAGGGCTGGCCCGCTACTACATGCACCCCGGCGGAGCCGTGGCCGCCGATGGGTCCTACCGCGGCCACACGCACAGCGGCGGCGTCCTGCCAACTACAGCGGGTATCCTGCGCTTCGGCTTGGCCACGCACGATGAGGGCATGGTGCGTTGGGCACAGCGGGTCTTCGAGTATACGCGTCGAAACGCCGCGGACTTTGGTTGGCTTCCGGACGGCGTCGGATTCCCCGACGACTACATGTGGAGCCAGTTCTGCGAAACGTGCGCCCTCTCCGACTATCTGGAGCTGGCCATCCTGCTCAGCGAGGCCGGTCTCGGCGACTACTGGGACGATGTGGAGCGCTGCGCCCGCAACCAGTTGCTGGAGAATCAGTTCAGGGCGATGGAGACGGTCCTGCCGCCGGGAACTGACGCGCGCGTCATCGCCGCCGCGAATGGCGGCTTCGCCTGCGGCGCACGGCCCAACACGCCGCTCGGCTGGGAAGACGGCCTGGAAGGTTGCTGCCTGGGTAGCGGCCTCCACGCCCTGTATCTGATCTGGAATCACGCGCTGTTGGAACGCGCCGGCACGGTGTTTATCAACCTGCCCATCAGCCGGTCCTCACACACCCTCGAGGTCGTCAGCTATGAACCATATCGGGGCGAGCTGCGCCTGCTGGTGCGGCAGGCGTGCGCCGTCGATGTACGCCTGTCGCGGACGGTCGCCGCGACGTCGACCCAGGTCACGCTCAACGGACGTCCCATCCAGGACGCCGTGAGCGGCGGGCACTGCCGGCTCCCCGGCCTGCAGGCCGGAGACGTAGCGCTCCTGAGGTATCCTTTGGCGGAACGCCGAGAGGCCTACACCCTGGCCGGGCGCCGCTACACGGCGTCATGGCGAGGACAAACCGTGACAAGACTGGAACCGGCCGACGACCGGTGCCCATCGTACCAGCGGGCGGACCTGGAAGGCCAACCGCCCGTGGCGTCGCGTCTGTTCGCGCCCAGTGCATCCCAGCTTCCCTGGTGAATGGTGTCGAGACACCGGGCATGCGACGCGCGATGGCGGCGCACCGGACCATACCATTAGTTAGAAGAGGAGTGTCATAGCGATGATCGAGAAGGTGGCTCAGAGTTCGACCGCCATGCCTGACGCCGGCAGAGCGGCAGATATGGCTCGGCGTGTGCGCCTCACCCAGGCACAGCGGCTGCACTTCGACGTGTATGGCTATGTCGTGCTGGAGAATGTGCTGACGCCGGAGGAGGTTGCGGCCATGAAGGACGCGCTATATCGCCTGAAGGCGGAGCCGGATCTGGAGGCGCGCCGGGTCTACGTGAACAAGCGCGACGACCACATGTTCCATGTCGGGCACGTGCTGGAGTACGACCCGGCCTTGCTGTCCTTCGCCGTCCATCCTCGGCTGATTCCCCTGGTCGAGGAGGTCGTCGGCGGCAGAGTGCGCGTCGAGGAGACCGAAGCTGTGATCAACCGCCGCGACCCGCGCATCGACGCGGCGGCCTGGGGAAACCGTCGTTCCTTACCCACCGGTTTCCACACCGGGACGCGGCACGGCTGGGGAACCTACATCGACAATCACCGATTCCATTGCCTGTTCGTCAAGACCATCGCCTTCTTGACCGATGTCGGGCCGGATGATGGCGGGACGGCGGTGATCCCGGGCAGCCATCGCCTATCCTGGCCGCAGGAAGAGATCATCGGCGCGGCCCTGGCCGGGGGCGACAGCCTGATCCACCAGGTGGAGGCGAAAGCGGGGTCCGTACTGCTCTTCCCGGAGTCTCTAGTCCACAGCACGACCGCCATTCGCAGCGACAGGGAGCGCGTCATCCTGATCACCGGGTACACGCCTCCCATGATGCGCGAGTGGCCGGGCAACGAGATCAGCCGCTCGTTCGAGGAGTCCCTGCCCGAGCCGCTCAAAGCAATCGTGACGGGCAGCGGCGGCTGGCCGTGGCAGCGCCTGACCGACTGATCTCTTCGGTTACGCCGTAGCCGGCGCCCTGCGGATCTCGGTCCAGGTCAAGTCGGCCAGCATCAGCGCACCGTCGATCGCCATCGCTCCTCCCGACAGGTCGTCCCCAGGACCAAAGCGGCCGTTCGCCCGCCTTAGACATCAGTGTATCAGGGGGGCTGGCGGGCACAGAACAGTGAGCGCCGTCTGGACAGGATCGAGATCTCTTGCTATGACCCAGAGTGGGGGCGTCCTGAGCGTGCGTCGGCCTGGCCCATCACGCGCTCACGGTCCGGCCCCTCCCGGTGGCCCGTGCGACACCGGGAGCATCGACGACGGCCGGGACGGCGACGGAGGGTGTGGCGTGAAGAGGGCGTTGCTGTGGCTATGGGCGCGCTGGCCCGCCTGGCTGACCGACCGCCTGGCCTGGGTCCTGGCCGCCAAGCTCAACGTCGGCGCCTGCGCGATCATCTTCGCCGGACCCGATCGAGTCCTCCTGGCCGAGCACCCCTACAAGCCCGCCGCGCCCTGGCAACTGCCCGGCGGCTACCTGCACGCCGGCGAGGAGCCGTGCGCCGGGCTAGCCCGCGAGCTGCGCGAAGAGCTGGGCCTGGAACTGAGCGGCGCCCGGCTCTTCCACGTGGCGTCCAAGCCACGGCTGGTGATCCTGTTCTACGTGGTCACGGTGCGCGGCACCTTCCGGCCCTCGGCGGAAGTGAGCGCCTTGCGGCCATTCCCCTGCGACCGGCTGCCCGCCATGCTGCCGCCCGAGCAGCATGAGGCGATCGCACTGGCCCGTGCCGGCGACCCGGCGCCGGAGGGCGCGGTGGGGGGCGCGTGAGTCCCCCGGCGGCAGCGTCTTGCACATCCCGCAGGAACGGCCGCGATGCTGCACAGCCTTGGCCGGTGGGAGCTAGCGTGCATGAATCCACGGCCAACCGTCATCCCCTATCCACGCCGCCGACCAGTTGGCGTAGTATATAGCCGGAAGGACGTCGCCCTGCGCGACGATCTCCGGATGGTGCCCAGCGTCTTGAGCACGGATAGAGGACTGGAGCTATGACGACGCATAAACGCGCCGACGACGCGGCTGGACGACGGCCAGTCTTGATCGGCAAGACGGTATTGCTGGTGATCGACGCACAGGTCGGTGATCCGCGGGCCATTCCCTTGGTCGGGTACGAGACCGCTCTGGAGCAGATGGTCAAGGTGCTGCGGGCTGCGCGCGAGTGTGGCCTGCCCATCGTCCACGTCCAGGAGATTCATCGCAAGCAAATGGTTGACTTCGGCCGTGAGCTCGACGGCGTCGAGGACGTCCACGATCTCGAGGGCACGCCCGAGGTGGAGATCCATCCGTCCATGCGGCCCATCGACGGCGAATGGCTGATCCAGAAGCGGCGCTACAGTTGCTTCTTCGGGACTGACCTGGAGATCCTGCTCAAGGGGCTGCGCGCCGAGACGCTGGTCATGGTCGGCGCGCTGACCGATGTCTGCGTCCACTATACCGCCGTCGACGCCCACCAGCATGACTACCGCGTACGGGTAGTGGAAGATGCCGTGGCCGGTTCGAGTGTCGCGGCCCACAACGCCGCCCTAGCGGCCATCGAGTATCTGCAAACGGGCGCCCGCATCTCAACAGAGACGGCCATCGCCGCCTTCCGCGCCTATGGGCTCGCGCAAGATGACCCCAGTCTCGGGCTGCACCCCACGCTAGGCGCCGTGTATGCAGCGGGGGATGCGGCCATTATAGAGAGTGAGCCTATGCCTCGGACATGAAGCGCCGTAGCACGTTCTCGGTGATGCGCGAGACGTTGTTGTCGTAGTTGTGATGCGAGAGGCTGCCGCTCCAATTGATCGAGCCCACCGCGAACACGGCCCCACCGTTGGGCCCCTCGAAATAGGTCATGTCCGCCCGTACCCTGGGGTTCTGCGTCCCGCCCTGCCCGGGCGCCATCACCAGCGTCTCCTCGACCACGAATTGGTAACTATCGTCGTGGCCGAACGACGATGCCAGCAGCAGGGTATGCGGCGGCGTCCCCAGCGCGCCGTCGAGGCGATCCAGTTCGTCGCCCGCCGCGCCGTTCAGCACCAGGCCGAAATCGCCGATAATCTCGTCTTGGCCGATGCCTTCGAAGATAAAGGCGGCTCGCGGATCGAGGCTGCCGGGTTGGCGGCGATAGCCCGCCGCGCCCTGCCAGCCCTGCGCCGTGAAGCCGACGCCGACCAGCTTCTGCGGCGGCTTGCCGCGGTAGCGCCACAGGCCCCCGGGCTCCCCGCTGGTGCTGTGATAGCCCTCGCCCGGCTCGGACTGCCAGGCGCGCGTGCCGTTGATGCCGCGGCGCACTTCGATCACGTGCGGGCGTTGCGGGTCGACGCTCGTGACCCAGTAGAACCCGTTGCCGCCCAGATACATCAGACGCCCGCCGGCCGCGAGGTAGCGCTCCAGCGCGGCCATCATCGGGCTCGTCCAGTACTCCGGGTGCGCCCCGGTGATCAGCACGCGATAGGGGGCCAGCAGGTCGTAGCCCTCGGCGTGGAGGTCGTCGTCGGTGATGACGTCGTGCGCGACACCCTTCGCCGCCAGCCAGTCGATCAGGTATAGATCGGAGGCGAAGTGGGAGGGGGCGCCGGTGAACCAGGTGCGATAGTCGGGGCGCATGGTGAGGATCGGCCGCAGCTGCGACGAGTAACAGTAGCCGGTGCCGTCCACGTGCCGATCGTACAGGGAGCGCGCCAGCTCGGGATGGGCGGCGAGGTAGCGATCGCGCGGGTCTAGCTCGCCCGGGTGGGCGGCGAACTGGTCGAGACCCCCGTAGAGGAAGAGGCATTCGTTCGCATAGGCCAGGTAGGTCATGGTGGGGGCCAGGAAGGCCACCGGGCTCGACGGCGCGCCGGTAGGGGGCCGTACGTAGAACGGTACGTGATCGTGGCTCTCACCGGCGCTGAGCCGCGCGGCGTAGACGCCGCTGGGGAGCGACTCGGGGATGGTAAGCTCGATGTCGGCCTCCCAGGCCGCATCCTCGAGGTCGTCTTCGTGGAAGTAGAGCGCGCCGTACTGGTCCGGGGCGTGGCGGAAGCAGAGCTCATCTCCGGTCCAGAGATGCCCGGTCATGGCGCGCGCCGGTAGGTTGCGCGCCTGCCCGTGCAGGCCGTGCCCCGACGTATCCACGATCCGCGCCGAGGCCATGTCGAGCGAGAAGTCCCAGGCGGCCAGCACGTCCGCGCCGGCGACCTCGCGCATCGCAGCGCCGGCCCTGAGCGCGGCGATCTCGCCCGGTTGCAGGGCGCGGCCGAAGAGGCAGGGGCTCTCCAGCTTGCCGTTATACAGGTGCGTCGCGCGGGACGTCGCCGCGTCGCCGGTTCCGTCCCACAGCGCGGCCATCAGGAAAGGCACTGAATGCTCGGCCGGCGGTGTCGCCTCGACCGTGCGCTCGACCTCGGCCGCGCTCTCCTCCAGCGGCCAGTGCGAGAGCGGCAGCTGGTAGAGGCGGACGCGGCGATCCCGCGCATCGTAGCTGCAGGCGACGAAATACCACTGCGCCGGCCGCAAAGGCCGGCCGGCCCGCACCATCTCCACGCGGCCATGCCCGTCGCCGATCCACAGCCCCAGGCCCGTCTCCCGCTCGAGGACGAGCGCGTAGCCGGCCCGATTGGGGACCGACCAGGCGGCCAGCAAGCCCTGTGGCGTTGCCCTGTCCGGTGTGGTCGGATAGATCCACGCTTGCAAGGTGAAGCTTGCCAGGCCCTGCAGGAGGGGACCGGACGGCACAAACACGTAAGAGCCGCCGTGGACGGGCTGCCGGCGCCCCGGGTAGCGGCCGGTGGCCGGCGTATCGATCGCCTCCTCCTTGAACCCTGGCCCGGCGGGATTGGTGTCGCCGTGTATCAATCGGACGATAGTGGCATCGTAGGATGGGACGTCCGCGCTGACCATGAAGCGGATGCGCTCCCCCGGCTTGACGCTCCACCTGTCCGCGTATCCGATCAGCTCCATGGCCCGGCCCTGCTTTCTCACCACGAGGAGAGTCGATATGGTTAGTCCCTAGCGGTGCATCGGGTAGAACGTGAAGACCCCCAGCTCGATGGGATTGAACACGTAGCCCTTGAGGTTAGCGCGCATGACGGCCACCTGCGCCGGCTCATCGAGCCAGAGCGACGAAGGGTCCACGCGGGTGACGATGTCCTGCAACTTGTGGGCATCGCTGATGAGCCGTTCCCGGCCGTCGTTCTTCATGGCGTTCAGGAGCGCGTCGACCGTCTTGTTGTGGTAATAGCCGGGGTTGGCGCCCGCCGCCCCGGACGAATATGAGGCGAGCGTGGGCACGCACATGTCGTAGGGATCGTTGTAATCGGGATACCAGGCCAGGTTGATGAAGTTGGGACGCTGGCTGGGCGGCTCGGTGCCGAAGTAGATGGCGTTAAAGGCAGCAGAGTCCAGTTCGCGCACCTTCAGCGTCAGGCCAAGTTGCTGGAGTTGGGCCTGCAGGATCAACGCGGCCGACCGCGTGAAGGAGGTGAATGGGATGTAATCCAACGTGAGCGTGGTGCCCGGTTTGACCCCGGCCTGGGCCAGGAGCGCGCGCGCCTTGGCCAGATCGGTGTGATAGACGAAGATACCCGGATCGTAACCCAGCAACACCCGCGGGATGGGGCCGTATGCCCGCCGGCCATATCCCCTCATCACGCCGTTGACCAATGCATCATAGTTGAAGGCGTAATCGATGGCTTGCCGGGCGGCCGCGCTGGCCAGCGGCCCCCATTCGGTCATGGCGAAGTCTTCGACCTGGGCGCCATAGTCCACCGAAAGCCTGACCTGCGGGTTCTGCTTCAGGGCGTCGTAGTCCTGCGGCGTGAGATTGAAGGTGAAGTCGGCCTGGCCGCGCTCGACCAGCTCGCGCCGCGTCGCGGACTCGGGGACGGTGCGCACGACGACGGTGCTGAAATGCGGCCCGCTCCAGCCGCCCCAGTACGGCGCGAAGCGAGCCAGCACCACCTGCTGGCCGTGTTCCCAACTCTTGATCGTGTACGGCCCCGTGCCCAGATCGTGATACTGGGCCCAGGCGTGCCCCCAGTCGTTCTTGACCACGTGGGCCTTGAGTGCGTGGGAGTCGAGGATTGGCCCCGTGTAGACCGAGGCGAGCGCCGCGGGCAGGAAGATCTGCGGGCTGCCGAGGTCGAACTCGACGGTATACGGGTCTATGATCTTGATCTGCTTGAAGGGCTTAGTGAGGAAGCGGCCGAACAGGTAGGAGGCGGCGAGCCCGGCCGCGACGGTGCGCCCGATGGAGTACTGCACATCCTCCGCCGTCATGCAGCAGCGTCCGGTGTGGAACATCACGCCGTGGCGGAGGTGGAAGGTCCAGACCGACTTATCGGCATTCGATCTCCACGAGGTGGCGAGCTCGGGCACCAGGCGGTTGATGTCGCCCCCGGCATAGCCGACGAGCTGATCGTCGACGTTGTGCGCGATGTTGTCCGAGGCGCCCAGCTCGTCGCTGGCGGGATCGATGTCCTCGGCGGCGGTGTCGTACGCCACGTTCAGGGTTCCCAAATCCACGAACGGCGCGGCCTGTCGCTGCAAGGCCGCGGCGTGCTGGGGTGCCCACTGGGCGAGGCTGATCAGCAGCGCAAGACCGCCGATGAGGCGCGCGAACCGGCGACCGGGGCGGTGCGTAGCGGCGAGTGAGGAGCCGCCCATGCGTAATCTCCTTTCCATGGACAGCATAGCTATCCGAATCGACTATGGCGACCACCAGATGAGAGCCAGACCGCCGCCCCAATGGTAGCACAACGTCCCCCGTCGAGGCGCGGACGGCCGCTGCCGTCATTTGGCCAGCAGGCGCGCGGGCGCTTCGACCGTCATCTGCCGGATCGCGTGCTCGGCGACCTGCAGCCGCCGCAGCAGCGGCACCACGTAGCGCGTCAGGCGGCTATAGCCTTCACCCCCATGCCGCCGGGTGAGTATCTTGACAAACGTATCCGTCCCCAACACGATCTGCGAGGCGTAGCCGGCCTGCACCAGCGCCACCACCCCGGCCAGGCGTTGCCAGTCGTGCTCGATGATCTCGCCATGCAGCTCATCGTTCCACAGGTGCCCGAAGCAGTCGAAGGAGAGATTGACGCCCTGATCGAGCAGCGCGCGGTGATACTCGAGGCGCAACCCCCAACTGGCCGGGTTGAGGATCAGCATCTTCAGATCGCGTTCGACCAGAAACCCATCGGCGTGGGCCATGATCAGGCGGTCCGGTGCCAGGCCCTCGGCGATCAGGATTCTGGCGATGCTGCGGCCGTCGCTGCCGATGCCAAACCCGGGATGGACCGTGACCGCGGCGCCCGTCTCGATGGCCGCCCGCGCGCCGGCGCGCAAGACACGCTCTTGGGCCGGGCTCAGGTCCGTCACGGCGAGCTTGATATGCCCGGCCTTGATGCCGGTGTCCTCGATCCCCCGCTCGATCTCCCCGACCATGTGGCGATGGAACTGGTCGAGGCTGTACCCGTGATACGGCTCGGGCCAGCTATCCTCGGTGTAGAACCCCGTGCAGACAACCACATGCACCCCACTGCGGCGGGAGATGCGCTGCACGCCCGCCACGCTCGTGCGCAACCCGATCCCGCTCACGTCCAGGATCGCCGTACCACCTCCTGCCTTAAAATCGCTCACCTCCTCCGTCATCAGATCCTCATCGTCGATGACCAGGTTGTCGCGCACCAACACCAGGTTACCCCGCAGCAGCCCGCTCGTGGCCAGGCTCACCTCGCCGTTCCAGGCCTCCCGCAGGTCCGCCGGCAGGCCGGCCCGATAGGCCGCGCGGACCTCGGCCGGGACAGAGCGCTCCTGGCGCCGTGCATAGACCCCGCTTCCGTCGAGCAGGATGTGCTCGTGCATTGATGTGAAGCCGAGCTCGTGTGGGGCGATTGGCCCCAGCACGGTCATGATCTCTGCCATAGGTTGTCCCTCCGTCATCCACCACGGCGTCGCGATCGCGCAGGGAACGGCGCCGGCATACGGGCCGCGCCAACACCTTCGGATGGCAACAGCGTCGACGCCTGTGTCAAACCTGCGAGATAGCGATCGATATAGGCGCACTGGCGCTCCGGAGGGAGCCGATCGGGCTCGACGATAGCCTGGATGGTCAGCCCGTCGATCACCGCGGATAACGCCTCAGCCTCCTCGGACGCTTCCAGGTCGCGGCGGATGGTGCCGTCCCGTTGGCCGGCCTCGATGATGGCGCACAGAAGGGCGCGCCAGGCGGCTTCCTGCTCGCGCTGCACGGCGGCCATAGCCGGACGGCTGATCGCTTTGCCCAGGAAGCTGCACCAGGTCTGCACTTCCACGCGCCGCTCGTCGTCCAGAGGCAGCGTCTCCAGGACGGCGGCGCGCAGCGTCGCGAGACCCGGTCCCCGGCCGACCCAGCGCCCGGCGCGGGCCATGGCGCGCTCGCTGGTGAGCCGGAAGGCGTAGAGGAGCAGGTCATCCTTGCTGCGGAAATAGTGGGCGAGGGCGCCGGCTGAGCAGCCCGCCTCCCGGGCAATCTCCCGTATGGTGGCCGCGTCTATGCCGTGCCTGGCGATGACGCGCTGCACGGCCTCGGCCACCTCCTCGCGTTTGAGCTCGTGATCGGCCACTCGCGCCATCGCGTCCCGCCATCCCCTTGCCAAAATCGGACGTCCGTATTATTATACTAGCACCCCGACTCCGGCCGGGCAATGGTGCTCAGGAGCGTGAGATGATGCAGTATACGCTTGATCACGTGGTCATCGCCGTGCCGGATGTGCGGGCGAGCGCGTCCGCCTACCAGGCGCAGTTTGGCAGCCGCATCCGCCTACGCGCGCCCGGGGAGGCGTGGCTGCAGCACGACGGCCCGGCGCCGCTGGTTTTGCGCGAGGGCGACGAAGCACCGGGAATCCGGTACGCCGCCTACCGAGTGGACAGCGCGCATGCGGCCTGCGACGACTTGACGAGCAAAGGCGTTCGCCGGGCATGGGATCTGGCCGATCAAGGCTACGTGCAGCATTGCGGCTTCTACGATGCCGACGGCCTCCCGTTCCAGGTCTTCAGCACGCCGGCCGATGAACCCCGTACCTGGACGACCTCCAGGCCGGCTATGTCAACCGCCCTGCGCTTCCACCACGTCAATATCCTGACCCCCGACGTTCGCCGCGCCATCCAGTTCTATGAGCAGGTGCTCGGATTGTGGGTCGCGCTCGCCTATCAGCCGGATTTCAGCGGCTTCAATCTCCTGATAGACCGCGCATTCGACGATCACGAGCATAACATT
>Ga0209062_1003195_pt1 | contig 19482 bp, 15 predicted proteins | sample Coa_R2_2_FD_187158 | JGI IMG/M metagenome (GOLD analysis project Ga0209062, IMG submission 187158) | Surface soil microbial communities from Centralia Pennsylvania, which are recovering from an underground coalmine fire - Coalmine... | ecosystem: Environmental > Terrestrial > Soil > Unclassified...
ATTGGAGTTTCATTTTGCCGGACAATTTCCGACAGCCAGCTAGCGGCGCATTGCACGCGAATCGTTTTTTCGTAGTAGCTGCCGAGATCTTTTTGAAAGGTAACTTTTCTTAGCAGCTGGACGCGGTCGAGCAAAGAAATTTTCTGGTCGGCCTGCCAGAAGAAGCGCGCGTCGTTGAAGCGTGCACGCAAGACACGTTCGTGACCGTGCCGAATCACTCCACTGGCATCTCCGTCAGTATTGAGCACAGCAAGGAAGTGAGGGAGCAGTTTGCCATTCGAATCTTCAACGGCAAAATATTTTTGATGGTCACGCATGACGGTGACTAGAACTTCTTCGGGCAATGCGAGAAATTCGTGTTCAAAATTGCCGAGGATAGCCGAAGGAAATTCCGTCAGATTTACAACTGTTTCGAGCAACTCTTTATCTTCGCGCCAGCGTGCACTGGGGACGGTCCGAGTAGCGGCATCTAGCGCTTTGCGAATTTGATGCTCGCGATCGTCGCGGTTGAGAACTTTTACGTCTTTTAACGCGTCAACGTAAGAACTAGCCTGCGGAATAGAGACGGCTTGATCCGCGAGAATCCGATGCCCGCGCGATTGATTGCCTGCTCGAACTCCGTCGAATTCCAACGGAATCACTTCCCCATCAAGCATTGCCACTAGCCAACGCACCGGACGCACAAACAATTCTCCGCGCTTGCGCCAGTACATGTTCTTCGGCCAGTAGATCGAATTGATTTCTTTGGGTAGAAGTTCGGCCAGCACTTCGCTGGATTTTCGGCCTTTCTTGATTACCGATGCCGCGAGATATTCACCCTTGGGCGTGCTGATTTTTTGCAGATGGGCAACATCCACGCCAGCTTTTTTGGCAAAGGCCTGTGCGGCCGGAGTGGGTACGCCATCTTTGAACGCAACGCTGGCCGACGGACCGGTCAGTTGCTCGGTCACGTCTTGTTGGGCAGCGTCAACCTTTGATGCCCTCACGCTTAAGCGGCGTGGAGTAGAAAATCCCTCAACCCATTCACGGCCTCCTATCGATTCCTTTTCTAAGAGGCGGCCAGTTAGATCGACTAGATCGTTAATCGCTTTGTCAATCATGCGCGCTGGAATTTCTTCGCAGCCAATTTCGAGAAGAAAGTCAGCCATTACGAACCCACCGGGGAGAGTTGCGGCTTGTTTTTTGATTTCGCTGAATCTTTGGATTTCTTAGCAGAAGCAGCCTCTGGCTCTAGATTTGCGGCATCGGCTCGCTGCTGATCCACATAAGCTTTCGCAATCCCGACTGCCAAAGCCCGCACTCGCGCGATGATTCCAACACGCTCGGTCACTGAAATTGCGCCACGGGCGTCCAGAATGTTGAACAAGTGCGAGCATTTCAGGCAAAGATCGTAAGCCGCGAGAATAGGAAAACGTTCTCGCTCTTTTTTCGGAGATTTTGCAATCGCGGCATATTGCTCAAGTAATGCTTTGCATTCGCTCTCGCACAAATTGAAGTGCTGCCAAGCCTTTTCCACATCCGCCGCTTCGAAGTTATAAACAGAGAACTGTTGCTCATCCGCCAGCCGCACATCGCCGTATGTCACTTCTCGACCGGTCAGCGGATCACGCGCCCACACGATGTCGTAAATCGAATCCACATCTTGCAGGAAAGCGCAGATGCGCTCGAGACCATACGTCAATTCGGCGGAAATTGGGTCTAAATCAACTCCCCCGCATTGCTGGAAGTACGTAAACTGCGTGATCTCAAGCCCATCGAGCATTACCTGCCAACCCACACCCCATGCGTTCAACGTCGGTGACTCCCAGTTGTCCTCTTCGAACTTCAAATCATGCTGGCGCAAGTCAATACCAATCGCCCCCAGCGATTCCAGATACAACTCCTGCACATTTTCCGGCGGAGGCTTCAAAATTACCTGCATCTGCATGTGCTTGTAGAGGCGGTTAGGATTTTCGCCATAACGCCCATCAGCGGGCCGCCGAGACGGCTGAACGTACGCGACTTTATAAGGATTTGGCCCAAGTACTCTTAGAAACGTCTCCGGAGACATTGTGCCCGCCCCGAGCTCAACGTCATAGGGCTGCTGGAGAACGCATCCGCGTTCCGCCCAGAAAGTCTGCAAGCGGAGGATAAGCTCCTGAAAAGTCAGCGAGTTGGCCTTGGCTGGAGGCATATAAAGAAACGAGCGCAGTCTTAAACTTAATCAATGATTGTAATGGATGGAGGGAATATCGTCAGCTTTGCTAATTGAAAGGAAAGAGCAGGTGGCTAGATTTCCACCCGCTCTCCAAAAAATCTATCGCTTCATACCTTCGTTCGCCGCCGTAGCTGCAGCGCGAAGCTCGCGATCGGCTTCTGCCAGATGCTGCCGCGCTTTCTCGGCATGGCCTTTCATGTCGTATTTGTTGTCGGCTTGAGCGCGTGCGATGGCCGCATTTGCTGCCACGATATGCTCCTGAGCTTCCGCTAAGTTTGGATGGCGGGCCCTATCAATATTCACCACGGGATCTTGCGCCAGACTTAGGCCGGCAAATAGCGCCACGCCTAAAACGGCCGGAAAAATCAAATTTTTCTTCGCCATGTTTTCTCTCCTTAAATATCCTTCCATTCCACACCGATATCGAGTGGATTTTGGGATGAGTCTATCACCAACTCGCCGAGGCTGTACTACCGGTTTTGATGAAATGAGCAAAGGTGGTAACGCGGCAATTTTCACCCATCGATCTTCTCAAGCATCGCAGCAGTGGTTAATTTCTTCTCAATGTGCCGCTGTAGGATTTGCATAAGAAGCTTGCGCAAGTCTGCACCCAATTCTTTCGGCCACGTAACGCCCGTGAATGTATCAATGGGTGCCCGAAACATCTGGGTTGCGAGCATACGTGAATCACTGGAAAGTTCCGACGATGCGAGCCGTTTATCGTCAACGCACATTAAGCCGTCGGCCAATACGTGGTAGAAGGCGCGGCCGCCGTTCAAGCTTCTCCCACACACGATGCACTCTGACAGATCCGGCAAATAGCCCATCAGCCGGGTCATCCAGAGCTGGAAGTAAGTAATGGGCATCCAAATTTCGCGCCCGCGCAAGTGTCCAAGGACTGCAAGCGCGAGGCGGAAGACAGCATCGTTGGCTTCGCGGTCGGGAAGCAATTCGTCAAGCACTTCGCCAACGTGTGCGAGAGCGACGGCGCGGAGATAACTGACTTCGGAGGAGAGCGGCGAATCCAGCACCTCACAGGCGTCAAGCCGGGCCAGTTCATTTCGCTCGCGGACATCATAAAAAGCGCGCACTACCGTTAGCGGTTCAAGAGCGCCGCCAAAACGCTTTTTCGATTTTTTTGCCGATCGCGCAACCCCGCGCACTTTTCCTTCTACGCGAGTGAAAAGAGTGACCAGCAGATCAGCTTCGCGCAGTGGATACGTGCGCAGCACAATGGCTTCGGATTCATGCAGCGCCATAGAATCACATCTAAGTACAACGCGATTCTAACGGAACAGTTACTTCCGAGGATGCGAGACGCTAAAAGCTGACGAGGCAACGAGATATTTCCCTTGGTCACTGTTAATGGGATCGAGATCAAAAGAATAATCGTAGTGTCCCGGAAAAATGCGCGCCCTGAAGTAATAGACTTTGCCGGCCTCCGCTGTAAAATTCGCAAGAGCAAAAGCGTGCGATCGCCCCGAAAACAGGGACTGCCAATTCAAGCAGATATGATGTTCACCCGGGTCTGTCGAGAAAAAGAAGTAGGAACTGCCCTGATTGGCTCCAACCCAAGCGCCATCCAACCCAACCTTGGTCAGGGCACAGCCTGAGCACTTCAACTCTCCAATTTCCTGCACAACGTAAACAAGGGCTTTATCGGAATCAGGTTGAGGCGCTGGGTGCTGCGATGAATCCTGATGTGCGTCATATTTTACGTTTGCGGGACCGCACGCCGACTGCGCATCCTTGATGGCAAGTTGGTCTTGCGCAAAGGCAGAAACAGCGGCAAACAAAATGACCACCAGAGTCGTTTTCATCCTTTTTCTCCAGGCTGGCGATGTCTGAGGGAGGCGTTAGAACGAATGCACCAGCACACCAGATTAGGATGACGGGAAGCCCACACAAGGTGGTACAGAATTGTTTAGTTTTGTTATGGAACGTAAAAAGGCCCACACTTTAGAGCATGGGCCTGATTTAAAACCTATTTACCGGCCAAAATACTTGGCATTGCGTTCGGCATAGCTCTTCCACTTTTCCGGCAAATCGTCGGCGGCGAAGATGGCCGAAACCGGGCAAACCGGCACGCACGCACCACAATCAATGCATTCGACGGGGTCAATGTAAAGCATTTCCTCGGTCGTATGCGGGCCCTCGTCCTTCTTGGGATGAATGCAATCTACCGGGCAGGCGTCCACACAGGCGGAGTCCTTGGTTCCAATGCACGGTTCTGCGATCACATATGCCATAGATTGCGTATCTCCTGAATAATTAAGGGACTATATTGATATTAGATTTTAGCAAGAATGGTGTTCGCGGTACAGTATGCCTCCCTACAAATCGCTTCGACGATTATGATGGAACACCCAAAGCCCAGAAGTTGCATAAACTTTCACTCATCTTGCCCTAAAACCCCCACAAAAACAGGCCTTTCGGATGGGCAGCCTTTATGATAAAAACTAGATAAGTTCCCGGAGGCCGTTTGCCATGGGAAGCGCCGCTCAATCAGAAAAGCTACCACCTTTGCACAACAAATATAAAAGCTTGATGGATATTGGCTGTGCATTGCTGGCATCGGTCGCTGCCTTGTGCCTGATACGCGTATTGCAACCCATCTTGCACGGAAATCACCCCTATTTGTCACTTTGTCCGGTAATTATTCTGGCCGCGTGGTTATGGGGCCCGGTCGCTGCCGGCATTGCAGCATTGGTGGGATGGTTGGGGGTTTGGTATTGGTTCGTTCCACCCTACGGTTCTTTCGCGGTGGACAATCCGGCCGATATTCTCGGCCTTCTCGGCTTTTTGTTGGTTGCGGTTTTGATTGTTATTGCCACGCTTGACCAACAAAAGCGCCAGCGGCGGTTTATCGCTAGTGCGCGAACAGCCCGCTCGAGCATGCAGACTTTATTGTCGGGCTATCTGGAAGCAGCTTGCCGTTGTGAACATAAATCCACCCATGGCGGCCACCAATTAACTTGCCCCGCTCATCCCAACGCACCCACAGTGCTGCGCGCCGAGCGTGCATTGCGCATGCTTCAGTCCGTCGAAGGCGACCTTACAGGATCGAACCCGGATATCTCCATACAACGACGATCTTCTACACAGCAAACTGCGGTTGGAAGTTAGCCTTTCGGGAATTTCCAGACTCTAAACACTGACAAACTGGTTGCTGGGTGCATACTCAACGATATAACCGGCGACCGCGCTTGCGGCCACAGTCAATGGGCTGGCGAGATACATCTGCCCTGGCCCACTGCGTCCCGGGAAATTGCGATTCTGCGCGCTGATAACAACTTGATCGGACCGCGTGCTCACTCCTGGCCCGGCGTTTATGCAAGCGCCGCAACTGGGCTCGATGACCTTCGCGCCAGCTTTCTCAAATATTTGCAGATATCCTTTGCGCACACAGTAGTCGCGTGTTTCCTGCGAACCAAATTGGATGTAAAACTGAACCGAATCCGCCACGCGCTTGCCTTGCCGCAATGCATCAGCTAAAACTTCGGCATACATATCCATATCTTCGTTTTTTCCTGCAGTACAAGTGCCTCCGTAAGCAAGATCGACAGGTACGGGCGTATTCAGATCGCGGATATATTTGCCATTGCCAGGATCGCCGGGTGTAGCCACTATCGGCGTGATTTCAGCTGCATCGAGTTCTATGACTTCGGCATATTGAGCCTCGGTATCGCTTTGCAGACCGGCAATCATCGCTTCTGCCTTGCTCCGCTCCATGCCGCGGCGTTCGACCAGAAAATCTACAGTTTCTTTGTCGGGGGCGACGATGCCCGTAAACCCACCAATCTCCGCCGCCATGTTGGTCATGGTCGCGCGCTCGTCCACGCTCAGAGCTTCAATGGCATCCCCGGCATATTCCATGACTTTGGCCAGCGCTTTACCGCTGCGCACATACTCGAGACTCAGAATCTTTAGAATGAAATCTTTTGCCGTGACATTGGGGTGCTTCTTACCGCGAATGACGATCTTTACCGACTCCGGAACCTTGACTCGAACATCTTTCGTGATCCAACTATTAAAAACGTCAGTTGTTCCGATGCCGAAGGCCACACAACCAATCGCCCCGACATGAGGCGTATGTGAGTCTGAGCCGATATTGAGTTGGCCCGGCAGAGCATACGTCTCCAGCACAATCGAATGGCATATTCCCTCGGAGCCTTTGCGATCCGTGAGTTCGCCGTGCAGCTTAATTCCCTGCTTCTTGGCGAAGTCTTGCTGCTTGAGTTTGAGCTGTGTCGCCAGATCGAGCAGACCGATCTTTTTCTTTTCTTCGGAGATGACATCGTCGAGAAAAGTAAGGTGATCCCTAAAGAAGATGATGCTCGAAGCATCATTCACTGGAACGTCTTTGCCTACATAACGCTCATAGAAAATCGCAGCCATTGGCGTGACATATTCGTGGCTAAAGCGAAGTTCCGCACGGGCAAAGCCGGAATCACCGGGTTTAACCGAAGGAACACCTGGTTCGCCTTTTTCATTCAGCATGTGTCGAGCAAAGATTTTTTCGGCCACGGTCATGGGGCGGGATTTGGTTTCCATCGGCGGCAGAAACACTTTTTTCTGCATACGCGCGATATTGAACGGAAACAAGCCGCCATACTCAATCACCTGGCGGGTAATTTCATCTTCCCCTTCAGTGAAAACACTCAGCGGAATTTCCTCTCCCGCGCGGATTTTATTTATCAAAGAAAAGTCAGTAGAAGTCAGTAATCCGAGGTTCTGGCAATTTTGCTTGTAGATGCGTTCGATATTCTCCGCGATCACCAGTTTGATACCGGCACACATCTCTGCGTACGGTGACTGCTCCCGGCTTGACCCCTTGCCGCGGCGTTTGCCGCTAACCGCGCACACAAATCCCCCATTTTTCACCGAAGATCGCGCAACCGGAAATTCACCGCCGCACTTTAATCCGGCATAAGGAATCTCGCCAAGGGTTTCATCGAAATAAAAGCAGAAGTGCGCTGGCGTAATCTCATCTGTCGAAATATCATCCCGCAGTTTGGGGTTATTCGCAGGATTTTTCGTGTCCCAGGGCAGATCTTCGCCCGCCAGTTGGCGCTTAATTAGCGCCGGGTCTTCGGTGAGAAAAAGAATGCGCCCTTGCAGGTGGACCTGCGCCCGGCGCTTTTCGATTTGACGTTCAAGCAATGAATGATTCACGGCAGAAACCTTGAATGGATATGAGTGCCTGCTACTCATTTATTGTACTGCCGAATCTTCGCGAACTCAGTGGTGACCGTGCGTGCGGTCGTATTTCTCTCCCGCAGGAATGGCCACGGCAAGCCGGTTCTCCTTGGGAGCAAGCGGGCACGTCGCGTACGCCGTCACTGAGCATGGCGGATTGTGCGCTCGATTGAAATCAATCACAACTGTTCCATTCACTACCGGACCGGTTGTGAGGAACCGCCCGCCTGGATAGGTATCGGTCTTGCTGGTTGTGTCGTTGAAAACGAAAAACAATCCGTTGGCCGCGCTGCCGCCCAAGTCCGTGAGCCGGTACTCAACGCCATTTAATTTGAAAACAGCAGTCCCCGCAATCGGCGTCGGATCAATATCTCCAAGCACGTTAGGGACATCCACAGTCTTCTTACCATCCGAAGGTATCCATGTTGCAGTCACGCGATAGGAAAGATCGAGCGGAAAAAACTCCGGCCCCTTATACTTTTGCACCGCTTCATTGTTTACATCTTTCACGCGAATGCCAACCCGTTGTCCCCGTACGATGACGTGCCAGCGCAAATCTCCCATTTCGACCACGGTTGTATTGTCGGATGTGTCTGGATTCAGTTTTATCGTTGTAGCGGGTTTGCCGCCTATCATCGCATTCGCTTCAGGAGAGAATTTGGCCGTAACATCCTGCCCTTGAAGAGTAAGCACACCGGCATGGCCGGGGCCCTTGGGGAAAACAACGGCGTTTTCGGGATCTGCGCCAAATGTGTTGTCGCCCGGCTTGAGCCAGAACAACCCCGCCAAAGTAAGCCAGTTCTCCTTGCGGTCCTGCACCAGTTCATTCTTCCATTGATCGAATGATTGCTGGTAGGCCGCATCAGGCAGGGGTTTTGTTTGATCGGCGGGAGGCAACGCGTATGACGACGTCGCCAGCATCAGGAACATGAAAGACATGCCTTGCAAGAAAACAAGTTTGCGATTCATAAATTGTTCCTTTCCGGCTCCTTACTCTGAAATTACTGGCAACGGCTCCAGGCCGCGGCCGCTGAGTATCTGTTCAAACTCGTGCATGACTTCGTCGTGGACGAATCCATTCGTCGCAAGTGTTTGACGGCTGTCAATCAGAAATGGCCCTCCCCGAAAATCCGTGACCCTGCCGCCGGCTTCCTCGACCAGTAAAACACCCGCAGCCGTATCCCAGGGGTTCAGGTTGAACTCCCAGAAAGCGTCAAACCGCCCGCAAGCTACGCAGCAAAGGTCAAGCGCCGCCGATCCGGCGCGCCGCACTCCGTGACTCCGCAGGGTAATCTGGTGATAGAAAAAAATATTGGGGTTTTTATGCCGCTTATGGCTGGGAAATCCTGTCGCAACCAGGCTTTCGGCGAGCCTCGCTGTCTTGGAGACCTCAATCCGTAAATCGTTCAAGAAAGCGCCTGAGCCTCTTTCCGCGGCAAAGAGTTCTTTGCGAGTGGGGTCATAGACCACTCCAGCGATGAGCTGGCCCTTATGTTCGAGCGCAATCGAAACACAAAAAACCGGGAAGCCGTGGGCAAAATTTGTGGTGCCATCGAGCGGATCCACATACCAGCGATAATCGCTGCCGCTGTCATGCAGTCCCTCCTCCTCGCCCAAGATGTCATGGCCGGGCCAGAGCCCAAGAATCCTCTCCCGGATAAGTGTTTCCGACTTGCGATCCGCCTCCGTGACCAGATTGGCAACGCCCTTATATTCGATTTTGATGTTCTTATCGAAATACTCCATTAACAGCGTGCCTGCTTCGCGGGCGATGGTAGAAACGGCGGGAATGTACGACGAGTGACGGTTTAAAGTCATGAACTAAGCATAACTACGCTCTCCGTATTTATAAACGAAAGGGTTCATCGTTTCTACTGAACTCGATGAAACTGATGACCTTTGTGATGCGCAATTAATTCCGGTCAGCGACAGCAATGAAAGGTAAAATGCACCCGGCGTTGCTAACAATACTCTGAGGGAGGTCCGATTGAGACAATTCCTTCTATACCTGAGTTTTCTTATCTTTGTGTATGCTCTGCCCACCGGGGCCCAAGCACACCATGGTAGCGGCTATCCCCAACCACCAGAGCCCGCAGACAAGACAACAACCACCGCGCCGAGCGCTCCACCCACATTCAGGCCCCGCGCCCAGCCTGTCGAGTTACAACGCGATGCCAGAGAACTATTGGAGCTTTCCCAGTCTCTACAGCCTGATATTGACTCCATCAATCATGGCCTGCTTCCCAAAGAGACGATTCAGAAGCTGAGGCGCATCGAGAAGCTCGCCAAACACCTGCGTACTGAAATCAGTCCGTAAGCCAGCCAGAAAAATTTAGCTAAAAACTAAACTTCATCGAGAATTCCATGACCCTCGGTGAACCAAGAGCGAAAACTCCTGAACCCAGTCCCAAGCGGTTGCTGTTCGGTTGCCCGCCACCGGTTCCATTCGCGGAACCGGGGGTGCCAGTCAGCACGCCGCTGAGTGGATTCGCCGAACCATCAAAGTTGGCAAAGTTGAACACATTAAAGAAGGAAACTGTGGGTTCAAAAGTAAAACGTTCGCGGATGCGATAGTTCCAACTCAGGCTCAAGTCGAATGCGCGGAGCCAATCCATGCTGGCTTGATTGCCCGGAGCAAGTGGAATAGGTTGTTGCACCGCACCGATGGCTTGCAACTGTGTCTGTGTAAAGAGGCCGTTCTGCAGCAGGACATCCCCTGCAGGGGTCGGTTGCCCTGCAAAATTCTGATTGTAGCTTTGGATGTATTTGTTGATATTTCCACCGTTGACCGTGCGCCCAAAGGATCCAGTGCTGGTTCCAGGCAGAATATCGCCATTACCGCCATTGGAGGCGAAGCTGCCATCGCCAGTGCCATCACCCGTCAGGTCAGTTTGAAAGATGCCGCCGGCATTGCCGCTGGGCGCGAGGTAGAGCGTAGTTGCCAGTGGACTATAAAAGTGCCCGATAAAACCTATGCGGAAATTGTACGGAATGTCCATGGAGCCACCAAAGGAAACTTGATGGCGGCGATCAAGACCGTTAGGACCAAGGAAGCCCAGAGGTTTGTTGAAATCCTGCGCGATGTTTACAAAATCGCCGTCCTGCGCCGGGGCCGCAAATTTCGAGAGAGAGTACGAGATTTGAAGGTCAAGACTCTTCACATGCTTGAAGGGATTCTGAAGATTTTGCTTCAGTGAGAGCTGCAAGGCGTTATATACGGAGCGGCCAATGGGGAACAGCATCTGATTGGCGCCGACGTTTGGGTTGATGCCGGGGAATGCGCACGTCGGGCAAGGGCTACCCGATGCAAATGAGTAGCCGGAATCTAGGCCGTTGCCCGCATAGTCGGCAATTTGCGCGCCGGCCGCGATGGCGCAGTTGATCGCACCTTGGCTGTAACTATTGCCGCATCCAAAGGAGCTATTGGTCGCGCTAATGGCGGCCTGTGCATTCGCCAGATTAAAAAAGCGCGAATCACCGACATGGTTCGTATCGACCGCCAAAAGCGTATGAGTTTCGATGTTACGCAGATAATCCGCGGAGAAAACCATCCCTTTGCGAATTTCATGCTGCAATCCGAAATTCATCTGCACCGAACGAGGGCTGACGTAGTTGGGGGCGATTAGCGCAGTTCCAGTGGCGTCGAATCCATCGGAGAGAGCATTGCCAATGTACGACGGATTGCTGGCTGGGCCGGCGGCAAGCGTGGCCGCCTGATACTCGGCTTGCAATGCTTTAATCGCCGTAATCTGGCCGCTGATGGGTTGGCCGCAAATACTGGATGGGTCAACCACGACTCCGTTGGGCAATGTAAACGGCTGGCCTTGTCCATTGTTGCAAACGGTTGGTGTTGCTAGAAACAATCCTTGCGGCAGGCGGGCCGGGCGATCATATAGCAGGTTGTTCCATACGGAGTTTTCGTAGAAAAGCCCAATCCCGGCGCGAATTACAGTTTTTCCGCTGCGCTTCGGATCCCAGGCAATTCCCACCTGCGGAGCAAAATTCAAATTTGGCTGATGTATCCGGTTTCCCAACCCGCTATAGAACTGATTGTTGAATTGATTCAGGTCCGCAATAGGGCCGAGGTCGCTGTCGGTGCGACCAGAGTCGCGAACGTAACGTAGCCCGTAGGTGACGGTGAGATTCGGCTTTACCTTCCAGGCATCGCCAAAGTAGAGAGAAATGCGATTGTCGGGGCCAAGACGACCGGCGGGTAATCCGAACGAAGGAAGTTCACTGGAGTATCCGATGCCGTTACCCAACTGCACAGTGTTCGCGGGATAGTTGAGCGGATTGCTCGCTCCGCCCGGAAGTGCGAGGCAGGCGGTATTGCAATCACCAATTCCTGCGCCCACTGCGGGTGCGATGGCGAGGAAGCTGGCCGTTCCGCCGCCAAGAATATGGTTGTAGCCACCACCGTAACGGAAAATGTGTGCCCCTATCGCTTTGCTGCCGTCGTACTTGAATTGATGGTCAGACTGATAGGTGGTCTGCGGCGCGAGAAAGTTGGGGCCAGAGCAGAAATTATCGGCACCGCTGGTCAGACAATCCGGATCGCTGCCGATGGCGAGCTCAATTCCGGGAGCCGGATTGAAGATATTCGTGCCCGTAACCGCGTCCTGAATCGCATTGCTGAACTTCGTGTACCCGAAGCGAATACTGTGGGTAAAACCGCCGGTGATGAAATCGAGGCCCATGGCATGCACGGGGGTATGGTTCGCGTTGGTAAAAGGCTGGAATGTATTCGGGATGTATGCCTGCGTGCTGCGGGTTACGTCGTAGGAAAACCGGTAAAAGAATTTATAGTTGTTGTTGATCTGCCAGTCCAGGCGAGCAACTCCTTCGGTCTCGCGGAAAGGTGAGTTGAAATTGCCCGTGAGACTTTCGAACGCGCCTGCGGGAAGGACCGGGTTTATTAAATCTTGCTTGGTGTGCTCAATGTCGGTAAAAAAGAAAAGCTTGTTCTTGATAATAGGACCGCCGACGCTGCCTCCAGATTGATTCCGCTGAAAGTAATTATCGCTGGCACCGGGTAAATTGGCGTCCAAAGTCTGGTCACGAAAATAGTAGTAACCTTCGCCATGGAATTCATTGGTGCCGGATTTAGTCGTAACGTTCACCGACCCCGAGGAAGTCAATTCCGTCGAGAGATCAAGCGAAGACTGTTGGAGCTGAAATTCCTGTATTGCCCCCTCGGGAATGTTCTGGGTCGTCGTGCCAACCGTTTCATCGCTGACGTCGAGGCCATCCACTTCGATGCGGGCAGTGCGCCCAAAGCGGCCGCCGAAAGAAATCGAAGAAAAACCAGTCTTTGTAGGATCGAAGTCGCCGCCATCCTGGATCTGCACGCCCGGTTCAAGTTGCGCCAGATCAAGAAAGTTGCGGCCGTTGATCGGTAACTTTTCAATCTGATCGGCAGTGAGAACGCCCTGAATAGTAGCTTGCTCAGTATTGACCGTAACTTCAGACGCCTGCACTTCCACGATCTGCGCAGATTGTCCCACCTGTAGTTTCACATTGCCTGCGGAAGTCACACCCACTTGTACGGTCAATGGGATTTCTGTGGTCTTGAAACCCTGCGACTCTACTCGAACCACATAATCGCCCGGCGTTAATGCGCCGGATGTATATGTACCGGCAGAATTGGAAGTTACGGTGATAACACGGCCTGTGGCCTTATTGTTGATCACCACTTTCGCGCCTCCGACCAGTGCGCCGCTCGGATCGGAAATCGTTCCCTGGATGCTGCCCGTGGAAATGGTTGTTTGCGAAAAGCCGGGCGTCCATGCGCCGGAAACGAAAACAAGGGCAATGACTGCTACAAGCATTCGAAACAAATGCAGATTTTGTGCATAGAACTTCCGGGGCATGGGGCTCATCCTTGAGAACATCTTGAATTTGAGATTAGCGAACTGCTTTGCAGTTGTTTTCACTTAAAGCGATTTCCAGAGTTGTTAGGTGCGCTTTAAAGAATATCAGTTTTATTCTCGGATTTCGTTTTAAATCTTTCATTTCACACAACTTGCGTACCCTGTTGTGTTATCAAAATCTACTCTTCGATGTGTAATATCCGGCACGGTGGCGAATCTTGAAGTTCGGGCTGCTGTTCGTTCCACTCACTTTCACCTGAATCCGTCGAAAATCAGAATCGGCCAGCCGCCTTACCGGATAGTATCCGAGCAAATATTGCGTGCGCAGCTCGTCACTGATCTGTCGAAATGCTTCGTCCATCTGCGGCACCGTCGTGGCGTAAAAATATTTGCCGCCAGTGTCTTCGGAAATCTGGATCAGCGCGTGCTCGCCGCCCAAATCACGCCCGGCGCTGGCTTCAATCGGAACATCAATAATGCTATAGACGATCGCATCCGCCTCTTGCGCTGCACGCACTGCCTCCTGGTAATCCACTTTGCTCGCTGTGTCCCCGCCGTCTGTAATGACCACCATCACTTTTCTTCCCTGGCGTTTTTCGAGTGCTTGCGATCCCAGATAAATCGCATCGTAAAGCGCCGTCGCCGCTCCGTGATGAACGTGTTCAATTCCGTGGTCAATCGTTTTCATGTCGGCGGTAAAGGGCACAACTTCATCCACGACTTCGCTGAATTCATAAAGGCTGAGCGCGTCCACGGGACGCAAAATATCGTGCACAAAACGTTTTGCCGAAGTCAGCTCAAGCGGCAGGTCTTTCCGCGTGCTCAAGCTGGTATCTATGTCGAGCACCACCGAAATTGGCAACGCCGACTCTTTATCGAAAACTGAAATCTCTTGCGCGACGCCATCTTCAAAGAGACTGAAATTGTCTTTGGTGAGATTGGCCACCGGCGCGCCGCGCTGGTCCGTAACAGTGACATAGGCGCTTACTAGCTTGACATGGACTTTTATCGCTACTGCAGGATCATCCGCAGGCTTTTGCCCGCTGGAACCGGAAGCCCAGGGTGGCTTGGGAATTTGGGCCAACGCGGCCGATGCCGCCAAAAGCGAAAAAGCCAGAATTCTGGGGAGATGCGCTCGACGGCTCATTTATGTGTAGATGCAGGCTTTCCGCTACGGCTGCCTTCGATAGCTGGCACTTGTTCGGGAAATGGTTCGCCGTCAGCCCAAACCGCGCCGTCCTCGAAATGTTCCTTCTTCCAGATAGGCACCGTGCGTTTGAGTGTATCAATCAGCCATCGGCAAGCGTCAAAAGCAGCGGCGCGATGCGCGGAAGCGACCGCGATGAGCACGCTAGTCTCGCCGATTTCCAGGCGGCCCAGCCGGTGGACAATCGCAGCATCGCGGATCGGAAACTTCGAGATGGCTTCCGCAGCAAGCTGCTCCATCTGCTTATAAGCCATCTCCTCATAGGCTTCGTAATCGAGATAGAGCGTGCGTCGTCCTCGCGTTTGGTTACGGACAATTCCCTCAAACACCGCCACGGCACCGTCCTCGGGATGTTTTATGCCGGCGACGATCTTCTGGGTGTCAATCACATCGCGCACGATAGCAATACGCGGCGATCCGCCACTCACCGGAGGCAGTAGTGCGATTTCGTCTCCATCTTTGAGAATGGTATCGGATGAGGCATAACCCTGATTCACCGCCAGCGCGATGGATCCGGCAAATTGCGGCAGGCCGGGAATGTTTGCTTGACAGCGCTCGAAAACATCTGACAACCGCGCCCCTTCTTCCAAGTCAAAAGACATGGCGGATTTCCCTGCCATATCTTTAATCACGCCGAAAAATAGGACTTTAACTTGCATGGTTCGCGTGCCAGTAGTCTATCGCGCTTCCAGCACATGCAACATTCGGTGTATGCTGGCTGGCATCCGTTTCAACTTCCTTCCCCCAAGAAGGATGCCTACATGTCCGATCAACCAGCGCGTCCTGGTTCCTACGACTCCAGCGTGGTTTGGTGTTATGAAGTCATGCCCAATGACGCGCCCGCGGCCTACCGCGACGACGCCATCTTCGTCGTGCATGGTATCGGTGGCCGCATGGGCGGCAATGTCGCGGTGGAGTTGCGCCATGGATTTGAGAATGCCCTGGGCGCGCTCAAACCACCCGATGACGCCTCGTGGAAGTCCGTCCCCGCTACTTACATCAAAATCGGCTACTGGGGAAATTACGGCCAATTCGAGGATTGCTTCCCCTCGCTCTATAAAGCCATGAATAAAGCCTCTCGCGGATTCTTCAATCAAATGTGGCAATCGCGCACTGATTCCGCATCGAGCACGGCGTGGTGGTTTACCGAACAAGCCTGGCGTCTGCCCTTTCAAACTTTTAGCCACGGTGGTGCAGACCAAGGCTGGCTTTTTCCATTTTTACGCGCCGTCACCTATTTGGAGGTGGCTCTATTCACGACCTTCGCTCTGCTTTACATGTTGCTTGCAAAAGCGGGGCGTCAGATTCTCGGTTTGGTGGTTGGAGACGTTAACTTTTATCTCGCTCCCCAAGGGCCGATTGAATCGGCCATCGTGCAAAATATTGACCGCCGCGTGCGCGATTTGTTTCTGCAAATGATCGGCCTGGATTCCGATTTCAATGATCTAGCCAAACCCGGCATTCCCCCCACCGACGATCCTTTACTTTCTGCGAAGCAGCAACTTGATGTCGGCGGTCGCCCGCAAGTCTTCAAACGCATCACTTGGGTCGCCCATAGTCTCGGGACCGTGGTCAGCTATAACGTGATTTCCGACTTATTGCATCAGTGCGAATCACTGGAAAAAAAAGCAGCAGAGGAAAACAACTATCTTCTGCTCGGCCGTGTCCGCCGCGTCGAAGAGGGCATTTCGCGCTTTATTACGCTGGGCTCGCCGCTGCAAAAAATGGCCGCGTTGTTTCCCGGAGTTTTGCGTCCGTGGCCGCCAAAATATCTAAAACAATTTGCGGACGAGAAAAAGTGGATCAACTTCTATCACATCCTTGATCCAGTTTCTGGAGTCTTGCGGGATCCTGAGTGTTTTGCCGCCAAGAATGAAGATGGTAGCGAAGCTCTGGCTCCGCAAACTTACCAGAGCCCAAAAATTTGCACGCTGCCGGGATTGGCGCATGTCAGCTATTGGGATACGCCTCTGATTTCCCAGTACATCATCGCTGCCACTTTTCCCTGCATGCCTAATGCAGACCGCGTCTCGCTCACTCATTGCCCGAGGAGTTGGTTCATCCTTTTTCTGTGGCATTCCGTAATGCTGATTTCGCTGGTAGTTTTTTTAAGTCTTGCATTGTTGCCGATCGGCCTTTTGGCGGAGCTCGCTTACCAAGTGGTATTACATTTTCACTAAATTCTGACCATAAAAAAATGCCAGTTCCTTTTCGGGAACTGGCATCCTTCTGACCTTCACTGCTTACTTGTGTGGAGGGCGTGGCGCTTCCATCCGAGGTGCTGGAGCCGATGGTCTCGGAGCAGAAACCGGCCGCTGTTGCTGCCAAGTGTTGAACTTCTGCTCTTCGCGCTGCTGCACCTCCGGCCGGTTCTGCACGGGTGGCGCAGGCCGTACCTGTGGATTTGGTTCGCGTGCCGGTTCCGACCCGCGCTGATAGCCGTTCGCCGCCGGTGGCCGCGGTACTGGTCGCTCTTGCGGAGCGGTTTGTCTTTCTGGTTGCGGCTCGCGTGCTGCGGGTTGCGCAGGACGTGGCTGCGGCTCGCGAGCTTCCGGCTGCGCCGCACGAGGCTGCGCAATCGGCTGCTCCGGTCGGCTCACTTGCGGTTTGCCCTGCTCTTCGAGCGTGGCAGGGTGCGGTTTCTCTTGCGGAGTTTCCGTCCTGACATTCGCGGGCGTATTTTGCCGCTGTTCGAATGATGGCCGCGGCGGCGAGGGATTCCGCGTAGCCACAACCTGCCGGTTCATCACGGCCACCGGAGGTTTGACTCGAGCTGGCGCTCCCGCCCCAATCACGCTGGCACGTACCGGCTGGGCAGGCGCTCTGTACGTCACTGGAGCGCTCGCCAACTTTGCATCCACCGGAGCCAGATTGCGGGCCACAGGCCGCGCATTCACGAATGTTTCATGGTTGACCGCGGTAATAGCATTGGCCACGCGCAAGTTGGTGTAAACCGGCCTGACCACGGTGGTGGTGTTGTTGTTATTAATAATCGTTGTGTTGTAAACATTCGTCACCTGCGTCACGTTCACCTGCGTATTGGTGATGTTGACGTTATTCACATAGCCGCGGCTGCCGCGATACCAAGGAACGTAAACTTCGCGCGGCGCCAGCGGAAACCACGCCACGCCCGCTCCAAACGCCGGGCCGCCGCCTACAAAAGCTACGAGCGCAGGCGCGTACACAGGACGCACAACGACCGGCCCGGGAACCCAGCACCATCCCCCGCCATAGAAAGCCCAACGCCCATAGTGGAAGGGAGCAAAGCCCCAGGGTTCATCTTCCACCCAGGTCCACCCCCACGGTCCGACCCAAACCCAGTGGCCGAAACGATAAGGCGCCCAACCGACTGGAACTCCCGTCGGACGCCACACCGGACCGTAGTCGCCCGCGTAGCTCCAGTTGCCATATTCGTCGAGGTCTTCGGCGCCCGTCATCTCCGGAGAAATATAGTTCACCGATTGCGACTGGTCTTCACGCTGGTCGCGGCTCGACGCCCAATTGTCGAAATCGTCGTTGGGTGGAAGCTGGTTGATGTCATGATTCAACTGGTCAGTCCCGTTGAACACCGCCTGCTGCCCCGCGATGACCACATAAGACTCGCCGCCGCCCGTGACTTCGCCGCGTCCGCGCCAGACGGTGGTAATTGTCTGGTCGCCTGCGGAGTTCACATCTACACGGTAATCACCCACGCGCTGAATAGTGAACGCCAGGTTCGGCGTATCCACTTCAAACAAATCTTCATCGTCGAGGTGGCGCACTTTCAGAATGATCGTGCCTTGCGAAAGTTTGATCTGCGTGGTGCGGTCATCGAGTTCGAGGAAAGTCACGCTCGTCTCCGAGCTCATTCGCAGTGCGGTAGAACCAATGTGCAGTTCGGCGCGGGAATTTTGGTCAGCCCACAAATTGTCGCCTGTAGTCAGCGGACGGTTCGGCACAGCCTGCACCCAATCGCCTTCGCCGCCAGGCTGGAACGATACTGATCCCTCAGAGTAATTCAGACGCGCAATCCGCCCCGGAGGGTCTTGCGCGGGTGCTTGCCCCTGATCGGGCGGCTGTCCTTGTCCCTGGTCTGGGGGTGGTCCCTGATCCTGCGGCGGGTATTGTTGCTGGTCCTGGGCTACAGACACGAGCGGGGATTGCACCATCAAAATTCCCGCCATAAAAACCGCGACTGCAAGAAGTCTTCGTAAATTCATGGAATTAGCCTCGTAGCGGCGCAACTACTCCGCAGTTCTTTTCTCACCAGTTATAAACACGGAATGGTCTAGATAGTTGTATATCGCGGGTAACGTTACGGCACAAGTGGCAACAAAAATGCCAGCTTCGTGTACGAAACTGGCATACGGTACTCGTCCGATTGTCCAGACAGTGATTTACTACAGGGGTCCCATGAAACCACTTCTATTTCTACAACTACCCATGCCGCTTGGCTAAAACTTGTAAAGACCGTCGTGGTTATAACCCGCCATCCAGACATTCGCACCGTCAAAAGCGATTCCGAGGTTGCTTCCCCCCGTCGTCGCGTTAAATATCTGCTTTCCGTCGCTTAGATTAAGCCTAGAGACCACCCCGATGCATGATACCCAAACGCTAGTCCCGTCGAAAGCTATCCCCGTGGGATCTGAACTGGGATAAAAAGTACCCAAGATCACGCCATCACTTGCACGAACCTTCGACACTGTTTCGTCGCCATTGTTGGCAGTCCAAATATTTTCCCCGTCGAATGCGATTCCTTCCGGATGGCTGCCAACGCCAAATGCGCCGAGCATGTTTCCGTCGGAAGCACGCAGCTTGCTTACAGTACTCGAACTGTAGTTGGTGATCCAGACGTTCTGTCCGTCAGTTGCGGCTGCAAACGGTGATGATCCGACATTAAATGTGCCCATGACCTTTCCGTCGCTAGCCTGCAGCTTCGTAACCGTGTTGTCCTGCCAGTTCGGCACCCAAATCGCTGACCCGTCGAACGCGGGCCACCATGGCTCCCGCCCCACGTTGAACGTGCCCAG
>Ga0209062_1003198_pt1 | contig 19469 bp, 20 predicted proteins | sample Coa_R2_2_FD_187158 | JGI IMG/M metagenome (GOLD analysis project Ga0209062, IMG submission 187158) | Surface soil microbial communities from Centralia Pennsylvania, which are recovering from an underground coalmine fire - Coalmine... | ecosystem: Environmental > Terrestrial > Soil > Unclassified...
ACGATGAACGAACTCCAGGGTCTTCCAAGCCAAACCATTTTTACGAGAGCGAAATGGCGCCTTCAAAGGCGTAGACGCCGGAGTCTGCTCATCGAAGCTGTTGACAATGCCAACGTCGTTATAGACGGCATGACAAAGTCCACGCTAACGTTCGCATTCGAGAGCGACCGGCCAATAGTGCCGTTTAATGCCAGATCAGCATTTTGGCAGCGTAAATCTGCGATTAAGCCTTTGCCAACTCGGCGAGGGCCTTCAGATCCGGAACTTCCACGTCCGACTGTGCAACAGCGGCTCTGGTCGCGCCTGATCCGCGCTTTCCAGCACGCCGGTTAACCCAGACGTTTGCAATCCCCAACTCCCGTGCCGGAACGATGTCGTGATAAATGCTCTGCGCGCAGTGCAGGATCTTTTCCTTCGGCATCCCTATGCGCTCCACCGCAAGGTGGAAATTGTTCAGGGAAGGCTTGTAGCTGCGCGCCTGCTCTGCCGTATTCACGAAGTCGAACGGAACCTGCAGGGCCTTGGCGGTCTCGGCAAACAGGTCATTGTCGATATTCGAAATAACGCCGAGTTTGTAATTCGATTTCAGCCGACGTAGAGCTTCCACCGTGTCGGAAAATACCGGCCAGGTCGGAAGAGAGTTCGGGAACGCATTCAGTTCAGCTTCGGTAAGTGGGAAGACAATGCGCGCGGACATCTTCCACATTACGCGCTGAAGCACTTGCCGGTATTTCTTGTAGTCCCCAGTTTCTTCTTCGGCTTCGATGGCAGCGAAGAGTTCGAGAATGCCGTCATCGCTGAGACGGCGATGGTGCGAGTCGAGTATCGGCCTGACTGCTGCCAGAATCCCCGATTCCCAGTCGATCAGTGTGCCGTAGCAGTCGAAGGTAAGGCACTCGAATTGGGAAAAGTCCAGCATGGCGCACTTGTCAGTTGCTAGTTGTTACAAATCCAGAGTTACTGTAGCTGGGCCGAAAGGACAAGTGAAAAAGCGATCATCCTGGTGCTTTCGATTTTTTAACGTCGGGACAACATTTGTTGCCGGCGGGCATCTTATCGAACAGAGGCCAACGGTAGACGCGAAGGCCGCTCGCCATCGGTTGCTTCGGTAGCCGAAGAGCAGAACTCGAATGAATCAGGGAAACCTGAGACGATCGAGTTCAACCATCATTTCAAGTTGTGACTATCAGTGAGTCGGCGCAAGCAGGTTCGTTGATAGCCGTAAATTGAAGATATGGGCGACCTGACGAAAGTCAGATATACGAGCACTTCGCCGAAATCGTAGGTCTCTTTTTATTTCTGGGTCAGCTACCGATCTCACGGGTTCACACGGATCTGAGAAAAGTCTATAGAGTCTGTGACTTATTGATTTACAGGAATCTTGATGATCTTCTTCTGGATCGCGTAAGTCACCAGCTGCGCCTTGTTATGAATGTCGAGTTTCCGCATCAGGTTGAATTTGTGCGCCTCGACTGTTTTCACACTGAGCCCAAGCAGCACCGCGATTTCCTTCACTGAGTTTCCTTCCGCCAGCAGCTTGAGGATCTCGCGCTCGCGCGGTGTCAAAGTGGAAATTCGCGGACGCATTTTAGCGTCGCGTACACGCGCACGGAAGTCCTCGACTAGTTTGCCGAGCACTTGGGAACTCAAATACTTGCCCCCTTTGTAGACATCGCGAACCGCTGTGAGTAATTGTGGTGCGGGCGTATCTTTCAGCACGTATCCGGCAGCACCAACCTCAAGACACTGAACCAGGTAGTCTTCGTCCTCATACATGGTAAGGAACAGGACCTTGGTCTCGGGCCGATTTTTTCGGATGTGGCGGGCGGCTTCGAAAGACGACAGACCGGGCATGCCGATATCCATCAGCACGATGTCCGGCCGCAGATCGCGAGCTTTCTCGACGGCATCGCCGGCATCGGCGGCTTCTCCAACGACTTCGAAATCGGACTCGGTTTCCAGCAGACGGCGAACGCCCTGACGGAACAGCGTGTGATCATCGACTAAGAGGCAACGGATTTTGGGCATAGAAATAAACACCTGTGCTTCAGCGCCGGACTGATCGTGCTGCCGTTTGCCGAAGTGAGAAATTTTGCAGACGTCAGTGGCGAACTGACTACGGTTGCGTCAAAACACCTGCAGCGACCTTGCGCACCAGGAACGGTCGCTTCGTTCTCGGCGGCACGATGGGAGTCGTTCCCTGACTCGTCACCGGGATCGTAATCTCGATGCGCGTGCCCTTATTCTTTGCGGAAACGACCTGCACGCTTCCGCCGAGCATGCCAACGCGCTCACGCATGCCCGCCAACCCGAAACTGCGGCCGATGACGGGCTTACGCTCGCCGAATCCAACACCATCGTCCTGTATGACCAGTTGGACCATGTCTTCTACGCGCGACATCTGCACGCTTGCGCTCTTCGCTTTCGCGTGCTTGGCGATATTGTGCAGAGCTTCCTGCACCACGCGGTAGATCGTGGTCTCAACTTCGGGCGCGAACCGGCCAACGCTATCCGGAATCGCTACCCTTGTACGCACACCAGTTCGTTTGCCAAGATCCTTTGCCTCTTTGCGGATGGCCGCAACCAGGCCGAGTTCCTGGAGTACTAATGGTGAGAGTCTCGCAATGATCCTACGGATGCCTTCGATGGTCTGATCGACCACGTTTACTGTCTCCTGGACCTTATTCTGGACCTCATCGGAAACAGCACCGCTGGTCAGCATTCCCAGATAGAGCCGGATGACCATAAGCTGCTGGCCAGTGGCATCGTGCAGCTCGCGGCTGATCCGCTTCCGCTCTTCTTCCTGAGCGCGCAACAGGTGGGCCGAAAGTTCGGCAATCCGGGCCTCGCGCTCGCGCAATGCGTCAGTAATTCGCGCTCGCTCAATCGCAAGGGCGGAACGATCCGCAATTGCACGCAGCAGTTCCCGCTCACTGGGAAGCCATTCATACGGCTTCGGAAATCCGATGGCGAGAACGCCGATGATCTCCTGCTCAATCCGCAGCGGCACCGCCCAGAGGGCTCTCGCTTTTTTACGGATCAGCGGATTCAGCAAGCCGTCAGAATGATCGAGATCCGGCAGCATCGCGGGCTCACCAGTTTCAGCAACTTCGCCAGTAAAGCCGCGGCCCACAGGAACAAGAAAATCCGGATCCACTTGCTCTTCCAATCCCACCAGGGCTGCGACCCGCAGCACATCCGCACCCGGTTCACGCAACAGCAGCACTCCAACGGCAGCATCAAAGGTCTGCTTGGAAATGCTCAAAACCTGCTCCAGCAGAGCAGAAAGGTTCTCTGCAGAGAGCTCGGCATCCAGAACGGACAGAATCGCTGCAGAGGCATTCCGCTGCGTATCAAAGTAAGTGCCGGCGATCGATGTGAAAGTGCTCGAATTGAACGTTTCGATCGCCGACATGGCTTCCGCATGGGCCATTGGCGACAGTGTCTGCAGGTAAGGTTCGCAGAACGACTGGTAAAGCTCGAGGGAACGCGCAACCACACGTGTATCTACATTCAGTTTGGCAAGGCGCGTCCCGTAATAACGAAGGTTCTCTCCGAAGAGGCCGAAATCCGTCTGACAGCAAATGCCAAGGCCGGTCCCCAGGTTTAAGCGCTCCAACGCCGCCATGGCACGACCGTCCAGCGCAAGCTCTTCGAACATGTGCGTCCGCCACGCAGTGGTGATTTCGGCGAAGTGAGGTTCAAGAACATGAACCAATTCTTGAATTCGAGCGCGTGCTGATTCCTTGATAGGCAGCACTGGAGGCAAGCGGAATACTCCTACGGCGAAAAATCAACGTCTCAGGTGAGACTGGAAGCCCAGGCTGGGTCTGACTTCGCGAAAATCCTTATTTACTGCGGAGACTCAGTTACTACGCAGTAAGCAAAAACTAACCTGAACAGACCTAGATTCTACCCTGTTTTACCGATATTTACTACCTAACCGCGACAAATGATTACCACAAAATAAACAGCATTTTCCAGAGGATTTACACAAAAAAGCACCCAGCATTAAGCGGTGAGCACTTAGTCGAGCGATTTGTGTCCGCGGTTTTCTGATTCGGGCTTTATTCATTGCTGGTTCGTTTCATCATTTTCAGCGACCCAGCACATCTCCTCACGAACACTTGGGGCTGAGCGCTGAATACTGAGTACCAGCTACTTCAGACTGCGTTCACGAACGCTCATCAGATACAATCAATGTTTTCAGCTATCTGACAGGAAACCACTTAGAACTCATGCTCCGATTCTCTACCGCAGGCGAGTCGCACGGGGAAAGCCTGATTGCCATGCTTTCGGGTCTGCCAGCCGGCTTGCCGGTTGATCCGACATTCATAGACCGGGAACTCTGGCGTCGCCAGCAGGGCTTTGGCCGGGGTGGAAGGATGAAGATCGAGCGCGACAGCGCGCATATCCTTTCCGGCGTCCGGCATGGGAAAACCATCGGTTCGCCCATTTCAATCCAGATTGCCAATCGGGACTGGCAGAACTGGCAAGAAATTCTGCCCGTGGAGGAGGGTGATCCCGGCAAACACAAGAGCGTCGCATCTCCTCGTCCAGGACACGCCGATCTCGCTGGAGCCTTGAAGTACAACTTTCCGGAGGCACGTTACGTTTTAGAACGCGCATCGGCCCGTGAGTCCACTTCTCGTGTTGCCATGGGTGCCATCGCCAAGTTGCTACTGCGCGAGTTAGGCATTGAAGTCCTAAGCCACGTGGTGCAGGTGGGCTCAGCAGCTTTGGATCGCGAAGCTACATGGGAGGAAATTGCGGCGCTATATCCGAAGCAGGAGATCCTGCTCAACTGTGTTGACACGGAAACCGAAGAGCGCATGAAGGGCGAAGTCGACAAGGTACTGCGCACTGGCGATTCCGTAGGCGGCATCTTCGAAGTTCGTGCGCACAATGTTCCACCCGGATTGGGCACGTACGTGAACTGGGACGAACGCCTCGACGGGCTGCTCGCATGGGCAGTCATGTCGCTGCAGGCGGTGAAGGCTGTGGAAATTGGATACGGGGTCACAGGCGCCGCATCCCCCGGTTCCGCAGTGCATGACGAGATTGGCTACGACGCGGCTGGCGAGGCGGTTACCGGTTTTCGCCGCAAAACAAATCGCGCCGGTGGATTGGAAGGCGGCGTTTCTAATGGCGAGGACATAATTGTTCGCGGCTATCTGAAGCCGATCTCGACCTTGAGGCGTCCATTAGCATCGGTTGATTTCGCCACTCGCGAACCGGTGAAGGCTGCCTACGAACGCTCGGACGTATGCGTCGTTCCCGCGGCCGGTGTGGCGGGTGAAGCCATGGTCGCGCTAATTCTCGCCCGCTGCGTTCTGGAGAAGTTCGGCGGTGACTCGCTGACAGAGTTGCTGCGCAATTTCCACGGTTATCAGGAACAGCTTCGGAGTTTTTAGCGAAAACAGAGCAATGATCTATCCCATCGTAAAACTTGGTGACCCCGTGCTGGAGAAACCCGCGGAAACCGTCACCATATTCGACGACGAGTTGAAGCAATTAATCGAAGACATGTTCGAATCCATGTATGCGGCCCACGGCATCGGCCTGGCAGCGCCGCAGATCGGCATTTCCAGGCGAATCGCCGTCGTCGACGTAACCTTCAAAGAAGATCCGAATGCCAAGGTCGTGCTGATCAATCCGGAGATCACCCACATGGAGGGGCGGCAAAGCCAGAGTGAGGGCTGCCTGAGTATTCCCGACTTCCGGGAAAATGTCGCTCGCGCTCTGCGCGTCACCGTCCGCGCCCAGAACGTGAATGGCAAGTGGCAGGAGCACACCGGAGAAGATTTGCTCGCCCGCGCCTTTCAACATGAGACTGATCACTTGAACGGCAAACTTTATATTCACCGCATCAGTGCTCTGAAGCGCGACCTGATCAAACGCAAGGTGCGCAAATTGGCAAAGGCCGGCGAATGGTGATCGAGTCCGGTCACAGCAGCACGAGTACTTTATTCTCCTGAGAACCGTAAGCCAATGGATCTGATCTTCTGCGGTACGCCTCAATTCGCGGTGCCGACGCTGCGGGTTCTCGCAGAAAGAGGCCATACCATCCAGCTCGTAGTTACGCAACCGGACCGGCCCAGCGGACGTGGGATGGAATTAGGCATTCCGCCGGTAAAGCAACTAGCCCTGCAACTCGGGGTGCCCATGATGCAGCCAGAAAAGATCAAGAGCAATGCCGAGTTCCGCGCACGTCTCGAAGAACTTCGTCCGGAAGCTATCATCGTTGTCGGATACGGCCGCATCCTTCCGCACTGGATGATCGATCTGCCGCCGCTCGGGAACCTGAATCTTCATGCGTCGTTACTTCCGAAATATCGCGGAGCCGCGCCGATCCAGTGGGCGATCGCAAATGGCGAGACCGTAACCGGCGTGACCACGATGCGTATAGACGCGGGCCTCGATACCGGCGACATTCTGTTGCAGCGGGAACTTCCGATCTTTCCTGACGACACAGCCGTAACCCTCGGGCCGAAGCTCGCCGAAGTGGGGGCCGAACTGATGGCACAAACCCTCGACGGGCTGCGCGAAGGAAAAATCACGCCAGAGAAGCAGGACGAAGCACAGGCGAGTCTAGCGCCGATCCTGAAGAAGGAAGATGGCCTGATCGATTTCCATTGCAGCGCGACTGACACCTGGAACCGCATGCGCGGCTTTCAGCCCTGGCCTGGCGTGTACACGGCATTTCGCGGGAAAAAGTTGAGCATAACCGCAGCGCGGCCTATCGAGCCTCTGAATTCGACCTTCGCTGAAGCGGAGATCGCGATTGACCACGGTCGGTTGCTGGTGGGCTTCGGAAAAAGTACCGTGCTCGAGCTCTTGGAAGTGCAGCCCGAAGGCAAGAAGCGCATGTCCGCGCGCGACTTCATCAACGGCCATCATCCGCAGTCGGGTGAGAAACTGGGAAGGTAGCGCGGTCTGATTTGTCACACGAGCCATTAACGGCTCAATGACTCACTCATGATTAGCCCCGCACGCACTGCCGCCTACGACATTCTCTTTCGCGTGGAGACTCAGCAGGCTTACGCTTCCGAACTACTGCATTCCGCACGCCTAGAAAAACTCTCTCCCGCAGACCGCGGCCTATGCACGGAAGTCGTTCTCGGCACTCTGCGCTGGCGCATGCGTCTCGACGACGCAATCCGCGATCTCTCGTCACAGAAATTGGAAAAGCTTGACGCCGAAGTCCTGACCGCTCTGCGTCTGGCTGCGTACCAGATCGGATTTCTGCAACGCGTCCCTGCCCACGCCGCCGTAAACGACAGCGTGGATCTGGTGAAGCGCAGCCGCAAGACTTCGGCAGCTTCCTTCGTAAATGCCGTGTTGCGTAAGCTGGCGACGAATCCCTCTCTGCTAGTAGCCGTGCTGGCACCTGGTCCAAAAACAGTGCTGGATCTGTCCCAACTCTACTCACATCCGTTGTGGCTGGTCGAGCGCTGGGCAGTGGAATACGGCATGGAGCGGGCAGAAGCGATCTGTGTTTTCGACCAGAGCCCCCCAGACACGGTTCTGTACGTTTCGAGCAGTGAAGTTGACCGTGAACTAACGCGGGAAGGGCTGCAACTGGCTCCTGGGCTTCTGGTCAGTTCGGCACGCCGCGTAGTCGCCGGAGATGTGGTGCGCTCCGAAACGATTCGCGGCGGACGCGCATGGATACAAGATGAAGGCTCACAGCTCGTAGCGATGCTGGTCGGAAACGCCTGTCATATTCTCGACTGCTGTGCCGCGCCTGGTGGCAAGACCGCAATCATGGCTACCAGGAATCCGCAGGCCAAAGTTCGAGCGCTGGAAATACATAAGCACCGCGCCGAAGCAATGCAAGTGCGGCTCAGCCGCATGCAGAACGTTGAGGTCATTCATAAGGATGCAACCCAGGCTGCGTGCTCAGCCGAGTTCGAACGCGTCCTCGCGGACATGCCGTGCTCGGGGACCGGTACACTGGCGCGCAATCCCGAAATCCGCTGGCGATTGAAACCCGGAGACCTGCCCGACTTGCACGCCCGCCAGATTGCGATTCTCAAAGCTGCCATCGGGCAGGCCAGGCCAGGTGGACGCATCGTGTACTCGAGTTGTTCGCTTGAACCAGAAGAGAATGCGGCAGTGGTCGACGAAGTGCTTCGATCCGATGCCACCGTGCGTGTCGTTGCGGTTCGCCGAGAATTGAAAAGACTCCATAGTTCAGGCGAACTCGTCTGGAGCGATCTCGACGGAATGCTCAATGGTCCATACTTACGAACCCTTCCTGGCATTCACCCGTGCGATGGATTCTTTGCGGCGATTCTCGAGCGACGGTGATTGTCGAGTTGCTACGCTTTATCTACTCACATCCAACTGAATCACCGTTTCCGCTGTAATCTTCTGTCCCGGAGCTGGTGACTGATGTACCACAAGGTTCGGCACAGGCGCTGATGTAGCCGCCGGAGAGACTGTTGGTGTTGTGGGCAAAGTTGGCGGCGCGGGTGGTGGAGCAAAGGGCCCGAGTAGTTGCACTGCACTAGCCGGGGGTGCCGGCGTTGCCGGTACCGTCCGAACCTCCACCTTCAGTCCTACGTGATCAATCAGCGCCGTAGCGTCATCTACATTGCGTCCGACCATGTTAGGCATGACGTACGCCGGCTTTTCCGGCTCTGCGCCCACCAGCAAGCTGATGGTCGGTGATTCTGCCGATGTTGAATTCCCCGGCGGCGATTGCGCCGCCACCTGGTCTTCCGGCACATTCGGCAAGTGAGCGACTGCAACGGTCCCCACATCGAGACCGCGTTCCCGCAAATTCAGATCCGCCGCCCGGCTGCTCTGTCCGACCACATCGGGAATGGTCGTCCGCTGCGGCCCGAGGCTTTCCGCGAGATGAATACAATATCCCCGGCGTACCCGGGTCCCCGCTGCTGGACTCTGCGACACGACGTGGCCCTCGGGAATCGTCGCGCTGTAAAACTGCCCATCAACTACGGTGAGCAAGCCACTATTTATTGAGATGCGTTCTGCTTCCGCGGGTATCAGCTTGGAGAGGTTTGGTACGTTTACCTCGCCACCATGAATGGCAACCCGCATGGCGGTAAGCGCCGAAATCAACGCGACCGCGATCAGGATTAGCGCGAGTACAACGAATCGAAAGAAAGCCTTCATGAGCTGGGCTGATTGTACCCGACCTCACCGCCTGCAAGCGGGCTCGGAGGAGAATGGGTTATCGCAGAGGCACGTGGACAATACATGGCCTTCGCCGGATACTGGTGACATTGGGAACGACGACAGACAAAACGGAGCTTCTGCGCAAGCTGCCCTCGGTTGACGGGCTGCTACGCTGGCCTGCGATTCAGAGCCTCGTTGCACGCGAAGGGCAATCCGCGGTCGTCGAGGCAACTCGTACCGTACTTGCTCGAATTCGCGAGGAGATCCTGGCGGCGACGCTCGACAAAACCGGTGTAGACCTTGCAATTTCTGGCCTATCGGAAGCGATCGAACGGCAGACCGGCGCTGATCTTTCCTACTCTCTTCGAGGTGTAATCAACGCGACCGGGGTTATCCTGCACACCAATCTGGGACGCGCTCCCCTGGACGTCCGAGCTTTACATCACGTTAGCCAAGTGGCAGCCGGGTACTCGAATCTCGAGTTCGACCTCGACTCGGGCGAGCGCGGAAAGCGCGATGTGCACGTTGATCGGCTGTTTGCTCGCTTGCTGGGCGATGCCGGGCGCGAGGTCTCTACGATCGTTGTCAACAACAACGCAGCAGCGGTTCTGATCGCACTGAATACTCTCGCCGAAGGCGGAGAAGTGATCGTATCGCGCGGCGAGCTGGTCGAAATCGGCGGATCATTCCGCGTCCCCGAGGTGATGGCCAAATCGGGAGCCACTTTGCGCGAGGTAGGTACAACCAATCGGACTCGCGCCGCAGATTACGAGAACGCCATAACCGAAAAGACGCGCCTGCTCATGCGCGTGCATCGGTCAAACTTCGAGATGGTCGGATTCACCGAGCAGCCCTCTCTGGATGAACTGGTTGAGATTGGGCATAAGCATCGCGTCCCGGTACTTGAAGACGTAGGTAGTGGCGCGTTTTTTGACCTTCGCGATGTGAATGCTAACGGCGAGACAACGATCCTCGATTCCATTCGAGCTGGCGTGGACGTTGTAACTTATAGCGGAGACAAGCTCTTGGGCGGTCCACAGGCTGGCCTGATCAGCGGGACGCGTGAATTAGTGGCGAAAATACGCAAGAACCCGCTGTTCCGCGCCCTGCGTGTCGACAAACTTATCTATTCTGCGCTGGAAGCCACCATGCTCGCTTATGTGAAACACGACTACGATGCGATCCCTGCGATTCGCCTGATGCGTACGCCAGCTGAAGAATTGGCGCGTCGGGCAGAGGCAATCCAGGTGCGAGTTTCCGTAGCGTTGACGGGTGTGGAGGTTGTGAACAGCGAGTCGGTGATCGGCGGCGGTGCCGCCCCTACTGCGACTTTGCCGAGTGTAGCGCTGGCGATTAGCTCGGCCTCGATGAGTGCTGATGAGTTCGCTGAATGCTTACGCCGCAGTGACCCACCAGTCGTTGTGCGAGTTGAAAACGATCGGGTACTGATTGACTTGCGCACAGTATTTCCTGAGCAGGACGAACTGGTTGCTCGTGCGTTGCTGTCGCTGAAGTGACAAGGAGACGATTATGTCGACCCCGAATCCACAAAAACCGCAACAGCCCGAGGTTCAGCAACACGTCCGTGAAGCTCATTCGCTGCTCACGTCGCTGCGCGCACAGCTCGCCGAACATCCTGAGTTGGAGAAAGCAATCCTGGAGCTGGAACTGGCGCTCGACAAGCTGACGATTAAGACGGCAGGAATGCTTTAGGGCAGAGACGCTTTACTCGCGCTCGCCATGCTGCGCGTGGCGAGTGCCCCAGGCGAAGGCCTCTATCCCGCTGCAACAAAAGGGATTGGTGGAGCCTGTTTCAAGTCATTTCTGAGAGCTCGTTTTCGGTTCATGGCCACCATCTACACCATCGGACATTCCACCCGCTCATTGGAGGAACTGGTGGAAGCACTTCGCGCCCACGGTATTCAGACCCTCGCCGATATTCGATCTTTTCCCATGTCGCGCCGGCTGCCGCATTTCAATCGCGAGAGTCTCGAATCGGAATTACCCAGAGCTGGAATCCAGTACATCTGGGAACCGGGTCTCGGAGGCCGTCGCAAGAAGATCCTGCAAGAATCGCGTAATACGGCGCTGCGTAACGACAGCTTTCGCAATTACGCCGACTACATGCTCACTCCGGAATTTCGCTCTGCGATAGATAACTTGATTGCCAGAGCGGAACGCGAACGAATTGCCATGATGTGCGCCGAGCGCGTCTACTTCCGCTGCCACCGCATGCTGGTTTCCGATTGGCTGGCTGCTCATGGTCACGAAGTCCTGCACATCGATGCGGCGGGACCTGTGAAGCCACATAGGCCATTGGCTGAAGGCAGACTTGAAGGCGGTCAGCTGATCTACGATGGTGGCGACTTGTTCTGACCTGCACCTGATATCTTGGTAGGCAACAACTATGAGCGCAATCGACAAAGCTATCGCCGCAAATCAGGATTTCATCGTCAATTACGATCCAAACCGGGTGTCACCGCGCCCTCGCCTGAAACTCATCATTCTGACCTGCATGGACACCCGTATTTCTTACAAAGCTCTAGGCCTCGAGCCGGGCGATGTGCACATGATTCGGAATGCGGGTGGCATCGTCACTGACGATGCGCTCCGCTCCATTCTCGTGTCGCATTACCTGCTTGGCACGGAAGAATTGATGATCATCAACCACACAGATTGCGGATTGATGAAGGCAAGTGAAGAAGAGCTGCACGCCACCATTGAGTCAAAGGCTGGGGTGTGGTCGAACACGCCAATTCGCTTTCACGCGTTCAAGGACGTCGAGAAAAACGTCCGCGAGCAGATCACGAAAATAAAGTCGCACAACTGGGTAAAGTCGGACCTGACGATTCGCGGATTCGTTTATGACGTTGCAACCGGAAAGCTGCGGGAAGTGAAAGCGTAACAATGGTTGTCCATTGTCGGCTGTCAGAAATCGCCAGCACCGTTGAACTAAGCGGCGACCGTTTCAAGCTGAAGAATGCGTGAAGTCGTGTCGGCGATTGACTCCAGGTCGCCTGCCGTACAAAGACAGGTGTCGATGTGATCGGGAGGCACCTGCGGCGTTTCTGTGTACAGCGACACGAGTCTGGCCCCGGGTCGCACCACTTTGAAAAGACGGACGAGCTTCGCGCTCACCGAAATACCATGGCGTTGATCAAGGACGATCACATCCAGCGTTCGATTGAGAAACGCCGTCGCTACGGCTTCGCTTAAATCACGCAGCGCGATAAAGCGGCAACCAAGGCGCTCAAATGATTTGCTCCACTCATCGGCGTCGGCGAGTTCACTGCTGATGTACAGAACAGTACGGAGGCTCATAACTTTCTTCCACACGTACTGACGCAAAACCACAGCGGGTGACGCGCTCGTACTCGAAAATTTGCAAATCTTTACAAAGCAGGGTTGGTGGACGTTTCTGGATAAGTTTCGCCTGAACCCAGCCAAGGTTTGCGCCTCGGGGTGATCTACAGAGCGGCGCCGTTTGGGCCGCAGGGTTACTTCAGCCGAACAACTGCCGGCGAGCCGATTCGCAAATCGCCACGACCGCTGGGTGCTTGATCTTTCTTTCTGCGGAGATCGCGAAAAAACGCAGTTTCACGTCTTTTGTCGCTCCAATGCGGACGATTGCATCCTGTTTACGTAATTCCTTCACAAAGACCGAGGCTACGGGAAACACGGCTCTTCCTGATTGCGCGAAAGCGCGCAACATAGCATAGTCCTCGAACTCGCCGACGATATGCGGCCGCACCCGCTTCGAGTCAAACCAGTAGTCCAGCTCGCGCCGCAGCGCTGTGTTGTCGGTCGGAAGCAGCAGGGGTACTCCGGACAGGCAATTCGGGAATGATCCTTTGATTTTTCTGACTACCGGGCCGATGCCCACGAAGGTGATGCCCGATTCGCCAAGTGGATGGTTGTACACGCGAATCCCACGACCGGGTTCGGCAGGAGAATCCGAGAGCACCACATCCAATTCAAGCGCGGCCAAGCGCGCTACAAGCTGGTCTGACGCCGCTTCGCGGCAAACGATCCGAATGCTTTCACGGAGGTGCAAAGCAGGCTCGATCAACCATTGAGCGATCATCTTGGGCAGTACATCTGCAACCCCAATGTCGACTCGGATGGGACGCCCACTTGGGCGGTTACGAACTGTGTCCAGCAGTTCCCGGCCCAGAGAAAAAATGTCCTCCGCATATTCAGAAACCGTGCGGCCGGTTTCCGTAAGTACGAGCTTCCGGCCGGAGCGATGGAAGAGCGGTTCGCCAAAGAACTCCTGTAGTTCATGCAACTGAACACTTATCGCCGGAGGAGACACGTGGAGCTCCTGTGCAGCCTGGGTGACGCCTCCAGACCGCACCACGCGCCAGAAATAGTACAAGTGATGGTAATTGAGCCATTCCATAGAGATTGCGAGACTGTTAAGTATAAATTAACTAAACCGGAAATATTAGGTAATGGATTTAACGATTGTGCCAACTTATATTGCGGCTTAGGAGGTACCGATGCAAACGGAACTGAGGTTACATAACGCGAACGCGGAAAAACTTCTCCTCGCTTACGTCGACCGTCGGCTGGCTTTTGCGTTGAGTCATGTTGGGGAGCGAATCGGCAGAGTTACCGCCAGGATCAGTGCTTCGGGACCCACTCGTGGAGAACTGACCTGCCGCCTCATCGCCCATTTCCACCAGTTTGGAGAGGTAGCCGCGGAAGCCACGGACTCAGATGTTTATACCGCTATAGACCGCTGTGCCGGCCGGCTGGCACGTCGTTGTCAGTCGAAAATTACACGCAGCCGGACTGACCGGGCAAGTCGCGTTTCGATTCGTTTTTCGAAAGCCCTACTGGAAACAGCTTGAAATTATCCTCGAAAGGAAAAGCAGTAATGAGCTCTACAAGTCTATATCTTACCGAGACCGACGCACGACAACTGCAGATAATGCTGGACCGCTTCGAACTGAGCCATCATGACCGCGATCATCGCATGGCGCTCGAGGAGGAAATTGCGCGCGCCAGAGTGGTACCAGCCTCCGAGATTCCGCCGGACGTTGTCAGAATGCATTCGCGAGTACGGATTGTCGACATGCGTACAGGAGAACAGATGGTGTTCCAGATTGTTTATCCGGAGGAAGCAAACTATTCCGCAGGAAAGATTTCGGTACTGGCGCCAATCGGTACGGCGTTACTTGGTTATCGCGCCGGGACCGAAATAGATTGGCGAGTACCGTCTGGTTATCGACGCCTTCGGATTGAAGCTGTGGAGCATACGGCCAAGCCAATGCGGACTGCGGCTTGAGTTCCCCGCGTTGCCAACGAAAGGACGTCTATCTGATTATCGAAACAAAAAAGGCCGCCCTTGGGGCGGCCTTCACCTGCAAAAAGCTCTGACTACGAGTTCTCGTTCGAAGCGCGCTTCCAGGAGATCAGTTCCCCGATGGTCGAAGCGCCTGTGCTCGAAGCCGGATGCTTATAAGCTTCCACATCCGCTCGGGTGGCTTCTGCGCCCACAGATCGAATGCTCAGGCCCACTTTCTTCTCGGCTTCGTTCATCTTGATGATCTTGAACTCGTGCTCCTGGCCAGGTTCGAGCTTGAGCGGCTGCCCGTTCGCGTCCACTGCTTCCGAGTTGTGGCAGAGTCCTTCGACGCCTTCCGCCAGCTCCACGAATGCCCCGAAGCTCGCCAGACGCAGCACCTTGCCGTGCACCACATCTCCAACCCGGTGTTGCTGGAAGAATGTCTCCCAGACATCCGGTTGAAGCTGCTTAATGCCGAGCGACAAGCGGCGGTTCTCGGGTTCGATCCCGAGTACGATCGCCTTTACTCGATCGCCCTTCTTCAGAACCTCCGAAGGATGCTTCACGCGTTTGGTCCAGCTCAGATTGCTGACGTGGACCAGTCCGTCGATACCATCTTCAATCTCAATAAACGCTCCAAAGTCGGTAAGATTGCGAACGCGTCCTTCCACGGTTGAGCCAATTGGGAACTTCTCTCCCAGCGACTCCCATGGATTAGCCTGCAGCTGCTTCAGTCCGAGCGAAATGCGACGCTCGGTCGGATTCACGTTGAGCACTACGGTCTCGACTTCATCGCCTACATTAACAATCTTCGAGGGGTGCTTCATGCGCTTCGACCAGGTCATTTCGCTCACGTGCACCAGCCCTTCAATACCTTGTTCCAGTTCCACGAAGGCACCGTAATCGGTAACGCTGATCACGCGTCCCTTGACGTGTGCTCCCACAGGGTAGCGTTCCGCGGCGTCGAGCCATGGATCAGGCGTGAGCTGCTTGAACCCGAGAGAGACGCGCTGCTTGTCTTTGTCGAACTTCAGGATCTTGACCTGAATCTGGTCACCGACCTGCACGAGATCGCGCGGATGAGTGAGCCGGCCCCATGACATGTCAGTCACATGCAGAAGCCCGTCAATCCCGCCGAGATCCACAAACGCACCGTAGTCGGTGAGGTTCTTCACGGTGCCGGTCAGGATGGCACCTTCTTCCAGGTGCTCCATCGTCTTCTCGCGCTTCGCCGCGACCTCTTCGTCGAGAATCTGCTTCCGTGAAGCAACGATGTTGCCGCGCTTTTTGTTCAATTTGATAACACGGACATCAAATTCCTGGCCTTTCATCCCATCGAGGTTGCGCACCGGCCGCACATCTACCTGCGAGCCAGGCAAGAAAGCGCGAGCTCCGAGAATGTCCACAGTCAGACCGCCTTTGATACGGTCGATAACGCGGGCGCGGATCGGGCGCTTCTCGTTGTAGGCTGCTTCTATCTCGTCCCACGCACGCAGTCGCTGCGCCTTCTGGTGGGAGAGGTGGATGTAGCCTTCCTCGGTTTCACCTTTCTCGATCATTACGTCGATCTCTTGACCGGGGTGAACGGTAATGTTCCCTTCGTGATCGCGAACTTCGGCAACGGGCACGACACCTTCGGACTTCATGCCGACGTCGACCATTACATATTGGTCGGTTACTTTGACCACCGTGCCTTTAATGACGCGATCTTCGCTGGTGACGGTTTCGGGTTCGGGAGTGAATGTTTCCAGGGCGGTTGCGAAATCTTCCATGTTCTCTTTTTCTGTTCTGACAGGACCCGGACTTGGCCGAGATTCGGAAGCCGGAATGGACTGTGAATTGGATTGGGTATTGCTGGGTGCTTCGTTCTGGCTGATCGCTGTATTGTCCGCAGCCCGTGCAGACTGAGACTGATCGTGATCGAGTGCGGTTTCGTCGAACAAGGCCATTTTATGAACGACCGCTTCGCCTCAGGGAGGCGACGGCGAGGTAAATTTTGCGGACTGCTGGCTTGCTTCGTCGGGGTGTTTGCCCGAGTTACGGGCTGAGACTATCCAGCGGCCAGAGTCTCCGGAGCTTGCTCACTCCAAGGGACTTCTCGACTATAGCAACGGCCTGCAAAGAGTGTCAAACCAAGCCAAACTGGCTCTTTTCACACCAATTACGCAATTCCCATAACAGCTGCCGCATATCGCGCGCTTGACGATCCATCCACGAACTGTCAGATGTGACCGCGCTCACCATGGTCGCACAAAAAACTATTCCTCCGACCATAAAATGATTTTATTCCGGATTTTTGACTCGGCTGTAACAATTGGTACGCTCACTTTTATGGATTACCTATGGACGCCATGGCGTTACACCTATGTGAGTAACGCAGAAAAAGCACAGGGTTGCGTCTTCTGCGAACGCGTGAGCTGGAACGACGACCAGCGGGCGCTGATTGTCTATCGCGGCCAACATTCCTTCATCATCCTGAATGCATTCCCATACACATCAGGACACGTCATGGTTGTGCCTTACCAGCACGTAGATGAACTGCAGAAACTCTCCAAGGAAACCGCAGAAGAAATGATGCTGCTATCGCAACGATTGGAACAGGTCCTCCGGAAGCTCTACCATCCGGACGGCATCAACCTGGGAATGAATATCGGCAAAGCGGCAGGCGCGGGCATCGCCGGACATATCCATATGCACGTGCTTCCGCGCTGGGTCGCCGATGCTAATTTCATGACAGTAGTGGGCGAAACCCGGATACTGCCGGAAGATCTTGCGACAACCTGGGAGCGGATTCATGCGGAGTTCGATGTCAAGTAAGTGGTAATCGGGTAAGCGCAATCCCGAACACGGCTGACCTCCCATTTCAGGCGACCCGGTAACCAATCACGTGATTCCATTGACGCGTGCAACCCTGGCGTTGACAATCGACCTGAATGCAAGAGCCATTCTCTACACCACCCGAACCGGAAAGTACTGGCGAGTGGATTCCCCTAGTCATTGGCGCCGGGGTCATTCTTATTATCCTGGCCGGAGTCTTCCTTCTAAGCCGCAATCGCGACAAGAACGTGGGACCTCCGCCCGAAGCGCCGTACGCCTCGAATCTTCAGATCAGCGACGTAAAGATGAGCCAGGCACAGAACTTTGTAGGCGCGCAGGTCACCTATCTCGAAGGCAACATCGCCAATAGCGGCAGCAGGGTGGTGAACGGAATCACTGTGGAATCCGTCTTCCGCAACAGCCTGGGAGAAGTGGTAGGACGAGAAAGCCAGCCCCTCATGATCCTGGAAGCGCGTCCCGGTTACAACGACGCGGTCAGCTTGAAGCAGCATCCTTTGCAACCCAACGAGCGTCAACCCTTCCGCCTGACCTTCGAACATATCTCCGCTGACTGGAATCAGGGAGTGCCGGAGTTGCGCATCGTCGATGTGAAGTTCAAGTAATTGTTTTTCACCGGGGAGACGCAGAGAGACGAAGAAAGACGGTTTGTTGGTTTTCTTTCGGCAACGGGCGAGGACTGGCCCAAGTTCGGTAATTTCAAGTCTGAAATTTTGAATCTGACGTCTCAAAAGGTTCTGTGATTCTGTGTCTCTGTGGTGGAGATCTGCTCCAGCCACTCGTCGAAATCTCTCAGCGCTCTCTCGCATTGCAACCGGTGGCGTTCTTTCTTGTCGCGGATCTTCTGTTCCCACGGCGGCAGCAGATCGAAGGTGATGTTGGCGGGCTGGAAATTGCGTGGATCCGCGCGCGTGATGTAGTGGATCAGTGATCCAAAAGCCGTCGCTCTCGGCGGACTCTGAAGGGGTGCGGCTTGAGAATCTCGTTTGCCTCTATCGCGCCCGGCCTGGGGATCGCCTTCGCTTGGAAGGGGCGCGGCTTCAGCCGCGCCGGTATGGCACCGAGCTTCGGGGCCTTTGGGTGCTGAGGCAATTTGAGCGAGTGCTGCTGCCGTCAGTCCCGCAATCAGCCCTGTAGCGACCGATTCGACATAGCCTTCTACCCCTGAGATTTGCCCCGCAAAGATTACGTTGGGATGCTGCCTCATCTGTAGCGTCTGCGTCAGCAAAGCGGGCGAATTGATGTACGTGTTGCGGTGGATCTGCCCGTACCGCAAGAACCTAGCATTTTCCAGCCCGGGAATTAGCCGCAATACTCGTGCCTGGTCGCCGTACTTGAGGTGATTCTGAAATCCCACAATGTTGTAGGAATCCGCGCGCAGATTCTCCTGCCGCAGCTGAACGACTGCGTAGGGTGTCTGCCCAGTCTGAGGGTTACGGAGTCCCACCGGCTTCATCGGCCCGAAGCGCAGCGTGTCTCGCCCGCGGCGTGCGATCTCCTCGATGGGAAGGCAACTCTCGAAATAGTTCAGATTCTCCCAGTCGTGGGAGTCAACAGATTGCGCCGAGATCAGCCCGTCATAGAAGCGATCGTACTCTTCTTTCGTGAATGGACAATTGATGTAGTCTGCCGTGCCCTTGTCGTAACGCGCCGCCATGTACACGCGCGACATATCGATGGAGTCGGCGTCGACGATCGGGCTGATCGAGTCGTAGAAGAAGAGTCTGGCAGGCTCACGTGGGGCAGCCGTCCCCGGCTGCCCAGCCTCAGCGCTGAGCCTCTGGATCTCGGCGGCCAGCGCATCCGATGTCAATGGCCCCGTCGCGACAACAGTGATCTCCTCCGCCTCGTCAATCCTTGTGATCTCTTCGCGGTAAATGCGGATCAGCGGTTCGCGCTTTAGTGCTTCCGTCACCTTCCTGGCGAATACGTCGCGATCCACGGCCAGCGCGTGACCGGCGGGAACCTGCGCCTCCCGTGCAATTTCGAGGAGCAACGATCCGGCGCGCCGCATTTCTTCCTTCAGCAGCCAGGGCGCGGTGTTCTCACTGTCCGACTTCAGGGAATTCGAGCAAACCAGTTCGGCGAAGTTGGAAGTCTGGTGCGCGGGAGTGTTTCGCACCGGGCGCATTTCGTAGAGGTCAACCAGGATGCCGCGCCGTGCGCATTGCCAGGCTGCTTCCGAGCCGGCCAG
>Ga0209062_1003199_pt1 | contig 19468 bp, 14 predicted proteins | sample Coa_R2_2_FD_187158 | JGI IMG/M metagenome (GOLD analysis project Ga0209062, IMG submission 187158) | Surface soil microbial communities from Centralia Pennsylvania, which are recovering from an underground coalmine fire - Coalmine... | ecosystem: Environmental > Terrestrial > Soil > Unclassified...
GGCCTTTATGGGGGCCGAAGATTTCGCCGATACCGCCGACGTTGGTGGCGATCATCGGCACGCGCGCCGCCGCGGCTTCGAGCACAATATATGGAAGCGATTCAGCCCTGCTGGGGACGACGAGGATACGCCCGCGCCTGAACGCATCGCGGGCCGGCATCGCGCCGGCAAAGGTGACCGTCTCGGCAAGCCCGTTCGCCCGCACCTTGGCAACGAGCGCGGCTTCATCGCGCCCGGCTCCGACAAGCAGGAGACGCGGGCGAATGGCGCGCTGCGACAAGGCGGCCATGGCATCGATCAGCGTATCGATGCCTTTGGCCGCGCAGAGCTCGCCGATGAAAACGAAATCCGCCGCTTCCGGAGAGGCTTCGACGGGGGTGAACTCGGACGCACGCAAACCGTTGACGACGGTGCGCACGAGGCCGCGCGGCGGCCCGATGCGCTCGATGAGCCGGTCGCGCGCATAGGCGCTTTCGAAAAGAAAAAGGTCGGTCCGCGCCGCGAGAATGCGCTCGGCGGCCCGGTAGCTCGCGCCGTTGAAATGGAGGCTGCCGCCATGCGGCGTATAGGCGCGCACCGGCGCGCCGAGCCCCGGCAGAAAACCTGGCAATCGCGCGTAGACTCCGCCCTTTGAGCCGTGGCCGTGTATGACATCGGCGCGCAGCCTGCGCGCATGGAGCGCGATTCGCGCCGCGAGCGGCAAATCGAGCGGACTAGGCTGGCGTTGCATCGGCAGGCGCAGAAGGCCGAGGGACAGCGCCGATGTGAGCTCGGCGAAAACCGCTTCGGCCCGCTCGCCGCCGGTCGAGGAATCGGCGACGAGCCCGACCGCGTGGCCGCGCGCCGCCTGTTCTCTGGCGAGATCGGCGACATGCCGGAAGAGCCCGCCGACCGGCGTGCGCAATACATGCAGAATGCGCAGCTTGCTATCGGCGGACTTTGCCATGGGCTCGCCTCTCTAAAACCAGCGTTCTCGCACGACGATCGTATCGCCGGGGTTAATCGGATGTTTGATCGACACTTCGCCCGTCACCTGCCGTCCGTCGATCGTGCGGGTGAGCTCGACGCTCTCCTTATAGGCGCGCGGAGTGAACCCGCCCGCGATGGCAACGGCGGTCTCCGCAGTCATGCCGTTGACGTAAGGGTATTGGCCAGGCGTCGTGACCTCGCCGAGCACAAAGAAAGGCCGAAAGGCTTCGACCTCCACCGAGACATGCGGATCGCGCAAGAAGCCGTTGCGCAATCGTATCTCGATATCTCTTGCCAGTTCGGCAGTGGTCTTGCCCTCCGCGGTGACTATGCCGATGAGCGGCATCTGGATATGGCCCGAGCCGTCGACGGCATAGGAGTTGCTCAAGTCATCCTGGCCGAAAACGATGACGCGCAAGCGGTCGCCGCTCGCCAGCCGGTAGGGCACATTCGGATCCGAATCGAAATAGGCCGAGTAGGACGGTGCGCAGGCCGACACGAGCAGAGACACGGCCAAAATGACGATTGAAACGATGATGCGCCGCATGATCCCTGCCGCAGGAATGGGCTCTCGCCAAGGGGTTGCAGTGTGTTCCGATTTTTATAGAGCGGCATGGTTAATAAACCTTAACCTTCGATCTTTGATTTGAGGAGGTTATTAACCTCGTTTCAACCTTCGCACGTCTTGATGTGCCACCGAAGCTCATGAGCGCCGATCCGATGCGCCGCGAGGTTGCGCATGACCCAGGTTTTCGAGCCGGACATTGAATTCGAGGAGCGCTCGAACGACCTCGACCTCGGAGCGCTCGGCTCTGCGATCTATCGTAAGCGCTATTGGATTCTGATCTCGACGGCGCTCGGCTTTCTCGCCGCCAGCCTCTTCGTGACGATGGTCAAGCCGCGCTATACCGCGCAGGCGCAAGTTCTGCTCGAAAATCAGGAGAACTTCCTCACGGGGCCGCAACTCACCGAGCAACAGATTCAGCAAAATACCGAGGCGACCGACGAGGCGCTGGTCGGCAGCCAGGTTCAGCTCATCACCTCTCCCGATCTCGGGCGCAAGGCGATCGATGACCTCGGTCTCGTCGGCAATCCGGAGTTCGACCCCTATGCGCACGGCCTCAGCGTCGTCTCGCGCCTCTTCGTCATGTTCGGCTTGATGCGCGATCCGATGCGCGTTCCGGCAGAAGACCGCGTGCTCAATACGTTCGAGCAGAGATTGACGGTCTTTTCACCCACCAAGACGCGTGTCATCACGATCCAATTCTGGTCCAAGGATCCGCAACTCGCAGCCCATGCCGCCAATGAGATCGCCAGCCTCTATTTGCAGATGCAATCGAACGCAAAGCGGGAGCTCGCAAAGAAGGCAGCGACGTCCCTTTCCGCCCAGATCGACGAGCTGAAGGACAAGGCGGTTCGCGCGGCCGACGAGGTCGAGCGCTACCGCGCCAGCACCGGCCTTCTCGCCGGCAATAATAATATGACCATTACCAGCCAGCAGCTCGCCGAGCTCAACAGCGAGTTGTCGCGCGCGCGCACACAGCAGGCGGACAGCCAGGCGAGAGCCTCGCTCATTCGCGATATGTTGCGCCAGGGGCGCATTTCCGAAGTACCGGACGTCGCCAATAATGATCTTATCCGACGCATTGCCGAACAATTGGTGACGGCCAGGGCGCAGCTCGCGCTCGAATCCGGTGCTCTTCTTCCCGGCCATCCGCGGATAAAAGAGCTCCATGCTGAGATCACGAATCTGGAAACGCAGCTGCGCGCCGCGGCCGAGACCATTGCTCGTGCGCTCGAGAATGATTCCAAGATCGCGGCCTCGCGCGTTGCGAATATAGAAGGGACCATCGAGCAACAGAAGACGCAAGTCGTCGCCTCGAACACGGACGCCGTGCATCTGCGCGATCTCGAGCGCGCCGCTCAGGCCTTGCGGACGGAGCTCGATGCCAGCATGACGAAATATCAAGAGGCCCTGGCGGTCGAATATTCGACGTCGACACCGGCCGACGCGCGCATCATTTCACGCGCCACGCCGCCCGATGAGCCTTCCTTCCCGAAAAAAATCCCGACGCTCGCCTTCGGAACCATTGCGGCCTTTGTTCTCTCGCTCGGGGCCGCGGTCGGCAGCGAATTACTTTCCGGCGGCCCGCGCGATGCAGTCGATGAGTCGAGGCCGAGCGGATTTGCCGAGACGATCGAGCGCGTCAAACAGTTCGGCCGCTCGCGCGAAGGAGGTGCGACGGCCGAAGCCGGGGTCGCGGAGGCTTTGCGCGAAGAGATCGCGGCGGAGCGCGACCCGAAGGAAAAGATCGCCGCGCGCGCTACGACCGATCAAGGCGTTTATGTCCTCGCGACGCGAGCGTCGGAAAGCGAAGCGGCGACCGCCGCTCTGATCGGCTTTGCGCGCTCTCTCGCTCGGGAGGGCCGCCCCATCATGATCGATCTCGACCGCAAAGCGGCGCAAGTGGCGGCGCTGATGCCAAATGCGGGAAAGAAAATGATCGGCCTCACCGATCTCCTCGACGGCACGGCCTCGTTCGCCGACGTGATCCATCGCGATCAAGATTCGCGGCTGCATTTCGTTGCGTTCGGCTCGGCCGACGATTTCGATCCGGACGAACTCGATGTCATTCTCCATGCTCTCACCCAGACCTACGATTTCGTCGTGCTGGCCGCGCCGCCGCTGACGGCGAGCGACACGCCGAAAGTGCTCGCGCCTTTCGCCGATTTCGTCGTGCTCGCTATGCCGGACAAAAACGATACGGAAACCGAAGCGGCGCGCGCCACACTCAAGGCTGCCGGCGCCCCGGAGGTCCTCGTCATCGACAACGTGGATAGCGGAGAGAGCAGCGAGACTGGCGCCGCGCTCAACGCCTGAGCCGCCTGAATAGCGAACGCAGCGCGTTTCACAACATGGTTTAAAGCTTTCTTATGCCTGCGCCCGCTAGTCTCAAGCCGGAGGTGAGGATGGCTTTCATCGCCGAAAAGATTGCGAGCAAAGCGTCGCCGGAGGAAGGTGTAGATCCTCTGCGCTTGGCGGCTTATGTCGCTCTGATCACAGGGACAGTCATTCATTTCATCGGCCTCGATCAGACGCTTTGGTTCGATGAAACGGGGACGGGTGCGATCGTTGCGCCAAGCTCGCTAAAGGACTCATTCGAGCTGATGCTCGTCGACGTGAATGCACCCCTTTACTATCTCATACTCCACTTTTGGACGGGAGTTTTTGGCCTGTCGAATATTGCTCTACGCGTGCCGAGCGCCATTTTTGCGGCCGCTGCCGCATGGATTGCGCTAGCGAGCCGTTCCATTCCAACCCGGGGATTGAAGTTCTACTGGGGTGCATTGCTTGCCCTCTGGATCCCGGGCTTTACCTTTGCGCACGAGGCACGCTGCTACGCGCTGCTCATTCTATTGGCGACGTTCAACACAATTCTCTTCGTCCAACTCCTGCTCGCTCCAGCCAGACGTGTCGCGTTCGGTTGGGCCGCCGTGGGTGTTCTTCTCCTTCTCACGCATTATTACGCAGGCTTTTTGATCGCCATACAATCGATCATCCTCCTCGTCCGCTTGCGCGGCGGCATCGTGCCACTCTGGCCGGCTGCTTTGGTCTTTGTTCCTCTTCCAATCTGGCTGGCGTTCCATCTGGGCCATTTCCTTCCTTATCTGAACCCGCAGATCGCCTGGTACTCGCTGCTCGGCCCTAGTGATTTGTGGACGGCGATCGACGTCCTCTCGAACTTCTGGATCGTCGCGGCGCTCGCCGTACTCTTGTTTCTCGCAAGTCTGCTGTGGTGGCCGCGCCCGGTTTCGGAGGAGGAGCGCGCCCTCTGGCTCGTTCCCGCCGCGGCATTGGTTTCGGTTGGCGTCGTTGTGGCAATTGGCTTTATTCGGCCGTGTTTCACGTTCCGCTATTTGATGCCCTTCGGTCCTGGCGCTTTGTTCGGACTGGCTCTCATTTTCTGCCGGATCAGACGCAATTGGGAATTTGCGCCGCTCATCATATTATGCTTTTATTCGGCTATCGCATTCATTGTGGTCGCCAGCCAGATCAATTCTCCAGGTAGAGCTTTTAGCTTCGAGCGGGCGGCACAAGCCCTGATGGCGGCCAAAACGGACCGCATCGTCCTATTCTTCGACAATCCGGCGAACCGCACGATCGATCCGCGTCTCCTGACGGCGACCGGGCGATTTTTCTTCATGCGGGCCGGTGTGCCGGTTGAGGTGACGCCGGTGTTCTTCGGCGCCAACGAGGATCCGAACAAGCGCCTGATCGAGGAAGCGAGGGCGCATGATGCCGCGATCCTTTGGATCTATTACACCGGATTTAGGGGAACGGTTGCGCGACTTCATCCGCCGATGATCGACGTTGTCGACAAGACCTGGACGTGCCGGGATTTCGGCAGAGACCATTATGGGATTGTCGCCTGCCGCCAGAAGACCAAAGCCGCCTGAACCATCCATCAGGTCGGAAAGAAAGGCGTCACGCGCTTGGGGCGAGCGGTGTATGATCCAAGCTGCAGGCGCGAACAAACATGGCTAAAGAATTGTCGCGGCGCGCTGAAAGCGGGGCTCGATCGCCTTTAAGCCTCGAGAGCGGTCCGCAAGAGGAGCTGGGCGCGTTCTTTGGTATTCATCGCCGGCACCAGCGCCGTCGAAAGCTGGAAGAAATTGATGATCATCTCGGCAAGATGATCGGCTGCGGGTGAAGTCCTGCGGCTGCGGCGCAGAACGAATTCGAAATCGGGCAGAGCCGGAAGCGCCTCGGCGCTGCCTAAAGCTTTAAGCCTGTCCGGCAAGCTATATTCGGGAAAGATCGTGATCGCGAGCCCGGCGTCGAGCGCGGCGAGAATGCCGGTCGTCCCGGCGCTCTGAATGACGAGCGTCCAGGGCCGCCCTGCCTGGTCGAGCTGTTCGAGCGCGAGCTTGCGCCAGCGGCAAAAGGGCGGATAGAGCGCGAGCGGCGCAGGTTCGTCGGGCGCGAGGCGCATGGCGCGCCCGGCCGCCCAGACGCGGCGCTCACGGCAAAGAGCAATCCCATCGCCTTCGCCGATCTCGTTGCTGACGATCGCAAGGTCGAGCGCGCCGTCATCGATCAGCTCGGAAATATCCGGTCCGATGCCGAGCTCGATTTGCAGCCGCACATCGGGATAACGCGCCGAGAATTGCGCGAGCAGCGAGGAGAGCGTGTGGAGATCGAAATATTCCGGCGCGCCGATGCGGATCAGGTTGTCGCCTTCGCGGCCCAGGCGCTCGCCGGCCTCCTTGAAGAGCGCGAGGATGCGCCTCGCATACGAAAGCAGAATTTCGCCCTGTTCGGTAAGCTCGATGCCGCGCGCATTGCGTTGGATGAGCAGGGCACCGACCTGGTCCTCCAGGCGCTTGACGTGCAGGCTCACGGCGGATTGCGTGAGGTTCACTGCGCGCGCCGCTTTGGTGAAACTGCCGGAGTCGCAAACGGCGGCGAAAGTGCGCAAAAGGGTCGTATCGTAGAGCATTATGACCTTCGCGCCCCAGTTCGCGCGCATGAGCCGCGCTCATCGCGACCATGAGACAATTAAATGTCGTGCGTCGCGAATGCCGGTGTATGATCGAAAGATAACCGCGGCTAGAGTAAGTCCAAGGAATTGAAGAGGCAAGCGGATGGCATCGAGCGGGCTTGGTGGAGCGATTTTGAGTAGAGCGATTTTGGTCTTGTTGGCGGGCGTCGCGTTCTGCGCCGCAGCTTTGGCGCAGACGTCCGGGTCCGCGACTCCGCAGGATAATGACGCCAATTCGACGGATGCGATGAAAGACGGATTGCAAGACCCGCGCATCGAGGGCGCCGAGCCCGGCAAGAGCTGGGGCATGTGGGACATCGGCCGGCCGCATCCTCTGCAAGGCAAGGGCGCTTTCGAGGATCATGATCCGATCGGCGTCGCCGCGGGCAAGCTCATTCCGACCGATTGTTCTTTCAATTGGACGGATCCCGATACGCATCAGGTCTTCTGCTTCGGGAGCCAGGCATCGCTCGTCTATTTCCTCAGCGCGCCGAAAACGAACGAGTCGCGCGCCGAAAAGCGCTGGCGCATGCTGAAAGGGCTGCCGACGGGGTAGGCGTCATTGCGAGGACCGCACGCGGAAGCAATCCAGACCTGCAACGGGATTGCTCGCTTCGCTCGCAATGAGGGATGTGGATGGCCGGGTCGAGCCCGGCCATGACGCGCCAAGCCGCGCGAGGCTCAACTACATCCCGTCGTCGCCCCGCAGGTGTCGCATTTGAGGCACGTGCCGTTGCGCACGAGCGTGAAATTATTGCACTCGGGGCAGGCTTCGCCGGTGTATCCCTTCATCCGCGCTTCGCTGCGCTTGGAAGCGACGCTCGTGCGCTCGGCAGGCACCGACCAGTCGAGCTCGCCGAGCTCCGCCTCGATCTCGTTTTCGAGGTTCTTTTTGAGCGCCGTCGCCCCTTGTCCGGCGCCTTGCACGAGCATCAGCTTATCGGCTTTCGCGCGCACGAAACCTTTCGAGACGAGTTTCGCCGCACCTTGCGGCGGGCGGCTTTGATCCTCGCCCTTGCCGAGCACGTCATGGCCGATATCGGTCGGATCGATATGGGCGAGATCGTTGCGGCCGAGATAGGAGATCGCGAGTTCCCGGAAGATGTAATCGATGATCGAGGTCGCATTCTTGATCGCGTCATTGCCTTGGACGAGACCGGCCGGCTCGAACCGCGTGAAGATGAAGGCATCGACATATTCCTCGAGCGGCACGCCATATTGCAGACCGACCGAAATGGCGATGGCGAAATTATTCATCAGCGAGCGGAAGGCCGCGCCTTCCTTGTGCATATCGATGAAGATTTCGCCGAGGCGCCCGTCTGCATATTCGCCGGTGCGCAAATAGACCTTGTGGCCGCCGACCACCGCCTTTTGCGTATAGCCCTTGCGCCGGTCGGGCAGGCGCTCGCGCTCGCGCGTGCGCTCGATCCGCTCGACAATGCGCTCGACGATCTTCTCGGCAACTACGGTCGCGCGCGCCGGCACGTTCGATGCGACGAGCGCTTCGACCGCTTCTTCCTCTTCCTCCTCGTCGGCGATGAGCTGAGCGTTCAAGGGCTGCGAAAGCTTCGAGCCGTCGCGATAGAGCGCATTGGCTTTGAGCCCGAGCCGCCAGGAAAGCATATAGGCGCTTTTGCAATCCTCGACGCTCGCCTCGTTCGGCATGTTGATGGTCTTAGAGATCGCACCCGAGATGAAGGGCTGCGCCGCCGCCATCATGCGAATATGGCTTTCGACCGAAAGGTAGCGCTTGCCGGTGCGCCCGCAGGGATTGGCGCAATCGAAGACCGGATAATGTTCGCTCCTTAGGTGCGGCGCGCCCTCTACCGTCATCGCGCCGCAGACATGGATATTGGCGGCTTCGATCTCGGCTTTGCTGAAGCCGAGGAAAGTCAGGAGATCGAAGGTCGCATCGTCGAGCTTCTCTTCCGGCACTTTAAGCGCGTGGACGAGGAAATCGGCCCCGAGCGTCCATTTGTTGAAGACGAATTTGATGTCGAAAGCGGTGGCGAGCGCCTTTTCGAGCTCTTCGAGCTTTGCCTCGGTGAAGCTCTTTTGCTTGAGGCTCGTATGATTGATCGCCGGCGCTTGGCGCAGCGACGCATGGCCGACGGCATAGGCTTCGATCTCGGCGATTTCCGAGGGCCTGTAACCGAGTGCCCGCAAGCCTTCGGGCACGGCGCGGTTGATGATCTTGAAATAGCCGCCTCCGGCGAGCTTCTTGAATTTGACGAGGGCGAAATCGGGTTCGATCCCGGTCGTGTCGCAATCCATGACAAGGCCGATCGTGCCGGTCGGCGCTACGACCGTCGTCTGCGCGTTGCGATAGCCATGTGCCTCGCCGAGCTCGACCGCCTTGTCCCAAGCGGCAATCGCATGGATACCGAGATTGCGGTCGGGCAGGGCGGCATGATCGAGCGGCACGGGCGCCGTCGCGAGCGCCTCATAGCCCGAAGCTTCGCCGAGCGCGGCGCGCCGGTGATTGCGCATCACACGCAGCATGGCATCGCGATTCTCGGCGAAATGAGTGAAGGGGCCATGTTCGCGCGCCATTTCGGCGGATGTCGCATAGGCGATGCCGGTCATTACGGCCGAGAGCGCGCCGCAGATTGCGCGCCCCTCGTCCGAATCATAAGCGATACCGGACGACATCAGGAGGCCGCCGATATTGGCATAGCCGAGGCCGAGGGTGCGGTAATTGTAGGAAAGCCTGGCGACTTCTTTCGACGGGAATTGCGCCATCAGCACCGAAATTTCGAGCGCGATCGTCCAGAGCCGGACCGCGTGTTCGTAGGATTCGATGTCGAAGGTTCGCGTCTGCGGATCGAGAAACGGCAGAAGGTTCAGCGAGGCGAGATTGCACGCCGTGTCGTCGAGGAACATATATTCCGAGCACGGATTGGATGCGACGATCGGGCCCGCCGCCGGGCAGGTGTGCCAATCGTTGATCGTCGAATGGAATTGCAAGCCCGGGTCGGCCGAAGCCCAGGCGGCATAGCCGATCTTCTCCCAGAGCTCGCGCGCCTTCAGCACCTTGTGCGGTTTGCCGTCGAGGCGGCGCGTCAAGGTCCAATCGCCGTCTTCCTCCACGGCGCGCAGGAAGCCATCCGCGATACGGACAGAATTGTTGGAATTCTGGCCTGAGACGGTGAGATAGGCTTCCGAATCCCAGTCCGTCGTGAACGTGTCGAAGGAGATGACTTCGTCGACGTCCTTATAGCCTTGCCGCGCGAATTGGATGATCTTCTTGATCATGCCGTCCGGCACCGACGCTCGCCTGGCGAGCTTGATCTCTTTCTTCAGAGCCGGGTTCTTTTCGGGATTGAAGCAATCGTCGCCCGGTCCATCGCAATTGACGCAGGCGCGCAGGATTGCTTTGAGCGCCTTCTTCACGATCTTCGAGCCGGCGACGAGCGCAGCGACCTTCTCTTCCTCTTTGACCTTCCAGTCGATGAAGGCCTCGATGTCTGGATGGTCCACGTCGACGACCACCATCTTGGCCGCGCGGCGCGTCGTCCCGCCGGATTTGATCGCCCCGGCCGCCCGGTCGCCGATCTTCAAGAAAGACATGAGGCCGGAGGATTTGCCGCCTCCCGAGAGAGCCTCGTTCTCGCCTCGCAGCTTGGAGAAATTCGAGCCGGTCCCCGAGCCATATTTGAAGAGCCGCGCTTCGCGCACCCAAAGGTCCATAATGCCGCCTTCGTTGACGAGATCGTCGGCGACCGACTGGATGAAACAGGCGTGCGGCTGGGGATGCTCATAGGCCGATTTCGATTTGACGAGCTTGCCGGTTTCGAAATCGATGTAGAAATGACCCTGGCTCGGCCCGTTGATGCCATAGGCCCAATGAAGGCCCGTGTTGAACCATTGCGGCGAATTGGGCGCCGCCATTTGCTTGGCCAGCATGAAGCGCAATTCGTCATAGAAGGCGCGCGCGTCCTCTTCGCCGTCGAAATATTTGCCCTTCCAACCCCAATAGGTCCAAGCGCCGGCGAGCCGGTCGAAGACTTGGCGGGCGGAGCGCTCCGAACCATAGCGTTCGGCCTTCGGCATGTGTTCGAGCGCCGCTTCGTCGGCGATCTTGCGCCAGAGAAAAGACGGCACGTCCGGCTCTTCGAAAGGCTTCAGCCGCGCCGGCACGCCAGCCTTGCGGAAATATTTTTGCGCGAGCACGTCGGCCGCCACCTGACTCCAGGCGGCCGGAACCTCGATCCCATCGAGCGCAAAAACGGTCGAGCCGTCCGGATTGCGAATCTCGCTCCGGGTTGTCCGGAATTCGATCGCCTCATAGGGCGAAGTGTCTGCCTTTGTGTAGCGCCGCTCGATCCGCATGAATTTGTCCCCGAATTGCCGCGGGATCGCTCCCGCGCGGACCCTTGGGTCCGCCCCCACATTACAGCGCCGATCGCGACTCCGCGCCGTACCACCTCAGCCTAGCGCAGCGTTTCACGACGTCAAGCTTTAGTGGTCAGTGGCAGACTAGCTACAAAATATTGTGTAAATCTTAAAAAATTCAAGCCTTGCAGAGCCTTGAATTCTTCGCCGCGCGATCGCCCTAACACAAGGGCGGGCAAGGATTTTCCCGCTATCCCCAGGCCCAGGTGCGGACAGGCCGCCACAAGATCGCGATGAACCCTGCCTGAAACTTGCGGTGCTGGACAAGGAAGGCCGCCCTCGCCATAGTCCGCGCCGATAAAGCGCGACGCGAGGAAAATCATCGCAATCGCGTTTCAGGTTTCCGATTGAGCATGTTTTTTCGGAAAACCGGTTCCCGCTTTTCCGGAACATGCTCTAACTCGCGGACAATTCGATGCACTGGCTCCTGCGCCTTTTCACTTGGTGGCACGGCGCGACTCTCAACACGCTCTTCTATACGTCGCGGAAGGGCGAACTCGTCGGCACGGACGAGTTCGGCAATCGCTATTATCGGACGCGCGGCGGCGCCAAGGACCCGGCGCTCGGATTCGAGCGTCGCTGGGTCATCTATTCGGGTTTGGCCGAAGGCTCGATGACGCCGCCCGGCTGGTATGGCTGGCTGCATCACACGGTCGATGTGCCGCCGCCCGACGAAAATTACGCGCCGCGCAATTGGCAGGCGCCTTATCAGCCCAATCTGACTGGAACGCCGCAGGCCTGGCGTCCGCCGGGCTCGACGCTCGCGGAAGGCGTGCGCCCGCCTGCGACCGGCGATTACGAGGCCTGGACGCCGGAAGGCTAAGGCGCGACGACGAGCGGCGCGGGTTCCGCCCCCGAATCGAAAAAGACTCGATTGCCGGAAAGCCTGATTCGGCCGGCGGCGACCGCCGCCAGAGCCGCCGGATAGATCCTGTGTTCCTGTTCCAGCACGCGGCCGGCAAGCGTCTGGGACGTATCCGAATCGCGCACGGCGATCGCCGCCTGCGCAATGATCGGGCCCTCGTCCACCGCCGGGACAACGAAATGAACCGTGCAGCCGTGGATCTTCACGCCGTCGGCGAGCGCCCGTTCATGCGTATGAAGGCCGCGATAGGCCGGCAGGAGGGCAGGGTGGACATTGATCACCCGCCCTTCCCAGGCCCGTACGAAAGACGGCGTGAGGAGCCGCAGGAAACCGGCAAGGCAAATCAGCTCGATGCGATGAATCTCGAGCAGAACCTGCACGCTCGCCTCGAAATTCTCGCGTCCCGCATGGATCTTGTGATCGACCGCGGCGGTATTGATCCCGAGCCCCTTGGCGATCGCGAGACCTTCGGCTTCCGGCCTATTCGAGAGAACGAGCGCGATCTCGGCCGGGTAGCGCGGGTTGGACGCCGCTTCGATGAGCGCGCGCATATTCGAGCCGCGGCCCGAAATGAAGATCGCGGTACGCTTGCGGCTCACAGCGCAAGCCGGCCGGCATAGGCGACGCCGGACCCTTCGACGACAGTGCCGATCGCTGCGGGCTCTTCGCCGGCGGCGCGGAGCGCGGATTGGAGGCGATCCGCGTGCTCCGGCGCGCAGATCACCGCCATCCCGATCCCGCAATTGAAGGTCCGCAGCATCTCCTTTTCCTCGACCGGGCCGCTGCTGGCGAGCCAGCCGAAGACCGGCGGCACGGGAATGGCCGTAAGATCGAGCTTAATCCCGAGGCCTTTCGGCAAAACGCGCGGCAAATTATCGGGAAAGCCGCCCCCGGTAATATGTGCGAGCGCTTTGATCGCGTGACCTTCCTTCAGGACGCGAAGGACCGGCCGCACGTAAATCCGGGTCGGCGTCAGCAAGGCTTTGGCGAGGCTTATTCCGGGCGCGAAGGGCGCGGCATCGGAAAGGGCGAGCTTCGCCTCTTCGAGAATCTGGCGCACGAGCGAAAAGCCGTTGGAATGCAGCCCGGACGAGCGAAGGCCGAGAACGGCGTCACCCGCTACCACCGCCTTCGGCAAAAGATTGCCGCGTTCGACAGCGCCCACGGCAAAGCCCGCGAGGTCGTAGTCCTCGCCCGAATAGAGGCCGGGCATTTCCGCCGTCTCGCCGCCGATCAGCGCGGCGCCTGCCTCGATACAGCCTTGCGCTATTCCTTCGACGATCTTGGCGCCGACCTCCGGATCGAGCTTGCCCGTCGCATAATAGTCGAGAAAGAAGAGGGGCTCGGCGCCTTGGACGAGGAGATCGTTAACGCACATTGCGACGAGATCGATGCCGATCGTCGTGTGAAGGCCGCTTGCTATCGCGAGCTTGAGTTTTGAGCCGACCCCGTCGTTGGCGGCCACCAGGATCGGGTCGGTGAAGCCCGCAGCCTTGAGATCGAAAAGGCCCCCAAAGCCGCCGATTTCGGCGTCGGCGCCCCGCCGCCGTGTCGCCCGGACGATCGGCTTGATCCGCTCGACCATAGCGTTGCCGGCGTCGATATCGACTCCGCTGTCGGCGTAAGTGAGGCTCTTCTTCACCATGTCGCTCTCGCGCGCAGGCCTAACCGCTCGGCTGGCGCAAGGCAAGCGCGGCAACCGCCAGGTCCCGAGGGCATTTCCGGTATGCCTGAAATTGGCGCTATGTATCGCCCATAGGGCCAATCCATGCCGGTTTACGCCAGTCTTCCCAATCTCATTACGCTTGCTAGGCTCGGCCTCGTGCCGGTCGTGATCGCCATGATCTCGGCCGGAAATTGGCAGGGCGCCTGCATCCTTTTTATTCTCGCCGGGGTCTCCGATGCGGTAGACGGCTGGCTTGCCAAAAGCTTCAATCTGCGTACCGAACTCGGCGCCTATCTCGACCCCTTGGCCGATAAGGCGCTGCTCGTCTCGATTTACGTGGCGCTCGCCGTCGTCGGCGCTCTGCCGAGCACGCTCGCCATTGTCGTCGTCGCCCGCGACTTCATGATCATCGGCGCCTTCATGATTTCCTGGGTCATGGGCAAGCCGATCAAGATCAGGCCGCTTTTGATCTCGAAGATCAACACGGTGGCGCAGATCGCTTTCGCCGCGGCGGTTCTCGGGGCCAAGGCCTTTCAATTCACACTCGGGCCCTGGTTTACCCTCACCGCTTACGGGGTGGCGGCATTGACGCTCGCGTCGCTCGCGGCCTATCTGGCCAGCTGGTCGAGGCACATGAGCCTCTAGAGCATTGGACCCAGGACGGGCACCGGTTTTGGGATAAATCCGATGCTCGGACCAAATTCGCGATGGAATCACGGCATTTGGCCATCGTACTTTAGGTTTTGATTGGGCATGATCTTTCGGATCATGCTCTAGTTAAGTCCGCCCCGGCGGCCGAGAGTTCTTCATGCGGATCGAGTGGCAAATCGGCTTCTGGGCCGCGGCCTTGGCCCTTCTCGTTCTCTTTCTTTGGGTGTTCAGCGGCGTCCTTCTGCCCTTCGCCGCCGCCTTCCTCATTGCCTATCTCCTCCATCCGATCGCCGATCGCCTCCAGAGCCTCGGAATGAACAGGCTCGCGGCGACGCTTTTGATTCTCTTCGGCGGCCTGACCATCCTCGCTTTGATCCTCACTTTGATCGTCCCGGTCCTGAGCCATCAGTTCGCAGAATTCGTCAGGGCGCTGCCGGATCTTCTCAACAATTTGCAGAAGCTGATGGTGAGCGCAGGCGGGAAAGTTCTGCACGATTACGCGGGACCGCTGCTGCAGCGATTTGGCGTTGGGACCGGCGTGCCGGACGTTCGCGCGAGCTTGGGCGAGCTCGCCGGCCAGGCGGCGTCGTGGACGGCATCATTCTTGAATTCGCTCGTCACGCACGGCTTCGCCTTGATCAGCCTCGCCTCGGTTGTCGTGGTGACGCCGGTCGTCGCCTTCTACATGTTGCTCGATTATCAAAAGATGATTTCGGAGGTCGATAACCTCGTTCCGCCGCGCCATCGGCCCGTGGTGCGACAGATTGCGAAGGAAATCGATCAGGCCATGGCCGGTTTCCTGCGCGGACAATCGCTCGTCTGCCTGTTCCTCGGCGTCTGGTATAGCCTCGGCCTGTCGCTCGTGGGCCTCAACTTCGGGCTGTTGATCGGCATTACCGGGGGATTTTTGAGCTTCATTCCCTATGTGGGTTCGCTCATCGCGCTCGTCGTCGCGGCAATCGTGGCCATCGTACAAGGCTGGCCGCACTGGAACTTGCTCGCCATGGCGATGGGGGTCGTCATCGTCGGGCAATTGCTCGAAGCCAATATTCTCTCGCCAAAACTCGTCGGCGACAGAGTGGGCGTGCATCCGGTCTGGCTGATCTTCGCGCTTCTCGCCTTCGGCAGCCTGTTCGGTTTCACGGGCCTCATTATTGCCGTGCCGGTTGCGGCGGCCGCCGGCGTCATCCTGCGCTATGCGGTTCGCCGGTACCGGGGCAGCAATCTCTATAGCAGCCTTCCGGAGCTGCACGTCGCCGCCGAAACCGGCTTGCTTGCAAAGAAAGCCGCGGATCAACAGAAGATCATCGAAGATCGCTAAAGCCATGTTGCCCGACTATTGGCACCAGCTCGGTCTCGATCTGCCCCTTGCGCCGCATTTCCGCCGAGAGGATTTTCTCGTCTCGCAGTCGAATGCCGTAGCGTTGCGCATGATCGAGGCCTGGCCTTCCTGGCCTGACCATGTGCTGCTTCTGGTCGGCCCTTCGGGAGCCGGGAAGAGTCATCTCGCGGCGATCTGGGCTGCCCAGACGGCGGCCGAAATCTCCTTCGGCCGTTTGCTGGAAGGCTCTGACGTCGCCGCGCTTGCGGGCAAGCCGGCGCTCGTCCTCGAAGGTGCGGACGAGATCGGCGGGGCGGAAGCCGCGCTGTTTCATCTTCTCAACCTTGTCCGCCAGCAAAAGACGAGCCTGCTGTTGACTGCGCGTCGCAAGCCCGATCTCTGGGGCATTTCCACGCCTGATCTTCTGTCGCGCTTGCGCCTTGCCCCAGTGGTCGAGCTCGGCGCGCCTGATGATGTCTTGCTCAGGGCTGTGCTCGGCAAGCTATTTCGCGATCGCCAGCTCAACGTCGATGCGGGCGTTCTCGAATTTATCGCTTTGCATATCGAGCGCTCGCTGGACACCGCCCGCTATTTCGTCGATCTGCTCGATCGCACGGCTTTAGCGCGCGGCCGTCCTATTACGCGGGTCCTGGCGCGCGAACTTCTGCAGGAGTTCAGCGGCGACGAGGAACAAGCGTAGATTGCGCCGTCCCTCTCGCAATTTCGCATCGGGGAAATTTCCATCGGGAGAGAGAAATTTTCGCCACTTGAACAAGGAGAATTTTGCATGCAGTTTCGGCGCGATTGATCCTTCCTGCGACCAAAGCGTTCGAGATGGCGCCGTGATCCGAATTCTTTTCTTCGCCTTGCTTCTTGCCGCCGGCGCCGGCTCGCGATCCTTTGCCCAGACCAACCCGGCTGCGCCGCCGGTGAGTTCCGAGCCCGAAGTGACGACCGCGACTTACGGCGCTTGGACTTTGCACTGCGTGCGCCAGCAGCAACATGTTTGCGAGGTCGAGCAGAGCGTGGTGCCGGATGGTCAGCAGCGCCCCATCGCGCAAATCGCCGTCGACCGCCAGCCGGGCAAGGATGAATTCCGCGTCACCGCCGTTCTGCCGACCGACATCACGTTTGAGGTTTCGCCGCGCGTCACCGCGCAGGACAAGGATCCGGGCGTCGAACTCGCGTGGCGGCGCTGCGTGCCGGGCGGTTGTATCGCCGATGCCGACCTGAAAGAGGAGACCTTGCGCGCCTGGCATTCCGTGGAGTCCGACACGGGGCGTCTCTATTTCACCAATGCGGCCGGGCGGAAAGTCGCGATTGAATTTTCCTTCCGCGGTTTCGGCCAGGCGATGGACGCCTTTAACCGCGAACGTTCCTAGCGCCGCTTTCAGACGCATGAAGCCTTGAGGCACGCCTGACCTTCGCCCGCCGCGCGGCGGGGCCCCGGATTGACAGATCCCCGTACGTTATGTAATAACATTACTATTCTAGCGCCGATGGGGGTCGCGTGCGGATTGTTCTCGTTGCGGTGTTTTTTGTGGGTGTCGCGGGGCCGGCGCTTGCCCAACAGGCATTGCCGCAAGTCAATGTCACGGCGCCGGCGCAATCCTCGCAGCTCGATCTGACGGCGAGCCCGGGCATGGTTCAGCAAACTGACGAACTCGATCGAGCGCGGCAGACCATATTCACCAGCATCGGCGCCAACAGCTACGAGATCAACGAGAACGCGATCAACGATCTGCCGCAGGGTCCCAATACGCCGCTCGACAAGGTTCTGCTGCAGGCGCCCGGCGTCTCGCAGGATTCAGCCGCCAGCGGCGACCTGCACGTGCGCAACGAGCATGCCAACGTGCAATATCGGATCAATGGCGTGCTTTTGCCGGATGGCGTCTCGGGTTTCGGCCAGGTGCTTGAGACGAATTTCATCGGCAGCCTGGCACTGGTCGACGGCGCGCTCCCGGCCGAATATGGCCTTCATACCGCTGCGCTCGTCGATATTATGACCCGTGGGGGCGCGTCACAGCCGGGCGGCAGCATCAGCCTTTACGGCGGCAGCCATTCGACCGTATCGCCCTATGTGACTTACGGCGGCACGATCGGCCAGACGCAATTCTTCGTCACCGGCCGCCTGCTTACGGATGACGTCGGGATCGAAAATCCGACGCCAAATTACGACGCCATCCACGATCGGACGCGGCAGGGCCGGTTCTTCGGTTATGCTTCGACCATCTTGGACGACGGCACGCGGCTGATGTTCATCACCGGCACGGCAATCAACAAATATCAGATCCCGAACAATCCGGATCAAGCACCGCAATTCACCGCCTTCGGTGTGAGCGACTTCAATTCCGCCGATTTGAACGAGAACCAGGTCGAACGGAATTTTTATAATGTGCTCGCGGCGCAGAAGACCGTCGGCGCGATCGATGCGCAAATCTCCGTGTTCTCGCGCGACTCGACGCTGCACTTCATTCCCGACCCGGTCGGCGACCTCGTCTTCAACGGCGTCGCCTCCGACGTGACGCGCGACAGCTTGCTCAACGGCATAGAGGGCGATTTCGCCGATCATCTCGGCCCGCATACTTTGCGCTTCGGCTTTTACGTCAGCGGCGAGGATACCCAGGCGCTCAATTCCGACGCCGTCCTCCCTGTCGATATGAGCGGCAATCCCGTCGATGCGCCGTTCACGATCAATGACAATAGTTCCAAGCTCGGCTGGCTCGGGTCGCTCTATGCGCAAGACGAGTGGGAGATCGCGCGCGGGCTTATTCTCAATGCCGGTCTGCGCTTCGATCAGATGGCCGAATATGTCAGCGCCAATCAGGTGAGCCCGCGCGTGAGCCTGACCTATACGCCGCTCCCGGGCACGACCTTCCATGCAGGATATGCGCGTTATTTCACGCCGCCGGAGCAGGCGCTCGCGGCGCCGACCAATCTAGCGCTCTTTGCCAATACGACGGCGGCGGCCGCGGTCGCGCAGAACAGTCCGGTCCAGCCGGAACGCTCGAACGTCTTCGACGCCGGCGTCACGCAAAAGCTTCTTCCGGGGCTGGAAGCGGGGGTCGATGCCTATTACAAGCGCGCGACCAATCTTCTCGATGACGGCCAGTTCGGCCAGGCGCTCGTGCTCACCGCTTTCAATTATGCGCGCGCCTATAATACCGGCGTCGAAGTCAAGGCGAATTATCAAGTCGGCAGCCTCTCGGCCTACGCCAATATTGCCTGGGCGCGCCAACGCGCGACGCAAGTCTCGTCCAACCAATATTTATTCGATCCCGCCGAGCTCGCCTATATCGCCAGTAATTACATTTATACCGACCACGACCAGACTTGGACGGGCTCCGCCGGGATTTCCTATCTTTGGCAGGCGACGCGCTTCAGCGCCGATTTGATCTACGGCAGCGGGTTGCGCAACGGCTTTGCCAATACCGGCACCGTTGCGCCCTATACGCAGGTCAACCTCGGCGTCACGCATGATTTCATCTTGCCGGCGAGTACAGGACTCGGGCCGCTGACTTTGCGTTTCGACGTCGTCAACCTGTTCGATACGGTCTATCAGATCCGGGACGGATCGGGCATCGGCGTCTTCGCGCCCCAGTATGGACCACGGCGCGGATTTTTCGGCGGCCTGACGCAGAGGTTTTAGAAGAGCCCGAAAAGGCGACGAAGCAATCCAGGTTCGGCCTACCGCGTTCTGGATTGCTCCGCTTCGCGCGTAATGACGGAGCACCTGACTTCCAGGCCTCGGCTTGACGAGCCGACTTGACCGGATCGCGAACAGCGGCCAAAGCAGGTCGCAGTCTCTTGAAAGGCTCCCATGCTTTACTTCGCTTATGGCTCCAATATGGATCGTGCCGCCATGCACCGGCGCTGCCCCAATTCGCGTGCGCTCGGGCGCGCGCGTCTCGCCCGGCACAGGCTCTTCATTGCGGCGCCCGGCTATGTCTCGATCAAGACCGATCCGCGCGCCGACGTGCATGGCGTGCTCTATGACCTCGCGCTGTCCGACGTGGCGGCCCTCGATCGTTATGAGGAGGTCGGGCGCGGGCTTTATC
>Ga0209062_1003201_pt1 | contig 19462 bp, 16 predicted proteins | sample Coa_R2_2_FD_187158 | JGI IMG/M metagenome (GOLD analysis project Ga0209062, IMG submission 187158) | Surface soil microbial communities from Centralia Pennsylvania, which are recovering from an underground coalmine fire - Coalmine... | ecosystem: Environmental > Terrestrial > Soil > Unclassified...
CGGCGGGATTGGGTACCCGTCACACCAAGCGATCATCGTTTAGGGCTAGGACTACCAGGGTATCTAATCCTGTTTGCTCCCCTAGCTTTCGTGCCTCAGCGTCAGTTGTGGTCCAGTGAGCCGCTTTCGCCACAGGTGTTCCTTCCGATATCTACGCATTTCACCGCTACACCGGAAATTCCACTCACCTCTCCCACACTCAAGCCCGGCAGTTTCTCGTGCAGACTTCGAGTTGAGCCCGAAGATTTCACACAAGACTTACCGAACCGCCTACGCACCCTTTACGCCCAATAATTCCGAACAACGCTCGCCCCCCTCGTATTACCGCGGCTGCTGGCACGAAGTTAGCCGGGGCTTCTTCTTCCGGTACCGTCATTATCGTCCCGATCGAAAGGAGTTTACGTCCCAAGAGACTTCATCCTCCACGCGGCGTTGCTGCGTCAGGGTTTCCCCCATTGCGCAAAATTCCCCACTGCTGCCTCCCGTAGGAGTCTGGACCGTGTTTCAGTTCCAGTGTGTCCGTGCGCCCTCTCAGGCCGGATACAGATCATCGCCTTGGTGGGCCATTACCCCGCCAACTAGCTAATCTGCCGCGACCCCCTCCTCAAGCGAATTGCTCCTTTGACCCGTAGGTGTTATGCGGTATTAGCCTCGGTTTCCCGAAGTTATTCCCCACTCGAGGGTAGGTCAGTCACGTGTTACTCACCCGTGCGCCACTTTACTCAGGGCCGAAGCCCCTTTCTCGTTCGACTTGCATGTGTTAGGCACGCCGCCAGCGTTGATTCTGAGCCAGGATCAAACTCTCGTTTGAAACCTGATGATTGCACTCGCCCGACGGAGGTCAGACGAAGCAATCGCCCTGCAATGCTCGAAAGATTGCAAGGTCTAAATTAGTGAGAATGATCAAACCGATCTTCTTCCATTCTCACGACTGGCATGTTCAACCTGATTGTCAAAGATCCTCAACAGAACTGCCTGGGCAGACTGCTTCAGGATCGAGTCCGCAGCCTCGCTGCGTGTCCCCGAACTTGTTGCGCCTTGTTTTTGCGCGAACTTTTTAAGAATCTCAAATCTTTACCGGCTTGTCAAGAGCCTTTCAAGCTTTCTCGACTTTTCCTTCATCTTGCCACCATAATAACCACACTGCAGCAAGCACCGGCATTCTTAAAACCCACCAAAAGGCGCGAAACCTTAAAAAGATCATCCCGCAGAGCGTACTCAGCGGCGGGCCCTCAGCCCTGAGGGAGTTACCCCCCCCCTGCTTGCAATGGATTGTCCGTTCAGATTAGCGCTTCAGCGCCCTTGAACTATGTCCAGCTCCCTCATCCGCTCTGCGCCATTCAAGGCCGGGGGCGGAGCTGCTCATTTATCCCACTGCTTTACGTCGCATTCTCACTATAGCCGAGGCTGCATTGCTTTGCAAGCCATCGGCGTTTTGAGAAGCGCTTGTCGCGTTCTTCTCTGTGTGCCAGCGACAAAACCAATCCTACCAAATGGATTCCGCCACATGCAACTGTTGAAAACTGTGAATAACTGTTGAAAACCAGCGCTTTCATCCGAATTACTTATATTCACCATTTGCGACGGACGAAGATTTCTGTGGCGCGGCCGGAGTGGGTAGAACGCCGGCCGTTCTGTTCGATTTCACGGCCACTGGACCAACCCTGGCTGGCACACCTGCAGCGAACCCAGCCAGTAATCATCGGTCCGCTTCTTGCGGGCCCATTTCCAGCGCTCCCGTAAGGTCCGCAACGCGTTCCACATGGTGACGCACGCACCAGTGCTCCAGCCCGTGCGCAATGCGCTCTACCGCCCGCGGATCAGCATAGCTCGCCGTCCCTACCTGCACCGCTGTCGCCCCCGCCAGCAAAAACTCCACCGCATCTTCAGCTGTGGCAATTCCACCCATCCCAATCACAGGAACACGAACGGCCTTGGCTGCCTCCCACACCATGCGCACAGCAATGGGCTTGATCGCCGGTCCGGACAGCCCTCCGGTTACATTCGCAATACGCGGCCGCCGCGTGCTCACATCAATCGCAAGCGACACAAACGTATTCACCAGCGAAATCGCATCCGCTCCCGCATCTTCGGCGCACCGCGCCATCGCCGCAATCGAGGTCACATTCGGCGAAAGCTTCACCACCAGCGGACGGTTCGCCGCCTGCTTTGCTGCCACCACCAGTTCGCCCAGCAGCTTCCAGTCCGACCCGAACGACATGCCTCCATGCTTCGTGTTTGGGCACGACGCATTCAGCTCATACGCCGCAATGCCGCGTGCTTCATTCAGCGCCTCCACCACCGCGACATAGTCTTCCACCGTATAGCCAAATACATTGGCAATCACCGCACAGGTTGGATACTTCCCCAGCGCCGGCAGCTTGTTCTCAAGAAATGCCTTCACTCCAATGTTCTGCAGGCCGATCGCATTGATCATCCCTGCCGGCGTCTCAATAATGCGCGGCGCCTGGTTCCCCGCCATCGGCTCTCGCGAAAGACCCTTGGTCACAAATCCGCCGATGCGGTCCAGCGAAACAATGTCTTCAAACTCAATGCCGTAGGCAAACGTGCCGCTCGCGGCAATCACCGGATTGCGCAACTCTACTCCCGCAAACCGGACCTTCATATCTGGCTTCACTGCTGCTGTCGCTCCTCTGCTGCTGCCTTCTTCGCCGCTGCGCGCGTTCCTCTGTGGGTCCGCACAGGCGCCGGCTTGGGATACACCACCGACGCCACCGGTTTTAACGCCTGCGTCAGAATATGCCCCACCGACGCCGACGGCTGGTTCACTCCCAGCAGCGATGCAAATGTCGCCGCCAGATCCACCGGCTCTACCCGCCCGTGGTAAATCCCCGGGGCAAAGGGCGCACCATAAAATCCAAGTGGCACATGGCGATCATACGAGTACGGAGTAAAGTGTGTCGTGCCTGTTCCCTTTTCCAGACCCATCTGGAAAGCAGCCGGGACCACGCGCACATACCAGCCGCCATTGGGCGTATAGCTGTGTGCCAGCAGATCGCCAAATTGCGTATGCGGCAGGTCTCCATCCGCCAGTTGTATCCGGGTATAGCTGCGGTAAAGCACCGGTCTCGGCGGCAGCTTCGATTGCGCAGGCAGAGGCGTGTCCGGCGGCTTCGCCAGCGACTGGAAGACCTCCGTCAGCGCCGTCTGTACCGCCGTTTCCGCTTCCTGCTCGTTGATCCCCGCGCGCTCAAACGAGGGCTGGTTCAGCGAGATATATGGCAGCTCCTGATGCGGCAGAATGTACTCCACCTTCTCGCCCGGCGAAAACTTCTGGTTCATCGCATCATTCAGCAGGCTGATCAGCTTGCCCGTATCAATCTGCGCAGCATTCATGCCCAGTTGTGCCGCCACCGCAGGCGAAGGTGCCACTCCGTGGTCCGCCGTCAGTGCAATCCACACATTGCCCAGTCCGCCATCCACGTTCTTGTCCAGCCAGGTAAAAAAACCATCCAGATCTGTGTCCAGCGCGTCTACCAGAGCATGCTGTTCATCGGCATCTGGCCCTACTCCGTGCCCCAGAATGTCCGTGCTTGAAATGCTGAGCGTCAGCATGTCCGTCACATCGTTCTTGCCCATGTGCTCGCCTTGAATCAGTGCCTTGGCAAAATCCAGCTCATAGCTGATGGCCGCCGGCGTCCGCCCCACTTCCACCTCGAAGTTCTTCGGGTCCTGGACACCTGACTCCTGGATTGCCTGCTGCAACCGGCCGCTGGAATTAAAAGCCATCGCCCAGCCCGGCAACTGCCGCATGTAATAGGTCGAAGTCTCAAAACGCCCCGTCGCCTCATCTACCCAGAAAGCGCCATTCGCCGCCGCTCCCGAAAGCAGAATCGCCGCGCGGTCTTTCAGTGACACGCCAAATACCCTCGCCAGGCCCTTCGTGTCCAGCCGCAACTCATCCCCTACCGTCGAAGCCAGCAGGTTGCGCGGCGACCGCCCAGGCCCTGTCTCGCTCCCCGTCGGCATGCCCACAATCGCATAGCGCTCATCTTCCACTGACGTTACCGGGCGCTGCTTGTTCCGGCTCAGGTCCCACCACTGGTTCGCCCCGATCCCATGCCCGTCCGTATACGCCCCCGTCCCAATCGTCGAGTGCCCCGGCGCTGTCAACAGATTCGAGTAACCGTAATAGCAGTCCGGGAAATACGCCCCATGGTCCAGAAACAGCCGGAACCCATGCTGCTTGAAGTCCGCACGGTAACGCTCCAGATAGTCCTCCCGAAACTGGTCAATCACCAGAATGACCACCAGCTTCGGATGAGCATCATACGCGCTCGCATCCGCGTATGGAGCAAATCCGGCAATGAGAGCAACCATCAGGAAGAGCGAAAGAAAGCGCTTGCGCATCGGCATAAAAATCCAAACAACATGGTACCAAGGGATGCCTGGCATCCGTCCGTCTTCGATCGGAACATGCACGATTTTCCTGTACACCGGACACGTGAAAAATAAAAAGACACGGCAAGCGCCGTGCCTTTTTACTTACCCGCAAAACCTACCGCAGCTTCTCCGCCACCGACTTGGCCTGCGTAAACAGATACAGATAATCCGGGCCGCCTGCCTTTGAGTCCGTCCCAGACATATTGAACCCGCCAAACGGATGCGCACCCACCATCGCGCCTGTGCACTTGCGGTTGAAGTACAGATTGCCAACATGGTATGTCAGCCGCGCCTTGTTCAGCTTCTCGCGGTCGTTGCTGTAGACTGCGCCAGTCAGGCCATATTCCGTGTTATTGGCAATGTCCAGCGCATCTTCATAGTCTCTCGCCTTGATGATCGCCAGCACTGGCCCAAAAATCTCTTCCTGCGAGATGCGCGCATTCGGGGCAACATCTGCAAACACGGTCGGCTCAATGTAGTATCCGCGTTCCGCTGTCTCAATCTTGTTGCCGCCGCTAATCAGACGCCCTTCTTTTCTGCCCGTTTCAATGTATTCAAGAATCGTCTGCATTGCGCCAGCATTCACCACCGGGCCCATGTTCGGATTGGCAGCCGGGTCACCCACCGTCAGCTTCGCCACACGCTCCCGCACACGGTCTATAAACACGTCGTAAATCGGCTCTTCCACAATGGCGCGCGAGCACGCCGAGCACTTCTGCCCGCTGAATCCAAAAGCGGAAGCGACTACGCCTTCGACAGCGGCATCCAGATCAGCATCCGCGCTTACCACAATCGAGTCTTTGCCACCCATCTCCAGAATCGTGCGCTTGATCCATATCTGTCCTGGCCGCGCCCTGGCTGCGCGTTCATGTATGTCCAGGCCCACTTCCTTGGATCCGGTGAAAGCGATAAACCGCGTCTTCGGATGCTCCACAATTGCATTTCCGAACGTCGCGCCCGAGCCGGGGCAGAAGTTCACCACGCCACCCGGCATGCCCGCCTCTTCCAGAACATCCACAAACCGCGCCGCAATCGTCGGAGAATCGCTCGACGGCTTCAGAATGACAGTATTTCCAGTCACGATGGCCGCGGCCGTCATGCCCGCCATAATTGCAAATGGAAAGTTCCATGGAGGAATCACTGCACCCACGCCCAGAGGAATATACAGCAGTTCATTCTTCTCGCCCGGATACTGGATGGGCGTAGTTGCTCTGGAGAGCCGCAGCGCCTCGCGCGCATAGAACTCAAGAAAATCAATCGTCTCGCCCACGTCCGCATCGGCTTCGGCCCAGTTCTTGCCCACCTCGTAAGTCAGCCATGCGCAGAATTCAAATTTGCGGTCACGAATGATCTCCGCCGCATGCAGCAGCAGCGAAGCGCGCTCTTCTGCGGACGTGTACTGCCAGTGTTCATAGGCCTTCAGCGCGGCCTGCATCGCCAGCTCGGCATGCTCCGCTCCAGCCTTTTGATGAATGCCGACAATCTGCTCAGGGCGCGCCGGGTTGCGCGACTCGATCTTGCCCCGGGTCTTGAGCCGCTCGCCACCGATCACAAGTTCGTATTCATGCCCCAGCCGGTCCCCCACATACACCAGCGCCTCTTTCATCGCCTGAGCATTTTCATGCTTTGTAAAGTCGGTAAACGGCTCATTGCGGAACTCGCCTTTGGGCGAGCGCGGAAGGATCACAGTAGAGATTTTGGCAGTAGCCATAACCGACTAGTTTAGCTCACCGCCGAAAACATTACCAAAGCTTTAGTCGTTGCAACAACAAATTCTCAGGATAAAGAGCAGTCCTTCCTTGAGCGAAAAAGTACCCCCGTGCCCCGGAACCTCTGCGGTACCATGCTCCGGAGATGAAAAATTTCGCCCGTTACCCAAGTCTCGAAGGCAAAGTCGCCCTCATCACCGGAGGCGGTTCCGGCATCGGCGCCTCCATCGTGGAGCACTTTGCAGACCAGGGCGCGAAGGTCGCATTCCTGGACATCGAAGAAGAAGCCTCAAACCAACTGGCCGCCAGCCTTGCAGGCACATCTCAGCATGCGCCGCTCTTCCTGTGCTGCGACATGACCGACATTACTGCCCTGAAGGCCGCCATCCAGCAGGCCGAGTCGACCCTTGGGCCGGTTGAAGTTCTCGTCAACAACGCCGCCAACGATGAGCGTCATCCCTGGCAAGACACCACGCCCGAATACTGGGACCACATGATGGACGTGAATCTGCGCCATCACTTCTTCGCCATCCAGGCCGTTGCGCCCGGAATGAAAGCGAAAGGCAGCGGCTCCATCATCAACCTCAGCTCGATTTCGTGGATCATTCCCAGCACCGGACTCCCTGCCTATGTCACTGCGAAAGCCGGAATTGTGGGTCTCACGCGCACCATGTCACGCGAGCTTGGCCCTTTCGGAGTTCGAGTGAATTGTGTGCTTCCCGGCGCCATCGCCACAGAAAAGCAGCGCCGACTCTGGTGGACACCGGAGTATGAGCAAACAATCATGACGAGCCAGAGCCTCCGGCGTCAGCTCACGCCAGAGGATGTGGCCCGCCTTATCCTCTTTCTGGCCGCGGACGACTCCGCCGCTATCACCGGACAAAGCCACATCGTAGACGGAGGCTGGGTCTGAGAGCTAACCGGTGACAAGCGCAATGGCGAACCCATCGTGGCCTTTGCTGCCGACCGTCTGCTGCGCCGTCGCAATCACGCGCGGTTCCGCAGCAATCATCTCAAATAACTCGCGAGTGCCGCGAATGTCAGGGTCAGTGCTGTCGACATCCAGAATTTCACCCTCGCGCACCACGTTGTCCACGATGATGAGCGTGCCTTTGCGTGAAAGCTTCAGCGCCCACTCAAAATAGCGGGCATTGTTCCGCTTGTCCGCGTCTATAAAAATCAGATCGAACGGCCCTTCCACTTCAGGCAGAATGTCGAGCGCCTTGCCTTGCCTCAGCTCAACAGCATCGGCGAGCCCAGCGCGGGCAATGTTCTCGAGCGCCACCTGCGCATGCTTCGGATCGGCCTCAACCGTGACCAGCTTCCCGCCTTCCGTTAACGCGCGTGCCATCCAGATGGTGCTGTAGCCACCCAGCGTCCCGATTTCGAGGATCCTTTTCGCGCCCTGCGCTTTCGCCAGCAAATACAGCAGTTTTCCCTGGCTCGCCGTCACGCTGATCTGCGGCAGGCCGGCAGCCTTCGCCGACTCCAGTGCAGCATCCAGCGCCGCGTCAGAGGGCGCAAGCGTCGAATCAATATAGTGGTCTACCGCCGTCCATTTTTTCTTTGACATGTCCCGATTATTCACCAGCCGCCTGCTCTTCACCATTCTTCGGCGAGAACCTGCGCACCAATAATGGCATGACAAACAGAATGGCAAAGATAGTCGTCAGCATTCCGCCAACTACAACGCGGGCCAGAGGCTGCTGTGCCTGCGCACCAATTCCATTGGAAACAGCAGCCGGCAAAAGTCCAAGTCCGGCAGCCATGCAGGCCATGACGACAGGCCGCATTTCATCCAGGCACCCTTTTTCCAGCCCATATTCAAATCCCTCTTCGCGCTGGGCGCGCCGAATTCCAGAGAGGAATACCACCGCCCCAAGCGTCGCCACACCGGTCAGCGATGTGAAGCCGACGGCAGCAGAAATACTGAACGACGTGCGCGTAAGAAAGAGCGTAAGAATGCCCCCAATGGCCGCGAAAGGCAAGGTCCCCAGCACGATGAAAGCATCGCGCCATGTACGGAACTGAATGTACAACAGCACAAGAATCACACCCAGGCTCACCGGGATGATATACGTAAGCCTGCGCTGCTCCTTTTGCAGACTGTCAAACTCACCCGCCCAGGTGTAGTTGTAGCCGCTCGGCAGCTTTACCTTGTCTGAAAGTTGCTGCTTCAGGTCCTGCATAGTGCTGGCCAGGTCGCGTCCGCGGACACTGAATTTGATGGGAATATAGCGCCGCCCACCTTCGTGGTAGATCATGAAGGCGCCGTTCCTGATGCTGACGTCAGCAATCATTCCCAGCAGCACCTGGCTGCCATCCGGAGTGGGCAGCAGGATTTTGCTGATCGCCTCTGGCGTATCGCGAAATTCCGGCAAGTAGCGCACCGCGAAATCAAAGCGGCGGTCACCATCAATAATTTGTGTAACAGGAGCACCACCCACGGCCGCCTGCACCACGTTATTTACATCCTGCGCCTGTAGACCGTAGCGGGCAGCCTTGCTCCGATCAATGGAAACCATCAGGCTCGGCTGTCCCGTGACCTTGAAGACACCAATGTCCGTCACACCCTGCACGTGGCCCATCACACCTTCAATCTGATTGGCGAGCTGCGTCAGTTCGTCAAAATCATTGCCAAACAGTTTGAGCGAGTTTTCGCCTTTTACGCCAGACATGGCTTCTTCCACGTTGTCCTGGATGTTCTGGGAGAAGTTGAAGTCCACGCCCGGATACTGCTGAAAGTCGCGCCCGATGGCAGCGATCAGCTCTTCCTTGCTGCCATGAAATTGCGGACGCCACTCGTCGGCCGGCTTCAGGTTGGCAAGAAATTCAATATTGTTGAAGGTGCTTACGTCTGTGCCGTCATCGGGACGGCCCATCTGCGAAAACACCTGCGTGACCTCAGGATAGCTGCGCAGTGTGGCCCTGATTTTGTCGGCCAGTTTCTCAGATTGCTGGAAAGAGATGTCCTGCTGCAGCGTGGCGCGTATCCATAGATTGCCTTCTTCCAGCGCAGGCATAAACTCTCCGCCCACAAAGTTAAAGATAACGACCGCTGCAATCAGCGAGACCAGCGCAATCAACCAGGTCGTTTTGCCAAACCTCAGAGCGCGCTTCAGGCCGTTGTCATAATGGCGCCGGAAAAATCCGCTCAACCATGTCTCTTCCTTGGCCTCTTTCTTCGGCTCCTTGGGAACAGCAAACGAGCCAAGCACCGGCGCAAAAACCAGGGCAAAAATGAGCGCCCCCGTCAGCGCAAAGCCATAGGTGACTGACATAGGCGCGAAAATCTTGCCTGGAACACCCTGCATCGTAAACAGCGGAATAAACGCGACGAGAATAATGAGCGTGGCAAACAGGACAGGCTTGGCCGCGTCACCCACGCCTTCCATAATCAGCTCGCCGACTTCTTCTCCCGGCACTCGCCGCGAAACTTTGCGGTAAACACTTTCAAGCACAACAATCGAAGCATCCACCAGAATGCCGAAGTCAATCGCGCCAATTGAGATGAGGTTCGCCGAATGGTTCGTGAGCACCATCATGGCAAAAGAGAAGAGCACCGCAAACGGAATCGTAATCGCCGCTATAGCAGTAATGCGGAGGTCGCCCAGCATGCTCAACAGCACCAGCGTCACCAGAATCAGCCCGGTGATGATCACGTGCCGCACCGTCTTCGTCGTCGTGTTGATCAGGTTCGTGCGGTCGTAAATCGTCTTGATCTTCATGCCCGGAGGCAGAAGATTGCCTTCATTCAACTCCTTGATCTTCTGCCGCAGCCCAGCAAGCGCAGGCAGCGACTTCTCATTTTTTTGCAGAAGCACAATGCCTTCCACAATGTCGGGCTGTTCATCGAAACCCACCTTGCCCAGACGCGGTTGATGGCCTTCCTTTACCTCTGCCACGTCCTTCAGCAGCACAGGAACACCATTGCGTTCAGCAATGAGGATGTTCTCCATGTCCGCAATAGAGTGCAGCAATCCGATGCCGCGCACGTTGACGCTCTGGCTGCCCAGCGTCAGGTAATTGCCGCCAGCATTCGCATTGCTGCTCTGGATCGCATTCAGGACCTGCGTCATGGTCACGCCATAAGCAAGCAGTTTGTTGGGGTCCACTTCTGCCTGATACTGGCGCGTTGTGCCCCCGAACGTGGCCACGTCAATAATGCCGGGGACCTGCTTGATCTCGCGCACAACAAACCAGTCCTGCACCGCCTTCAGCTCATTTAGTGTGTAACCCGGCCCGGTCAGTTGATACCGGTAGATCTCGCCAATCGGCGACTCCGGCGAAAGCTGCGGCTGCAGATTGTTCGGCAGGCTGACCGATTGCAGACGGTTCAGCGCTTCCTGGCGGTCTGTGAAGTAGTCGCTGTCAAAGGTGAAATAGAGCTTTACGTCGCTCAGGCCAAAGATGCTGATCGAGCGGATCTGTTCCAGATGTGGCGTCCCATTCAGTCCCGCTTCAATCGGAATCGTGACCTGCTGCTCCATCTCTTCGGCCGACCACGACGGGTTCTGCGTAATGAATTCAACCATCGGTGGCGAGGGGTCTGGATACGCCTCAATATCCAGATTCACAAACGCAATCGTTCCGCCCGCCAGCGACGTGATGAAGAGGATGAGGACAATGTTGCGATAACGCAGTAGAGTCCGAATCAGGCCCTGCATCTTATTGCACTCCCGCTTCGCGCAGAAGCTCTGGGCCCGTGCTTACTACCAGATCACCATCCTGCAGCCCGTGGGTCACTTCCACATTGTTTTCGTGCGTCTCACCCAGTTCCACATCACGGCGCGCATACTTGTGGTCTGGCGTGGCCACGAACACATAGTTCTTTATGCCGTCCCGGATGACGGCCGTCGAAGGCACCACGATCGCTTCACGCTTCAGGTTCGCCACTGAAATCGTCGCGTACATCTGCGGCTTGTATTTATGCACGGGGTTGGAGAGCACAACACGCACCTTCAGCGTCAGCGTCGTCGGGTCCACCGCGTCCGAAATGTTATCAATCACTCCTGTCCGGACTTCATTCGGATATCCATTGACGCGCACCTCCACAGCTTGTCCCCGGCGCACAGCATCCACATCGCGCGGATACAAATCGCCCACCACCCAGATGGAATCAATGTTCGCAATCGTGGCAATGGTGGTCGCGTTGTCCAGTGAACGCTGCATCTCTCCCGGAGCAGTGTTTACATCAAGCACCACACCGCTGATAGGAGAACGCAGCGGCAGGTTCGGCGACGTATCGTTCTCTGAAAAGCCAAGATTGCGCAGCGCCTGCCGTGTCCGCTCCAGCTCGGCATGGTCGGCATCATCCAGCGCCTTCATGTCGTCATAGTCTTTCTGGGCAAGCACTTCGTGCTGAAGCATCTCTTTGGCGCGCTGCAATTGCAGATCAGCCCGGGCCGCTTCAATCTTCGCTTTCTCGTAGTCAGAACGCGCCGATGCCGCATCGCTGCTCTGTATCTCACCGATGGGCTGGCCCTTGCTGACCTCCTGTCCTGGAAGCACCTTCAGACTCAGAATGCGTCCGCTGACGGGCGGATACACGTGCACAACATCCGTCGGGTTCGCCATCAGCTTCGCAGGCAAGTCAAGCCGTTCCGTCACCTGCTGCATATGCACAGTAACTGTATTCACCACATCTTTGCCCGGAGCAGGCGCTGGCCCCTGTGCTTCATTGGTGTGCTTGCATCCGGCAAATGGAATAGCGCAAAACAGCAGAGAGAAAGCAAAACTTTTTTTCTTCATGGAACAATCTCCGTGGCAGCGGCAAAACTGAGTTGATGTACAGCGAGCCAGACCTGCATATTGGCATTGAGCGCATCCAGATGGATTCGACGGTAGTCGCGCAGCGCATCCAGATAATCCAGCAGCGTGGAACCACCGTGGCGGTAGCTGAACTCAAGGTTGTCTCTCACGCGCTCCGATTCGTGCACATAATGGCTGTTGTAGCGTTGCGCCATGCGCATGGCCGTCTCGTATGCGGCCCAGGCCTGGTCCACGTCATTCATCACCTGATTCCGCGCAGCGATTTCCGCAAAGCGGCTTGATTGCGCCTCATAGCGCGTGCGCTGCTTCTCTCCCTGATTACGGTCAAAGATGCGCAGCGGAATGCTGACCTGGAATCCGGCACTGTTGTAAACGCCGACGCGTTCGTATTCGCCGCCAATGGTCGGATCGGTAGTACCCATCGCATCGGCCAGCTTCACATTGGCATCCGCCAGACGCACGGATTGTTCGGCAGCCAGATAATCCGGCCGCGACTGGAGCGCTTCCTGCTCAATCTGCGAAAGGGACGCTGTAATCGCTGGAGGATCCAGAGTGCCTGTAATGTCGAAATTGTCCGATGGCTTCTCCACCCCCAGCAGGAGTTGAAGCTGGTCGCTCGCCTGGGTAAGGTTCAGTTTCGCGTTGTCGTAATCGGACTCAAACTCGGCCAGTTGCAGGTCAATGCGGTCAAAGTCGGTCCCGCTGATGTCTCCTGCCTTCAGCCGCTCGCGGCTCAGGTCTACGGTTTTGCGGTAGCCCTGCAGGTTGTCATCCGCGATTTTCAGCGCTGCCTTTGCCGCCAGCATCTGCGTAAAGGCCTGCTTGACGGCGAGAATGGCCTGCCGCTCCGAGTCCTTATATTGGCTCTGCGTCACATCGGTCGTGGCGCGTGCCGCATCCAGCCGCCAGCGGCGCTTTTGCCCGCGCTCAAACAGGCGATTGATGTTGCCCACATAAGAATATGGACTGCTGGGATTATTTGCCGGAAGGCTGACGTCAGCACCGGAAAGGGTGAAGTTTGGATTCTGCCGCAGCCCTGCCGTGATTTCGCTCGCCTTCGTCGCAATCACATGCTGCTGGCCAGAAAGCAGCGTAGGGTTCTTCGAGCGTACGATATCCACCGCCTGCTGCAGCGTCAGCGGCGCAGCGGGGACCTGAGCATAGAGCAGCACTGAGAACAGTGCCATGGTGCTGCTGCACAAAAGTCGTCTCATAAACACATGCCTGAGGGCTACAGCAATGTAGCCGGAATCAATTGAGAATTGCGTAACTTAAGAAAATCAGAAAGTCAGGCGCCGGCGGGCGGAGGCCGGTTTGCCATCTCACGCAGACTTCCATCCAAAGGAGATGTTTCGGCAAAGAGCGGTACCAGCCATGCATAGGTACGCTGCTGCGACATATGAATATCGAGCAGCCCGTAAATAAGAAGAGGTAAGCTGGCTGGCTGATCGTTTACGGGCAGCATGTCTATGCGCCTGTTCACATGCTCAAGTTCTGAGGTGGCAACCATCGCCTGCATGTCGTCGGAAAGAGAGACCACCGGCAACAGGATCAGAATCAGCATCGCCAGTGCCACGCACTGCACCCGCAGGCCCGGCATTTCTCTCTCTGCATGACGATAGCGGACCAGCCACACAATCCCTAAAGCGAGAGAGATGGCGATCCAGGCCAGGTTGGAAAAGATTTCCACGCGATAAGGCGATTGTACCCGAAGTACTTTGCCTCATCGCAAAAATATGGATTACAGCAGGCGTAGCGGCGCGCTACGCGCTTCGGCCGGAAACAACGATGGAACGGTATGTCAAAGGTGATGCCGCACCGCCCAGAATGGTCTGGCCCTCAAGCACAATCCATGCGTGAGAAGAAAATTCTCCCTCTACGGTACGTGAAACTCCAATATGCAGCTCGCAGGCGCATCCCTTTCGCCCTAGCAGCAATTGTAAAGCCAGCGCCTGCGCCAGACACTTTGCACCTGGCACAGTGCGGGCACAGCGCGTGATCATCCATGCCAGTTCCCGCCCCAGCGCATCGCAATTTTGTCCGGATAGATGATCGGAGCTACCGGAAATCCGCTTTCCCAAATCCAGCAGCAGTCGCGCAGGAACAACCAGCAGGCCAATCCGCATAGAAACCAGCACCAGCCAGCACTGCATAAATTGCAATTTGCGCCCAAAAGGCAGTGCAGCAAATTTTCTTGCTGCGGTCAGGACACGGTTTGCGGAAAATAATCTCATTTCACATTGGGCCGCAAATAGGCAAAACCTTTGGCTGATGCGCCAAGAATGCGCCGGAAATAATAAGCAACGCGCCACTTCCAGATCGGAGCATATTTAGTCAAATCCTGTGGGTTGACCCAGGTAATTTTACGCAGCAGATAGAAGAGCCTGGACCCCGAATTCTGCATAACAGCAAAATGCAGGCGGGAGCGCTCCACATCATTCTTCGCTCCCATAAGTCCGGCGAGAGTACGCTGCGCCAGCATGGCTGCCTGGAACTCCATGGATGCATTTGCCTTGAGCGCTTTTTGCAGGGGCGCAGGCACTGGCGCCTGCAAAAGCTCCCGTGCCAGCCCAGCTGCCAGCAAGACTACGTTCCTGCATCCGTGCCTGGTAGCATGCGCCAGTTCCCGTTTCCAGTCCAGAACATTGGCATAGTGCCGAAAGAACTGCACAATATCGCAGAGCCATTTCAGGCGGTCCCAACTGTGCTTGGTTCCATGCCCGCAAAGGGCAAGAAATTCATCTTCAGGAGACAGCGCCAGAACGGGAAATTTTCCATCACTCTCCCTGGCCCGGCTGAAAACAGCGCAAGAATTAAGCTGCTTTAACAGAAAGTATTCCGGCAGAATGGCATCGTGCAATTCGATCACGGCGTAAGTCCCCGGATGGACCAGCCTTGCTTCATGCTGCGTCTTCTGCCAATAAGAGAGCTGCTGCTCATTCAGCCTTGAGCTGGGAATGATGTATCCCATCTGATAGAGCACTTCCAGTGCCCGGGGGCAGTCGCGCGCTGGCGCCAGCAAATCAATATCGCAGGAAGTCCGATAGGAACAGCTTCCATATAGCCGCGCAGCCAGAATGGGGCCTTTCCATAAAAGCACGTTTAGCCCCTGCGCGCGCATAAGCTGGTCAATTCGAATCTGTTCACCCAGCAGGTGCAGCGATCGTTTTGCGCCCTCCTCAAAATTCCGCTGCAACCGTTCCCGCACCTCCACCGGGACCGCCTCTTTCCCGGCCAGGACCTTGTGCAGCAAAGGCAGGACATCATGCCAAGTGGCCAGCTCCAGCACCTCGTCCCATCGCAAAGGTCTCTGCAAAAGGTTGTTCAGGTCATCCTGCCGCTCCGTGCCCAGCGCGACACGCAGGCACGCTACCAACAGGAGGCACTCACCCTTGGTTTCGAGCTGAAGATGCATCCGGGCCTCTATGCCACATCCGCGAGTTGGAGCAGTCCTTTTTCCGTCAACTTGCGTAGCAGCTCTTGCAGGTCGTTCTCAAGCACTACCGGGTCCACGTCATATTCTTCGAGCAGTGTCTTGTGGACTTCCTGCGGGGAATGGCCTGCGGCAAGCAACTCCCACGTCCGGCTCGCCACCGGAGTCAGGCCAAAAAACAGGCCGCTGTCCATGTTGAGGACCACCGTTTCTTCTGCCAGCGGCTGGAATACCACACCTTCAGGAATCTTGACTTTTGTATTGGTAAGCATATGGGGACCTCAGTTCGGTAAAGCGTGCCCGCAGGACTGCCGTCTCTTGCTTTCCATGTGCCACAGTTGGGCAGCCACTAACAATGCCTTTGCGTCGTTGCTGTGCATACGCTTGCGCAGCGCGGCCACAAGTTCCGGCGTGTCGCACAGATCAAGGCATAGATCACAGATGCTGCTGTACTCGCGACGCTGATGGAAATGCTGCTTCAGCTCGGGCGTGTCCTTCAGAATCTGGTAAAGCCCGTACGGCCCAACCAGATTCAGCGCCTCGATGACAGGATCGTCCACCGAGCGGGCAAAGATCGTGTCCAGGTCTTCTTCATTCGTATTGCCCAGAATCAACGGCGAGGGACGAAGACTGAAGCGCCCCGGCCCGCAGCAGGCATAAACATTTCCATCCGGCTCAATCGCTGGAGAAAGCACAATGGAGCAGCGCCCTCGTGGCAGTTCGTCTGCATAATAAAACTGCTCCTTCGGCAGGGCTTTCGCTGACCCAAGACGTATCAGCCGGACCGGCTGATATTGAATGGGCACGCCCTCAAAAATCTTTTCCTGTCCCTTATACGTGCAGGTTGCGGGAACAACACTTCGCACCGAAATTTTGATCCCGGTCTCATGTGCTAGCTGCGCGAGCAATATCGCCTGCTCTTTGGGAGACCATTGTTCGTGGTAATCGTCCCAACTGATGCACAGCGAATCTAGCCCTGCTTCTTTGAGCAACGTGACGCGCTCGCGCGCAATCTCTTCTTTGTCCACCCGCACCCACCCCGCTCCTGAAACTATCGTGGTGCGCAAACCAACCGCTGTGGCCAGCTTTGTCAATTCAAGGACTTCATTGAAGTAAAGGAAGGGCTCACCCCCGGTAAAACAAACCGTGTCACTGTATTTCGGAATCACTTCCAGATACCGCGCAGCAACTTCCTTTTTCATTTTCCCGGTGGCTTTGGGGGAGGACTCAATAATGCAGTGCGCGCACGAAAGCGGGCATGTGCGCGTATACAAAAGGCCGACGACTTCATAGCGAATCAATGCAGCACTTCTTTCAGGTCCTCACAAATGCAGCCATATACTTCCGGAAGCCGCGCCAACGATCGAGGAACGTGCAATATTTTGATCGGGACCTCTGCCGAAAGCTGGCTGAGCTCCTCAAAACGCTTGCGCAGCACAGGACGGTACGCAGGCAGTTTCTGGTTCGCAAGGTTATACAGGCTGTGCCCGAAAAGGACAGATGCGGCCGCAGACCCCTGCAATGCGCAGGTCCGTACCGCATCGTCCGGCGGTGCCGCCCGCAGCAGATATAGCGCGCGCAGCGGACGCTGTACGGAAGAAAATTCACTCACACGCACACCCAGGTCTTCGACATTCCTGTTCGGCCGGTAGTAGGGAATCGACGGCGCCACCATGCCCTTTCCACCCCTGGGCAGAACAAGATGCTCGTCCGTGCAGAAGCTATGTCCATGCGACAGGAAATGCTCCACCAACGTGGACTTGCCAGTGCCGGATTCAGCGAGAAACCCAACGACAGAACCATCCATCACCACTGCCCCTGCATGGAGTAGCTCAACCCGATTACTTAGCAGCAGATAAATAGGAAGCGCCTGCTGTAATATCCAGTAATAAATCAATAACTTACCGGCATATTGAGTCATAAAACAGGAAATAACCTGGCGCTTCCAGTCAAAGTAAAACTGGATAAAATCTTCAACTTGCAGGCAAAGTTCTTGGCCATCGGCATATATATTGATATTTCTTGCCTGCGCCAGATAGCTGTGCAGTTTTTTAATCGGAGGAACTGCGAGCTTTGTTGCCGTGGAAAACGTCAGGGTCACTGCCACAGGCCCATCCTCGACCAATGGCAGTGGCCCTAAGTCATACTCGCTTTCTATGCACGAACCAAAGGCAAAATAGCGCATCCGCAAACTACCGGATTTCTAAGTACTTATTATTATTATTTAATAATACTAAAGGACAGTTGCTGTTACTGAGAGCAGCGCTTCCGGCTCAGGAAATCCAAAAGCCGCAAACGGTCTGCCTCCCTGCGTCACCTGCGAAACAGAACCGTATTCCATTATGTCTGGCTTGGAATACGTCTTACGGGCCCGTGTTTCAGAGGAACCAGAAACAGATGAATGTTCTTTCTGCATTACCTCCTCCTTGTAGAAAGTAACATTACCCGAAAAATCCTTACCTAGCAACCAAAATAATGAAGAATTCTCAAATCATATTACTTAGGTAACTTTCTTAATTTTTGATAGTTTTTAACCTGTGATCCGCATTTAGGCATTGACACCCTCATGTTAGCGGCAGTAATTAACATGGTGGCTAAAGGAATCGCCTTCTGGTGATCACTGACGCCACTTAAAAAGCATTTCCTCTCCTATTAGTTCATTTGAAGAAAGGAGGATGTTATGCTGCCGATTAGCCTGCCAATCACCATTGGCCTTACGCTGCTCGGGATCAGCTTGCTGAGCCTGACCATCTCGTAGCCAGAATCCACAACATATGTATTTGCACTGGGAGACCGCTTTCTCTTTCCAGCGAAAGAGAGGAAAGGAGAACACCGTGCTGCCAATCACTATCACTCTTACGTTGCTCGGGATCAGCCTGCTGAACCTGACCCTCTAACCATCCTTATGCACTGCGCTTCTTCGCAGAATTTGGCAAAAAACCTGATTTCTCCTTCGATTGAGAGGAAGAAAGGGGGAACAAATTATGCTGTCTCTGCCACTCGTTGTAACTCTTACACTGCTCGGACTGACTATATCTCTGGGCCTCCTGTAACTGCCTGCTTCTCGTTGAGAACAAACAAAAACAAGGTTCCGATACTTTCTGCATGAAAGCTCGGGCCAATAACCTCAGATACAGGCTCGTAATTGAGATAGAAAGTGCGGGCCTGTATCTTCCATAACTCAAAGAAACGGCTGATAATAACGCTCTTCCGGAAATGCGCATCCCAGGCACAAGGTCTTTCCATCGCGGCGCACAAATCGGTCGTAATTGATTCCTTCTCCGCACACATCGCAGCAAACGCGCTCGCCTTTATACCCAGGCATTTCATTGGGGCCTACAGTGACCCGCACCCATTCTTCCGTAAACAGGTCGCCATCGCTCATCTCGCGATAGGCCCGCATCTGCTGCTGATTTTTATTCTCAATTCCCGGATACATCTCCTTTGCCCGCGCCTTCGACGATTCTTTTGCGCAGATGCGAATCGCGCGGCCCGCCGCAAGGTCCACAAACGTGGCCGCCATTTTTCCCCAGTCGCGGAACTTCAACGCGCGCTTGCCAAGACGGCACCCTGTCACCGTACCGATCGCATCCGTCGCGCAGCGGTCTATCTCCACATACGTTACAAGCCGTTTCCGGTCTTTGCCGCGCGGGTCTTCCATGCCGAGCCTCTCGCAGCCCAGCATCGCCATCCGCACCCCCAGAATCTGCCCCGCGCACAAGTGTCCATGTGCGGCCTCAGCCTGTCGGAGAAGTTCATCGAAACTGTCCATGCCTGTAATGGTATTCCTGCCGGAAGTCGAAGGGCCCGCAGCACGGGTGCCTGGGCCAAATCCCGTCCGCGCGAGCGTACTCCAAACTCTTTACTCCTCAGACTTTATAAGCAAAGTAGGGGACTAATCCCCGGGTTTCCCATCCTTTCACGCAGCGAAAGGATGGCTGTGGATTCTGCAAACCGAAGCGGCGTGACGGGCTCTGCTCGGAGCCCTTGATGCAAAAAGACTGCTCAAATGGGATGGATAACGTAGGATTTCTTTCGCACAATTGGTTCGGCTTGTAGGCTTGGAAGGCTGGTACAAACAGGGGGAGCGAGACCTCCGGGACGAGGACGATGGAACCAACCGAGGAAGCGGGAGTTGGAACTG
>Ga0209062_1003204_pt1 | contig 19452 bp, 13 predicted proteins | sample Coa_R2_2_FD_187158 | JGI IMG/M metagenome (GOLD analysis project Ga0209062, IMG submission 187158) | Surface soil microbial communities from Centralia Pennsylvania, which are recovering from an underground coalmine fire - Coalmine... | ecosystem: Environmental > Terrestrial > Soil > Unclassified...
TGCCAATGCCGGTGACGCCCTCATCGGTTAGCACCTCGACCAGCGTATGGACGCAGAAGGCCGCATCCAGATCGGCCATCCAACCGCCCTCGGGCGTTGCTCCGCGCAACCCGATGGCGCGTATCTCCGTGATCTTCATCGCTCTCTCCCCTGTGAAGGCAACTCCTGCCTCAACCCATTGTGCAATTGTGGCGGACCGTCGGGCCGCACGATCCAGCGACCATCAAACCACCCGGCGGACGGACCGGGCACGGTAGCCCGGCACCTATCCGCCCCATATTACCATTGGCAGAAGGCCGTTACCCATGCGTTCCGATCGCTATAACAGGGCGTGTTCTATCATTTCTTTGTGCTACTGTGGAGAGCGTGAGATCAACCAAGAGACGCAACGTGCGAGTTTACATGATTTGCCACTCGCAACCCTTAACATCATCAGTGCCAATAGCACCAGCATCGCAAGCATGCTGCAGGACGCCAGTCGCGTTAGTCAGTTGATGAACGGAACAATTGTTCAAGCGGCCGTGGCCGCCTCCGTACCTCGGGTTATTTCTGAGTGGAGAATAGCAATCAGGCGATGGTGAGCGAGGTTCAGGCCGCTCGTGCCCTGCGGCGCACCCGGAGCTTCCTGCAAGCCCTGCTGTCCCAAGGAGGTGAGACATCATGAATGAGGAATATATGCAGACGCTTGATCCAGCACGCCAGCAAGCCGTGGCGGAGCTCACCGATTTGGTCAAGCGGCGGTATCCGACATCATCGTTCGCGATTGGGCCAGGGGAGGACGATCCCACGGTGACGCATATCACCACGACAGTCGATCTGGACGATCCCGACGAGGTCGTGGACCTGGTGATCGATCGGATGCTGGAGCTGCAAATCCAGGAAAGCATCCCCGTCTACGTAATCCCGATTCGCACACCAGAGCGCGTGGCCGCGCTTCGGCAGCGGCAATACACGCGGGACCGACCGGTCGAGCAGATCCCCCTGCCGCCTGCGTCGGCACGCTAACCCATCGAGATGACCTGATCCCGACTGCGCGCTGGCCGAAACGCACGGTACTTAAACCCATTCAGATCCCATCGATATCCTACCGCTTATCACGTCGCGCAGTTCCACCATTCGATCATGTGGATAGCATGGCACATGCCTGCGGTCTCCTGGTGCCGGACATCGCGTGGCAGAGGGTATAGGGTATGCTGCTGGTAGCGCACGTAGCGCCTGATGCGCTGCGCAGGAGGCAGCACGATGCTCGCCGGGACAGGGAACGGGACGCTCAGATCTGTACGCCTTGTGGTCGTCGTGCTCGCATTAGCCGCGTTGGGAAGCGCCGTGGTCACCGCCGGCGGCGGAGGGGGCTCCGCGGTGCTTAGCGTGGCCGTGGGACGCGCTCCCGTGTCGCTGGCCGTGGACGAGCGCAGCGGGCAGGTCGCCGTGGCCAACTACCTCGACGGTAGCGTGAGCCTGCTGGGCCTTGGGGCAGGCGCCCGCCCGACCACCGTGGCCGTGGATGCTCGCCCCACTATTGTGCTGGCCTGGCCGGCCGCCCGGCGTCTATTTGTGGTCACGAACAGCGCCGCGGCCGCGGGGCGGGATACAGTGACGGTGCTCGACGCCGGCGGGCGCCACATCCAGACGATTGCCGTGGGCTATGGGGCCACCGCTGCCACGCTCGACCGGCGCACGGCTCGCCTCTTTGTCGCCAACGGAACGGATAGCACGGTGAGCATGATCGATGCGCGCAGCGGGCGCGTGCTCCGCACCAGCCCAGTCGGGGCCGGGCCGATCGCCCTCGCCGCGGACGAGCGGCTCGGGCGGGTCTTCGTCCTCACCTACGGCCCCACTATCGAGGGCGCCCCCGTCGGGCGTAGCGGCGTCACGGCCCTCGATGCCCGCACGGGTGCGGTGCTGTACGCGACCTCCGTCGGCCACGAGGCGAAAGCCCTGGCCGTGGACGGGCCGCGCGGCCATCTCTTCGTTGCCAACAGCGACGACAACACCGTCAGCATGGTGGATGCCCGCATGGGCACCGCCCTGCGTACGCTGCACGTGGGGGGTCAGCCCGCGGCCCTGGCGATCAACGAGCGCACCGGGCGCCTCGTGATAGCCAACGCGGGAGATGGCGCGCTCAGCATGATCGATACGGCCACCGGCAAGCTGTTGCGCACCGTGCGCCTCGGCGATGTCCCCGCCGCCGTGGCGGTGGACGAGCGGCGGGACCGGGTGGTGGTCCTGCTGACCAAGCAATTAGGCCAGGAAGGTACGCTGCCCGAATCCGGGACTGTGGCCGTGCTTGATGGGCAGACGGGACGCGTCTTGCGCACGGTGCAGACGGGACTGAATCCCCGCACGCTGGCGGTGGACCAGGCGACGGGGACGGTTCTGGTGGCCGACATGTTGAGCGGGCCGCCGGCGGAGAGCCCGCTAAGCGCGGTTCGACGATGGGGTCAGCGCTGGCTGTCGTGGCTGCCCGCCCTGGCACCGCGGCGACCGCCACCGGCGGCCACCGGCAGCATAACCATGTTTGACCCGTGACCGGCCGATCTCGGCCAACTCCCGTGGGCGCGGGACAGATGGCGGGCGCGCAGATCATGTGTGTCCAGCCCCGAGGGATCGATGCTGCACGGCAGACGCCGTCCCCTCTACAATGGAAGCCGGGACTTGTGTGTGGCGACGCGCTGCTGCGGGACACGTCTGTGTGGACAGCGACATGTGGCTGAAATAGCATGACAACACCAGCATCCGACTCTCGTTTGCGCCTGGCCGACCTTCTGGCGGCGCTATCCGTGGTCACGGACCTTGGCCACGGCCGTCCGCCGGAAGATGCCATGCGCGCCTGCCTGCTGGCCACGCGCCTGGCCGACCGTCTGGGGCTGTCGGCTAAGGACCGCTCCGCCGTCTACTATACTTCTCTGTTGCGCTACGTCGGCTGCACCGCCTATGCCCATGAGGAGGCCGCCCTCTTCGGCGGCGACGAGATCGCCGCTCGGACGGCCGTGAGCACGCTCGACCTGGCCAATCCGCGTGAGGCGCTCTCCTTCTGGTTCTCCGGCATCGCCACGGATCGCTCCCCCATGCAGCGGGCGCGCCTCATCGCCATGGGCCTGCCGCGCGCCCGGAAGGCGGTGAAAGACATGGCCGTGGCCAACTGCGAGGTGGGCGCAGGCATGGCACGGCGCCTTGGCCTCGAGGAGGCTATCCAGCAAGCGTTGCTGCAGGTCTATGAGCGGTGGGACGGCAAGGGTGAGCCGAGGGGACTGGCCGGAGAGGAGCTGGCCCTGCCGCTGCGCACCGCTCTGCCCGACCTCCAGTTCACCATCGAAGACATGGTCGCCGAGGGCGATAAGGTCGTCTGGCGCTGGACGGTGCGTGGCACGCAGACCGGCCCGCTGATGGGCCTTCCACCGACCGGCAAGCGGGCCACGGTGACGGGCATCATCATCAGCCGCTTCGCCAACGGCAAGTGGCAGGAAGACTACAACAACTGGGACACCTTCGGCATGCTGAAGCAGATGGGTGTGATTCCCGCACCCGAAGCGGCAACCGTATAGGACGCGTCTCCAGCCGAGGATAGGGCCGGCTGCCGCTCGCCCGAGAGCAGCCGGCCCCTTCCCCTCCGTCGACCCGTTACACCTCGGTCACAAACAGCCCCTCGACGTTGCCGACGCGGTATCCCTCCGGCCAGGACAGCGGCAGACGTTCCCAATTGCTCCCCGCGTCCGCCGAGCGGTAGACCGCTCCATCGCGGGTTGCCGCGTAGAACACGTGCGGCTCGGCGGCGTTTGCGGCCAGCACCATGGTCCGCGTGCCGCGTGGCTCCGGCAGGCCCTCGCGCACCTCCTGCCAGGCGCCGCCGCCCGAGCGGCGATAGAGGTGCGACTCGGCCGCCCCGCTGTTGTGGGCGGGCCCAGGACCGTGCGCGGCCGAGATGACGATGGTCTCGGGGTCCGCCGGATCGACGGCCAGACCCCACGTGTAGCGATGGTTCAGACCAGTATCGTCGCGGCGCCAGCTCGCGCCGCCGTCGTGGCTCTCCGCGTAGCCGCCGCCCGCCGCCTCGTAGACGCGATCCGGCGCCAGCGGATGGGTGCGCAAGGTATGGGCGTCGTGCTGGCCCTCGGGCTTGCGGTCTTCCCAGGTGCGCCCGCCGTCCAGGCTGCGCATCACGCCGCCCAGCTCGATGCCGACGAAGAGCCGCGCCGGGTCCTGGGCGTCGGGGGCGATCCAGCGCACGTGGCTGGTCCAGGGCCGGGGCGGAAAGCTCCAGGTCGGGGCCGAGGGCAGCGCGCGCAGCGCAGGGCATTCTTGCCAGGAGCGCCCGCCATCGTCGGAGCGGTACAGCGCGCTGGGCTCGGTCCCGGCCCAGACCACATCGCGGCCGTTGGCGCGTTCGGGCGTGCCGACCGCCACCGCCATGACCCGCTGGTGCTCGATGCCCGGGCCGGCCGCCTGCCAGGATGTGCCGGCATCGTCGCTGATCCACAGGCCGTGGTCGAAGGTGCCGCAGTAGACGCGCTCGGGCCGCCGCGGGTCGGCCGCGACGCACTGTGTCGTGTAGCCGGACAGCCCACGCTGCACCCGCCAGGCACCGTTCTGCCGGCGCGCCACGGCCAGCCCATCGTTCGTTGCCAGATAGAGAATCGTCATCGCCGTCTTGCCTCCTGTGCTATCCAGTTCTAGCGTGCCATATCTTTACAGGAACGCGGTAATTGACGGCTATTGTGTCTGCCCCATCGTCGGCATGCACAGCCGCGGCCTATAATTGAACAGAGGGTTCCATGTGGCTCCTTCCCGGCGACGGCGGAGATGGAGGTGGGTATGATCGGCGATAAGGAAGCGGCAGCAGCGGGCTGGAAGGCGCGGCAAAACGGCGACGGCGCCGGGCCGGAGGGACGGCCAGATCGCTTCATCACGGTCTCGGGCGACGAGATTGCCCCCCTGTATACCCCGGACTCCATCGCCGGCCTGGACTACGCGCGCGACCTGGGCGACCCCGGGCAATTTCCCTACACGCGCGGCATCCATGCCAGCATGTACCGCGGCCGGCTGTGGACGATGCGCCAGTTCGCCGGCTACGGCACGGCCCGCGAGACCAACGAGCGCTTCAGGTTCCTGCTGGACCAGGGCCAGACCGGCCTCTCCACCGCCTTCGACCTGCCGACCCTGATGGGCCTCGACTCCGACGACCCCATGTCGCTGGGCGAGGTGGGGCACTGCGGCGTGGCCATCGATTCTCTCGACGACATGGAGACGCTCTTCAGCGGTATCCCGCTGGATCGCGTCACCACCTCGATGACCATCACCTCCCCGGCCATCATCTTGCTGGCCATGTACGTGGCCGTGGCCGAGCGTCAGGGCGTACCGCCGGAGCAACTGGGCGGGACGCTGCAAACGGACATCCTGAAAGAGTATATCGCCCAGAACGAGTACATCTTCCCGCCGCGCCCGTCCATGCGCCTGGTGACGGATATCATGGTCTACACCACGCGCCACATGCCGCGCTGGCATCCCGTCTCCATCTCCGGCTATCACATCCGGGAGGCGGGGTCCACGGCGGCGCAGGAGCTGGCCTTTACCCTGGCCGACGGCATGGCCTACGTCCAGGCGGCCATCGACGCCGGCCTGGAGGTGGACGACTTCGCGCCCCGGCTGAGCTTCTTCTTCAACAGCCACATCGACTTCTTCGAGGAGATCGCCAAGTTTCGCGCCGCGCGCCGCATCTGGGCGCGCATCATGCGCGACCGTTTCGGCGCCAGGAACCCGCGCTCGTGGCAGTTGCGCTTCCATACGCAGACGGCGGGCTGCTCGCTGACGGCGCAGCAACCGATCAACAACATCACGCGCACGGCGCTTGAAGCGCTGTCCGCGGTGCTGGGCGGCACGCAGAGCCTGCACACCAACGCCATGGACGAGGCGATGGCGCTGCCGACTGAGGAGGCCGCGCAGATCGCCCTGCGCACGCAGCAGGTCATCGCCTACGAGAGCGGCGTGGCCGGCACGCCCGACCCCCTGGCCGGCTCGTACTTCGTGGAGGCCCTGACCAACCGGATGGAAGAGCAGGCCAACCGCTACTTCGAGCGCATCGAGGAGCAGGGTGGCGTGCTCGCCTGCATCGACAACGGCTTCTTCGTGCACGAGATCCACGACGCGGCGCGCGAGTATCAGCGGCAGATCGAGACGGGCGAGCGCATCCAGGTTGGCGTCAACCGCTTCGTCGATCCCGAGGAGGAGCAGATCCCGCTGCTGGAGATCGACCCCGCCCTGGAGCGCGAGCAGGTGGAGCGCCTGCGCGCCCTGCGCGCCCGCCGCGACGCATCGCGGCACGCCGAGTCCTTACAGCGCCTGGAGAACGCGGCGCGCGGCAGCGACAACCTGATGTATCCGATCATCGATGCCGTCAAGGCCGATGCGACCGAGGGCGAGATCATCGACGTGCTGGCCGGCGTCTTCGGCCGCTACAGGGAGCCGGCCTTCTTCTAATACCCTGGCTATTGCGCCTGGTAGCGGGCCAGGGAGGGCTTGGCCGCCCCCGACGAATCGTACAGGCCGTAGAACAGATTCCCTCCCGGATTGTCCTGCCACTGGAACCAGGTCACCGCCGCCACGTAGCCCGCGTCCTGGGCCGCCCAGAAGAGGGCGTCCACGTTCAGTGCCTGCTGGTTCGTCGTCAGCCCGCCAGGGCCGGTCGCCCAGCCGCCCTCGGTCACGATGGTGCGCTTGGGCGTGCCCGCCCCCTCGGCCGCCGTGTAGGCGCCGCGCAGCCAGTCCAGGTAGGCGTGGAGGGTGGCCGGGGTGCTGTAGCCGCCCTGGTCCACGTAGAGGTGCTGGCCCACCGCATCCAGCGGGTAGCTGCCCGTCTGCTGCTTGACGGCGGTCCACAAGGCGGGGGGCGCCGTGCAGGACCCCGCGCCGGTGCCCATGCAGTAGGTCGCCGTCAGGTAGTCGGCGCCGGAGTTGGAGCTGGTGTACCCGCCGTCGGCGATGATGCTATGGCCGAAGAGCCCCCCCGAGATCAGCGTCACGTCGGCGATGGGGCTGGGGCCGCCCTTGATCGCCAGGTAGCTGTCGGCCAGCAAAGCCGCGAAGTTGGACGGGTAAATGTAGGAAAGGCCAATGCACACCCCGTTGGGACAGCTCTGGTAGGCGTTGGGCTCGTTCCAGATCTCCCACAGCTTGACGTTGTAAGGTGGACCGTGGAAGGTCTGCACCAGCGTGCGCAGGGCCGCGGTGTAGGTGGTATTCAAGAAAGGATTGTCGCCCGAGCCGCCGGTGTTCTCATGGTTGTTGGCCTGCCAGTCGGCCTGGTTGGTGTCGCCGGTGGCGCCGAAGCTCACCAGGCCGAGCACCCCGATGCCGGCGTTCTCGAACATGGTGATGGCCTGGCCATAGGCGTTGAGTAGACTCGGCGTCCAGGAGGTCAGCCCCACCGGCAGGCGGAAGTCGATGCGCACTAGGGTGGCGCCGGTGGCCTGGACGGAGCTTACCTCCTGCTGAGTGACGAGCAGGCTGCCGCTGTTATCCACGACCCAACCGATGTCTAGCGCCTTCTGCACCGCGCTTGGGGTGGGGCTGGGTGATGGAGGCGGCTGTGAGGAGGTGGGCGCCAGCGCCCACAGGTCGTTGGCCGCCCCCACCCCCGCCACCCGGCCCCCGAAGAGCAGCGCCTCGCCGTCGGCGTCATCCCACACCATGGACGTCATCTGGCGCAGCGGCGGCGCCCCCGCCGCGCTCAGCGGCCGCCACGTCGCGGCGGAGGGCTCGTAGCCCCAGGTGTCACTGGCGTTGCCGTTCAGGCCCAGGCCCGGCCCCACCAGCAGGTGCGCCTGCTGCCCGTCCCAGGCCCCCGCCGCCGCCCCGCGCCCCGCCGGCTGCCGGCGCGCCTCGTCGAAGGCCCAGCCGGCCCCCGCGCTCCACGCCCAGGTGTCGCTGAGCGCGGAACTGGCGGCGTTCTTGCCCCCGAAGAGGCGCAGCAGGTGCGCCAGGGGGTCCCAGGCCGCCAGCGCCCAGGCGCGCGCCGGCGGGTCGCTCGGCCCCGTGCCGGGCGCCAGCAAGGCCCAGCTCCCGCCCGCCGCCGCGGGCGTGAAGGCCCACAGCTCGCCCGTCACCGCCAGCGGGGCGTCGGCGGTCTCGCCGCCGTAGACCAGCAGGCGGCCGCTATCGCCGTCCCAGGTGGCGCTGGCGCGCGAGCGCGGGGCGGGGGCGCCCGCCGCCCCCGGGGCGGAGAGCGTGGCCCAGGCGTCGGTGGCGGGGGTGTAGGCCAGCACGTCGTCGAGCAGGCCGGGGCGGGCGCCCGTCCGCTGCTGGCCGCCGAAGAGCAGCAGGCGGCCGGTGGCAGCATCCCAGGCGCCCGCCGCGCCGAACCGCCCTTGCTGGGGCGCAGCCGAGGCCAGTTGGGTCCAGGTGTTGGCGGCGGGGCGATAGGCCCACAGGTCGGACAGGGCCACGGAGGCCGCGGTGTTGGTGCCGCCGAAGACGAGCAACTGGCGGTCGGCGGGGTCCCAAACCTCGGTGGCGTCCTGGCGAGCGGGCGGCACGACGGGGCCCTGGGCGATCTGCGTCCAGGCCCATGAGACGGGCAGGACGGTTGTGGTCGGCTGCGCCGTCGGAGTCGGGGACGGCGTGGCCGTCGCGGTATTGGTCGGAGTTGGAGTCAGCGTGGCTGTTAGAGTCAGTGTAGTTGTTGGAGTCAGGGCCGGTGTCGATGTTGCGGTTGCCGTTACCGACCCGCTGGCGGTGCTCGTAGCGGTCATGGTACCCGTCGCCGTTGGAGTACCCGTAGCGGTGCCTGTGATGGTCGCCGTCGCCGAGACGGTTTGACTGGCAGCCGGCGCCGGCGTGGCAGTCAGGGTAGCCGTGAGCGTTGCGGTGAGCATCGGGGTCGATGTCGCCGTGGCAGTGCTGCTGGGAGCCAATGTCGGTGTGGCCGTGCTGGTTGGAGTAGGCGTCGGCGTCGCCGTATTGCTCGGGGTTGGAACCGGTGTAGGTGTGCTACTGGGAATCGGCGTGGCCGTGTTGGTGGGAGTCGGCGCCGGCGTAGATGTGCTACTGGGTGTTGGCATGGCGCTGGGCGTCGGGGATGGCGTGTTCGACGGTGGCACTGTCGCAGAGGCGGTCGGAGACGCGGCCGGAGGGAGGCCGGCAGAGGACTCCGTCGCCGTGGGCCGGCGCGTTGGCGCGCCGGTCGGTTGCTGCAATGGTATCGCCAGACGCCAGGAACGTCCGCCGTCGCTACTGCGATAGCGGCCGGCGGGAGGAGAGCCGGGACCCTGTCCGCCCAGCGCGTCGGCCAGCAGGGCTGCCGGCGCAGACGGATCAAACTGTAGCCCAACCACGCTGAAAGCGCGGATGGTGCGTTGCGCCGGGTCCTGGTCGTAGGGCAGACCGGCGTTGCGGGACGCCAGCACCTTGCCGTTGACCAGCACATACAGCCCGCCTACCGCGGCATCGCAGTCCCGATTGAGATAGTAGCCCGCCGTCCCGCGCGTGGCCACGTAGAGCGTATCGTCGGCCTGGCGGTCCAGCATGATCGTCGCAATCGTCGTGTAGCGGGCCGGAGCGCAACTCTGGCGATCACGCTGCAGCGTGTGCGGGCCGGGCGTGAGGACGGTCGTCCAGTGCAACCCTCCGTCTACACTGCGCTGCACCGTCGGACCCGCGATGCGATACGCCGCGCCGAGCCGGGGCGGCACCGTCCGGCAGGGGCGCGGCGCACAGTTGACACGCACGTCGGTCTGGCGGGCGGCCCGGGCGACAACCGGCGACGCCGCCCCGTTCAGGCTGCCTATCCATAGCACACTCAGCAGCACGTATGCGGCGCCACGCTTGCCCGGCCACGTCCAACCGGATGACCGACGCCCCGACCTGCCTCCGAGTGGACCCTTCAAGCCTGTGATTGAGCGTCTGCACATAGGTCTAACCGGCGCCCCTGGTATTCCTCTAGTGACGTCCGCCTCCGCGTGCCCGGACCGAATCCTGCCCTCCTGAGCGGTGAACAGGAGCGGGACCGGTGCCCGCAGCTCGCGGGTCAATTCGCAGTTGTGCTGATAGGCGGCCTCCTAACCGGATGTCGCAGGTGCATTGTATACGTCGCGGCGACGGCTGACATGATGCAATTCTCACGTGTTGTGCACGCAGCGGCTACCAGTCCGCGGTTTGGCGGGATCCTGAGCACCAACCCATCAGGCCTGCGATCGCGCAGCTCACACCCGACCCGTAGCGTCGCCGGGCTATACTAGGTAGTATCAATCGAGTCACTATCTCACCCGCGCCGGAGACTTGGGGATAACGGACATGACACAGGCAGATGCGGTACCGGTCAGGATTCTGGTCGCCAAGCCGGGGCTGGACGGGCACGATCGTGGGGCCAAGGTGATCGCGCGCGCCCTGCGCGACGCCGGCTTCGAGGTAATCTACACGGGGCTGCGGCAGACGCCGGAGCAGATCGTCAGCGCGGCCATTCAGGAAGACGTCGCCGTGGTGGCTCTCAGCATCCTCTCCGGCGCGCACATGACGCTGGTGCCACGCGTGGTGCAGTTGTTGCGCGAGCAGGAGGCCGGCGACATCATGGTGCTGGCGGGAGGCACCATCCCCGACGCCGATATCCCGAAGCTCAAAGAGGCCGGCGTGGCCGAGGTCTTCACCCCCGGCACCGACACGCGCGACGTGGTGGCCTATCTGCGCCAGCACCTGCACGCGCCGGCCTGAGGCGTCTCTCAGATATGGCCATCGATGTCGAGGCCGGGACCGCCGGGCTGAGTACCCTGGCCGCACCGCCCGGCTCCCTGTCGATACCGTTGGCGCCGATGGTCGGGTGCTTCGGTGTCGCGCCGCCCGACGGGCAAACCATCGCGACGACGACCTCTGGCCAATATGGCGGCAATATGGACTACCCAGGCTTCACGGCCGGCGCGACGGTCTATCTGCCCGTCTTCGTCCAGGGTGCCCTGTTCTTTATCGGCGACGGGCACGCCGCGCAGGGCGATGGGGAGATCGTGGGAACGGGGATAGAAACGTCCTTTGATGTCCAGTTCACGGTCCGGATCCTCAAGGGCAAGACCATCGCCTGGCCGCGCGGTGCAGATCTATGCGCCCATCGAAGTCGCCTGCTACGACATCATCGGCAAGGCCGTGGGCCGTCCTGTCGCCGACCTGCTCGGTGGCCGTTATCGGGATGCGGTGGCCTTCCCGGCGCGGGCACATTGCCAATCCAGGGAGCAGCAGTGTCCGGCGCGGCGATGATCAGGGAATCAGCAGCGTCTTCAGATTGTCGCCGCCGCGCGCGGCCTCCATGGCGTCCGGGAACTCGGCCAGCGGGAACTCGGCGCTGATCAGGCTCTTGACGTCGATGCTGCCGTCCGCGATGGCGCCGATGGCCAGTGGATAGCAGTAGGGGCCCAGGTGGCTGCCGTGCACGTTGAGCTCTTTCTGGTCGCCCACCAGGTTCCAGTCGATGGTAACCGGCTCGTTGAGCACGCTGAAGGCGACCAACGTCCCCAGGCGTCGGATCATCTCCAACCCCTGCTGCGGCCCCTTTGCGCTGCCGGTGACTTCGATATAGACGTCGCAGCCGTAGCCCCCGGTCAAGCCTTTGACCCGGGCGGGCGCATCCTCCTCCAAGGGGTTGATCGCCACGTCGGCTCCCAGCCGCAGAGCAAGGTCGAGGCGGTAGTTCTTGGTGTCCAGGGCGATGAGCTGTCCGGGGTTGTAGCGTTTGGCCGCCTGCAACATGCACAGCCCGATATTGCCGACGCCGGCGATCACCACGCTGTCGCCCGGCTTGATCTCGCCGCGCTGGACGGCGTGGATGGCGCAGGCCAGCGGCTCGATGTAGGCGGCCTCGCGCGGGGAGACGCGCGCATCGATCTGGTGGATGATGGCGTTGGCCGGATAGATCATGTAGTCGGCCCAGCCGCCCTCGGCGCGCCCGCGCTTGAAGCCGAAGATGACGTGGGGCTCGCACATCCAGTACTGCCCGTTCTTGCAGTAGCGGCAGCGGCGGCAGGGGATGATCTGCTCCGCCACCACGTGATCGCCCACGGCCACGCCGTGGCGCTCGGCCGCCCCTTCGCCCAACTCGACCACGACTCCGGCGAACTCGTGGCCGGCCACGACCGGCGCCTCGCAGTAGCCCCCAGCGCCGTTCTCGCCCCAGAAGAGCGGACCGCCGGTATAGCACTTCATATCGCTGGCGCAGATGCCGGCGGCGCCGACCCTGACCAGCACCTCGCCGGGTCCCGGTGCGGGCCGCGCGATCTCTTCCACGCGGAAATCGTATGGCCCGTGGCAGACCACGGCCCTCATCGTCTCGGATGCCATCTTGCCCTCCTGTGTTGCCGCTGACTGTCCCTCCATTATGCCTCAGGTGGCCGTGCCAATACGACACCGGCGCGCTCGCCGAGCGGCGGGCAGAGATGATGTCAGTCGGATACGGGCGGCGTCACCCGGCTGCCCCAATCGCTCAGGATGCGCGCGGCCTCGGCGACCGTCCCCTGCACGACCTGCGCCGCCGGCAGCAAGGAGTCGATCAGCCCGGCCCCTTCGCCGGCCAGCACGATCATCTCGGCGGTATTCCCTTCCTGCTCGGCCCGCTGCAGATCGCTCAGGGCCCCGGCGCGCACCTCGCGCAGTTCCTTTTCGCGACCCTGCCAGCGCGCCGTGAGGTTGTTGCGCAGGCCGCGCGCCTGCACGCCCGGCCACTCCTCGCCCCAGATCAGGTCGAACATCTCGCTGGCCAGGGTGCTGCCGGGAGCGGCGCCCAGGATGGCGTTCTTGTCGCGGGCGTCGATCGGCGCTTCGGGCGTGGCCAGGAAGCGCGTGCCCATCAGCACGCCGGAAGCGCCCAGGCAGAGCGCCGCGGCGAGGCCGCGCCCGTCGACGATGCCGCCGGCCGCTAGAACCGGGCGACCACCGGCGACCGCCACGACGGCCGGCACGATGGTGGTCATGGCGGCGGGACCCATGTGGCCGCCCGCCTCCATGCCCTGCGCAATCAGCACATCCACGCCGGCCCGGCAGGCGCCGATGGCTTCCTCGACGGTGGTCGCCTGATAGATCGTTTTGGCGCCACTGTCGCGGGCGCGGGCAATGGCCGTGGAGGTCGCCGGATCTCCGCGAAAGAAGGTGAAGACGGGCACGCGCTCGGCCAGGCAGGCCGAGAACGTCTCTTCGTCGAGGCGGTGCAGCACGAAGTTGACGCTGAAGGGCTTGCCGGTGCGCGCGCGTATGGCCCTGATCTCGGCCACCGCCTCGCCGGCCGGACGGCTCAGGCAGCCGAGCGTGCCCAGGCCGCCGGCCTCGCTCACGGCGGCTACCAGGCCGGCGCTCGTACCATGGCGCGCCATGCCCGCCTGCACGATGGGATGCGTGATGCCCAAAACGTCGCAAAGATCGGTGTGGATCATGCTCAAGCCTCCTCTCCATTCACTTCAACGCGCGACGCCACGCGATCATAGAGGGCGACAATATCCCCGGTTGTACGGTTCGCCCCGGCCATCCCGTACTTGCCCTCACGTCCTTTGTCCCGCAGCTTACATGCACTTGCATACTACCGCATCAACCACGGGCACCGACGGATGCCCTATTATCCTCAATAGGAATGACAGGTATGCTTGACGGCGGAGGTACGGGGTGCTGGGGAGTGTGATTGACGCGGCCTTGCTGGGACTGGCGGAGCGCGAACAGGAGTTGATTGAGCGGGCAGAGGTGTTAGGGCGCGGCATGGTCGCGGCCAATGCGACGGCCGTCGATCGCGGCATGCAGCCGCTGGACGGCCACCTCGCGGCCCTGGCCGAGGTCGGGCTGAGCGGCATCAATGTGTCGCCCGACTTCGGCGGCAGCGGCGTCGGCCAGCGCTGCGAGTTGCGTATCCTGGAGGCCCTGGCTTACGGCGACGGCACCACGCCGTTCGTGATCGCCCAGCACTTCGGCACCTGCCTCATGCTCGCCGCCAGCTCGAACGTAACGCTGCGCGAGGCCATGCTGCCGCCGCTGGCGCGCGGCGAGCGCTGGGCCGGCTTCGGCATCTCCCATGTGCGGCGCGAGGGCCGGCCGGTCCTGGCCGCCGCTCCGCACGGCAGCGGATACCGTTTCGACGGGACGATTCCCTGGATCACCGGCTACGGGCTGTTCGACAATATCATCATCGCCGGGACGTTGCCCGACGGCCGGACCGTCTCGGCCTGGATCGAGCTGCGAGAAAGCCCCCAGATCCGCTTCAGCCCGCCCATGGAGTTGGTGGCCATGAACGCCGCGCAGACCGTCTCGGCCACGGTTGAAGGATTGGTCGTGGCGGGGGATGAGGTCGTCGATGTGGGGCCAAACGCGTTGCGCGGTCGCCCCAACGCGCCGACCGTGCCCTGCCTGTTCGGCCTGACCCGCGCCTGTATCGACGACCTGGCCGCGCTGGCCGCTCGCCGCGGTGCGGCGGCCTCGGCCGGGGCTGCCGAGAGGTTTGGCGGGCGCCTGCATCAGCAGCGCCTGGAGTTCTACGCGCTGATGTCCGGGCAGCCGGGTGGCGACAGCACGCCGGCCCTGTCGCGGGCACGGGCGGCCGCCACGCGGCTGGCCCTCGACGCCGCCGGGGCGCTCATCGTGGCGGGAGGAGGCGGCTCGAACGCGCTGACCAACCCGGCCCAGCGCCGCCTGCGCGAGGCATCCGTCTTCGCCACGTGGGGCCTTTCCGCCGAGTCAATCGACGAGGCCGTGACGGCCTTTGCCGGCAGAGAGTAGCTGGCAGGAACCGGCGACGGGAGTTGGACGAAACGTACCAATGGTTGCTATGACACTGATTACCGGCGCCACCTGTGCGACCGGTGTGCATTGGGATGCGCGGACCCTCCGCCCTGGCCGGCATGACATAGCCGACCGAGACACCATGACGGGACACCGTGTCTCGGTCGATCGGGAGTTCAGCGTGAGCGAGATGCAGGTGTGGGCCGGCGGTCACGCCAACCGCCGGCCCCCACCTAACTTCTGTTGCCGTTACGGGCAGGGAGTGGGTGGTCGCGTGCCCTGCGTGAGGCGGACCGTCGTCCCGTAGACGGCCCAGCCGGTCGGGTTCTCCGATTTGATGCGCCCGATGTAGTTGCAGGTGTAGTCGACCACCGTGGTGAGGCTATAATTGAAGCCGGCTGCCCGCAGGGTAGTGCCGGCGCCGTAGGTGAGCTGGCCGACCACGTTGGGGATGTTCCCGCCGGGCATCAGCGGCGAGGCCCAGGCGACGGCGTTGACGTATTGGTTGACGAAGGCCCAGCTCAGCTCGCCCCAGCCGTTCAGACCCCAGCCCGTGCCCCACGAGTTCTCGATCCACAGCCCGTTGGCGTCATACTTGGTCGCGAACACGACGTGGCCGCCGCGCGACGTCTCGCCGGGTTGCGGCAGGCCGACCAGGGGGTTGGACGCGGTGGCATGATCGAACTCCGGGTAGATGGGCAGGGCGATCACCACCGGGTTGCCGCCGGCCAGGATGCTCTCGATATTGGATTGCTGGTTCACGCCGTCCACCTCGTTATAGGAGGCGATCTTGATGTGCACGGCGTTGGCGGTCTCCGCCTGCGTGGGGAGGTCCGTGTAGTCGTAGTCGCCCTGGGTGTAATCGGCGCGCGTGTCGATCCCCTGCTGCTGCATGATGTTGAAGTTGTCGTGGATGTAGGTGCCGACGTTCTGCCCGTGCACTAACTGGCTGTAGAGATACATGGGCGCGTAGCTGCCGGCGCCGTTGGCGCCGCCCGCCGGATAGTAGCCGTCGCGTTTGGCGTACCAGCCGCGCAGATAATAGCCGACGGCCCAGGAGACGCACGAGTTGAGGGGATTCTGATTGCCGACGGGGGGATTGTACTGGCTCAAATCGACGGACGCTGGCAGGGAAGCCGGGGTGGCGATGGAGGGAGCGGGCGAGTTGGCAGACGAGGCGGCCGCGCTGGGCAGGTAGCCGAGGGCGTTGAGGCCGCGGATGTTGCCACTGGGCATCCCGTCGGCGCGCAGAGCGGCGGCGGGCGGGGTCAGGGGGCCGGCGACGGCGGCGCTGCTCGTGGGGACAGCGGTGGCGGTGGGCGCCTGGTCGGCCGAGACGGGGCCGGCGAGGGCGAGGCTAAGGACGGCGAGTGTGATCGAGGCGATTAAGCGGGCAGGGCTGATGGTCATTTTCACGTTTCGTTCTCCTGTTGCAACTCGTTGTACTGGTCACGTCTGGTGCCGGGAGGAAACCTCGCCTCCGCGGTCGGTGCATGATCGCCGGTGGTTCGGACGCGGCGGCCTGCCACGTCGCCTGAGCCGGCCGGCCACTGTTGCGGCCGGCGCGCCATGCGCTTCACTTCCTTGCTGGTGTGTCACCCCTTTCGGTCCACCTGGGGAGTCGCGTTATCTCCCCGTCTCTTGTCCTCCAGTCTGGGATCAGGCCGGTCGCAGCACCACGTAAAACTCCCAACAGCGCTCCCAAAATCACTCCCAAAATGACGGCGGGCGTGTCGGGATGCCATGTGGTGATTCCGGTGACACGGCGGGCACACCTGTGTTATCCTCACAGCCAGCGGCCCGACGCCCGGGATGCGCTGCCAGGCAGACCGGAGCGCGTGGGGTCTGGCGGTAGACTGAGTCCGGGGACGGCGCGCGGGTGCATCCGGGCCCCGGGTTGTGTGGAGGGCCGCACGTGGGCGAGGGGCTAGCGGGGTAAGGTGGAGCGGAAGGTGGAGACAGCCCAGGCGTCCCCACTCGGCGCGCTGCTGGTGCGCACGCGCAAGCGCGCCGAGCTGACCCAGGAGGAGCTGGCCGAGCGCGCCACCGTGAGCGTCAACACCATCAGCAATCTGGAGGCGGGGCGCGGCCACCTGCCCCGGCAGGCTACGCTCGACCTGCTGGTGGACGCCCTGGCCACGGCGCTCGCGCTCACCCCGGCGGAACACGCGGACCTGCGGACAGCCTTCCGGGAGGCGTTCCGTGCCAGCAGGGAGCCGCGGCCGGCATCGGGCATGGCCGAACCGGTCCCGCCGGGACAGGTGGCCGCCGCGCCCGTACTCCCAACAGGTACGCTCACCTTCCTGGTTTGCGCCCCGGCGCGGGTACCTGATGACCGTCCGGACCAGGCGCGGGCCATGGATGCGTTCCTCCCGCAACTGGCCATGCTGGTGCAGCAAGCCGTGCCGCGGCACGGGGGATGGCCGGTGGATCCGCCCGAGGGGCCGGACGGCGCCGTGTGCGTCTTCCCGCGGGCGGACGCGGCCGTGCTGGCCGCCTGCTCCCTCCAGTTGGCGCTGCGGGAGCGGGCGGGAGCGTCCGAGGCGTCTGCCGAGCGAGCACCGGTCTGCCTGGCCCTGCATACGGGGTGGGCCGAGCCCGGGACCGGAGACTACGCCGGGCCGACCCGGCGCCGGACGGCGCGGCTGGCCCGGCTGGGCCAGGCCGGCCAGCTTCTGCTGACCGCGGCCACGCGGCAGTTAATCGGACGCTCCCTGCCGGCAGGGGCACGTCTGCAGGAGGTGGGCCGGCGCCGATTGAGCGTGGTGGAGCGCCCGCAGACCCTCTATCAGCTCCTGCCGGCAGGGCAAGCCGCCTCCTTCCCCCCGCCGCGAGCGCTGCCCACACCCTCCACCAACCTGCCCCTGGAACTGACCAGCTTCATCGGGCGAGAGCGGGAGCAGACGGCGGTGAGCGCGCTGCTGGGGCAGGCGCCGCTGGTGACACTGGTGGGAGCGGGCGGCTGCGGGAAGACCCGGCTGGCGCTGGCGGTGGCGGCGGATCTACTGGAGGAGTACCCGGACGGGGTGTGGCTGGCAGAGCTGGCGGCGCTGCGGGAGCCGACATTGGTGCCCCAGGCGGTGGCCACGGCGCTGGGAGTGCGCGAAGGCCCCGGCTGTCCCCTCGCGCAAGCGCTGGCCGACCACCTACAGGCCAAACACCTGCTGCTGGTGCTCGACAACTGCGAGCAACTAGTGGGGGCCTGCGCGGAGCTGGCGGCGCTGCTCTTGCGGCGCTGCGCGCACCTGCAGATCCTGGCCACCAGCCGGGAGCGGCTGGGCGTCGGGGGCGAGCGCAGCTATCGCGTGCCCTCGCTCGCGCTGCCGGCGTCGGAGGAGCAGCCCACGCTCGCGGGATGGCGCGCCTACGAAGGGGTGCGGCTGTTCGTGGAGCGGGCGCAGGCCTGCCGGCCGGACTTCGAGCTGACCGAAGAGAACGTGGCGACGGTGGCGCAGATTTGCCGGCGGCTGGACGGGATACCGCTGGCGATCGAGCTGGCGGCGGCGCGCGCGGACAGCTTGCCGGTCGGGATGATTGCAGCGCGGCTGGAGCAGAGTCTGGGGGTGCTGACGGGTGGGCCACGGGACGCACCGCCGCGGCACCGGACGCTGCGCGCGACGCTGGATTGGAGCTGGGAGCTGCTGGGGGAGCCGGAACGCGTACTGCTGCGCCGGCTGGCCGTGTTCGCCGGCGGTTGGGTGGTCGAGGCCGCGCAGGCGGTGTGCGGCGGGGAGGAACTGACGGGCTGGCCGTTGTTGGGGCTGCTGAGCGCGTTGGTGGGCAAATCGCTGGTGGGGCTGCAGGAGAGCGGCGGGGCGGGACGCTACGGCCTGCTGGAGACGGTGCGTCAATACGCGGCCGAGCGGCTGGCCGAGGCCGGGGAAGCGGGCGCGACGCGGGACCGGCACCTGGATTGGTGCGTGGCGCTTGCGGAGGAGGCCGCGCCCCGGCTGATGGGGCCGGGGCAAGAGGCGTGGCTGGCGCGGCTGGAGGCCGAGCACGACAACTTGCGGGTGGCGCTGGGCTGGGCACGCGAACGGGGAGACGGCGAGCGCGGGCTGCGGCTGGCGGCGGCGCTGTGCTGGTTCTGGTACCTGCGTGGCTATCTCAGCGAGGGGCGCGCCTGGCTCGAGGAGGCGCTGACCCGCGCTGGGGACGCGCCGGCCGCGCTGCGCGCCGCCGCCCTGAATGGGGCCGGCAACCTGGCGAGCGACCAGGGCGAGTACGGGCAGGCGGAGGCGCTGTACGAGGCATCCCTGGCACTACGGCGAGATCTTGGGGACAAGCGGGGCATCGCCGCCTCGCTCAGCAACCTGGCCGGGGTGGCGGAGCGACGGGGCGACTACGCGCGCGCGGTGCCGCTGTTCGAGGAGGCGCTGGCGCTGGCACGCGAGATTGGCGATACGTCGAGCCTTGCCAAGACCTTGGGCAACCTGGGCCTGGCGTTGGGGCACCAGGGCGACCTGGAGCGCGAGGAGGCGCTGTTCGAGGAGGCCCTTGGGCTGTTTCGGGCGCTGGGCGACACGCACAGCATCGCCGGTGCGCTCGATAACCTGGGGCAGGTGGCCTTCCAGAGGGGTGAGTACGAGCGGGCACGGGCGCTGCACGAGGAGGCCCTGGCCCTGTTCCGTGCGCTGGGTGCCCAGCGGGGCATCGCCGGCGCGCTCACCAACCTGGGTGCGGTGGCAGAGCGGCAGGGCGACTATGAGCGGGCGACCGCCCTGACCG
>Ga0209062_1003205_pt1 | contig 19440 bp, 23 predicted proteins | sample Coa_R2_2_FD_187158 | JGI IMG/M metagenome (GOLD analysis project Ga0209062, IMG submission 187158) | Surface soil microbial communities from Centralia Pennsylvania, which are recovering from an underground coalmine fire - Coalmine... | ecosystem: Environmental > Terrestrial > Soil > Unclassified...
GGCTGGTGGAGCAGGTCCACAAGCTCAAGCAGCAGGGATACCGCCGCGTGGCGCTGGCCGGCCAGTCCTTCGGGGCCTTCCTTGCGCTCATGGCGGCCGATGCCAGCAACGAGGTCGATGCGGTCGTCGCGACCGCGCCCGCGGCCTATGGCAGCTTCCACGATTTCTACGATAGCTGGCGCAGCAACGCGACGAAGCTCTACCCGCTGCTCGAGCAGGTGCAGCGCGCCCGCGTGATCGTCTTCTATTTCCATGGCGACGATTTCGACCCGGGTGGCCGCGGCGACCGCTCGCGCGCCATCCTGTCGGCGCAGAAGCTGCCCTTCGTCGTCGTCGACCAGCCCCCGCACTTCACCTCACATTGGGCGGCCTCGACGCCGCAATTCGCCCGTGCCTTCGGCGGCTGCATCCTCGGCTTTCTCGATGCGAAGCAGATCGTCGACGGCGCGCGCTGCGAGAGCGACGCCTTCTGGGCCGGCACCAGCGAGTCGCCGCCGCCGGCTCATCCGGGCGTTTCCGCCGCGACGGCGCAGGGCACCGCCGCGCGGGGTTTCGAACGCCACTGAACCGGCGTCAGTAATCGGCCTGGTCGTCCACGGCGTGCCCGCGCTTGGGCACCAGGACTTGGCGCTCGAAGCTCATGAATACCGTACCATCGGCTTTCTTGCCGATGGTACGGACGGCGACGATCCCCTGCGTCGGCCGCGAGCGCGATTCCCGCTTCGACAGCACCTCGGTCTCGGCATAGATGGTGTCGCCGGCAAAGACCGGCGCGGTGAGCTTGATATCCGTCCAGCCCAGATTGGCGATCGCCTTCTGGCTCACATCCGAGACGCTCATCCCGGTGACCACGGCCAGAAGAAACGTGCTGTTGACGAGCGGCTTGCCGAATTCCGATTTCGCGGCATAGGCGCGATCGAAATGGATCGGATGCTGGTTCATGGTGAGCAGGGTGAAATGGATGTTGTCGGTCTCGGTGATCGTCCGACCGGGGCGGTGCTCATAGACATCGCCCTCCGTGAACTCCTCGAAGTAGCGGCCATAGCTCTCGCGGTATCGCTGCTTGCCGACTTCGCGCCTTTCGACCGTCATCGCTTTCCCCTTCCGCCGCTGGCTCCGAGCGGATGATAGAGCGATCGCGGCTCCAGCGCACAGCCCTCAGACCGGATACCCCTTCGCCTTCCCGGCCATGCCGTCGAACAGGTCGAGCATGCGGCCGCGCCACGCGGCGATGGGATCGTCCTCTGCCAGCACGCCGTAATCGCTGATGCAGCGGACCCATTGGAAGGCGCCGAAGACGATGTAGTCGGCGTAAAGCGGCGTCTCGCCGCCGAGGAAGCGTTGCGCCTGAAGCGTCGACCGTAACGGGGCAAGGCTCTGGCGGAACAGATCGAGGTACCGGTCGCGATCGGCAACGAAGGCTTCGAGCGTCTGGCCGAAACGCTGCTCGCGCGATTGGCGGAAATAGGCCTTGTCCTTCTCATGAAGGTGGCGATGGACGTCGAGAAGGGCGAAGCGGATGAGCCCCGGCTGAAGAACGGCATTCGTCCAGTTGTTGTAGAAGCGGCTCAGCGCGCGGCCCGCGCCGCCGCCGAACAGCGGCGGCCGGTCGGAATAGGCGTCTTCGAGATATTCGGCGATCGCCCAGGAATCGGCGATCCAGCGATCGCCATCGACGAGCACCGGCACGAGCCCCTGCCCCGATTTTGCGATCGCGTCCTTCTCCGTGAAGCGCCAGGGAATCGTCCTTGCCGAAAGGCCCTTATGCGCCAGCGCCATCCGTGTCCGCCAGCAATAGGGGCTGAAGAGGCGATCGGGCTCGGTGCCGGCAAGCTCGTAGAGGTCCCGCATGATCAGCTCCAATAGCGTCCGGTGGCGCCGACCACGACGACGATGAGGCCGAGCACGAGGTTGAGCGTGACGATCCGGCGGATCTGATTGAGCTGCGCGCCCGCGGCCGAATAATCCTCGCTGTCGACGGCACGGCGGAAGCGCCGCCAGGGGGCGAAGAAGAGATGAGCGAAGATGAGGATCATCACGATGCCGATCGCCTGCATGACATCGATATAGAGGGGCAGATGGGCGAAACCGCCGAAGCCGAAGACGACCATGGCATAACCGCTCGCCAGCAACACCGCGACCGCCACCCATACGGCGGGAAAGAACCGCTCGAAGACGCGGCGCCACAGGGCGAGGCGCAGCGGCGGATCGAGCGCCAGCGCCGCCGGGCGCAGCATGGCATGAGCGAAGAGCATGCCGCCGACCCAGAAGACGGCGGCGAGGATATGGAAGAGGATGCCGACGACCATGTCCTATTCTACCGCCGCGGGAGGCCGCTGTCTCGCAGGACTATTTCTCGTCGGGCGGGCCGCTCAGCCGGATCCGCAGGGCCTGGCGGATTTCCGCGGGTTGCGCGTCGATCGCCTCGTAAGCCGCGCGCAGCCGCCGGCGCAGCGCGTAGACCTGATCGAGGAGGTGCAGTACCACGGGGAGCGCCTCGTCATCGATGGCGAGATCGCGGCGCAGCTCGATGATGAGGCGGATGCGCGCGACATCGACCTCGTGGAAAAGATAGCCTTCCGCCGCCGCTTCCGGCCGCACCCAGTGCTCGGCGATCCATCGCCGCAATTCCGCCGCGTCGAGACTGCCGACCGTGCGGATGACCGCTTCGAAATTCATCATGACGCCATCCCCCGTCGCGGATCATAGGGATGCGTCGCCGCCCATTGGCGCATGAAGGATGCGAGATCGGCATCGCCGCCGTCGGGCAGCATCACTTTCAGCGTGACATACTGGTCGCCATGCGTGCCATCGGGCCGCGGTACTCCCTTCCCCCTGAGACGCAGGACCTGGCCGGTATTGGCATTGGCCGGGATCGTCATGGTCACGGCGCCCGACGGCGTGGGAACCGGGACCTTCCCGCCGAGCACCGCTTCGCCGAGCGTGATCGGCAGCTCGACGCGGATGTCGTCGCCCTCGCGGCGGAAGAGCGGGTGGGGCGTCACGTGGATCTCGATGAGCGCGTCGCCGGGAGGGCCGCCATTGAGGCCGGGCTCGCCCTGACCCGAGAGGCGCAGGATCTGCCCGTCGCGCACGCCGGCGGGGATAGTGACCTCGAGCGTGCGATCGGCGCCGAGCGTCAGCCTTTGCCGCGCCCCCCTGATCGCGGTGAGGAAATCGACGGTAAGCGCGAAATGCACATCCGCGCCACGCAGGCGGACCGTGCCGCCGCGGCCGGCGCGCCCGCCGCGGCCGAACATGGCGAGGAGATCGTCGAGATCCTCGGGCGCCATGCCTTCGGCCGCGTGATATTCATAGCGTTGTCCAGGCGCCCCTTCGGCAAAGCCGCGATAGCGCGCATAGGCGTGCTCCGGCCGCTCCGCGCCGCTGGCATCGATCTCGCCGCGGTCGAAGCGGGCGCGCTTATCCTTGTCGGACAATAGGTCATAGGCCGCCGAGATCTCCTTGAAGCGAGCCTCGGCCTCCTTGTTGCCGGGATTGAGGTCGGGGTGATGGCGCTTGGCGAGCTTGCGATAGGCGTCGCGGATTTCCGTCTCGCTCGCCTCCGGCTTGACGCCCAACACCTCATAAGGATTTCGCACGGCCATGGGAAATGAACGTCATTGTCATGCCCATGGATATGGGTCTCATTTGAGCTGCGGCAACTCCTCGTAAGTATGGAAGGGCGGCGGCGAGGGGAGCGTCCATTCGAGCGTGGTGGCGCCCTGCCCCCACGGATTGACCGCCGCCTTCTTGCCGGCGAAGAAGGTATGGAAGATGACGAAGACGAAGAACAGGGTCGAGGCGAAGGAGATGAAGGCGCCGATCGAGGCGACCATGTTCCAGCCGGCGAAGGCGTCGGGATAGTCGCTGATGCGTCGGGGCATGCCGGCAAGCCCCAGGAAATGCATCGGGAAGAAGGTCAGGTTGACGCCGATGAAGGTCGTCCAGAAATGGATCTTGCCGAAGGTCTCGTTGTATTGCCGCCCGCTCATCTTGCCGATCCAGTAGTAGAAGCCGGCGATGATGCCGAAGACCGAGCCCAGCGACAGCACGTAGTGGAAATGGGCAATGACGTAATAGGTGTTGTGCAGGACCGTATCGACGCCGGCATTGGCAAGGACGATGCCGGTCACGCCGCCGATGGTGAAGAGGAAGATGAAACCGATCGCCCACAGCATCGGCGTCTTGAGATCGAGCGAGCCTTCCCACATCGTGGCGATCCAGGAGAAGATCTTGATGCCGGTGGGCACCGCGATCACCATCGTCGCGGCGCTGAAATAGGCGCGGCTGTCGACGCTCATCCCGGTCGTGAACATGTGGTGCGCCCAGACGACGAAGCCGATCACGCCGATGGCGACCATCGCATAGACCATGCCGAGATAGCCGAAGATCGGCCGGCGCGAGAAGGTCGAGACGACTTGGCTCACGATCCCGAAGGCCGGCAGGATCATGATGTAGACCTCGGGATGGCCGAAGAACCAGAAGAGATGCAGGAACAGCAGGGGATCGCCGCCGCCGGCGGGATCGAAGAAGCTCGTGCCGAAATTGCGGTCGGTGAGCAGCATGGTGATGGCGCCCGCCAGCACCGGCAAGGCCAGGAGCAACAGAAACGCCGTCACCAGGATCGACCACACGAAGAGCGGCATCTTGTGCATGCTCATGCCCGGCGCGCGCATGTTGAAGATCGTGGTGATGAAGTTGATGGCGCCGAGGATCGACGAGGCACCGGCGAGATGGAAGGAGAAGATCACCATATCGACCGCCGGCCCCGGATGGCCGGTGGCACTCGACAGCGGCGGATAGAGCGTCCAGCCCGTGCCGGGCCCCTCGCCCACGAACATCGCGCCAAAGAGCAGCGCATAGGCCGGGACCAGCAGCCAGAAGCTGATATTGTTCATGCGCGGGAAGGCCATGTCGGGCGCGCCGATCATGATCGGCACGAACCAATTGCCGAACCCGCCGATCAAGGCCGGCATCACCGTGAAGAAGATCATGGTGAGCCCGTGCTCGGTGATGATGACGTTGTAGAGCTGATGATTGGCGGCAAAGAGGCGGTCGCCCGGCGTCATCAGGTTGTAGCGCATGATGACCGAGAGCGTCGCGCCGATGATGCCGGCCGTGCAGGCGAAGACCAGATAGAGCGTGCCGATATCCTTGTGGTTGGTGGAGAAGAGCCAGCGCCGCACGAAACCCGGCGCATCATGAGCCTCGCCTGGCGCATGGACATAAGCTTGCGACATCGATCGATCCCTGTGGAGAGAGGATTGCCCTCGTTCCCTAGCAATCGACCGAATGCGTGTTTGGTTCCCCTGCCTCTCCCCGGCCGGGCGGCGCTACCGTTCGGCGCTACCGAGCTGATCGTCCACCGCCGTCCATAGATCCATGACCGCGGTGAATTGAGCAAGGCCGGTCGGGTTCTTGCGCACCGCGGTATGGACCATCACCAATTTCGCGGCGGGATCGACGAAGAGAGCCTGCCCGCGGATTCCCAGCAGAACGAACATCCGCCGCTCGCCGCGCAGCAGCCAGACCTGATAGCCATAGCCGAGCGGAAAGCCGGGCATGAGATGTCCCGGCGCCAGATACCCGTCGCGCTCGCGCACGGTCGTCGCGTCGATGACCCATTGCCGCGGTATGAGCTGGCGTCCCTCCCATGCACCGTCATAGGCGAGCAGCCGTCCCAAGCGCGCATAGTCGCGAAGCACGGCGTTGAAGCAGCAGAAGGCGACCTCCTGCCCCGACCCGTCGACGACCCAAGAGGCATCGGCCTCCGCGCCGATGGGATCCCAGATCTTCTCGCGAAGATAATCGGCGATCGGCTTCTTGATCGCGGATTTGAGCACGAGCCCCAGGATCTCGGTCTCGATGCTGGCGTAGTGGAAGGTGGTGCCCGGCGGTGCGACGCGCGTATTGAACTGCGCGACGGCCTCGACCGGTGGCCGGCCCGGTCGCCCGAAGAGATCCTTCACCAGGCGCGAGATGTCGTCCTGCCCATCATATTTTTCTTCGAACCGGACGCCCGACGACATGTGCAGGAGATCGCGGATCGGTGTCTTGCCGTATTCGGTCCCGGCAAGGCCGGGAACATAGGTCGCGACGAGGTCGTCGACCGACGCGATCGCGTGATCGGCAATGGCGATGCCGATCAGCATGCCGATGATTGTCTTGGCCATGGATTGAGAGAGAAAGCGATCGCGATCGGTGCGCCCATACTGATAGTGCTCGAACAGGATCTTGTCATCCTTGGCGATCAGCAGTCCCGTGGCCGGATTGTCGGCGAGATAGTCGGCAAGCGATTTACGGTTGTAGACGCGGACCTCCGGCTCCTTCGCGGCGCGCTGGAAGAGCCATGGATGCGCCGAGCGTCCGACGAGATGGGAGGAAAAGAGCTCGTCGAAATGGCTGTAGGCGCCGACGAGATAGCGTTGCTGCGTCGTCGTGAACCGGCTTCCCACGGGATAGCCCTCGCCAGCGCCGAGATCCTCGGCATCGGGTCCGCCGGGGGAAAACACCGGGCCCGCGCCCGCTGGCGCGGCATTTTGCGCGAAGGCGCTGCTGGCAACCGCGACGCCGAGAAGCAACGACAGCGCGCCGCCTGTCAGCGACGCGAGCAAGCCCCGCGAGACCATGGCCCGATCCGCCATACCGACTCTCCCTGCGATGGTTCAGACCGCCATTTTCGCGAGCTTCGCGCTTTCCGCCCAGAGACGCCGCGCCGCCGCGTCGTCCTGCGCCTCGGCGCTCGGCACTGCCGCGCGGCATTTGGCGAAGTAGCCGCCGCTCGCCTGCGCGACCTCGGGCGAAGAAGCGAGATAGACGATGGTCTCGGCACCCTTCTCGGGCGAGATCGCGAAGAGGCGCTTGGCGATGCCGATCCCCAGCCCCATGAGCCCCGGATTGTTGTCGCCGAAGCGGCTCGCGACGAAGCCGGGATGGAGACAGTTGGCGGTGACGCCGGTGCCCGCCAGGCGGCGCGCCATTTCGCGCGTGAAGAGGATATTGGCGAGCTTGGAGCGGCCATAGACCGCCAATGCCCGATAATTGCGCTCGGCTTGCAGATCGGCGAAATCGAGCCGATTGCCGCGATGGGCCTCCGACGCGACGCTCACGATCCGCGCCGGCGCCGCGGCGGCAAGGCGATCCTTCAAGCGGTTCGACAGGACGAAATAGGCCAGGTGATTGAGCGCGAAGGTGCGCTCGAACCCGTCCTCGGTGACACTGCGGCGCTGGTACATCGCGCCCGCATTGTTGATCAGCACATCGATCCGCGGCGCGGCGGCGGCGATCTCGCCGGCCACGCGGTTCATCTCGGAGAGGCGGGAGAGATCGGCGTAGAGAATGACCGCGTCCGCCCCGGGCGTGCGGCCCCTGATGCGCCGCAGCGCCGCTTCACCCCGTTCCCGGTCGCGCCCGACGAGCATCAGCCGCGCCCCCATCGCGGCCAGTTCCTCAGCGGCGACGAGGCCGATGCCCGAGGTCGCCCCGGTGATGACGCAAAGCTTGCCCCGCATTGTCTCTCGCCTCCGGAAAAGGCGCCTATTTCGCGGCTTCCGCTTGCCGTTCCTCGCGGAAGAACATGTAGAGCCCGCTGCCGATGATGACGGCGGCGCCGATCCAAGTCCAGAGATCGGGAAATTCCGCGAAAACGAAATAGCCGATGACGACCGTGCCGACGAGCTGGCCGTAATTGAGCGGGGCGATGACCGCAGCCGGCCCCCATTCCAGCGCCTTGACGATGAAGTAATGGCCAAAGCCGCCGAAGATGCCAAGACTGATGAGCAGCAGGATGTCGAGCGCCGAACGCGGCGTCTGCCAGAAGAACGGTACGGCCAAGGTGGTCAGGAGAAATCCCACGACCGCAATATAGGTGTTCGAAGTCTCCGCCGAATCGCGCGCTGCGAGGCTGCGCGTCAGGATCTGGTAGAAGGCATTGCATGTGGCGCTGATGAGGACGAGGAACGAGGCGAGATGCACGCTCCCGCTGCCCGGCCGCAGGATGAAAAGCGCGCCGAGAAATCCGATGCCGACCGCCGCCCAGCGGCGCGGGCCGACGCGCTCGCCCAGCATCACGCCGGCGAGCGCGGTGATGATGAAAGGCGAGACGAAGCTGATGATCGCGGCCGTCGGCAGCTCGGTGAAATGGAGGGCGGTGAAGTAGACGCCCGTGGCGCTCACCAAGAGGGCCGATCGCAGCACTTGGATGTCCAAGCGCGACGTGGCGAAGAGGCGAAGCCCGTGTCGCGGAAAAAACGCCACGACCATGTAGGCGAAGTGCCCGGCATAGCGCGCCCAGACGATCTCGACCGTCGAATAACCATGGCCCAGATATTTCGCCGAGGCGTTAAGGCAGGGAATGAGCGCCATGGCCAAGGTCATGTAGAGAATCGCTCGACCGATATTGTGTCCGCGGGGCACGGCGTCCGCCTATCGAAATGCTGCGCTCGGTTGGCGCCACCATAGGGCCGGTGTCAGGGAGCGCCAACTCCCGCCGGCCGCGCTTCGATGCCGCTGGTCACGAGCTCTCGCGCCGCGGCGAGGAAGCTGACAAAACGGCGTCGGCTTTGATCACCGGCAATGAGAGCACCGCCTTGAGGCCGGGATTATTGTCCTCGAGCCAGACCTCGCCGCCATGCATGCGCGCCACCGCGCGCACGAGGCTGAGCCCCAGCCCGTTGCCCGGCGTGCTGCGGCTGCTTTCCAGGCGAACGAAGCGGTCGAACACCGTCGCGCGGCGATCGGCGGGGATGCCGGGGCCGCTATCCGCGACCTCGATGCGACCCTTGTCGCCGCTTTGCCACAGCGTCAGGGCGACGCCGCCGGCGGCCGTATACTTGACCGCATTATCGAGCAAATTCGAGATCGCCTGCGACAAAAGATGGCGGTCGCCCAATACGGCGATCGGCGACGGCGCCGTCACGGTCAGGCTCAGCCCCTTCTCCTCCGCCACGGGCTCGTAGAGTTCGGCGACCGAGCGAGCGATCTCGGCGAGATCGACGCGCTCCTTCATCTCCCGCGACCCGGCTTCCGCCTCGGCGATTTTCAATAGCGCATTGAAGGTGCCGAGCAAGCGGTCGGCCTCGCCGACCGTGTCGCGCAGGACATCCTCGTAGTGCGCGGTATCGCGCCGCTCCAAGAGCGTCACCTCCAAGCGCGCGCGCAGCCGCGACAAAGGCGAGCGCAGATCATGCGCGATATTGTCGGTGACGTCGCGCATGCCGGCGATCAGCCGCTCGATGCGGTCGAGCATGTCGTTGAGATTGGCGGCAAGCTGATCGAATTCATCGCCACTCCCATCGAGCGGCACGCGCCGGCTCAGATCACCGTGAATGATCTGCTTGCTGGTGCGGTTCACCGTCTCGACGCGGCTCAGCATGTTGCGCGTCATGAAGAGCCCGCCCGCGACGCCGAGCGCGACGGTAATCAGAGCCGACCACGCCAGGGTGCGATCGACGCGCGCACGGAAAGCGCGCGCGTCGCGCAGCGTTCGCCCCACCAGGAGACGATATCCTCCGGGCAGCGCCAGATCCGAGGCCACCGCCGCCTCGGCCACGCTCTCCTCGCGACCGGGGGCCTGAAACACGAAGCTGACCCAGCCCGGGCGGATGAGCGCGGTCTTGGGCCAGCTCGGAAGGTTGCCCGTGACCCGTCGCAACTGCGCATCGGCCAGCAGATAGAGGGTCGCATGTGTTTGCGGACCGGAGGTCCGGGCGACGATGACCTCGATCAATCCGGCGAGACCATGCTCGCGATAATGCTCGGTGAGGCCGCGCGTCTCCGCCCGGATCGTCGCTTCGGTCTGGCGCTCGATGAAGTCCCTGGTCGAGACATAGACGAAGGCGAGGAGCGCGATTACCGATGCGGCGAAAAGGAGAAAATAGAGCGCCGCGAGGCGAAAAGCGTTGGTGCGAAGGAACCGAGGCATCGCCTCACGCTGGGGCCGCAACGCCGGTCTCCTTGCGCCCTTCGCGCAATGTGGCGGCCGCGGATTTCATCATCGCGACGTTAAGGCATGACCTCGTTCACGTCCAAGTCGAAAGTGACCGCAGCTTGTCGGCTCGAACCACCCCTAAAATATAATTTTAGCCATGCGAGATGCCATTCCGTACGCAGCGCGATCGCATGTGGATGCGGCGCGCTTCGACTTCCTTTCACGGAGGCTATCGCATTCACACATCTCGGCTTACGATTTTCCCCTCTGCCCTTCAGGGCGGAGGGGTAGGGGAGGTGGGTGGCAAGGGCATTGAGGACGCGGACGACGGAGGCACGCCGCCTGCGCCGGAACGCCATGGAAGTGATCGGCGGAGCCCTGAACGCCGACCCACCTCCCCTAGCCCCTCCGCCCTGAAGGGCAGAGGGGAGTTAAGAGGGCGATTAGATGTGCGAATGCAATAGCTCCCCGAGAGGAGAGGAATCTTTAAATGCGATCGCCCTAATCCCCCACACTCCTGGAAAAAACATCGGGCGAGAACTCACTTGTTGTATAAGGAGCAACGATGAAGTCGGCACCGCGGCTTCAGGCCCATCCCACGGGCGCAGGTTCAAGGACATCACTCATGCGAAAGACTCCGGGCTTGAAACTGATGGTCGCGCTTGCGACCGCGGCCATCGTCGCAAGCTGCGCCGGCCACGCCGACCGGGTGGCGGCACGTACCGATGTCTCGACCCATCCCGACCGGAGCTGCAACCCGGCGCTGGTGGTCAATCCCGTGTTCCTGGCGCCCAATGACGGCGCCGGCGGAGCCGGCGGCCCCGACCTTCCGGGTGCGGGAGCGGCGGCGGAGCCGGATTGCCTGGTGAACTGACCACGCTTACTTGCGGGAACGAGGCAGCGGCCATCACCCGGCGATGTCGCGGACGATGTCCCATGCCGTCTGATCGGCCGCTGCCAGGACCGGCCGGGTCGCGATGCGCGGGTCATAGGGCGCGCCGTCGAGAAATCCGGCGAGGCCGCCCGCCTCGCGGGTGATCAACATGCCTGCGGCGTGATCCCAAGGCAGCGATCGCGAATGCAGCGAGAACTGCGCGCGTCCCAGAGCCAGCTCCACATATTCCAATCCGCTGCAGCCGAGATTGCGCACCGCTCCGACCCGGCCGCTCTCCGCAAGCGCCTTGCCGGCACGTGATCCGGTCGCGGTGCGGCCATAGGCCGCGCCGATCATGTCCTTTCCCGCGACGCCTCGCGCGACTGCGAGGCGCACCCCCTTCGACCACGCGCCCGCCCCTGCTTCGGCCGTGACCGTGACATCGGCCAAGGGATCATAGATCCAGCCGGCGCGCACTTCCGCGTGCTGCACCCGCGCGACGATGACGGCAAAGCCCGGCTGGCCGCGCGCGAAATTCCCTGTGCCGTCGACGGGATCGATGACCCAGACAGGAACGTCGCCGGTCAGCAGGTCGAAGAGCGTGCGGTCCTGCGCGGCCGCCTCCTCGCCGAGCACGGCCGATCCGGGCAGCGCATCGACGAGCCGCCGCGTCAGTTGTCGCTCGGCCTCGAGATCGGCGGTCGTGACGAAATCGCCGGGCCCCTTCTCCCGGATGTCGTCTCGCGCGAGCATGCGGAAGCGCGGCACGATCTCGGTCTGCGCGATTTCGCGAATGATGGCGGCGATGGCTTCGGTGGACGGCATCGATGTTCGTGTGCCGATGTGACTTTCTTCCCAATTGATGCTCCTTGGAGATTGACCAAGGAATATCGTCGCCCGTGTTCTTAACCTGTCCGTAACGGCCCTGCACCTTTGCTTATTCCATGACGATCTCCACTCGCGACCCAGTGAAACCCAGCCCGATCCAGCTTTATCGGGCATTCTGGCGGTATGCCGCCGGCAACCGGCGGCGCGTCGCCCTCTTCATGGGAATGCTCATCGGCGCGCAACTCCTGAAGCTGGCCATTCCCTATCTTACCGGTGCGGCCGTCGAGGCGGTGCAAAACGAAGGGCCCGCCGCGCTTCATTCGGCGGCCTGGGACATCGCTCTTATCTTCATCGTCTGTGCGGCAAGCTGGGCCATTCACGGTCCGGCGCGCGTTCTCGAGCGCTTCGTCGCCATCAGCATCCGCGAGCGATTCGCCGATACGCTCTATGCCAAGGTGACGAGCCTGCCGCTCGACTGGCATGAGAAGCACCATTCCGGCGATACGATCGAGCGCGTGCAGAAATCGGGAAACGCGCTCTTCAGCTTTGCGCAGAACCAGTTCGTCTATCTTCAGAACGCGGTAAGCCTGATCGGCCCGATCGCGGCGATCTTCGTGCTGTCGGTTCCGACGGGGGTCGTCGCGATGCTCGCCTATCTCGTCATCGCCGTGGTGCTGATCCGCTTCGACCGCGTCATGCTCCAGCTCAACCGCGAGCACAATCGCGCTCATGCGCGATATGCCGCGCGGCTCGTCGATTGCCTCGGCAACATCGCGACGGTCCTGACCTTGCGGCTGCAGGAGCCGACCCGCCGGCTCGTCGCGGCGCGGCTGACGGCAAGCTTCGCGCCGCTGCGCGGCAGCATCGTGCTCAACGAAGGCAAGTGGTGCGTCATCGATCTCCTCAACAACGGCATTCGCTGCGGATTGGTCGTGCTCTATGCGTGGCTGGCACTCCGTCGCGGCGACGCGCTTCTCCTGGGCAGCGCGGTCATGGTTTATCAGTATGCCCAACAGGCGGGCGGCGTCGTCGGCAATATGGCCGGGAACTACCAGGATTTCGTCAACTATCAGATCGACCTCGCGGGAATCGACGAGATCGCCGCGGCCTCGGCGCGCTTGCCCGCATCCGCCGCGATTCCCCCGGATTGGCAGGAGATCCGCATCGACCGGCTGACTTTCAGCTATGCCGGTTCGCGCGACGCGCAGGCGACCCTCGCCGACATCTCTCTCACCTTGCGGCGCGGCGAGCGCATCGCGCTTGTCGGCGAGAGCGGCTCGGGCAAAAGCAGCTTGCTGCGCGTGCTCGCCGGGCTTTACGTCCCGCGGCACGCCGTCTTCACGGTCGATGGGGTCTTGCGCAGCGATCTCGCTCATCTCGGTGCCATCGCCACCTTGGCGCCGCAAGATCCCGAGATCTTCGAGGAGAGCATCGGCCACAATCTCACCCTCGGCATCGACCATTCGCCGGCGGCGATCCGGCGCGCCTGCGACCTCGCCGCTTTCATGCCGGTGCTCAAAACATTGGCCGACGGGCTCGAGACCGGCATCGCCGAGCGCGGCCTCAATCTCTCCGGCGGCCAGAAGCAGCGCCTGGCGCTGGCGCGCGCCATCTTGGCGGCGCAAGGCAGCTCGCTCCTGCTTTTGGACGAGCCCACGAGCAATCTCGATCCCGCCACCGAGGCACGGGTCTATGCCAATCTGCTCTCGGCCATGCCGGAGGCGTGCATCGTCTCGGCGATCCATCGCCTGCATCTGCTCGACCGCTTCGATCGCGTGGTCTTGATGAGCGGCGGACGCATCGTCGCGATCGGTACCGTCGCCGAATTGCTGGAGAGCGCGCCGGGCTTTCGCGAATTGTGGCTGCGCTATGGCGCCATGCCCATGCCCGAGCGCCGCGATCAGGTGAGAAGGCTGAGCGTCGCGACGATCACCGCGACCGCGGCAAGATAGAGCACCAGTCGAAGCGTAGCGGTTTGCATGTCGCCGCCGAGCAGGCGCGACAAGATATCGTCGCTTCGCGCGGCGATGGCGGCTGGATCGTTTTCGGGCGGCGTTCCGGCCATGGCGAGATTTCCTCCCTTGCCCATCCTTGCTCTACAAACGAGCCGAAGCACGCGATTGACGCAAGAGAAAGTCGCATGAACGGTCATTTGAGCGATGTCGACGTCGTGGTGATCGGCGCGGGCGCCGCCGGCTTGGCCGCGGGGAAGCGGCTCAGGGAGACGCGCGCGAGCGCGGTCGTGGTCGAGGCGCGGCGCCGCATCGGCGGGCGTTCGATGACCATCCCGACCTGCCTTGGCCATCCCGTCGATCTCGGCTGCGAATGGCTTCATTCGGCGGATCTCAATCCCTGGAGCCTGATCGGGCGCGCGATGGGGTTGACGATTGACGAAAGGCTGCCGGATTGGCGCAGCCGCGTCTCGCGGCTCCGCGGCAATGCCGCGCAATCCGACTGGGGCACCGCCTATGCCGATTTCGAGGAACGCATGGAAGAGGCCGCCAAGGCGCCGACCGACATTGCCGCGGCGGCCTTGCTGCCCGCCGACGCTCCCTGGAATGCGCTCATCAACGCGGTCAGCACCTGGGCCAATGGCGTCGAACTCGACCGCCTATCCGTCCACGACCATGTGCGATACGCCGATAGCGGCATCAATTGGCGGGTTTGCGAGGGATATGGCGCGCTGATCACCGGCTATGGCAGCACGCTTCCCATCCGCACCGAGACCATCGTGAAGCGCATCGATCACCGTGGCAGGCAGGTGGTCGTCGTGACAACGCAAGGCGATCTGCGGGCGCAGGCCGTCATCGTCACGGTCCCTCCGACGGTGCTGGCGGCGGAGGCGATCGGTTTCGACCCGCCGCTTCCCGACAAGATTGCGGCGGCGCAGGGCTTGCCGCTCGGCATTGCCAACAAGCTGTTCCTGGCGCTCGAACCGGCCGATGCCGATTTCCCCATCGATTGCCACGTGCTCGGCGCCACCGACCGTGTCGCGACCGGCAGCTATCAACTGCGCCCCCATGGCTGGCCGATGGTCGCCGCCTATTTCGGCGGACGGCTCGCCGCCGAGCTGGAGGCGGCCGGCGTTTCCGCCATGGCGGATTTCGCCATCGGCGAGCTTGCCGGCGTCTTCGGCAATGGCATCAGGCAGCGCCTGAAACCCATTGCGGCGTCCTGCTGGGTCGGCGATCCCTTCGCGCGCGGCTCATATTCCTATGCCTTGCCCGGCCACGCCGAGGATCGCCGCCGCCTCGCATCGCCTGTGGACCGCCGGGTGTTCTTTGCCGGCGAAGCCTGCTCCCTCAGGGATTTCTCGACGGCCCATGGCGCCTACCGCACCGGCCGCGCGGCTGCCGAGGAGGTCATCGCTACATACAATTTCAATTGAACGATCGATGGCGCCGGTCAACCGGCAACCCCTTCGCTTCAATCAGTCAGGGCAAGCTTGCAAAATCCATCAACGGCCGCGGCAGCCGACGATCGACGTGGCGGACTGCGCCTTGACGCCGCGCTTGCGCCGCGGCTTCGGTTGGTATTAGGTGATTCCCACGGCACGCTGGCAAAGAGCGCCCGACGGGCCTGCGACCACGCTCTTTTGGTTCGACGCGCATATTCAGGGGGTGCGATGGCGAAACTCACCACGAAGACGTCACCCGGGAAGCCGCGCAATCGGAGGCGCACCGTCGTTGCCGATGGCCCGCATCCCATCGATGTCTATGTCGGCTCGCGCGTTCGACTGCAGCGGATCATGCGCGGCATGACGCAGACCGATCTGGCGCGGCTGGTCGGCATCAGCTTCCAATCGGTGCAGAAATACGAGCGCGGCGAGAACCGGGTGAGCGCCAGCCGGCTGCATGAGTTCGCGCAGGCGCTGGGCGTGGCGGAGCAATTCTTCTTCGAGGGCATCGCCGAATCGGGCGTCGTTCACGGCGTGCCCACCCATCTCTCCATCTCCGCAAGCGAGGGCAAGGAGTTTCACCGCCAGCTCGCTGCGGTGATGTCGATCGAGGACAAGCGTCTGCGGGGACTGATCGTCCAGCTTTTGCGCATCTTGTCCGAGCTCGGCGGCGCGGCTGTGGAATCCGAGGATGCGGAGGAGCCGTCCCAGAACGCGCCGTGATCGTCGGCGATCGGCGGGGCGTAGCTCTTTGCCCGCCGGTGCGCTTGCTCGAACGGATATGGCCAAGCGGGCTATTGCAATTCATCGGGCGGCGTCTATCCTTGCGTCGTCAACTCGCTTTGGCTCGGCCTCGTCAATTCGCTCCTCGCTGAGCCTCGACCCGGTCCAACCCAAGCCGACCGTGACCCGTTGCGCAACCGCGCAATGACGTCTCATCTGTGGAGGCACATGATGTCCACCGGTACTGTCAAATGGTTCAATCCGAGTAAGGGTTATGGGTTCATTGAACCGGATGACGGCTCGAAAGACGTCTTCGTCCACATCTCCGCCGTGGAGCGATCGGGCATGGGCAATTTGCGCGAGGGCCAGCGCCTCAGCTTCGAGCTCGAGCGCGGCCAGCAGGGCAAGGTGTCTGCGGTCAATCTCAAGAACGCCTGACCGGAGAGGCTAGCGGGAGCGGCCTGCTCACTCCAAGGAGAAGCGCTTGGCGAAAGAAGATCTCATCGAATTCGACGGCACGGTTGTCGAGCTTCTCCCCGATGCGCGGTTTCGCGTCCGGCTCGACAACGGTCATGAGACCCTCGCCTACAGCTCCGGCAAAATGAAGAAGAACCGTATCCGCATCCTCGCCGGCGATCGCGTGACGGTCGAGATGACGCCCTACGATCTCACCAAGGGGCGCATCAATTTCCGCCACAAGGACGAACGCGCCGTACCGGCGCCGACCCGGCCGAGCTTTCCGCGCCGCCGCTAGATCACGCGGGGTGGGCCGGGCGAAGGCCGAGCGGACGGTCCTCGGAGGACGCCATGACGGACGAGACGGTCGAGAAGCTCCGCATCCGGGAAATCGTCGAGAATTGGGTGATGTGGCGCGACCAAGGGGATTGGGAGCGCTTCCGCACCGTGTGGCATGACGATGGCTGGATGATGGCCACCTGGTTCCAGGGGCCGGCCCAGCGCTTCATCGAGGTCAGCCGCGAGGGCTGGAACCGCGGCGTCAATATTCTCCACAGCCTTGGCGCGTGCAGCATCGATCTGGCGGGCGCGCGCGCCATTGCGCAGAGCAAGATGGCGATCTTGCAGCGGGCGCCGGTCGATGGGGTCGTTTGTGACGTCGTTTGTACCGGAAGGTTCTACGATTTCTTCGAGGAACGGCAGGGCCGCTGGGGCATCGTCTTGCGTCAGCCGATCTATGAGAAGGACCGCCTCGACCCCGTCGACCCCGCGGCAAAGCTCGTGCTCGATCCCCAATTGCTGTCCCAATTCCCCGAAGGCTATCGCCATCTTGCCTATCTCCAGGCCAAGGCCGGGTTTGGCGTCAAGCGCGACATGCCCGGGCTCAAGGGAGCCGAGGTGGAGCGGCTTTATGCGCGCGGCGCGGCCTGGCTCGCCGGCCGGCCGCTCGATCGGGACTGACGGCGCCCGGCCGCGTTTTGTTCCGGCGTTAAGCCTTTCCTTAATCTGGCCGATGTAGAACAGAACGGCTGAAAACGGCCGAGGCATTAGCCGCCGTCCTGAACCATGCGCAGCTTCGAAGTACTCCAACGGACGGGGGATCGATGGTTGCTCGCGGGGCTCTTTGACGATGCGGCGGCCGCGGTCGCGGACGCCAAGTCATTGGTGGAACGCGCGAATGTGCCGATTGCGGTGCGGGTCATCGCCGTCGAGCATCAGGCAAGCGGCTTCACCGAATGGACCATTCATCAGGAGTCGACCTTTACGGAGGGTATCGTCATGGACGAGCCCGAGAAGAAGCGGGAAACGCCAGCAGCAGCTTCACGGGGACCGGCCTCAGCCGAGCCACAAGCCCGCGCAACGCCGCCGAAACGGCGTGTTCTGGCGCCGCGCGCGCGGCGCTCCAACGTGACGAAACGGCCGCCGCGGCGTCCGCTCCTGCCCGCGCGCTATGCCGCCGCGTTGATTGTCATCGCCATCGTTGGCGGGGTCGTGGCGGTGGCGATGCGCCAGCCGCCGAGCCCCTGGGTGTTCGACACCCCCGAAGCGCAGAAGCCGCACGCCTTGCGTAATTCTTGGACGGGCGAGATTTCGCGGTAAAAAGGCGCGAGACCGCCTGTCTGCGTAAGTAATCAGCAGTTAACTAAAAGGCGATATGGTTTTGGATACTATGCGCCAAAACCTCGAATTCGGCCGCCGAAAGCCATGAATCCATCGAACGATTCCCCGCATCGCGAGATGCGTCTGACGATGCGAGTTCTCGGCCATTGGCGGGACCTCGCCCATGCGCGCGGCTTTCCGCGGCGCGGCGATATCGACCCCGAGGTGATCGGCCGCGACTGGCAGAGCTGTCTCATGATCGAGATCGATCCGGTCTACGAGCGCTCGCGCTTCCTCTTCGTCGGCGACACCCTCCGCGCGCCGCCCGACGTCAATTTCGACGGCCGGACGCTCGCCCAGTGTGAAAAGAATACGATCCTTTATAGCGCCACCCAGTACATCGCCCGCGTCATCAACCGCCGCGTGCCGATCAGCGTCGGCGGAACCTCGACCCATCTGGGCGTGCCCATCCTGTTCAGAAGCGTGCTGATGCCCCTGTCGGAGGATGGAAACACCATCGACGCGCTGCTGGGAGCGGCCAATTTCCGCGAGATCCGCGCAACCGAGGACACCTACCCGCCGGGCGGCGCGACATAGCGGGCGCCGCGGGATGTATCTCTGATGCTCAGCTTCGAATTGCGCAAATATGTAGACGGACGCTGGGTCCTCGACACGATTTTCGACGACAAGACGGAAGCCGTCGCCGAGGCGAAGTCGCTGATGACACGCAGCCGCTCGCTTGCCGCCGTTCGGGTGATGGCGGTGCAGGACGACGAGTCCGGCTTCAAGGAATGGACCGTCTACAAGCAGACGATGGTGGATGAGAGCAACGAGCAGGCCAATCAGCGCGCCATCCAAAACCGTCGGGACGTCCAGACATCACGCCCGTCGCGCAACGGCGAAGCCGCGCGTACGAAAGCCGCAAAGAAGAAGACGAGGTCGTCTTGGATCTATTACGCCGGCCTCATGGCCCGCGTCGTCGCGATCGTCGGCGCCGGCGCCGGTGCGCTCGTCCTGATCCAGCGCCAATTCCTCTGAGTCACAACGGTGGTGTCGATCCTCGGCGCGCCCTGACCTAGCGCCGCGTGCCCAGCGTCAGTTCGACCGGCCATTCGCGCCGGATCTGGTCGTAAATACTGGCGGCCTGAACAGCGTCCATTTCGGGCTCGCGCCCGGAAGTATGAAATACGCCAATTAGATGATCGATTACGCTGCGATCTTGGATCAATTGCCGCTCGGCCTCGTCGGGGAGCGATATGTATTCTGCCATTGCTTCCTCCCGCGCCCCTTTTCTGCCGCCTGTTCGGGCGCTTACTTCTGCCGAATGATGTAGTACCGCAATCTCCCGGGATCAAGATAGTAGTCACTTCGGGTGTTGCAGCGCGGCAGTTCGGGCAAGCGGATCGAAGGGTGCGAACCCAGAGACGAAGCGGAAGGTCATTGAAAGGTAATTGAAAAGTTGGCGTATCCGAAGGCCGCTTAGATGTTCACGCGAAGCGCGCCTGGATCGTGTCCCGAGGCGTGGTGTAAGAGCTGCGGCGGTATCGCGTTCTCCGGCAGAGCTGGCCGGTGTCGTCAAGCTGCCGGCACAGCCGACAGCATGACGATGGGATCATCGCTCACGGGAGCGAT
>Ga0209062_1003206_pt1 | contig 19432 bp, 15 predicted proteins | sample Coa_R2_2_FD_187158 | JGI IMG/M metagenome (GOLD analysis project Ga0209062, IMG submission 187158) | Surface soil microbial communities from Centralia Pennsylvania, which are recovering from an underground coalmine fire - Coalmine... | ecosystem: Environmental > Terrestrial > Soil > Unclassified...
ATGGCGGGCTCTCGGTTACGGGCAGGCGCTGGCTCTCCCATCCATGCGATGAGCGGATGGCTCTCGCGCTCGCCCAGGCTCACGGACTGCCGGATCTGGCGGCTCGGATATTGACCGCCCGAGGCGTCGGGCTCGATTCCGTCACCGCTCATCTCGGCCCGACCTTGCGTGAGTTCTTGCCCGATCCCTCCGCGCTTCAGGACATGGACAAGGCTGCGGAGCGCATCGCGCGCGCCGTCATGGGCGCCGAGCGGATCGCGCTGTTCGCCGACTATGATGTCGACGGCGCGACCTCTTCGGCGCTCCTGCTGAGGTTCCTGCGTGCGGTCGGAAGCGACGCGCTGCTCTACGTGCCGGACCGCATATTGGAAGGCTACGGCCCCAATGCCGCTGCTTTCGGCAAGTTGGCGGAGCAGGGCGCCAGGCTGGTGATCACGCTGGACTGCGGGATTTCCGCTCATGAACCGCTCGCGGCCGCACGAGATACGGGCCTCGAGGTCGTGGTCATCGACCATCACGCCGCCGAAGCCCGCTTGCCGGAAGCTTTCGCAGTTATCAACCCGAACCGGCTCGACGAATCGGGCGCGCTCGGCCACCTGGCCGCGGTTGGCGTGGCCTTCCTGACGATAGTGGCGGTCAATCGCGCTCTGCGACGGGCCGGCTGGTACGCGGATCGCGCGGAACCCGATCTGAGGCAATGGCTCGATCTTGTCGCGTTGGGAACCGTTGCCGATGTGGTGCCGCTCAAAGGGCTCAACCGCGCCTTCGTCGCGCAAGGGCTCAAGATCATGGCGGTCCGGCGCAATCCCGGCCTCGCGGCCTTGGCGGATGTCGCCGGTATCAGCGAAGCGCCCTCGGCCTATCACCTCGGCTTCGTCTTTGGACCCCGTGTGAATGCCGGAGGCAGGGTCGGGCAAGCCGACGGAGGCGCACGATTACTGTCGACCGAGGACTCCGCAGAAGCGGCGGGCCTGGCGACGATGCTCGATCGTCATAATGCCGAGCGTAAAACCATCGAGACAGCTACGCTCGAAGCTGCGATCGCGTCCATCGAGGCTTCCGGCAAGGCCGATACGGCCCGAATCCTGGTCGCGGCAGGACAAGGCTGGCATCCGGGCGTGATCGGAATTGTCGCATCCAGGCTGGTCGAGCGCTACCACCGGCCTGCCTGCGTGGTCGGCATCGTCGATGGCGTGGGGAAAGGATCGGGGCGGTCAGTTGCGGGAATGGATCTCGGAGCTGCGGTCATCGCCGCGCGGCAGGCGGGGCTCTTGGTCGCGGGTGGCGGTCATCCGATGGCAGCCGGCTTCACGGTGGCCGAACACCGGCTCGAAATGCTTCGAGCCTTCCTCGACGCTCGGATCGCCGAAGGTGCCGCGCGCCCCAACCCCATGCTCATGATCGACGGTGCGCTCGCGTGCGGCGGGGCGACGGTGACGCTGGCAGAGACCGTCGAGCGGCTGGGGCCCTTCGGTTCGGGAAACCCGGAGCCCCGCTTTGCTCTCAAGGGCGCCCGGATCGTAAAGGCGGATGTCGTCGGGACCGGACACGTCCGATGCATCGTTTCCGATGGCACCGGTGGTTCGCTCAAGGCGATCGCCTTTCGCGCCGTCGATTCGGACCTGGGTCAAGCAATGCTCAACTCGTCCGGAAAGCCGCTTGCTCTGGCGGCACGGCTGAAGCTCGATCGCTGGAACGGTGAGGCGCGGGTTCAGCTTCAGATCGACGATCTGGCCGCCCTCTAGCCGTCGGGCGACCGGCAGAGAAGCGCCCAAACGCGGTGAGGCGCGATGATGGGATCACCGGGAAAATCGCGTTTCAGAAGCTCGGCAAGCTCCTCGTCGAAGCGCGCCACCCTGTCGGGCGGCAAGCTGGCGGCAATGCCGGCACTGGCCCGAATCCGGCCGCGCCAGGCTTCGTGGCTATAAGGCACCTCGATATCGTAGGAGAAGGTCTCGATGTCGTGGAAACCCGCGACGGCGACATCGAACGCCCATCTCGGATGTATGCCGAGACCGCCCGCGGCAACCTTCCACGGCGGATTATGCGCGATGATCAGTTGCTCGGTAGCGTCGACGACATTGCCGGGCAGCGGCAGCCAGTCGAAATGCGCGATGATCAGGCGACCGCCGGGTTTGAGAATCCTTCTGATTTCGGCAGCAGCCTTCGGACGGTCGAACCAATGCCAGCATTGGCCCGCAGTCACCACGTCGAAGCTAGCGGCCGGCAATCCCGTCTCTTCGGCCCGCCCTTCGACGTAGCGGGTAGCGACGCCTGCCTCGGCATCGAGTCGCCTCGCCTCGTCCATCAGTTTGGTCGACGGATCGAGGCCCGTCGTCAGGCACCCGCCGCGCGCGAGGCCGCGGGCCACGGTTCCGGCGCCGGTACCGAGATCAAGCACCTGGTCGCCGCGTCGCACATAGTCGGCGTCGAACAGCCGCCGGAAGAAGCTGTCGGGAAATCCTGCGCGGTGCCGGCCGTAATCCTGCGCTGTTTTACCGAAATCCACCTTGCTTCCGAGTTTGCCGAAATCGAGTTCCATCGCAGACCTCTATCGCGTTGATTTCGTTGTGACAAGGTGTTGAGAGGCGATGTTTACGCGCTGCGCTAACCAATTGTTCGCACGTGCCGCCGCAGATTGGCGCGATGCGAATGAAAATCGCAATATCGCTGCTGTCGGCGTTGCTCATGTGGATCCCGCGGGCGTTCGCCCAGGATTCGATCAATCCGGATGCGGCCGCGAATGAAGGTGACGGGACCCAGATCGTCGTGCCGCCGCGCAAGCCGGCTCCGGCTGCACCGACGGATCTTCGTCCGTCGGCCGCCGCTTCGGATTCTGCGGGAGTCGAAATCGACGCCGATGCCTGCCGCTATGTGACCCAACATGTCCCGTCGCCCGACACCGACTATGTCGGAGGCGTGGACGCGAACGGGAACCCGGTCGCCCCCGCCGGTCTCGCCCCCAGCGCCCAACTCAAATTTCCGTCGACCGTCGTCATCGAGGTTACGTCCAATCTAGCGCGGATGCTCGGACGCCCCGCGCCGGCGAGCGGCACCACTCTCGGTACGGGCTACCGCGCCGATGCGCTGGTTGGCATGGTGTCGCTCGTGGAGGGGCGGCTCTATTTCAACGGCCAGCCCATTGGCGACGATCCGGATATCGAGCTGGCGGCTCTGTGCCGCAACGCCGCGCGCAACCAGAAGGGCGAGGCGCGATAGACAGGGCTGGCCCGAATCCCTACAGTCCGGCCCTCATGCGCCTCAGCCGATATTTCCTCCCGACTCTCAAAGAGAATCCCGCCGAAGCCCAGGTGGTGTCGCACCGTCTGATGTTGCGCGCGGGCATGATCCGCCAAACCGCCGCGGGCATCTATGCTTGGTTGCCGCTCGGTTATCGCGTTCTACGCCGCGTCGAAGCAATCGTCCGCGCGGAGCAAGACCGCTACGGCGCGATCGAGATGCTGATGCCGACGCTGCAATCCGCCGATCTCTGGCGCGAAAGCGGACGCTACGACGATTACGGCAAAGAGATGCTCCGCATCCGCGACCGACACGAGCGAGATCTTCTCTACGGGCCCACGAACGAGGAGATGATTACGGACATTTTCCGTAATTCGATCAAGAGCTACAGAGATCTCCCTAAGAATCTATATCACATCCAGTGGAAGTTTCGCGACGAGGTTCGCCCGCGGTTCGGGTTGATGCGCGGGCGCGAGTTCCTGATGAAGGACGCCTATTCCTTCGACGTCGACTATGCAGGCGCGGTCAGGTCCTACCGGCTGATGATGTGCGCCTATCTGTCGACCTTCGCGCGCATGGGGCTGAAGGCGATCCCGATTGCAGCCGATACCGGCCCGATCGGCGGCGATCTCAGTCACGAATTCCATATCCTGGCAGATACCGGCGAGAGCCAGGTCCATGCCGATCCGGCGCTGCTCGAGCTTGAGGCAGAGACGCCTGGTCCGGAGGACGACATCGACAGTTTCTACGAAGCGGTAACGAGGCGCTATTCCGCCGCCGACGAGAAGCACGATCCGGCCAAATGCCCGCTTACCGCCGACCAGCTGGTCTCGCGCCGCGGCATCGAGGTCGGTCAGATCTTCTATTTCGGCACCAAATACTCGAAGCCGCTGAACGCCGTCGTCACGGGCCCTGGCGGGGATTCGATTCCCGTCGAAATGGGCTCCTATGGAATCGGCGTTTCGCGCGTCGCGGCGGCGATCATCGAAGCGAGCCATGACGATGCCGGAGTCATCTGGCCGGATTCCGTCGCGCCGTTCGGTGTCGGCCTAATCAACCTCAAGGCCGGCGACGCCAAGACGGATGAGGCGGCCGAGCATATCTATCAAGCGCTTTCCGGCGCCGGCCTGGATATCCTCTATGACGACAGGGACGAACGCCCCGGCGGAAAATTTGCGGATATGGATCTGATCGGTCTGCCCTGGCATTTGATCGTCGGGCCGCGCGGGCTCGCCGCCGGGACGGTCGAGCTGAAACGCCGGGCAACCGGCGAGAGAAACGAGCTTTCTGTGGAGAGCGCGCTCGCTCGCCTGACCGAGGCGCCGCGTCCTGTTTCCCTCGGCTGAAAAGGATCCAGGTTCCGAAATGACTTTCGGACCCTTCGAGCGCTTGTTGGCCGCCCGCTATCTCCGCGCGCGGGGCGAGGGATTCGTTTCGGTGATCGCCGGCTTCTCGTTGCTGGGGATCGCGCTCGGGGTCGCGACGCTGATCATCGTGATGTCGGTGATGACCGGTTTTCGGACTGAATTTGTTCACGACGTCCTGGGTGTGAGCCCGCACATTCGCGTGAGCACGACAGGCCCGGTCGAGAATTACGAAGATTTGGTCACGCAGCTTGCAAAGCTGCCGCATGTCACCAGCGTCGTCCCCTCTGTCGAGGGAAATGTTCTCTTCACAAAATACGGCTATGGCAGCCTGCTGCAGATAATTGGAATCCGAGAGAAAGACCTCGCCGCCAAGCCGATCTTTGCCAAGAATCTCGTTAGAGGTTCGATGGCCGACTTTACCGACGACAAGATCGCGATCGGCGTCAGGCTGGCCGAACGGTTCAATCTCAATGTCGGCGATCAGATGACCCTGATCAGCCCGAAGGTCACTTCCACGCCCTTCGGCTCAATGCCTCGGCGGGGGACATTCGAGATCGGTCTCATCTTCAATGTCGGCATGTACGATGTCGACAGCGGCGCCGTCGTCATGCCCCTCGAGGCGGCTCAGCAATTTCTCCAGACCGGCTCGGGCGTCAGCGAGCTCGATGTGATGATCGAACAGCCGGAAGAGGGACTTGCCGAGGTCGAGCACGAGATCGCCAGCACGCTCGGGCCGCAATACCGCATTCTCGACTGGATGCAGCAAAACTTCGCCTATCTGAATGCGCTGGTAACCGAGCGAACCACGATGTTCATCATCCTGGTCCTCCTCATCGTTGTTGCAGCCTTCAACATCATCTCCGGCTTGATCATGCTGGTGAAGGACAAGGGCGCGGATATTGCCATACTGCGGACGATGGGGGCCACGCGCGGCATGATCATGCGCGTCTTTTTCATGATCGGCGCGACCATCGGCACGGTCGGATCGGCAACCGGCGTTCTGATCGGCGTCCTCTTCGTTCGGAACATCGAGGGCATCCGGCAGCTCGTCCAGAAGATCACCGGGACTAACGTCTTCGACCCGTCGCTTTATATCTTCTCCCAGATCCCGGCGAAGATCAGTTGGGGGCAGGTCTCGTACATCGTGGCGATCGCGCTCGCGCTGAGTTTCCTGGCGAGCATCCTGCCGGCTTGGCGAGCATCACGCATCGACCCCGTAGAAGCGCTACGCTATGAATGACGGCTCCGTCCTTCGCCTGTCCGGTATCGTGCGGACCTTCGAGCAAGCCGGCGAAACGCTCGAGGTGCTGCGAGGCGCCGATTGCCAAATCGCGAAGGGCGAGCTCGTGGCTCTGGTTGGTCCATCGGGCGCCGGGAAATCGACGCTACTTCACATAGCGGGCCTGCTGGAGAGGCCCAATGCCGGGCAGATCGACATCGCCGGAACGGACGCCAGCCGGCTCGATGACGAAGGCCGCACGGCATTGCGGCGACAGACGGTCGGGTTCGTCTATCAATTTCACCGCCTGCTGCCCGAATTCAGCGCGATCGAAAACGTCATCGTACCGCAGATGATCGCCGGTAGGCCGCGAGGCGAGGCCGCTCGGCATGCCTCGATGCTCCTCGATCGCGTCGGGCTTGCCGGTCGCGCATCGCACCGGCCGGGGAAACTATCGGGCGGCGAGCAGCAGCGTGTGGCGATCGCGCGGGCGCTCGCCAACAGACCGGCCCTCCTTCTCGCTGACGAGCCGACCGGCAACCTCGATCCCAATACGGCGGAGGGCGTTTTCGCGCTGCTTCGGGACCTGATCGCCGAGACCGGCCTGGGCGCGCTCGTCGCCACACATAACCTCGATCTCGCGCGCCGCATGGATCGCATTGTCGAGTTGCGCGATGGGAAGCTGTTCAACAGCTGATCGCGGCCGCGCGATGTGGCAGCATTGTCCGCCAACATGAGTCGAAACGAAACCACGGATCTGCGCAAGCTGGCGGAGCAGGCAATTGCCCTGCATCGGTCGGGGAAGGCCGTCCAGGCGCTGCCGCTCTATCGGCGTCTCCTAGAGGCGCAACCGGATAGCATACCGTTCCGCGTGCTGATGGCCGAAGCGCTCCGCATCGCCGGCGAGGACGCGGAGGAGGCGCGCATATTGGAGGAGGCCGCGCGCCTCGATCCCAACGCGGCCGGCCCGCAGGTACTCCTCGGGGGACGCGCAGAGCGCAAGGGAGACCGATTGACGGCGCTTGCTCACTTCGACAAGGCGCTCGCCGTCGAGCCGGGCAATGCCGAGGCGCGCATGCGGCGCGCCATGACGCTGGTCGCACTCGGACGGCTGGACGATGCCGAAACGGCGCTCGCGCTTTTGGTGCTGGAACGCCCCGAGGCCGCCGCTCTCTGGATCGCCTACGGCACGGTGCTGGGTCAAAGACGCAAGGTCGGAGAAGCACGCGAGGCTTACGGCAAGGCCCTTGCCATTGCGCCCGATCTGCCGGAAGCGCTGCACGGACTTGCGACGATCATCGAAATGGAAGGCGACCGCGATGGGGCTCTCGAGACCTACCAGAAGGCTCTGAAGCTTGCGCCCAAGGATCCGATCCTCAAGACGAACTATGCGACCTTCTTGTCGAGGCTTGGCCGCATGGAAGAGGCGGAGAAGTTGTTCGAAGAGGCGCTCGAGATCGATCCGCGACAAGCGGCCGCCAGCAACAACCTCGGCAGCCTGCTCATCAAGACTGGGGATGTCGAGCGGGGCGTTGCGCTGGAGCGCAAAGCGGCCGAGCTCGACCGCGACAATCGCGGATATGCGGCGAATGTGCTGTTCGTTTCGCATTACGATCCCGCAATTTCGCCCGAAGCGCTGGCGCAAGCCCATTTTGACTGGGGTCGCCGCCAAGCGGCCCTCGCGCCTGCATCGCCGGTCTTTGCCAACGCGCGCGACGCGGCACGCCGGCCGCTTAAGGTCGGGTACGTATCGGCCGATTTTCGCAGCCATTCGGTGGGCCACAATTTCTTTCCGGTTCTCGCCGCGCATGATCCGGCCGAAGTCGAAGTCACTCTCTATTCGGACGTTGACCAACCGGACTCGATGACGGAGCAGCTTCGGCGGGCAGCCGCCCATTGGCGGGCGACGTTGGGAGCGGAGGACGGAAAGATCGCCGACCAGATTCGCGCCGACGGCATCGACATTCTGGTCGATCTGGCCGGCCATACCGGCGGCAATCGGCTGGGCGTGTTCGCACGCAGGGCTGCCCCGGTCCAAGTCACATGGCTCGGCTATCCCGATACCACCGGCCTAGCCGCGATGGATTACCGGCTAGTCGACGCGATCACCGATCCGGATGGTGTCGCCGACAAGCTGGCCAGCGAGACGCTGATTCGTCTTCCGCATGGCTTCATCGTCGCGCTTCCGCAATCCGATGTTCCGCCGGTCGGCGTGCCGCCGATTTTTCGCAACGGCTATCCGACCTTCGGCTCGTTCAACAATCTGGCCAAGGTGAACCGGCGGGTCATCGCCCTCTGGGCGCGTCTGCTGCACGCGGTTCCGAATTCACGTCTAGTCCTCAAGAGCTCCTTCAATTCGGACGAATGGGTTCATCACCGGTTTCGGGAGGCCTTCGCCAAGTCCGGTATCGGACCGGAACGGCTCGATTTCCGCATCCGGACTGCCAAGCACGCCGAGCATCTGGCCCTCTACGGCGAGGTCGATGTCGCGCTCGACCCGTTCCCCTATAACGGTACGATGACGACGTTGGAGGGGCTGTCGATGGGCGTGCCCCTGATCGCGCTTGCCGGCAATAGCCATGTCTCGCGGGTGAGCATGAGTCTGCTGACCCGGATCGGCCATCCCGAATGGATTGCCGAAAGCGAAGATGCATATATCGCAAAGGGTGTCGATCTGGTGGCCGACAAGGGCAGGCTCGCGGCGCTCAGAATGCGCCTGAGGCAGGAATATTTGGCTTCGCCTCTGGCCGATGCGCCGGGCTTGGCGCGAGCCATCGAGGCGGCTTATCGCGATATGTGGCGGAAATGGTGCGCAACATGAATACAGTCGAGAAACGCGCCGCGTTCCGCCGTCTGCATGAGAGCGGGTGGTTCGTGATGCCGAATCCCTGGGATGCGGGTTCGGCGAGGCTTTTGCAGGGCCTCGGCTTCAAGGCGCTGGCATCGACTAGCGCGGGCATGGCCTGGGCTAAGGGCCTGCCGGACGGCAGAGTCGATCTCGACGATGTCTTGCGGCACTTGTCCATGTTAGCCGCCTCGGTCGATGTGCCGCTCAACGCCGATTTCGAGAACGGCCATGCCGATGCGGCGGAAGCGGTCGCGAAGAACGTCGCGCGTGCGGTCGAGACTGGGATCGCCGGCCTTTCGATCGAGGACTCGACCGGAAACGGTGCGTCGCCGCTTTACGATTTCGAGGATGCCGTCGCTCGCATCGCGGCCGCGCGACGCGCCATCGATGCGAGCGGAACCGGTGTCGTCCTGACCGCGCGCTCCGAGGGGTTCATCCGAGGACGTCCGGATCTGGAGGAAACGATTCGCCGCCTGACGGCCTTTTCGCAAGCCGGCGCCGACTGCCTCTACGCTCCTGGCATCCAGGCGCCCGAACAGATCGCGGCCGTTGTGAAGGCGGTTGCGCCCAAACCGATCAACGTGCTCACGCTCGGGCATTCCGCTGCGACGCTCGCCGGTCTCGGCGTGCGGCGGATCAGCGTCGGCGGCTCGCTGGCGCGCGTAGCCTGGACCGCGTTCCTAGGCGCGGCGCGCGAGATCGCCGAGCATGGCACCTTCGAAAGCTTCTCTAACGCTGCCCCAGGCAGCGAGCTGAATCGCGCCTTTGCCCAGCAGAGCAAATGAGCCACGCCGATTTCGTCCACCTGCGCGTCCATTCCGCCTATTCGCTCTCGGAAGGGGCGATCAAGATCAAGGATCTGATCAAGCTCTGCAAAAAAGAGCGGATGCCGGCAGTAGCGATCACGGACACCGGCAATTTGTTCGGTGCGCTCGAATTCGCCTCCGCGGCGGCCGACGAGGGGGTCCAACCCATCATCGGCGTTCAACTCGGCCTGAAGCGCGGCGGATCTCCCACTCGCCCGGGGCTGCGGCCGGAACCGGACCAGCTGGTGCTCCTTGCTCAAAATGCCGTGGGTTATGCCAACCTGATCAAGCTGGTGAGCCAGGGGTGCCTCGAGAATGAGGAGGGACACCCGGCCGTTCTGCCCTTGAGCGCCCTCGAAGGCTTGACCGAGGGCCTGATCGCGCTGACCGGTGGGCCCTCCGGACCGGTCGGCCGGCTTCTGAATGAAGGACAGCGGCCCGCCGCAGAGGTCGCGCTGGCCGATTTGATGCGGCTCTTCCCCGACAGACTCTACGTCGAGCTCATGCGCCACGGGCTCGATACCGAGAAGCGCATCGAAGCAGCCCTGATCGAGCTTGCCGACTCCAATGGATTGCAGCTTGTCGCCACCAATGAGTGCTTTTTCGCCGACGACGGGATGTATGAAGCGCATGATGCGTTGCTTTGCATCGCCGGCGGCACTTACGTCACGGAGGATAATCGTCGGCGAGCCACGCCCGACCACCGCTTCAAGTCAGCAGCGGAGATGCGGGCGTTGTTCGCCGATCTGCCCGACGCCGTCGACAACACGCTTGCCATTGCCCGGCGCTGCAGCTTCTTGCTGAAATCGCGCAAGCCGCTATTGCCGGCTTTCCCAACAGCCGAGCACCGCAGCGAAGCCGACGAGCTGCGTATGCAGGCGAAGGCCGGCCTCGAGGAAAGGCTCGCGCGACAGGTCTTCAGACCGGAGATGGACGAAACGGAAAGGGCTGCAGTTCGGCTCGAATATGAAAGCCGGCTCGAATTCGAGCTCGGTGTCATCATTCAGATGAAGTTCCCTGGTTACTTCCTGATCGTCTCGGACTTTATCAAATGGGCGAAGGACCATGGCATACCGGTCGGTCCGGGGCGGGGCTCCGGCGCGGGATCGCTCGTCGCGTGGTCGCTCACCATCACCGACCTCGATCCGATCCGGTTCGGATTGCTGTTCGAGCGTTTCCTCAATCCCGAACGCGTCTCCATGCCGGACTTCGACATCGATTTCTGCCAGGACCGGCGCGACGAGGTCATCGCTTACGTCCAGGAGCGCTATGGTCGCGATCGGGTGGCGCAGATCATCACCTTCGGAAAGCTTCAGGCCCGCGCCGTGCTGCGCGATGTCGGCCGCGTGCTTCAGATGCCCTATGGGCAGGTCGACAAGATCTGCAAAATGGTGCCGAACAACCCAGCTGCTCCCGTCACCTTGGCCGAGGCCATCGCGGGCGAGCCCATGCTGCAGGCGATGCGCGACGAGGATGAGAGCGTCGCCAAGCTTATGGACATGGCGCAGAAGCTCGAAGGCCTCTACCGCCACGCGTCCACTCACGCCGCCGGCGTCGTCATATCCGATCGGCCGCTGACGGAGCTGATCCCGCTGACCCGAGACCCTAAATCGGGCACGCTCGTGACCCAGTTCAACATGAAATATGTCGAGCAGGCGGGGCTGGTGAAGTTCGACTTCTTGGGGCTTACCACGCTCACGATTCTGAAGCGGGCTGTCGAGCTTTTGGAGCGTCAGGGGATCGGCATTGATCTGGCTGCTCTGCCGCTGGACGACCGAGCGAGCTACGAGCTGATGGCGCGAGGCGACACGGTAGGCGTCTTCCAGGTGGAAGGCTCCGGTATGCGCGATGCGCTCAAGCGCATGAAGCCCGACCGGATCGAGGATGTAACGGCGCTCGTATCGCTGTATCGGCCGGGACCGATGGACAACATTCCGCAATACATCAAGGTCAAGAACGGCGAAGAGAAACCCAATTACCTGCACCCGACGCTCGAAGGCATCCTCAAGGAGACCTTCGGCATCATCATCTATCAAGAGCAGGTGATGCAGATCGCGCAGGTGCTGTCAGGCTATACGCTGGGCGGTGCCGATTTGCTGCGACGCGCCATGGGCAAGAAGATCAAGGCCGAGATGGCGGCCCAACGCGAGGCTTTCATAAAGGGGGCCGTCGAGCGGGGTGTCGACTCCGGTCAGGCCGGGCAGATCTTCGATCTCGTCGATAAGTTCGCCGGCTACGGCTTCAACAAGTCGCATGGCGCAGCCTATGCGCTGGTCGCCTATCACACCGCCTACATGAAGGCCAACTATCCGGTCGAGTTCCTGGCGGCGTCGATGACATACTCGATCGCCAATACCGACAAGCTTAACGTCTTTCGACAAGAGATGCAGCGGCTCGGGATCAAGCTGTTGCCGCCCGACGTCAACCGCTCGCACCCGGATTTCGCTGTCGAGAAGCTGCCGGACGGCTCGAAGGCGATCCGCTATGCGCTGGCCGCGATCCGCAATGTCGGCCGACCGGCGATGGAAGCCGTGGTCACCGAACGCGAACGCAACGGGCCGTTCAAGGATCCGTTCGATCTCGCGAGACGTGTCGAGAACGGAGTCCTCAACAAGCGTCAGCTCGAAAATCTGATCAATGCCGGCGCTCTCGATAGCCTGAACCAGAATCGGGCGCAGCTTTTCCAAGCGGTCGATCTCCTGCTCCGCGATGCGGCCGAGGCTGCGAACGAGCGGGAGACAGGCCAGAGCAACCTGTTCGGCGGGGACACGGCGAGCCTTCCCGTCCCGGCCTTGCCGGTCGTTGCGCCCCACACGCCCATGGAGCAGCTCCGGCTTGAGTTCGAGGCGATCGGCTTTTATCTCTCGGCCCATCCCCTCGATCAGCATGCCAAGGCTTTGGCTCGCCTCGGTGTCATCGGGTATCGCGAGATGCTGGCCAAGGCGGGCAGGGGCGGTTCGACCCGTTTCAGGGTCGCCGGCATCGTGACCGCGCGTCAGGAACGAACGTCGGCCAAGGGCAATCGCTTTGCCTTTCTGCAATTGTCGGACACGACGGGAAGCTTCGAGACGACTGTCTTCTCCGAGCTGCTCTCGGCTCATCGGGAGCTGATGACGGCCGGGCAGGCGGTGATACTGACCATCGACGTCCAGAAGACCGGCGACGAGGTCCGCCTCACCTGTCAGGGCATAGAGGCTCTGGAGCCGGCGGTCGAAAATGCGGCGGCGGGCCTTCGGATATTCCTCTCCGCGGCCGAAGGCGTGCCCGGCCTTCGCGAGGCGCTGGCTCGGGAAGGACGCGGAAGAGGCCAGGTGACCGTCATCGTGATGGAAGAGGCGCGAGAGGTCGAGCTCAAATTGCCGGGCGCCTGGTCCGTCACGGGGCGAGGCCGGGCAGCGATTAAGTCGCTGCCCGGCGTCGTCGAGGTGCAGGAGGTCTAATAGCCTCCGGTCCGCGGGGGCGGAGCCGGCGGCGCGGTAGGCGCTCCGGGCGCAGGCGCGATGCGCATTACCGTGGGCCCGATCGCATTCATCACGTTACGCGCGTCGTAAGCATAGGGGTTGTTGGCCGGCTTGGCGCCCCGATAGAGGATGATATCGGCGATCGCATCATAGGTGTTGATCGGCCGGGAGTAATCGAAACCGGGCCCCCAGGGGCCTGGTCCGCCCCAACCATGGCGCCAGCCCCAACCGCCGCCCCAGCCCCAGGCGAGGTCGTCGCCGTAATTCTCGTAACCGGTGTTCTTGTCCACGTCCTTGTTGACGATGACGAAATAGTCATAGCCGTTTTCAAGCGTTACTTCGGCGCAGCGATAGAGCATGTAGGTATCGACCGTCTGCCGTGACGTCACCGAATTGCCGCGGAAGGATATGCGGAACCGGTTGTTCTCGATCCGTTGCGTCGTATAGCCTTCGCCTTGCTCGGAGGCCGCCGGCTGATAGGGGGTCGGATGCGCGCAGGCGGTCACGATGCCCACGGTCGCTACCGCGGCTATTTGGCGGATCCTCCATAGAACCGTACGCATTTTCTTGTCTCCTCAAGCGGGTTGTACCCGCGATTTCAGGCAAAATATCGATTTGCCGTCGCGAAATCGATCACTCATATCTAAGCATGCCGATCGCTAAATGCCCTATTGCCCTCGCTGCAAAGACGCACGGGCGCGCCCGCCTATTCCTACGGTGCCGGCAGGCCGGACGCAGGCAAGATTGTCAATTCGACAGCGGATCTATATATGAGCCGCAGCTGGACGCGCTTTTAGCGGCGCCCCGGCAAATTCACACGCGGGCTCGGCGTTCTACCGGAACCAGTTCCGGTCACGCTCCGGTGTCCAGAGATGGACGATTCCCGCGGAGGCACAAACCGGACGGAAGGACTATGGCTCTACCCAGCTTTACCATGCGCCAGCTCCTGGAAGCAGGCGTTCACTTCGGACATCATACCCGCCGCTGGAACCCCTTGATGAAGCCCTACATTTTTGGGGTTCGCAACGGCATTCACATCATCGATCTCGAGCAAACCGTGCCGATGCTCCATCAGGCGATGGACGCGGTGAGGAATGTTGCCGCCAATGGCGGACGTGTGCTCTTCGTCGGCACGAAGCGTCAAGCGCAGGAAAAAATCGCCGCCGCCGCCCAACGTTGCGGACAGTACTATGTCAACCATCGCTGGCTCGGCGGGATGCTGACCAACTGGAAGACCATGTCCCTGTCGATCCGGCGCCTTCGGGAACTGGATGAGAGGCTCAACGACCCGCAGCAGCAAGCCGGCTTCACCAAGAAGGAACTGCTCCAACTCACCCGCGAAAAGGACAAGCTCGAGCGGGCCTTGGGCGGCATCAAGGAGATGGGCGGACTGCCTGATATCCTCGTGATCATCGACGTTCCTCGCGAGGAGATCGCGGTCCAGGAGGCGACGAAGCTCAAGATCCCGGTGGTCGCCATCTGCGACAGCAACGCGGATCCGCATGGGGTCACCTATCCCATTCCCGGCAACGACGATGCGCTTCGCGCGATCGAGCTCTATTGCGATCTGCTGGCGGGATCGGTGCTCGACGGGCTTCAGGCCGAGCTCATGGCTTCGGGTGCCGATATCGGCGAACTGGAAGAGGCTCCGACTGAAGAAGCTTTGGGAGCCGGCGAGGGCGTCGCGGCGGCTGGAACCGAAGGCGGCGATGCAGCTCAGCCCTCGGCTTGAGCCTGACTCCAAGATCGAAGAGCAACGGACATACCATGGCTGAGATTACTGCCACGCTCGTCAAGGATCTGCGCGACAAGACCGGCGCGGGCATGATGCAATGCAAGCAGGCGCTGACCGAAACGGGCGGAGATATTGAATCCGCGATCGATTGGCTGCGCAAGAAAGGGCTGTCGCAGGCTGCCAAGAAGTCCGGCCGCGTCGCCGCCGAGGGCCTGATCGGCGTCGCAGCGATGCCGCGCGAAGGCGCGGTGGTCGAGATCAACGCCGAGACCGACTTCGTCGGCCGCAACGAGCAGTTCCAGGCCTTCGTCCTGTCGGTCGCGAAGCTGGCGTTGAACTCGTCGGCGGATATGAACAGCCTGAAGCAGATGCCCTATCCGACTGGCCGGTCGGTCGAGGAGGAGCTGACTCAGCTCATCGCCACGATCGGCGAGAATATGACTCTGCGGCGGGCAGCCAAGCTCACCGTGAATCAGGGGGTGGTGGCGACCTATGTCCACAATTCTCTAGCCCCGGGCCTGGGAAAGATCGGTGTTCTGGTCGGGTTGGAATCGGCCGGCGACCCGGAGAAGCTGAACGCGCTCGGCCGCCAGATTGCCATGCACATTGCGGCGGCCCGACCCGATGCGCTCGATATCGCCGATGTGGACGCCGCCGCGCTGGACCGGGAGCGCAACGTGCTGAGCGAGCAGGCCCGCGCCTCCGGTAAGGCGGAAGAGATCATCGCAAAGATGGTCGAGGGCCGGCTTCGGAAATATTACGAAGAAGTCGTGCTCCTCGAACAGGTCTTCGTGGTGGATGGGGAATCCAAGGTGCGCAAGGTGATCGAGGCGGCAGCCAAGGATGTCGGCGCGCCGGTCCGCATCGCGGGCTTCGTTCGCTTTACCCTGGGCGAAGGCATCGAGAAGGAGCAGGGCGACTTCGCCGCCGAGGTCGCCGCCCAGCTGAAGCCGCGCGAATAGGCGACACCCATGCCCTCGGCTCCGCCCTACAGACGCGTCCTCCTGAAAATCTCAGGAGAGGCGCTCATGGGCGGGCAGGAGTATGGGCTGGAGCCGGAAACCGTCGCGCGCATTGCCGCCGAGGTGCAATCCGTCGCGGCCTTGGGCATCCAGGTTTGCCTGGTGATCGGTGGCGGCAACATCTTTCGCGGCGTTTCCGGCGCCGCGCAGGGGATGGAGCGCGCGACGGCCGACTATATGGGCATGCTCGCGACAGTCATCAATTCGCTGGCCATGCAAGCCGCTCTGGAAAGCCTGGGCGTGCAGACTCGCGTTCAATCGGCCATTCCGATGTCGACCGTCTGCGAGCCCTACATCCGCCGTCGTGCAGTCAGACACATGGAGAAGGGACGGGTCGTTATCTTCGCCGCCGGTACGGGCAATCCCTTCTTCACGACTGACACCGCGGCCGCCTTGCGGGCATCCGAAATGGGCTGCGACGCGCTGCTCAAGGGCACGAAAGTGGATGGCGTCTACAGCGCCGACCCGAACAAGGTGACAAACGCCGAGCGTTACGATCGCCTGACTTATCTCGACGTGCTCGCTCGCGACCTGCAGGTGATGGACGCGTCGGCCATTGCCCTTGCGCGAGAAAACAAGATCCCGATCCTGGTCTTCGCCATTACCGAGCATGACGGGTTCGCCAATATCTTTCGCGGCTGTGGCCGCTACACGATCGTCACGGAAACGCCATAAGTCCGTTGTAGCCGGGACTATCTCGTGTAAAGCCATGTGGGATCCGAAAGCCCGGAGCGCGGCGCGCGCGGGCCAAGATCAACACCAAAGGGGGTCTCGATATGACCGATCCGCGTCTTGCCGATTTTGCCCGCCGAATGGATGGCGCGCTCGAAGCCTTGCGCAAGGAGTTCGCGGGTCTCAGGACCGGGCGAGCCTCCGCCAACCTTCTCGATCCGATCCATGTCGAGGCCTATGGCGGTGAGATGCCGCTCACGCAGGTTGCCACGATCGGGGTGCCTGAACCGCGACTTATCACGGTTCAGGTCTGGGACAAGGCCAATGTGAAGGCCGTGGACAAGGCGATCCGCGATGCCGGCCTCGGCCTCAATCCGCAGATCGACGGAACCGTCGTACGGGTCCCCATTCCCGAGCTGAATCAGGAGCGTCGCAACGAGTTGGCAAAAGTTGCCGGCAAATATGCCGAACAGGCTCGCGTGGCGATTCGTAACGTCCGGCGCGACGGGATGGAAATGCTGAAGCGTCTGGAGAAGGATGGGGAAATCACGCAGGATGAGCATGAGAAAGCCTCTGCGGAGATGCAGAAGCTGACGGACCAGCACATCAAGAAAGTCGACGAGGCGGTGGCAGCCAAGGACAAGGAGATCAAGCAGATCTGATGACTGCCGAGGCCGAATTCTCCCAGGAGCCGGGTCCGCGCCACGTTGCCATCATCATGGATGGCAATGGCCGTTGGGCGCAGGCGCGCGGGATGTTCCGTACCGCCGGCCACCGCAGCGGCATGGAAGCTGTACGCCGCACGGTCGAGGCCGCGCGCGAGCTCGGGCTTCCCTATCTGACGATCTTCGGCTTCTCCTCGGAGAATTGGGGCCGCCCGATCGAAGAGGTCGAGGAGCTGATGCTGCTTCTTCGCCTATACCTCAGAAGCGAGATCGCCGAACTGCACCGCAACGGGGTCAGGCTGCGCGTCATCGGGGACCGGTCACGCCTGGCAACTGATATTGTCAATCTGATCGAGCATGCGGAGAGCCTGACCCGCGGGAACAAGGCGCTCAACATGACCGTGGCTCTGAGCTACGGCGGGCGTCAGGACATCGTCCAGGCGGCGCGACGGCTGGCCGAAGGCGCGCGCCAGGGCGAGGTCGACCCGGCGGCTATCGATCAGGAGCTGCTTTCATCGATGCTGTGGACGCGGGAAATCCCGGATCCCGATCTCGTCATCCGCACGTCGGGCGAGCAGAGGATCAGCAACTTCTTCCTCTGGCAAGCCGCCTATGCCGAGCTGGTCTTCGTCGATACGCTTTGGCCCGATTTCTCGAAAGCCGATCTCGAACATGCCATCCGGGAGTTTCGCCGGCGCGAGCGCCGTTATGGTGCCCTCGTCGGCAGCCGCTGACCGGCGACGCAATCTGTCGCTGCGGATCCTGTCCGGGCTGGCGCTCGCGCCGCCCGTCCTGGTGCTCGCTTATCTGGGCGGTAAATGGTTCGGCGTCGCAATGGCTGCCGGGGCGGCGATCGCCCTTCGCGAATGGTTCCGCATCGTCCTCGGCCGGCCACTGATGGCCGGCTACGTCGCTTTCGCGACCGTAATGCTCGTCTATTGGCTTTACGGCGCGCCAGGGGCGCTCGTCGCGCTCGCCGGGCTGACGGCCTTGTTCGCTTTGGTCGGCCGGGCCGGACATCAATCCAGCCCGGTCTTCGCTGCACTCGGGTTGCCTTATGTCGGCCTGACCATGGTGGGATTGCCATGGCTCCGTGACGTCGGAGACTCGGCCTGGCAGCTGGTCTTCTTCGTTTTTCTGACCGTCTGGGCGACCGATATCGGGGCATTCGTCGTGGGCCGGATAGTCGGCGGCCCGCGATTGGCTCCGTCGATCAGTCCGAACAAGACCTGGAGCGGCCTCGTCGGCGGGATCGTCGCGGCGGCTTTGATCGCGTTCGCCTGGGCGGCGATATTCCACGCCCGCGTGCCCGCCTATGCCATTGTCATCGCGATTGGGTTATCTTTGGCAGGGCAGGGTGGGGATTTGTTCGAGTCTTCCGTCAAAAGGCGCTTTCAATTGAAGGATTCAGGGGGGTTGATCCCGGGCCATGGCGGCTTGCTCGACCGAATCGACGGTTTGCTCTGGGCAGTGCCCAGCTTTGCTCTTCTCCATGCTTTCGGCGGAACTACAGGCTTGATGCCATGAGCAATTCGCACCAACGCCGTGTCAGTATCCTGGGCGCGACCGGATCGGTCGGGCGTAGCACGCTCAGCCTGATCGAGGAGAATCCCACGAAATTCACGGTCGAAGCCTTGACCGCGAATCGCGACGCCGAGGCCCTCGCCGCGACGGCGCGCCGGGTTGGGGCCAAGCTCGCAGTCGTGGCGGACGAAAGCGCCTATGGAACGCTTCGCGCGGCCCTTTCCGGCTCGGGAATCGAGGCCGCCGCGGGTCGTGAGGCCGTGGCGGAGGCCGCGAGCCGCCCCGTCGACCTAGTCATGGCCGCGATTGTCGGCGCCGCTGGCCTCAAGCCGACCTTAGCGGCTTGCCGCTCGGGCGCGACCGTCGCGTTCGCCAACAAGGAGTGCCTCGTCTGTGCCGGCCCGTTGATGCTGGCGGAGCTGAAGCGGCACGGAACCCGCTTGCTGCCGGTCGATAGCGAGCACAGCGCCATATTCCAGGTTTTCGACCAGGCGCGTCCCGGCAGCGTCGCCCGCATCATTCTGACCGCATCGGGCGGCCCGTTCCGGACCTGGCCCCGGGCCCGAATGGCGGCGGCGACCGCCAAACAGGCCGTGGCGCACCCGATCTGGTCGATGGGCGCAAAGATCTCGGTCGACAGCGCGACCATGATGAATAAGGGGCTCGAGATCATCGAGGCTCGCTTCTTGTTCGACATGCCGGAGCCGCAGATCCATGTCGTTGTCCACCCGCAATCGGTAATACATTCGCTGGTCGAGTATCATGACGGGTCTACTTTGGCCCAGCTCGGCACGCCGGACATGCGAACGCCGATCGCCGTCGCGCTGGCCTGGCCCGACCGAATGCCGGTAGCGGGGCCGCAATTCGACCTCG
>Ga0209062_1003208_pt1 | contig 19409 bp, 21 predicted proteins | sample Coa_R2_2_FD_187158 | JGI IMG/M metagenome (GOLD analysis project Ga0209062, IMG submission 187158) | Surface soil microbial communities from Centralia Pennsylvania, which are recovering from an underground coalmine fire - Coalmine... | ecosystem: Environmental > Terrestrial > Soil > Unclassified...
AACTCGCTCGACTACGTCTGGACGATCAAGCCGACCATGGTCAACGAATTCCTGGCGACGGTCAGCCTGGACGACGTCGGCATCCCGGTGGACGCGGCGCACTTCCTGGACCGCACCACCGTGGGGATCAACTATCCCTACATCTTCCCTCAGGGCAAGCTGCTGCCGAACCGCATCCCCACCGCGGCGATCACCAACTTCAGCACCCTGACCGGCAATCCTTACCCGTCGCATTCGTCGGGCCCGATCTACACCCTTTCCGATAGCATTACCTGGGTCCATCAGAACCACACCGTCAAGGCGGGCTTCGCCTTTGAACGCTCGGGTGAAAACGACAACGACGAAATCAACGTGAGCGCCTGCCCCACCTGCACGAACAACCAGAACGGGCAGTTCTCGTTCACCGACGGTTTCGCCGGCGGCACCGGTGTGGCGGCGGCGAATGCGGCTCTGGGCCTGTTCGATACGTACTCCGAGCTGGGCCCGCGCGGCTACACCATCTTCCGCCACCAGATGTACGAGGGTTTCGCGCAGGACACCTGGAAGGCCACACAAAAGCTGACCATCACCTACGGCGTGCGTTACACGATCATGTTCCCGATCCAGGCGCTCTGGCGGAACATGTCGGTCTTCGACCCGTCGCTCTACGATCCGTCGAAGGCGCCGACCGTCGATCCGACCAACGGCCACCTCACGCTGGGGCCGGGCGCGGACCGCTACGACGGCATGGTGATCCCGGGTTCCGCCTGGCCCTCCTCAGCCAAAGGCCGCTTCCCGGAATCCACCGCGGGGATCTATGACTATCTCTTCCGCGGCGGCGTGCGTCCGGCGTATTTCTCGGATGTCCAGTACAACACGCCGCAGCCGCGCATCGGCATCGCGTATCAGTTGAATGAGAAGACGGTATTGCGCACCGGCATCGGCCGCTTCTTCACCTTCAACGGCGTCAGCGACTCGATCTTCCTGGGCGGCAACCCGCCGTTCCAGCCGACCGCCAATGTAACCGCCGGCCACGTGGATAATCCGGGCGGCACCGGGTCCAACCTGCTGCCTCTGACGGTCACCACCTATCCGCTGCACCAGGACAACCCCGAGGCGTGGAACTGGAACTTCACCGTCGAGCGCCAGCTGCCCTGGAAGTCGGTGGCCAGCGTGGCGTATGTGGGCCGCCGTGGTCTCCACCTGCCGCGCGAAGTCGATATCAACCAGCCGACCACGGCGGTGGTAGCGGCGAACCCCGGCGTCAACCTGGATGCGCTGCGGCCCTACAAAGGCTACAACTCGATTCGCTCCAGCCAGGACGTGGCGACCTCGCGCTACAACGCGCTGGAAGTCACCTGGAACCGACGCCTGGCGCAGGGCCTGATGTTCGGTCTGGCTTACACCTACTCCAAGAGCATGGACGATGGGTCGGCCTATCGCGACATCATTCCCGATACGTACTACGCGAAGAACCTGTGGTCCTACTCGTCGTTCGACACCACGCATGTCATGGTGATCAACTACATGTATGAGCTGCCGTTCTTCAAGAACCACAACAACCTGACCGGCAAGCTGCTGGGTGGCTGGCAGATCAGCGGCATCACGCAGTTGCAGACCGGGCAGCCGTGCAGCTCGGTCGTGAATACCGACTACGCGGGTGTCGGCGTGGACGGCAACATGAACGATTGCGGCGGCACGGGTGAGCTGTGGGCCCTGAACGGCAGTCCCAGCGTGCTGAAAGGTTTCGCGGCCGGCGGCAGCGCGGATCCGACGCTCTGGTTCCAGACGAAGAATCCCGATGGCTCGCTGATCCTTACGGCGCCCGCCAAGGGGACCTTCGCCACCGGTCCGGTGAGCCGCTACTGGGTCCACAACCCGGGGCTCGAAAACTGGAATCTGGGCCTATACAAGCAGTTCTCCATCAATGAGCGGACCGGCTTCCAGTTCCGCTGCGAAGCGTTCGATGCCTTCAACCACCCGAACCTGGCCGGTGCGGGCTTCAACCCGAATAACCTGTCGACGTTCGGCAAAGTCACCAGCAAGACCGGCGACACGCGGAACCTGCAGTTGTCGCTTCGCTGGTACTTCTAAACCGGGGATTGGGGGCAGGGATCGGGGCTGGGGCGGCGTAACGCTCCGGTCCTTCTCCCGCTCCCCCGGATCTCTCGGGTTCGAAACAGAAACAAACGGCCGGCGGAATTGATCCCGCCGGCCGTTTTTGTTTTGCGGTATTCGAGACGGGCCCCGCCGATGCGAGCCGCGCGCCCCAGGCCCCGCCCCTGATCCCCAATCCCCCCACCAGCGAGGCGGACCCGTCGGGAGCGTTACGCCTTCACCGGCTTGTCGCTAGCCTTCCACCGCTTCTCATCCCAGTACAGCGTCTTGCCTTCGCGGTAGGACTGCACCGCCAGGTTAATCACCACCACCGCGCGGGCGCCGGTCTCGACATCCAGGTGCGGCTTCTGGCGCGTATGCATGCACTCGAGGAAGTTGCCGACGTGGAGCTGCATCGGGTCTTTCTGGTCGATCGGAATCTGGAAGTCCTTGGTCCCGAACTTCTCCGCGTACTTCTCGCCGCCAATCGGCTTGCCCTGGTGAATCTGCGGTTTCACGGTGATGTACGGCACCATGCTCTCGAACTTTCCGTGGTCCACCATGATGATCGTGCCCTCATGACCGCGGATCAGGCCGGGAATGTGCGTGTCGTTGGCCATGCTGGAGGTCAGCACCATGGAATGTCCCTTGGCGTATTCCGCGACCAGGTGGAACGTATCGGGCACTTCGCGCTCGTCCTTGAACTGGTAAATGCCGCCCGAGCCCACAACCTTCATCGGGAATTGCGGCTCGTCCCAGCAGATGTTAAGCGGCGCGACCACGTGGTAGAAGAGGTCGGTGGCGATGCCGCCCGAGTAATCCCAGTATTTGCGGAAGCGGAAGAAGCGGTCGGCATCGTAGGGGCGCTTGGGCGAGAGCTTGTAGGCCGTGCCGAGCCACATGTTCCAGTCGATGTAGTTTTCGCCCTTGCCGTCCGGCCCGGCTTCCTTGTCGATCGGCCAGCCGTCGTTCCATTCGCCGCCGAAGGAATTGCGGTGATACGAGCCCTGGCTCATGATCATCTTGCCGATCATGCCGTCGGCAATGGCCTTTTTGGCCTTCCACCAGATGTCGGCGGAGGTCGTCTGCGAGCCGACCTGCAGCACGCGCTTCGTCTCCTTGACGGTGTTGACGAGCAGCCGCGCCTCGTCATTGGTATGCGTCATCGGCTTTTCGAGGTAGACGTCCTTGCCGTGGTCCATCGCATCGAGCGCGATCTTGGCGTGCCAGTGGTCGGGCGTGGCGACGATCACGGCGTCGACGTCGCTCTCCTTGGCGAGCAGCTCGCGGTAATCGAGGTAGCCGTTCACCTTGTAGCGATCGGCCCCTTCCTTCTTGCGCTTTTCGTAAACATCGCAGACGGCGGCGATGCGGCAGGCGTCGTTGTTATTCTGCGCGAAACGCGCGAACTGGTTGGCGACATAGCGCCCGCGGCCGCCGTAGCCGATCACGGCGACGTTGATGCGGTCATTGGCGCCGATGACGCGGCCGGAGGACCGGGCGTTGGCGCTCGATTTGGCGAATGCGGACGACGCGGCGGCTGTGGCGAGCGCGCCGGCGCCGGCGGATTTCAGGAAATCGCGGCGGTTGGAATCGGACATGGAGCTCCTTTCGGGATGGCAGGAACAATTATCTCAAAATGGCCGCGGCGTGGCCGGCACTCCATGGCTGGCCCTCGGAGGCGCCGTCATTGGCCACGGAAAACCGCCTGTAACAGGCGGCTCTCGTCTAATAAAATCAATGACTTGCCGGCGAAAACCGCCTGTTGGGGGGCGGTTTTTCGTTGGCGCGGCGCGGTGCGCCGCTCTACCAGGCAATTTCGCTGTGGTAGGGTATACTTTGATATTCATACGCATTTGTCTCTTGGAGGTTCTATGACGCTACGCAACCTGGCCGTTGCCGGCTTGGGGTTGGCTTTTCTTGCCGTCAGCGCATTCGCGCAGATCACGACCATCGAAGGAATCGTGAAGGGACCGGACGGAAAACCCGTCCAGGGCGCCGAAATCCACCTCACCCGGACCGACATCAAGGGTAACTACAAAACCAAGACCGATAAGAAGGGTCACTACCTCTACATGGGCCTGCCGATGGGCATGTACGACGTGGAGGTCATCATCGACGGCAAGACCGCGGATAAGCAGTCCAAGGTGCGCACCACGCCGGGCGATCCCATACCGGTCAACTTCGACCTCCATGCGGCCCAGCAGGAAAGCGCCACGCGCCAGCAGATGATGCAGAAGGCCGCCGAGACCGGCCAGATCACCGACGACATGAAGCGCGGCATGTCCAAGGAACAGATCGCTGCCATGGAGAAGCAGATTAAGGAGCAGTCGGAGAAGCTCAAGAAGAATAAGGAGCTCAACGATGCCTTCAACGACGGCATGAGTGCGCTGACCGCCAAACAGTACGCGCAGGCCATCGAGGCGTTCAACAAGGCCGCCGCTATCGATCCCAACCAGTTCGCCGTGTGGAGCAACCTCGCCGACGCCTACATGAAGAACGCCGAGGGCAAGACCGGCGCCGAGTTCGACACCAACGTGCAGAAGGGCCTCGAGACCTACACCAAGGCTCTTGCCATGAAGCCGGAGGATGCCGGCCTGCACAACAATTACGCGCTGGCGCTGGCCAAGGCCAAGAAGTTCGATGAGTGCCAGGCGGAGTTGAAGAAGGCCGCCGATCTCGATCCTGCCAACGGCGGGAAGTATTACTACAACCTCGGCGCTCTGCTGGTCAATTCCGGCCAGACGCAGCCCGCGGCCGAAGCGTTCAAGAAGGCCATCGAGCTGACGCCGACCTACGCCGATGCCTACTATCAGTACGGCGTGACGCTGGTCGGCCAGGCGAAGATCGACCCCGCAACCGGCAAGATCACGCCGGTTCCCGGCACCGTCGAGGCGTTCCAGAAGTATCTCGAATTGCAGCCCAACGGCCAATACGCGCAGCCCTCGAAGGACATGCTGGCATCGCTCGGCAGCACCGTCCAGACCAACTTCAACGATCCGAACGCGAAGAAGGCGCCGGCCAAAAAGAAAAAGTAGTTTCGCAGGAAGTATCGCGGGGCGAAGGCGCAGTCCTTCGCCCCAAACCCATGTTTCGCACCCTCATCGTCGAGTTTCTCCTTCCGCTTCTCGTCTTTCTCCTCCTCCGCAATCTGCTGCGCGGATTCCTCTCCGCCGGCGGCCAGCGCACCGCCCGCCCGCCGCAGCCGCAGCCGCCTCCGGTCTCCCCGGGCGGCGAGCTGAAAAAGGACCCGGTGTGCGGAACTTACGTTTCGACGGCTACGGCGGTGCAGGAGCGGGTGAAGGGAGAGGTGGTTTACTTCTGCTCGCAGGAGTGCCGGGAGAAATACCGCAGCGCGTAAGGGGCCGCCCGGCCATGGGCCCGCACCACGAGGCAGGCTACTCTTTGATATTAATCACGCCGCGGCAGTTCTTCGCCCCGCAGCGGCACTTCACCTTGTCCACCTTATCGGAGAAGCGGTAATCCACGGTCAGCTCTTCGCCGGGCTGAATCACGCGCTTGCTCATGTAGAGAATGTGGCCGCGCATGATGCACGAGTACAGGTTGGGATCGCAACTGTGGTTAATGATCTCCGCCCCGCTGCCGCCGAAGGCGCCGTCGATCGTCCAGTAATCGTCGAGCGTGAAGAGATACGTGATCGAGCCCTGCCCGCGGCGCTTGGTTTCCCGCCGGCTGATGCGCTCGCCGGTATATTCGATCACCTTGCGGCGCGCGGGAATCCGCTCCAGCGCGTAGACGCCGCGCCGGTGGATCCGCGATTCGCGGATCTCCATTTTGAAGCAGGCGTAGCGGGGATCGATAGCGGGAGACTTGATGAGACCAGTGGACATTTCGGGTGGATGTACTCGCATTGTACGCGAGGCGGCGGCCTTTATACCAGATGTCCGGCGAGGAATTCCAGGCGTTCGCGCTCGCCGGCCGCATCGGGCGGCATCTTGCAATAAAACCGCCCCGCGGTTGCGCGCGCGATCCGATCGAGCGCCGCGGCGTCGAACTCCGGCGCGGCCCGGAAGCCGATTCCGCACTGGAAGCGCCGCGCCACGACCGCGAGCTCTTCGATTTCGGCGAGCCCGTTCAGCCGCGGCGTGACCCACTGCGGCGCATGGTCCGCCGCCTTGAGCCGTTCGAGAATGCCGGCAAGCTCCTGGGCAGCCGTCGGCGTCTCCGCGTCCTCCAGCGACAGCTCGAAATCGAACGGCCGCGGCGTTCCTGACATGGGGCGCGCCGCCGACCGCGCCTGCCGGATGCAGCCGTGCAGCCGCGCCGCGATCTCCGGCCTGGCCGTATGGACGGCGAAATGCGTGAACCCCGGCTCGCGCCGCGCGGTCTCCTCCATCTCCTCAGGACTTCCGCGCAGCTCCACGCCGGCGCACCAGCCCTCGCGCCAACCGGCGCGGATCGCGTGCCATTCGGCCGCTTCGAGCTCAGGGCCGCACACCGCCGCCACATTCTTGCCCGAGCGCCGGTGAACGGCGCGAAACACCTCGAACGCGGCCGGCAGGTCCGCGGCCGCTGCGATCCCGCCGCGTGCTCCGAGCGGCCGGGGCGCGAGCGACGCATCGATGCGCGCGATGAAGGCGGCAATGTGGGCGCGGTCCGCCGGGCCGAACGGGATCGCGTTGATGACCGCATCGGCCAGCCGGCCGATCAGCAGCGGCTTGGAGAAAATGCCGCTGGTGGGAGCGGCCGGCGGCGCCATGTGGAGCAGGTAGTGCCCGGGCGCGCCCGCTCCGCTCGCGTCCACGGCCAGGTAATACGTTGCGTCATGAATCGGCTCGCGCGCCAGCGACCCGAACCACGGCCGGATGGTTTCGAGGCGCAGCCGCGCCGCACGCGCAGCGATGCGATTCCGCAGCTCGTCCGTGAGCCGCTTCCCCCGCGCTTCGGCGAAGATCAGGCGGGCCAGCTCGGCCGCCTCCTGCGGGCGCACGGGCAGATCGAGCGGAACAGGCGTCACGGGGTTAGAGCAGCGATTGCACGTACTGCTGCAGTGCGGGGTCGTTCCAGTCGGCGCCCTCGGCGATCTTGCGGACCACCTTGCCGTGCGCGTCGATGATGTAGGTTTCGGGGTACATGAAGGTGCCGTAGTCTTCGTGCACCTGGGAATCGCGCGCCGTTTCGAAGGCCGGGCGGAACCGCTGCAGAAAGGCCTCGTACGCTTTGGCGTCCTTATCGACGCTGAGCGCCAGCACGACCACGCCCTTATCGCGGAACTGCTCCGCGAACTGGCTCAGCGACGGCGTCTCCTGCACGCAAGGCGGGCACCAGCTCGCCCAGAAATTCAGCACCAGCAGCTTCCCGCCGAAATCCGGCAGCCCGATGCGCCGGCCGCTATCGGTTTGCACCGAGAACTTCGGCGCGTCGTCTCCGGCCACGACCACGCGCTGATGGATCGCGGCGTAGATCGTGTAGACGAAAACGGCCAGGAGCAGGCAGATGCCGATCCGCAGCATCCGGTCGATACCGGAAGCGGCCGCGCGGGACGAAGCCGCCGGCGCGTGGGGCACTGCGGAGCTTTTGGACTTCTCTTTTAACATCGGGGCGCACTTCCCGGCGAACTATAATGAATATTGTAGCCCAAAGCGGATACAGACATCGAAAAAGGGACGATGCTGATTACGCGAAAAGTGGAATTCTCGGCTTCGCACGTCTGTCGTGCCGCGGGGTTGACCGAAGAGGAGAACGCGAAGCTGTTCGGGCCGGCGGCCAACCCGCACGGCCACGGCCACAATTACATCCTCGAAGTCAGCCTGGAAGGCGAGCCCGATCCGGTCACCGGCATGGTCCTGGACCTCAAGGAGTTGAAAGAGATTCTGAACCGCGAAGTCGTGGATCTCTACGATCACCGCTTCCTCAACTACGAAGTGCCGCCGTTCGACCGCGTGGTGCCGACGGTGGAGAACATCGCGCGGGATATCTGGCAGCGGCTCGAACCGAAGCTCCGGCGGCCGGGACGGAGCCTGCACAGCGTGCGGGTTTACGAGACGCCCGACCTGTACGTCGAGTACCGCGGAGGCGCGCCGTGTTCCGCGTGACGCGGCGTTACCGGTTCGCCGCCTCTCACCGCCTGCATGCCCCGCAATTGAGCGAAGAGGAGAACCGGCGGCTCTACGGCAAATGCAACAACCCCTACGGCCATGGGCATAATTACGAGGTGGAAGTGAGCGCGGGCGGGCCGCTCGATCCTTACGGCCGGGCGGTGGATGTGGCGGCGCTGGACCGGCTGGTCGAGCGCGAAGTGCTCGCGCCGTTCGACCATCGAAATCTGAACCGGGAGGCCGCGGCTTTCCGGGAGCTGGTGCCGACCACCGAGAACCTGGCGCGCGAAATCTGCCGGCGGCTGAAGCGCGGGTGGCCGGCCGTATTTCCCGGGCCGTGGCCGCGCCTCGAGAAAATCCGCATCGCGGAAACCGCGCGCAACATCTTTGAAATCAGAGCAGATGAAATCGAATAAAGCAGTGGTGAAAGTGATCGGGCCGAAGCAGGACAGGACAGGCATTGCACCCCACGTCCGGGAAATACTGGCCGCGCTGGGCGAGGATCCCAGGCGTCAGGGCCTGCTGCGCACGCCGGACCGCGTCGAAAAGGCGCTCCAGTTTCTCACCAGCGGATACCGGGCGGACGTTCAAAAGCTGCTCAATAACGCGTTTTACGAAGTCAAATATGACGAGATGGTGGTGGTGAAGGACATCGAGTTCTTCAGCCTGTGCGAGCACCACATGCTGCCGTTCTACGGCAAGGTGCACGTGGCGTATTTGCCGAACAAACGCGTGATCGGGCTGAGCAAAATTCCACGCCTGGTCGACGTATTCGCACGCCGCCTGCAGATTCAGGAGCGGATGACGCAGGAGATCGCGCAGACGCTCCAGGAATCGCTCGATCCGCTCGGCGTGGGCGTGATTTGCGAAGCCCGCCATTTCTGCATGATGATGCGGGGGGTGGAGAAACAGCATTCCAACGCCACCACGAGCGCCATGCTGGGCGACTTCCGCGACCGCAAGGAAACCCGCGACGAGTTCCTGTCCCTGGTGAGCCACAAGAGCGGCAACGGGTACTGAGCCGGGGCCCGGGGGCAGTGCCGCGCGGCAGCAGGGCCCCGCGCTTGAGCCAAGCTACGCTAGCAGTAGTTCTGGCCCCTGGTCGAGAAGGTTGGCGCCGCTGAATTGCCCGCTGCACATGACGTAGTTCCACACCGGGCCGAGCGACCAGATGTAGTTTCCCCAAAGCGTGAACATCGACTCCTGGCCGTAACCGTTAGCTCCCCCGATAACGGCCCCGGTCTGGGCGATCCCGCTGACCTGACCATCGCTGCAGGACCAATACACGTATGCGCCTACGTAGAGCGGCTGGGTGTAGTACTGCGCGCTCGGGCTGTAGCAGCCGAAGCCCGTATATGCCGACAGCGGATCGGCAACTGGTCCGGTGTACGCCTCGTAATCCGGGTTGGGCTGACTTGCGGTGAATACAGCGCAGTCCGGGAGATATTGGCACTGAGTCGGTTGCGAAGTCTGAGCGTTAGCCGCCAGGCAGAAAACGGTCACGAGAGCGAGAGCAAGTGGGATGGCTCTTATCATCTTTTCTCCTCTCGAATGCTACTATTCAGCTAGCCGATGAAGGCTCGAAGCCGGAGGCCTCCGGCTTGCCTGAATCTTCGCGTACCAGTCCGCGAGTTGCTTCCTTCCGCCCAGGATGCTCATGGCTCGCAGGAGATTGCCTGCGGTACCCACTTCATGGTCGTTGAGGTAGTTGGGGCGGCCATCCTGCCCAACAACCCCGGCGGTCCTTGACGCTAAAGCGGTAAGCCAGGACTTGATCTGATCATCTGGGATCGAAATATCCCGCAGTTTGGCAAGCATTGCGCTCTCGATCTGGGCCTTCCCCTGCTCCACTTCGAACATACCGGCTCGGTCCGGTCCAATGGCTCCGCCATCCGAGAAGATCACGAGATCCAGCGACACGGTTCCCCGGGGAAATATTTGTGGGCTGAACTTCGTGGCGTATTCGGCGCGGATTAGTGAGTCGAAATTCGGGGGCTGGTGCTTGCCATGTGAGTTGACGGCCACCGAACTTACACTATCCGGCATGAGCACGAACTGCCGGGAAGCGATGACCGGTGGCATAATATGGGTCATCTGACCGTCGATGATCTGTCCTGCCCCGTTAACACGCGGGTAACGTACCACAACCAGGGCCGGATCAGAGGGCCCGTTGCTGCTAAGCACCAAGGTATAGGGATCCAGGATGTTCGTCTTGGCGTGAATCTCCGGGCCCGCGACCTGCTCTACAGCGGTTCGGAACCGCGGATCGTTTCAACCGATCACCGTGATCCCGTGCCTGGCAAATACCGGACCGATATCGACAGCCACCGCTGGTATCGATTGCCCGCGCACAGAACTTGTCACTAAAACCAGGCCAATAAAACATCGGATGGCAGGACCTGCCAATTTCCATTCTCGTTTCATCCGTCACCCTCGATCGGAACTTGGACCCGAAGCGTCAAAGGGTCCTCAAACGTATAGTACACAGGGGGGCCGGCGTCAATTACTTACTTCTTCCCGCCAGGCCGGAGCGCCGCAGCCGGAAGGTTCAGGTGTCGCCAAACGGTGAATACCTGAAGATGCGCTCGAGTTCGTGAACCCACAAGAGCCAACCGGCTCTGTTCAGCCCCGGGGGCAGAGGTGCCGGGGGGACAGACAACGCGATGCCGGCGTGCGGGCCGGACCTGCCCGGCCCTGCGGGGTTACTCTAAAGAGTCAGAAACGGAAACGTTTCTTCCGCGTCTACCCCGGTGCCCATATGAGACAAGTCCTGGCGGTTCTGGCGATGGCGGTTGCGGGCTTCGGCCAAACGCGCGGCCGGATGGCGGAGTATGCCCTAATCATCGACGATGCGCCGGTCGCGCGCACCATCCCCTTGCGCGCTGCGCTTTCGGGCGGCCCGGCCCGCGAGCGGCTGCAGACGATCCGGAAGGCGCAGAGCGCCGTCACGGCCGAGTTGCAGCGCCGCAAGCTGCAGGTCACGGGCGCCAGCCAGCTCCTTCTGAATGCCGTGTTCGTGATGGCCGCGCCGGGCGATGTGGCTGCCCTGCGCGCCATTCCGGGCGTTGCGCGCGTCACACCCGCGCCGCGCCTGCATCTCGATCTCGACCGGGCCGTCAGCATCGCCAACGTTCCGGCGGCCTGGAACGCGCTCGGCGGCGCGGCTAATGCCGGGGCGGGCGTCAAGATCGGGATCATCGATTCCGGCATCGACCAGAACCATCCCGGGTTCCAGGCGCCCGGCCTCACGCCGCCCGCCGGTTTCCCGAAGGGCAACACGCCTTACACCAATAACAAAGTGATCGTAGCCCGCAGCTATGTGGCGCAGAGCGCGGTGGGTTATGGCGCCGATCCCGGCAATATTCCCGCGACCTCCCGCCCGGACGACTACTCGCCGCGCGACCATGTGGGCCACGGCACCGCCATCGCCATGATCGCCGCCGGCATGCAGAATACCGGACCGGCGGCCACGATTCAAGGCGTCGCGCCGGGCGCGTTCCTGGGGAATTATAAAGTGGTCGGCTCGCCGGGAGTGCTCGATTATCCGCTGTTTTCGGCGGTGATTCAGGCGCTCGAAGACGCGGTCACGGACGGCATGGACATCGTCACCCTGTCGATGAGCGAGAGCGATACGGCGTTTTACGGGCCGCTCGACACGGACAACAGCCCGGGCGGCTGCGGCGGCGTGTGCGACACGCTGTCGGAGGCGGTCGAGGCGGCCGTGGCGCAGGGCGTGGTGGTGGTCGTGCCCGCGGGCAATGACGGCGCGAGCGGCTTCCGTCCGCAGACGCTGAATACGATCGAGAGCCCCGGTGTGGCGCCCTCGGCGATTACCGTCGGGGCGACGATGAACGGGCACCGGCTGAACCAAGCCGTGCGCGTGAACGGGCTGCCGAACATCCAGGCCTTGTTCGGAGACGGCCCGAAGCCGCCGGGGCCGATCACGGCGCCGATCCGCGATGTCGCGCAGCTTGGGAATGACGGACTCGCGTGTTCGGCGCTGCCGGCCGGGTCGCTCGCCGGGGCGATCGCGCTTATCCAGCGCGGCACGTGCTTCTTCAGCGATAAGATCAGCAACGCGCAGAATGCGGGCGCCATTGCGGCGGTGCTCTACCAATCCGCGGGGCAGAACGCGATCTACGGCGGGCTGGGAGTGCAGGACACGGGCATTCCGGCGGTCGTGATCGGCAATGCGGACGGCTTAGTGCTGAAGAACTTTCTGGCTTCGAATTCCAGCGCGGCGGCGACGCTCGATCCCACCTTCACTGCCGCGGACAGCACGGCCAGCGTGATGTGGCCGCAATCCTCGCGCGGTCCCTCGGCAGGCAATTGGGGTACCACGCCGACCGCGGTGGTGAAGCCGGAGATCGTCGCGCCAGGCGTGGATATTTACACGGCGACGCAAAAACTTGACCCCAGCGGCGATGCGTATCACGCCAGCGGCTATGCCGGGGTCACCGGCACGAGCTTTGCCGTGCCGATGGTGGCGGGCGCGGTGGCGCTCGTGAAGCAGCAGCACCCGAATTTCACGCCGGCGCAGCTCAAATCGGCGGTGGTGAATACGGCAAACGGGAACGTCACGGACGGCGGCGCGCCGGCGAGCGTCAACGCGATGGGCGCGGGGCAACTCAGCGCGGCCGACGCGCTGAATGCCGCGGCCATCCTCGAGCCGGCGACGATCGTCTCGGCGCCTTCGGTCAGCACCACCCTGAAAATCACTAACGTCGGCAACGCTACGGCAACGTTCAACTTCAGCCTTAGCGCGCCGAACCCGCTGCTCGGGATCTCGCCTGGGAGCGTTACGCTCGCCCCGGGCGCGAATGCCAGCGTAACCGTCAGGATGAGCGGAACCGTGCCGGGACCGGGCTCGTACGAGGGCTTCATCGTGGTGACCGGCGCCGGGCCCACGCTGCGCGTACCGTATTGGTTCGGGGTAGGGAGCGGCGTGCCCGCCGACGCATTCGCTATTGCCAACGCGGGGTTCGTGGCCGGCCTTGAGGATACGGACTGGGGCGCGTTCCTGCGCGTCGTCGATCAGTCGGGCATCCCGGTGAAGAATACGCCCATTCTCTTCACGAAGACGCAGGGCGATGCCACCATCACGGTGGGCGATACGGCACCCGATCGGCTGGGCGACGCCGGCATCAACTTCAATGTCGGGACCACGCCGGGAGAGATCACTTTTACCGGGCAAGCCGGTCCCTTTTCGGTGGTATTTGACGGCGTTTCGCGGCCTTATCCGGCGATTGCGACGGGCGGTGTGGTGAATGCCGCGAGCGGGCAGAACGGACAGGGGCTCGCTCCCGGTTCCTACGCGGCCATTTACGGCACGGCGCTGGCGGATGCGCTGCAGGTGGAATCGACCGCATCGCTGCCGGTTTCGCTCTCTCAGGTGAGCGTCAGCTTCGATGGCGGCGGCCTCAGCCTGCCGGGGCACCTTCACTTCGTCAGCCCGGGGCAGGTGAACGTGCAGATCCCGTGGGAATTCCAGGGGCAGATGTCGGCGCAGATGAAGGTGACGATCGGCGGCCTGCAGAGCGCCGTCTACACGCTGCCGCTGGCGCCGGTTTCGCCGGGGATCTTCGAGATCTCGGGGATAGCGGCGGCGGAGGACCTGAGCTACACCGTGATCGGCCAGAACCATCCGGCGCAACGCGGGCAGGCCGTGACGCTGTACGTGAACGGGCTCGGGCCGGTGAGCAACACTCCGGCATCGGGCGACCCGGCCGGCACGCAGCAGCTTTCCTCCACCGTCAATCCCGTGACGGTCACGATCGGCGGCGCCAACGCGCCGGTGAGCTTCGCCGGGCTGACGCCGGGGACGGTGGGGCTGTACCAGGTGAACGTCACCGTGCCGGCCGAAATCGCGGCGGGCAATCAGGCGGTTACGGTGACCGTGGGGGGCGTCAGTTCGAAAGCGTCCGTCTTGCCGGTCCAGTGAGACTGGGCGCGCGGTCGCCCCGCGGCGCGGCGCGCTCCCCGATGCCCTCTCCGTTATAATGTGACGGGGGTGTAATCCCCGTCTGTTCTCGAATGACCGATATCAAGAAGAAACTTCAGGACGAGATCAATGCGCTCGAATACGAGCTGCATGTGGAACTGCCCAAGGAAATCCTGAAGGCCCGCGCTCACGGCGATCTGAGCGAAAACGCCGAATACCACGCCGCCAAGGACCGGCAGGGCTTTGTCAACGCCCGGCTGAACCAGTTAAAAAAGCGGCTCTCGGAGATGTCGCTGATCGATTTCTCGAAAATCCCCCACGGCAAGGTCGGGCTCGGCTCGACCGTGGTGGTGCTCGATTCCAAGCGCGAGGAAGAGATCACCTATAAGCTGGTCACCAGCGAAGAGGCGGATGCGGCCAACGGGAAGATTTCGACCACTTCACCGATCGGGCGGGCCCTGCTGGGCAAGGAAGAAGGCGACGTGGTCCGTGTGCAGAGCCCCGGCGGATTGAAAGAGCTCGAAATTCTGAAGCTCACCACCATTCACGAAGCCGCCGATGAAGACGCCGGATAGTTTATGACTTACACGAGCCTGATCGGAAAGATTTTCGGATGGGCGATCGACCGGATTGTGCGCTGGCTCGCGCTCTCCCGGATCCATCCGAACGTCCTTACTTTTTTCGGGCTGGTGATCAATATCGTGGCGGCGTGGCTGTTTGCGCGCGGCCGTTTTCTGGATGCCGGGCTGGTGGTGATCGGCGCCGGCCTGTTCGACATGGTGGACGGCCGCGTGGCCCGCGCCACCGACCGAGTCACGCGGTTCGGCGGCTTCTTCGATTCCGTGCTGGACCGCTATTCGGATCTGGCGCTGTTCATGGGGCTGCTGGTGTATTACGCCTCCATCAACCGCTTCTTTTACATCGTGCTGACCGCCATCGTGATGACCGGCTCGGTAATGGTGAGCTACACACGCGCGCGAGCCGAAAATTCGATCCCGAAGTGCAAGGTCGGGTTCCTCGAGCGGCCGGAGCGCGTGGTCCTGATCATCATCGGCGCGCTGTTCAACCGCATGGCGCAGGTGCTCTGGGTGATTGCGGTGTTATCGAATATCACGGTGGTGCACCGCATGATTTATACCTGGCAGGAAGCCAAGCGGCTCGAAGACGCGCAGTTGCGCTCCGTCAAAGAGCCGGTGCAGTAGCGCGCCGGCGTCAATCTTCCAGAATGACGTGCGCCATCCCGTACTCCCGCGTGTGCGTGAGCGAGAGCGAGATATTGCGCACGCCGAGACCGCGCGCGACCTCGGCTGCCATCCCGTCGAGACGCAGCGTCGGCTTGCCGGAGGGCAGGTTGGCGACTTCGAAATCGTGCCAGCGCACGCCGCGCCGCCAGCCGGTGCCGATGGCCTTCATTCCCGCCTCCTTGGCGGCGAAGCGTGCGGCGTAGCGCTCGCCGCGGTTGGCCTTGCGCTCGACGTAAGCGATCTCCCGCGGCGTAAAAATGCGCTCGATAAAGCGGCGGCCGAATCGCGCGATGGAGGCTTCGATGCGCGGAACTTCCGCGAGGTCGACGCCGGTTCCGACGATCACTTGAGCGCTCCATCGGCGCTCGTGATCGTCAGCCTGCCGTGCTTCACTCCGCGCGTGCTGATGAGCAGGTCCGCCACCTCGCGCACATCCGCCGAACGGCCGCGCACCACCAGCACCTCCAGGCAATGGTCGTGATCCAGATGAACGTGGAGGGTGGAAAGCACCAGGCGGTGGAAGTCGTGCTGGATATCGGTAAGCTTATCGCTCAGCATGCGAACGTGGTGATCGTAGACGAGCGTGACGGTCCCGACCACGCGGCTTTCCGGCGATTCGCCGGCCTGCTCGACGAGTTCCTCGCGAATCAGGTCGCGAAATGCTTCCGACCGGTTGGTGTACTTGCGCCGCGCGATCAGGCGGTCGAAGCGCGCCAGCAGTTCGGTGTCGATTGCCACGCCAATTCGGCTCAGGCCGCTCATGCGACACATGGTAGCGCAGGCAGGCAGTGTGCGGCGCGTTCACACGATTTTCCAAAACGTGCTACCGTGAAAATCGACGTGCATATTCCGGACGGATTCCTCTCGATGCCGGTCTGGGCCACGCTCGATGCCGCGGCGGCGCCCGCCGCAGCGGTGGCGATCCGGCGCGCGCGGAGCACCTTCGACCCGGCGCGGATTCCCGCTCTGGGCGTGATGGGCGCGTTCGTTTTCGCGGCGCAGATGATCAATTTTCCGGTGGGCGCCGGCACCAGCAGCCATCTCGTCGGCGGCGCGCTGCTCGCCTACACACTCGGTCCGGCCGCTGCCAGCGTCGTCATGATCGCCGTCCTTGCGATCCAGGCGCTGGTGTTTCAGGACGGCGGCCTGCTGGCGCTGGGCGCCAATATCGTCAATATGGCGATCATTGGCGTGTTGGCGGGTTACCTGCCGTTTGCGATTTGGGGCTCTGGCGGGCGCCGCCGCGCCGCGATCTTCGCCGGCGGTGCGCTTTCGGTCGCGGCGAGCGCCGTACTCGCGCTTTCCGAGCTGCTGCTCTCGCGGGTGCCGATGCCGCGCCCGATGCTGGCCATCTCGCTCGCGATATTCGCCGCTTCGGCGCTGATCGAGGGCGCCATCACGCTGGCGGTGGTTGAAGCGCTGGACGCGATGCAGCCCAATTTTGTCCGCAAACCGGCGGAACGGCCGCTGGCCTTGGCCGCGCTCGCCGTCACGGCCGTGCTGCTGGGCGCGGTCGGCGTGCTGTTCGCTTCCACTGCTCCCGATGGGATCGAGCACCTGACGCGTATTCAGGCCGCGGGCCTGCCGGAGCGCTGGCTGGGCAAGACGGCAGCGGGGCTGGGCGGCCTGGCATTGATCTACGCCGTCTGCCTGGTTATCGGTCGTTTTGCGGTGCGCAGCCGGGCGGCGGCCGGCAGGAGCGCCTGAGTTGCATCACGTCATACTGGAGCGCTGGAGCCGCGGGAGGAGCCCGCTGCATCGCCGCGATCCGCGCTTCAAAGCCGTAGCGCTCCTGGTGTTTCTGGTTGTGGTCGCGACCGCCGGGCAGCGCCTTCCGCTGGTCGCCGCCGTGTGGTTCCTCCTGCTGTGCGGCACCGCTGTTGCGGCCCGGCTGCCGCTTGCGGCCGCGGCGGCTCGCGCCGGGATCGTGCTTTCGTTCACGGCCGTATTCGCTGGCATAAGCTGGCTGGCCGGAGATCCCGCGCGTGCGCTCTCGCTGATTCTGAAGAGCTATCTTTCCGCGTTTGCCGTGCTGCTGCTGGTTTCCACCACGCCCATGTCCGGTCTGCTGCACGGACTCGAGCGCCTCGGCGCGCCGCGATTTCTCCTCATGGTCGCGCAGTTTCTCTATCGCTATCTGTTCGTGATCTCGGAGAAGGCGCAGCATATGCATCGGGCGGCGCTCTCGCGCGGGTTCGGCGGGAGCCGGCGGCGCAGCGGACGGATGGAGGCGGCGGCCGGGGCCGTAGCCACGCTGTTCGCCAAGTCCTACGGGCGCGCCGAAGGGATCCACCGGGCCATGCTCGCGCGCGGCTTTAACGGCCAGTTTCAGCCTCTGGAGCCGCTGCGCGCCGGAGCGGCGGATTGGGCGTTTGGCGCGGCGGCTGTGCTCGCGCCGATTGCCGTGCGGGTAGCCATCGAGAGGGGCGCATGACCGCGCCGCTCATCGAAGTCCGCGGCCTGCGTTTCCGGTATGAAGACGGCGCCGAAGCCCTGCGGGGCGTGGATTTCCACCTCGAAGCGGGGGAGACCGTGGCGCTGCTCGGGCCGAACGGCAGCGGCAAGACGACCTTCGTCCTGCATCTGAATGGATTGCTCAGCGGCGAGGGATCCGTCACCGTGTGCGGGCTCCCGGTGGAAGGGCGGAATCTGGCGGCGGTGCGACGAAAGATCGGCCTCGTATTCCAGGACGCAGAGAGCCAGCTATTCATGCCGACCGTGTTGGAGGATGTTGCGTTCGGCCCGCTCAATGCCGGCGCCTCGCCCGAGGAGGCGGCGCGAAGGGCGCATGCAGCACTTGACACGGTCGGGATGGCAGCAGCCGCCGGCAAGGCGCCGTATCACCTGAGCGCCGGGGAGAAGAAGCGGGTTGCGATTGCCGGGATTTTGGCCATGGATCCAGAGATCCTGGTGCTCGATGAGCCCACCACGTTTCTCGATCCGCCCGGGCAGCGCGCCCTGGCAGGCCTGCTCGAGGGGCTGCCGCAAGCCAAGATCCTGGTGACACACGACGTCCCTTTTGCGCGGGCGCTGGCCACGCGCGCCGTATTTTTCGAGCAGGGACGGATTGCGGCGGAAGGTGGCGTTGCCGAACTGGCGCGGCGATTCCAATGGGAACTGCCGGTGAAAGAGCAGGCAGAGCGGCGTTGCGGCGGATGACCGATTGCGGCCGTCCGCTCAGGCGCCGGCTAACCCGCTGCCTGGACCTTCGGCTGCGCCTTGGCGGCCTGGGCCATGCGTTTGCGGTGCTCCGCCCAGCGCTTTTTCTGTGCTGCCGCAATACGGGCCCGCGCGGCCGGACTCAACTCGCGCCGGACGTGCGGCGTCTTCGATTCGGATCCGCCGATCGCCACACGTTTGCCCTTCAGCTTGGCCTGTAGTTGGCGGATCTTCTCCTCGACTCTGTCTTTCTCGATCTGGTACCCGACCAGCGCCATCTGTAAGGTGGTCAGGTCTTCTACGGAAGTTCGGCTTCTTGCCATGATTTCACCTGTCCGGCAATATAACACGTCTGTGTAAAGATAGGTAGAGTCTTTTAACTTAAATTTATGCGCATCGTACTCCAGAGAGTAGCGGAAGCCCGGGTTTTCGTGAGTGACCATACCGTAGGCGCTATCGGGTATGGACTAGTCGCCTTGCTCGGCATATCCCGCGATGATCTTCCGGAAGACGCGGATTACCTCCTCGATAAGCTGCTCCATCTGCGCATATTCCCGGATCAGGATGGTAAGATGAACCGCGATATTCAGGAAGCCGGCGGCTCTTTACTACTGGTTTCGCAATTTACCCTATACGGCGATTGCCGTAAGGGACGACGGCCGAGCTTCGACCGGGCGGCACCCCCGGCGCAGGCGCAGACGTTATACGATTATTTCGTCGCCGCCGCGCGGCGCGGGCCCGTTCCTGTCCAAACCGGAATTTTTCAGGCGGCGATGAAGGTTCACCTGGTCAATGACGGGCCGGTAACGCTGCTGCTCGATTCGGCCGACCGGAAGAAGCTATGATCGAGACCTACGGATATGCCCGCGCCGGTGTGCTCGGCAACCCGAGCGACGGTTACTTTGGGAAGACGCTTGCTTTCGCGATGTC
>Ga0209062_1003209_pt1 | contig 19407 bp, 19 predicted proteins | sample Coa_R2_2_FD_187158 | JGI IMG/M metagenome (GOLD analysis project Ga0209062, IMG submission 187158) | Surface soil microbial communities from Centralia Pennsylvania, which are recovering from an underground coalmine fire - Coalmine... | ecosystem: Environmental > Terrestrial > Soil > Unclassified...
TTGCTCGGCGGCACGCAATGACTTTTTTTGAGCGTGAGCCCGAGGTGCCGTAGCCTCTCCCAAAGACAACCGATGCTGACCTTGAGGCTGTGCTCCGCCATGAGCCAGGCTTGCAGCCCGGCAAGCGCTGCATCCGGTTTGCTCATGATGCAGGCGCGAAGAGCTTCGTCATATGCGGCAAGTTTCGGCTTGGGACCGCCCGCCCAGGGGCGCGCACTTGTCTCGCCCGTCCGCTTCCTCCGTCCCAAAACTTTGTAGATATAGGACACACTGACCCGGAAGATGGAGGCTGCAGCATAAGCGCCTGTTCCGGACTCCACCGCCGCCATGACACGCTCGCGCAGGTCCTGCGAGTTAGCTCTCCCCATCACTTCCCCTCCGCCGAATCAACCGCGAAAGGGAATCAAAAATCTCACCTTGCCAGAATCCCTGGGCTGATTCCATCAATAGCGAAGATGCCCTAGCAGTTTGCTGAAAAATGCTGGGAATTGAAGCTTCTCTTGTTGTTTCGCTGGGCGGCTGATCGGATTTCTGCATGATTCGGGTATTTTGAACAGACTCCGCCTTCATGCAGCGATGAGCTTTGGAAGACGGATCAGGTTATAAGCGATGAGATTGAGCACGAAGCCGGCGCCGACACGTGCAACGCCGCGGTGCTTGGTCTTTCGCATAGTGCCGTGCTGCTTGCCCCAGCCAAAGATGCACTCGGCCATTGCGCGGCAAGTCTGTGAAATCCTGTAGCCGATATGTCCAGTTGTGCGCGCATCGATCGCGCTCCTGCGATGCTTGCCGGTCTTGGTCAGGCTATCGTTCTGTGCAACGTGCGGCGTGATGTTCATCTTGCGGAGCGCCGCGACATGGTCGCTCGTGTCATAGGCCTTGTCCTCGCTGGCCGTATGCGCCGTGAGCTTTTAGCTTTCTTCTTGAGCATTGCCTCGGAGGCGCGCCGCTCTGCCGAGCCGTTCGCCTCGCTGACCGTACCGCCGACAGCAAGGCCGTTGCGGTTCTCCATCACCACATGACCCATGTAGCTGAGCTTGGCCTCGCGCCCATCCGCCTTGCGATAGAGCCTGGCCTCAGGGTCCGTAGTGCTTTGATGTGTGTCGTTCTTGAGCTTCTGGCCTTGAAAGTCAGATCCGTTGCCGTCGTCCAAGCCACCCCTAGGCTTGAAGCTCTTGTGCGAGGTCCAGGCCTCGATGAGCGTGCCATCGACCGAAAAGTGCTCGTCCGAGAGCAAGGGTTTCACGCGCGGATGCTCGATCAGCTTGGTCATGAATTTCTGGAACACGTCGCCCTGCTGAAGCCGGTCCCGGTTCTTGGAAACCGTTGGATCCCAGACTGGATCATCTGGCGACAGCCCCACAAACTAGCGGAAGAGAAGATTGTAATTGAGTTGCTCCATGAGCTGGCGCTCCGAACGGATGCCGTAGAACACCTGCAAGAGAAGCGCACTCAGAGTTGCTCCGGCGGGATCGATGGCCGGCCCTCAAGGGAGTAAAGCTTGCCAAAACTGTGAGTCAGTTCCTTCAACACCTCCCGCACGAGTTCGCGCACCTTTCGTAACGGATGGGTGGCCGGAATCCGCTCTTCTGGGCGGATGTACGAGAACAACGCGCTCTGATCCAGAAGCCGTCCGCGCATCCTAACTCTCCCGCAGAATCAATCTGGAAAAGCAAATCACTATCCATTCGCTCTGGCCAGGTTTTTCAGCAAACTGCTAGAGCCCCTCGCCGAGCCGGATTCTAATCTCGGTCTAGGCGAACATTGAACTGCGACATCCATTGCCCATTGTTCAACCCGGCTTGCATCATGGACACTTCGCCACAGTATCCGTTGTCATTTTCCCATTGGTAGAAAGGAACCACACTTTTGGGTGCCGGGTACGGGTAAATGTACGAAGCGGTGCTAGGAATTGTAGTGCCGTCAACGAGGTCTTGGGTGCAGTTGGACTCGGCAGCCTTAATTGAGGGTGCGGCGAAAATTGTGTTTGCCAAAACGAGCGCAGGGTTGAGAATTTTATTGAACATGTGTGCTGCCTCCCTAAGCTGCTCGCACACTTGGCGCCATTGCGAGCAGAGTGCTGCATCCCTGTATCCTTCAAATCTGCCGCAGACCCGAGTTAGAATCGAAAAATCTGCTCAAGGTACCCGCTTATCGCTGGTCACTTTGCCCGATGTTATGATCGCGCAGACACCTCGTCATTGTGCACATGCACTCGCAATCGAAGTGTGGATCTTTTATCCTATAACCGTGTCGAACTCTCGTAGAGGATTTCGATTGTTCTCTGGCCCGTTGGGTATTACAAACTTGTTCACCTGTGCAATCTGAATTCAGGTAGCAAGGGCCATAATTGGCACATATTGATTCTCTCCCCCGCCCCCCGTGTGGTTTGTAAGGGTATGGGTTACAGCTTTTAGGTCCAGGGGAACCACAATATAGGATAACTTCGCCTCTGCTTCCGTTGTCTTCAGCGCCAAAACGCCACCAATTGCCAAAGTCATGTTTAGGGCCGATGCAAGGACTGCTCGAAATAATGCTCATTTTGGCCTCGCTCGATGTTACACCGGAATCCACCGGACCTCAGCCCGCGGGAAGTTGAATTACGCTTTGAACGGAGATTGGCAACAGTAAACCCGCAATATCGAGGTGTGCCAGCAGGGCTACGGGCAAGGGACCAAGCAGACGCTTAATAGCTCTGTTCTGGCTCCGCTTGGGGTCAACTTAAGTAGAGCTCGCAACGAGCATATGTTTTCCGCAATGCCCGGAATAGCCGTCGGAAGCGAGCCGTGCTGGCACTCACGTCCAGCCTTGGGATCGGCGATTCCTTGATCCGTAGTCGAAACCTCTGGAACCGGCCAGGGCACCGAAGAGGCGGGGCCTTTCTGGTGTGGAAGTCTCCTGCACAATAGCGGCACAATGGGGCGAACCCCCTGGCCTTACTTTTCCAGCGCAGCAAGCGCCCGCTTGACCTTGCCGACCGCCGGAACCATCAAAGGCGTCTGCAACAACGCCTGGTATGGCGTGCAGGCGTGTTGTTGAGCAGCCTCCCACAAAAAAAGCGCATTCTCGAAAGGATTGAGCCCCATGCGGCCTCGATGCGCACCAACCAGCGTGATGATCGTGCCGGATACTTCGACTGCGCTACCCGCCGCAAGCTCCCCAAGCTGACTATAGATCCCACCCACGGCATTTTGGGCGCGGTTAATGATTTTATTGATGTCGGAGGGACAGGAGACCAGAGGGGGGTAGTATGTCTCGACAGTGTTGAGGCTTTCCCAAGCATTGGGCACCACATCCAGGCTGCTGAAGAATCGGAAGGCCGTGCTGTGTCCCGACTGATTGAACAGCGCATTGTAGTAGGAAGCGAAGTCCTCGTTGCCCGGCGAAGGCGCGGCGATGGTATAGACGGAAAGGCTGGACGTGTTGCCCACCCAGTTCGCCACGCAGGGTGCGAGGACCGAGGCGGGGCAGCCACCCAGGCTGTGCCCGGTGATCAGGATCGGCGTCCCTTCGGGGGCAGCGGTGAGGAATGTCTCAAGGGTTTCCGTTCCGTCCTGCATCCCTAGAACCTGCCTCAGGCGACGGCTGTACCGAAGGCGATCTGCGCTGTCTTGCTAGCGGTTGGGACGAACTGATCATAGGGCACAAGTCTACTCACTGCCAGGTCTTCGAGCCAATTGAGCTAGAACGAGAAATCGCTGCCGCGTATGCTGACCGCCAATTGCCCCGTTTCGCTGTTCCGTGCGGTGTAGAGCAGGTTACTGCGGTCTGCGTTCAGGGCTGGCCCCGAGGCGACCTCCCACAACCCGTATCCTGCCTCGTCTAGACGAGCATTGATTCGTCGATCATCTCCTACTGCGAAGCGATCCTATTCTCATCAACGTACGCGAGCGTGCTGAGCGTCACTGCAAGCTCGACCGTTGCGGTGTCACAGGATTTTGGCATGTCCCCCCTGTAGTCTTGCGCCAGCTGCCCGGACTTGACGCCGCGCGAGGACGTATGACCCCACATTTCCCCCTTGCACGGGCATTTTGAGCTTAAGAATGGCCCGTCCTCATGGCACTTGCAACGGATTGGCACGGCACGATTCGACTGCTGTTTGTTCCCCTTACCGTATGTCGTATGGAAATTTATGGTTCACGATCGAGTTTGAGTCTCCGTTTTCCTACCTAACCATTCTGAGACCTTCATGTCACCAAAGATCAACGACCGTTTGGGGTCATTCACGTCGGTTTCGCGACGTCCGAGGCGAGTCCGATTTTGTCTCAACAGCATAATGCGGGCTCTCTTGTGATTCACATTTGCGCCAACAGCGGACATGTCGGGCTAATATTCGCGAGACCTGCGTCGGTTTGCTATCGATAGTTATGTCTCGCGCTCCAGGCCTTGTGTGCATCGAAAATTTCGATCACGTCATTACGCCACTGGAATTGAGATAGATTGGCGAAAGTACCAGTGGGGGGAGCCGCGCCCATGATGTATACTGAAAAGCCATTCGCGGGAATGATCCCCGGGATCCGGGATCTACGATCGCTCTGAATCCTAAGCCGACCGGCGTCGGCTGGCCGGCTCTCAGTCAGCTGGCTCCCGCACTGATGCAGGGAATGAATTAATGTAAACCCGGATCGGCCGACGCGTACTTCAGCGTAATAATATGCCTCTTGTATCCCTATTTGCAAGAAGTTTGGTCTTAATCGCTGGAGTTTTTCCGGTGTTACTATCGCCCGCCTATGTGGATGAAGTTCAGGCTTATTGTGCGAAGGTGGGTGACGACGATAGCATAAAAACCAACCAGCTGGGCTTGTTGCGCAGGCGCGAAAGCTTTTTTCTATTCTTCCTCGACCGTTTCCGATGCCGAGGTCCGCAACAGCACATCTTTTCGATGCATGGGCAGCAAAGTCTGGCTTTGCAATTACGGCGCAAACCTCGTTTGTGGAAAAGCAAATCTCAGCCGAGCATCGGCTGGCGCTATGGCCTTTGTAAAGAAACCCAGGCTAAGTTACCGTGCCCATGGCTGCCACGGGTCACGATACACGATCTACACTTTGGCATGCGCGGGCACAAAGGCCCGCATTTCGGGGCAGATTTTAACGGTCGACTTCGCGGCTTCATCGCCGAGAAATGGAAACTTCTCACGCGATAGCACGGGCCGCGCTGCGAATCGGCACATTAATTTCCCCGAGCGAACCCAGGCGTGCTTTGCAACTCACTCTTTAGCGTGTCCAGCCGATAGTTCGGTCCCAGAAATAAGCGCTTGACGCGCCGTTATGTCGGGTTTGCAGCTCGTATTGGCGTTCCGCCGATGATGGTTTTGGCGTACATGGCACTCTCGACGCCGCAGCGCGCGTCCCGGTAAGCGATCCAGGCAAGCTGGATCTTACGGTACTCGCTGCGCAGTTCAGGTCTCGCTTTAGCGATGAGGGCCTTGTAAGTTGGGTTGAGGCGGTCTGCAGACGAGGACCCCGCGGTCGGCGCACGCCGTCATGCCCAATTCCGACCTGCCGTCTTCAGACTCGAAGGAGCACAATTCGGTCACGTAGTCGATGCAAGACAACGGCTGATGTCCCGCGAGTTTGATCTCGTTTCCGACGTGGTCTGCGGGACTCGGCTTGGCGTCGGTGCCGGGAACATTCCCAGTGAAATCGTCGACATATTTCACACATTTCTCCAGCGCTGCCTTATCAGACGAGCGCGGTGCTTCGAGCACTACGGCCGACCGTTCCAGCGCCAAGATTGCCGTGCTCGCTGAATGAGCTAACCGAAACAAGTCGAATCTTATCAATCCCCTCCTATCTTTGCGAGAATGATGCGGAAATTGCTGAGGGTGCTCACGGCTATTTGCTCGAGAATGAGATCCTCAAGAAGCACTCATCGTGGCTCCGCCAAAAAAACGGATGTTGCGGCCGCTTTCGCCGCCTGGGGACGGTTCGCCACGACCTGCGTTTGCGGGCGATCGATGTCGCACGCTCGAATGTCGGCCGCCGCTCCCGACGATCAACTGCTCGCCGAGGTCAAAGCGGTCATCGCCGACATGCCGATCTACGGCTTTGCGCGGGTTTTGGCCGTCCTACGGCATCAGGCGTTGGCCGACGGACGTCAGCCCGCCAACCGCAAGCGTGTTTACCGCGTCATGCGCGTACATGGCCTTCTTCTTTCCGGCATGCCGGTAGGCGCGAAGAACGCCGCCATGACGGCAAAATTGCTGTTGAGTGGTCGAACTTGCGCTGGTGCTCGGAAGGCTTCGAAATCGCCTCCGACAATGCTGAGAGGGTTCGCGTCGCCTTCGCCCTCGACTGCTGCGACCGCGAGACCATGGGCCACGTTGCCACGGCCGCAAGGGTCAAGGGCGAGGATGTTCGAGATCTGATGGTCGCCGCCTTCGAGCAGCGCTTCGGGCAAGTCAATCGCCTGCCAGCGCCAATTGACTTGCTGTCAGACAACGGCTCCTGCTATACAGCGACCGAACCACGCGGCTCGCCAAGGACATTCCTGCCGCTATTCGGGCAAGCGGAATCAATCCTTATGCAAGCTCGCAATCAATTTGCATAGCGAGTCACTAATGCCAATTTTGTCGCCTAACAAAAAAGCTGGCTGCGGCAATCCCGCGGCAAGCCGGGTGACGATCGCTCTCACCTTCGGGGCTGCATGCTCTATCGCCGTGAGTTCGCTACCGACAAACTCTCTCGCGAGTGATCCCAGCTTGGCCTGCAAGGCTCTGCTAACCTCGAACTTATCGGGCTATGGACCAGGAAAATTCTATAATGATAAAAACGACTGGACAACGGGCAATACGGCAGCGGACTGGTCTCTAACAAACGTTACATCGGTACAATGGTTTCCCCCAGGGAAGTATAGCAGCCAGGGGTCAGCAGTCTACGACCTGCCGGGATTTTGTTACATTCGCGCGACGCAAAAACCATATGCGAGTTTCGGCACCGATTTTTGGGTCCAGACGGACTCGATACTGAATATCGAGATTGCTCTGCCGGATCCTGCGGTTTGGAACGGAGAGTTCGTGGGAGTTGGAAATGGAGGTTACGGCGGCAGTACTTCACTTTCTACTGTCGACAACCAAGTTTACGGTGGGCCCAGCGACACCAATCTAGCTACCATGCCCTGCAATGGCGCCATGTGTTTTAACAAGTTCTCTCTGTTTTGGGATATCCAGAGTGAACATGCCGCCGCCAAGACAGACCTCGGTACGGGTAACGGGTACAGCAACCTCGAAGGATATAATTTGGCAGCGTACAATCCCGCTTCGGGTTGCGACACAAGCCGACATGGCACTTCGACTTATTATTGCCAAGACCGCATTAAAAATTTCGGTCGAAACGCAACGCACTTTATGACCGAAGGTGCCAAAAAAATCATGTCCTATTTTTATTCTAGTCAACCAAGGCAAAACAACTTTGCAGGCTGCTCGGCGGGTGGACAACAAGGAATGGCAGAGGCAATTTTTTATCCCAATGATTACGACAATATCATCGTCGGCGCACCCCCATTGCAGCGCACAAATGCTCATAGCCGGTTTGTGTACGATTTCCGGCAATTTGAGGACAAATCACTTTCTGGCGTCGCAGCAACGGGACAATATGGAGATAGCGGCAATAGCGGAGCACTTTATTCAATTTATAACTACGTCCTGAGCAAATGCGATGGGTTGGACGGTGCTACTGACGGCATCATCACGGATCCCCCGGCTTGCTTGAATTTCATCGGCGCTTCGAATCTTAAGAATTTCATCAATGGGTTGCCCGGTCTATCCTCGGCGGTGAAAACTGCCCTGCAGAACCTATACGTTGGCAACCCAAGCGGGACCAGCATCAATGCGCATCCGGTCGGCTCAGAGTTGGGATGGAGCCAAACGATCACAGGCATCTACACCACCAAATGGGAGCCGATACTCGACTTCATCGACTACTGGGTGTGGGGACCCTCGTGGAGTTCGAGTAACTTCACTTTACCCACGAGTGTCACAACCATGCAAACTGCCATCGGTCAGTTGGTGGACATCCGTGGTTATACCCACCTAAGCGGTTTTCTTGGCGCGACCACCACGGCGGGGGTGCCGGCCGGCAAGAAACTAATCATCTACCATGGCTGGGCAGATCCCATCGTCAACCCGCAAGATACGGTCGATTACTACAATGCGGTTCAGGCGGATAAGCGCAACACGTCGGCAGACCTGGAGAACCTTGCGGTCGTCTTGATTCCAGGCGCGACTCACTGCGCGTCGAACGGCCACGATACAACGTACACTGCGGTCGACCACAATACCTTTGCGCATCTGGACTATACGGCAGCGGGTCTCCCGGTAAACATCAACCCATTAAATGTCCTTCATGATTGGGCAAATGCGAGCACGAGCGCGAACCCTCACCCGGCGTTTCCGTCGGGGGACTCGGAGGTCCTAGTGGGGTGGCCTAGTACTGCGTCGAATTCACCGTGCGCAAGCTCGACACAAACACCGAAGATGGGCCGGCCGATGTGTCCATATCCGAAGAAAGCAACGCTCATCGCCGGGAAGACGGACCTGTGTTCTGCGAGCAGCTTCACATGTCAGTAACGTCCGAGTAGGGGTTACGGGTGATCTTCCCCTCAATTCGTAGACACCGGATCAAGCGGCTTGGCGCTCTGCCCAAGGCAATACGGAAAGGCAGCGGCAAAATCCCTGCCTTTAAGGGCCAGGCATAGGTTAGATCCAAATGGGCTAAGCCATCGCATAAGCGCTTAGGTAGCCAGAGCCCGCCGGTAATGCCGGTTATTTGATGCGGCGCGTCGGGAACGCGCCGTGGCCCGGAGTAATACCGGCCGTCGTGTGCCCGGCTGCGTCATCACGGCTGGGGCTGCCCAGTCCCGCCCGCGCCGTGCCCCACGCGCAGAGATGCGGGGCCGGGATTCAGCCCTGCCGCAACCCGTCAACTCGCTGTAAGCCAAGCTGTCTCTGCGCATGATCTGAAGTCCCAGAAAAGGTCGATAGCAGTGCGCCGCCCTGCATGACAATTGCGTGGCCTCTCAACCCACCGTTGAGTCTGCTTCGGAGTTCCCGTCATCTGGAACTGAAGTTCGTCTCATTGCAGGATGGCGCTTTCACACTGAGAGTGGGAGCGGGTCATGGCCAACGCGACGGGACATGCGATTGCTCCCTTGGTCCTGAGTGCGGATTAACGGGCGTATCTCGAACGGCAGGTTCGCCATCGCGCGCGGTCTCTGTCCGAACGCTGCCGTGTTGTCCTCCGATGCACGGATGGCGTGCCCAGCAAATCCGTTGCAAGCGAACTCGGCGTCCATGAGCACACCGCCGGCAAGTAGCGTCGACGCTTTCTGAAGGACCGCATCGAAGGGTGTTGGACGAGGCCCGTCCTGGCAGACCACGGAAAATCAATTGATGATCAGGCCGCCACCGTCATTGAGCGCACGCTTCGATCCACGCCCAAGGATGCCACGCATTGGTCGATCCGCTCCCTAGCGGCAGAGACCGGGTTTTCGCATACGATGATCTGGAGGATTTGGAACGCGTTCGGCATGCAGCCGCATTGCTCGGAGACGTTCAAGCTTTCCAATGACCCTTTGTTCGCCGGCAAGGTCCGCGACATCGCCGGTCTTTATGTCGGCGCCCAATCGGGCGCTAATGCTGAGCTCGATGAGAAAAGCCAGATACAAGCCCTTGATCGCGAGCAGCCGGTCCTGCTCATGATGCCGGGCGTACCGGAGCGCCGAACTCACCTTCACGCCCACCACGGCACAACGTCGCAGTTCGCGGCCCTCGACATCGCATCCGGCTTTGTGATCGGCAAATGCTACAAACGCCATCGCGCCGCCGAGATCCTGGATTTCTTGAAGCAAATCGACGCCCGTGTTCCCGAGGATCTCGACATCCATATCATCATGGACATGTATGGACGCCCCCGCTGGAGCAAGAAGAATCTTCGGACTGGCGCAGCGCGTAGTCGGGTGCTGACATGTATCCGGCGTCTGATGCGGCGCGTTACATGCCGCCGGCCCGTATGGGAGTTCGCGGATCCGATCCAATACAATTTGGCGCGCTCTTAGCGCTCATCCATGATCTAGTTTTTCCGATCCCGTCTCGCCGACCGTTGCGCCATACGCTCCGTTTGACCTTCCTACGCCATCGACAGCCTCGCGATCCCGTCCGCTTTATGCGGCCGCGATCGGAGCTCGATATCCTCCATTGGCGACCAGCGCCCAGGCCATGCGCGCCATTTTGTTGGCCAGCGCCACTCGCACCAGCATCGGTGGCTTCCGGCGCAGCACCCGATCAATGATGCGTCAAGCCGAGCCAGGCTGCAAAATCACGCCGGCGTCTGAAGATCGCCGCTGGTGGCGCGAGAGCGGCCAAAGCCGCCGCGGTGAGGATACCGATGCCCGGAATCGTCATCAGCCGGCGCGCGAGACCTCATTGTCCTTCGCCCGGCGCGCAATCTCCAGGTCGAGCCTGGCGACGCGTTGATCGAGCAAACGCAGCTGATTGATCAGCACCGAAAGGATCGACCGAGCGGCCCGAAGCCGGGTCATTTACTATGCTGATGAGCCTGGACACGTGCTTCGGTGCCTTGGTGACAATCACGCCGAACTCGGCTAGGTGACCCCGCAAGGCATTGATCGTCTGCGTGCGTTGGCGGACAAGAAGATCGCGAATGCGGAATACGATCGTCGCAGCCTGTGCTTCCTCTTGACCGCGACGAACCTCATGGTGGTGCGTTGCGCCGCTTCAGAAATTGCTTCGGCATCGGACGCGTCGTTCTTCTGCCGTTTAACGAACGGCTTCACATATGCCGGCGCGATCAGCTTGACAGAGTGGCCGAGCTTGCTGATCTCGCGGCCCCAGTAGTGACTGCCTGCGCAGGCTTCCATAGCTATAATGAAAGGCGGGAGGGCCGCAAAGAACGGTAAGACCTGCTGGCGTCGCAGCCTATTGCGAAAGACCACAGCGCGGTCCTTACCGGCTCCATGACTTGGAACACGTGCTTCGAGAGATCAAGTCCAACTATGCTAAAATTTTTCATGGACGCCTCCTTTTCGAGTGGCCTGAAACACCGCCACTCTGGCACAAGATGGCGTCGAGGGGGCGTCCACCCCATCAATTACGCCACTCACAAAACGGCTGTGATCAAAACCTGGCTGGCGCGCCGGCGCCGCACAATCACGTGCACTTCACGCCAACATCGGCCTCATGGATCAATCAGGTCGAGCGCTGGTTTGCCGAGCTCACCCGGAAGCAGATTCGTCGCGGCGTCCACACCTCGACGCAGCAGTTGGAAACAGATATTCGCGCCCTCATCGAGCGGCACAATGAAAATCCAAAGCCCTATCGATGGACCAAGTCCGCAGGTGAAATCCTCGCGTCCATCAAACGCTTCTGCCAAAAAACCGAGCAGACTTTATGCCGCGAGTACATCCTCATCCGCGAGTTTGCGCCCAAACGGGCGGTAGCCGACCAGGAGGCCATGGAGCAATTTCAGAAGCAATGGTCGACTTATCAGAAGCTCGTGGACGCCGACGCACTCTCGCACAGAGTGGCTGGCAACCTTCTGTGCGACGCGCTCTTTGCTATCCCTACGCCACCTGGTGCAGCCTTTCGAACCATCATCTGCCAACTGAGCAAAAACAACGCCTATTCGAAGCCATCCGCGCCGCAACGCCTTTCTGCATGATTTATGAGCCGACGCTTCAACTAAGCGAGTCGCGCGATGCATTCTTCGGCCGTTAGGAAGCTTCAGGCGAGCCCGTTCACGCGCCGAAAGCGCTCCAGATAGTCACCTGCGATCTGCCGGAAACAGCGAGTGCCTGGCTCACACTAGGCCAGGAAGCGGGTTTCGCCGATGTCACATAACTTTTCCTTGACCCGAGCGGCTTCTATCGGGCTCTACCGCTACGTTTAAGTCCGATCGTTCGGGTTATAGTCGGACCAGATCAAGTTCTGACAGTAGGGAATCTGGCCAATAGTGACGCCGCTAAGCGGCCAGTCCTGACTGGGGTACGAGTCTGGCGCGCGCCGCAATAGGCTATGTCCGCTCCTGGCAGATTTTGTTGAAAAAGTGCTCGCTGGCGGCCCTTCGAGGTGATTCTCTTGAGCTGTGGCGGCAGGGGGATCCCAGCCGATGAGGGGCAATCGGCTCGTGATGCAGGAGAGCCTTTTGTACGAATTTTGCCTCGATGAGTTCGTGCCGTCCAATCATGTGCTGCGCGCGATCGATCGGTTCGTCGATCTTGCTGATCTGAGTCGGCATCTCGGACCATTTTACAGCTCGATTGGCCGGCCGTCGATTGATCCCGAGCTGATGATCCGTATGTTGCTCGTTCGGCTATTGCCTCGGCATGCGCTCAGAACGGCGATTGTGCTAGGAAGTGCATCTCAATCTTGCCTACCGCTGGTTTTACCGGCTCGGCCTGGAAGGTAAGGTCCCGGACCATCCACATTTTCCAGTAACCGTCACGGCCGCTTCCGGGAAAGCGATGTCCTCCGGCATGTTTTCGAAACTGTCGTCAGCCGTTGCATCAAAGAAGGTCTTATTGCCGGCGAGAGCTTCGCCGTGGATGCCACCCTGATTGCGGCCGACGCCAACAAGCAACATTCTGTTCCCGGCTCGGAGGCCATGGATTGGCCAGCGCTCGCCGCGACGCGCCGTTCGGTGCAAGAATATCTCGACACGCTCGACGAGGCCGCATGGGACGCGGCTAGCGAAGTCGAGCCTAAATTCATCTCTCGTTCCGATCCCGCTGCGCAATGGACGGGAGCACTCAGGGCCCATGCTTTCTTTGCCTATGCCGACAATTATCTCATTGATCTGAAGGCGGCGGTGATCTTCGATGTCGAAGCGACCCGCGCCATTCGGCAAGCCGAGGTCGGCGCGGCTAAAACCATGATCAAACGAACAGCGCATCGTTTTGGCCTGAAGCTTACAAGGCTAGCAGCCGACAGCGGCTATGGTTCGGCTTCTTCGCTTAACTGGCTGGTCGAGGAGCAAGGGAGCAAACCGACGGAACCTTCCGCATGACGATTTCCGCTTCGATGAGGCCGCCAATGTCTACATTTGTCCTGCTGGGAAGACGTTGATAACAACCGGCGCGCTCGTGAACGACGGAGTGACGCTGCTTTACCGAGGCAGCACCTTCGATTGCGGTCCATGTGAACACAACGACAGGTGTTGTCCCAAGACGCCTGCGCGCAAGAGTCCGCGAAGCATATATGAGCGCGCGCGAGATGTCGCCCGCGCTTTGACCAGCACCCCGGAGTTCGAGCAATCGAAAAGGGAACGCAAACACATCGAAATGCTATTTGCGCATCTTAAGCGGATACTGCGGCTCGGACGATTGCGGCTGCGAGGACCAAGCGGCGCTCGCGACGAATTCCTGCTTGCAGCGACTGCCCAAAATCTGAGGAAGCTGGCAAAGCTCGTCTCCACTATCGTTTGATCCCGCGCTCGCCTGAGGCGATGCGGATGATCGGACCAAAGAGATATGGAGGTCAGAAGTGCGTCCGCCACGCTCCTATGTCGGGTTTCTGGGGCCGGGCGAACCTGCGAATTTATGAGTACACGCCCTAGCCAGCGTCTCCCTAAATTTAAGCCACTCTCTGTCCCAAAAACTCTGACGACTGACGTGCCAATGCAACAGAGCCCTTTTTCAAGCGGAGAGGACTCGACCGGAATTCCCACATTCAACCGCGGGTGCGCTTTACAATCTCGGCATATTGCCGCGCCGCCGAGATGCTGGCGGCGCGGTTGTAATGGGCTGCAGTGACCCTGCGGTCGATATGTTGCAGGACGCCGCTGGCAAGGTTCGGATTGTCGCCTGCATGAGTATAGATCGCGGTCGCGGCACAAGCCCGGAAGAGGTGCGGGCTGACCGCAACGCCGAGCGCAAGCCGCGTAGTCTCGGTAATGGCTCGCTCGATGGCGTAATAGCTCATCGGCTGGCCGGTGTTGCAACCTAGCCAAAGAGGTCCCGTGATCGTGGCCAGGAGGTCGGCGTTCGATGCGAGAGCGCTTCCTTTGTCAGATGGGCAATTTTGGGGCTCATAGATCTCAACCTTAGTCCTCCTGCCGATTGCGGCCAGGACCGGGCGATGAACTCGGAGATAGGCTTCGATGCCCGCATCGAGATCCTTTGGCACACGGCGCTCGTCGGGGCGGCGGCTCTTGGTCTCCTTGCGATCGAGAACGATCCACCACCTCGCTCCGACGCTGCGAAAACTCGTCTGCAATTCCAGGGCAGCAAAGTTTTTAAGCCTAATTGGACAGAGCGCCAGAAGGGCAATCATCAATCCGTTGCGGACCTGCCTTGCCCGCCTGAGCGGTGTGAGAGAGGAGCTAACAGCCGCCTCTTCGATGAGAGCAAGCCCGGCCTCGAAGAGGCGATCGGGATCGACGAGGCGATGGTCTTTCGACTTGGGCCGCATGACCAAGGCAAGATCCTTTTCGATCTCGCCGAGCCAGCCAAAATCCCGGTTTGGATCAAGCAGCTGCGCAATACGGCGCAGCTTGTAGATGGTCTGGGCCACCGTCACGGAGCCAACGCGGGCGCGCAGGTCGTCGATGAAGCTTGCGATATGGTTTTTCGTTACGCGGCTCGCCGCCAGCGCCTCAGGATCAAGGAGATTTTTGCGCATCAAATGGCCAATAAAATACCCGTAGCGGCGGGCAAGATCGTTCTGTGTGATAGGGGCAAGATGGGCGCCCGCCCCGCCTTTGCCGAGACGGGCGCGCGGGGCAATCGCGCGCTCCCAGGCCGCTCGGTCAGCGGCCGGCCAGTCTCCGACCGGCACGGAGCGGGGCATCGGCGTGAGACTTGGACCACGATTGCTGCCCGCGGGGCGCTTGGCGCTTGTTTCGTCGTCCGGTGCGAACTCAAGCATCGTCGCCGCCCTGCTCCAACCGGCGCATCCGCAAATTCCGGACGAGATCGCCATAGACTTCGCCCGCATGGGTCGTCTCGAGACCGATATAATTGCGAATCGTAATCTCAACGGTACGATGGCCGAGGAGTAGGCGAACGAGCTCATAATTGCCCGGCTGGTGCTTAAGAATGACTGCCGCCGAGAGGTGTCGGAACTGGTGCACGGTAAGACGCAGCCCAATCGCTTTTTCGATGAAGCTCGCGACTTGAAGGCTTAAGGTCGTGAGGAGCTTGTGGCCCTCTCGCGCGCCCGGGAAGAGCCAGAGATTATCCAGGTGATCGAGCAGTGTCGGACGATAGTTGGTGAGATACTCATCGATGAGCGCGCTGAGCTCGGCATCGAGCGGGAAATCGAGCTTCACCCCGTTCTTGACATCATAGTTCGGGAAGACGAGCTGGTAGGTGCTCTGCGATCCGCCGGTGCGAATGAGATTTTCGCCGATCCGGATTTTCCCCAGATTCCCGCAGCGGATGGGGGCGGCATTGAGAATGCCGATCGCGACGGCCATTTGCGCCCGCACCGCTGCCTTGGTTGGGGCGGAATAGGACGCTTCCCGCGCCTCTTCGATCAAAAGCTGCGGCAGATGGTGCAGGGCCCGCCAGGCATCGCTTTGCATGAAGGTGCGGATGGCGGTGAGGTTCTTATCGGTCATGCCACGCGGACGATGATGTTCCAGCTCGGCGCGCATATCGGTGAGCTCGTCGAGTTTTTCCGCCGGCAGGCAATTGGTGTTCCGCGCGAGATCGACGAACAGGGCGGCGAGGTCGACCGTAAAGACGGATGGCTCCTCCCCGCTCGCCTCCCAATAGGCCTCGAGGACGCGTCGGCTGACGGCGGGACCGAGAAACGAGGAAAGAGAGGTCAACTCCTCCATGCCGATACCGATCCGGGTCGCTGTCCGCAGTGCGGCTTCAAGCATGGCGCGGCGCACCCGGATCGTGGTCGGTTTCGCCGGCGCCCACCGTTTGCGATTGGCCGTCTTCCGGACCCGGGTGAGGCCTTCGAGATAGGCCTCGATCTCATAGCGCAAGCCAAGCGGATAGGCGTCCCAGGACGGAAAGGCTTCGGCCCTGCGTGAAGGCGGCTCGATAAGAAGCTGGTCCGGCCAGCCGGGAACCATCCGCACCCGATCATTCCAATATCGCGCCAAGGAACGCCGTGCCGCCGCATCCGCAGCCAGCGCAGTGGTGTTGCGGCGGTAATCGAGAAAGGAATCGAGCACCCTCTCGTCCACGGCTTCCGGCGCAATCCCGCGCGCCGAACAAAACCGCATGAGCGGCAGAAGGCGCGCCCTGTGCGGCAGCCGGGGGCACTTGGCGCATAAGGCCTCCCATTCGGGCGAGAGGTGGGCGCCGCGGAAAGGAACGCGCTTTTCTTGCCGCATCCAGGCGAGTGCGGCGCGGACATTCCCTAAATGATTAGCTAGCGTCTTTTGGGTCACCCCAAACCGGGCCGCCTTCAGGCGGCTCGCCGGAACTCTAATGGCCGACCAGCGCGCCGGCACTAAGGCCATTGGCCGGTCGAGGAACGCCGCGACACGGCGCAAAGAGCAGGGCCAATGGCGCTTAAGGTCCGCCGGGAGATCCGGATCGCCAAGGATCGCGGCTACAGCGTCCTCGAATGAGGGCTCGTGGAGCTCGAGTTCGGCGCCGGATGGGGCGGGAGGGACGGTTGGCGGGCTGGAATCGAGCATTGGGATGGGCTTTTGTGGCACCGGGTTTGATTTAGGTAAATTGGCTTTCATAGTATAGAAAATTGGGATTACGTCAAGCATTTACCGGCTTTATGTAATATTATACATTATCCTAACCTTACAATACCCGCATAATACCTAAATAGATATACTATCGCCAATGTTCCCAGTCATACCCTTTGCTTCATTTAATTGGGCTGCATGAATCACCAGCTCTAATAGCATCGGCAAAACACCTCACCTGAAGACCTCATTTGTGCAGGAATGAAAAAAGGCGCGGCCTAAACAGCCGCGCCCCATGCTTTCTGCGCCGGGCCCGGGCCCGGGCGGCGCTCATATTCGGACGTCGAGCCCCGCGCGTTCGCCCGCTTGAATTCTTCAAGCGCCTGGAGGCTATAGCGGACCGAGCGGCCCATTTTGATGAATCGCGGGCCGCAACCCGATATCCGAGCTTTGTTGAGCCAGGATTGGCTAAGCTGAAGAAATTTGGCTGCTTCACTGACCGTAAGCAGTCTGTCAAAATCTTGCTTTGTCATTTACATTCCTTCCATCGCCCTGCAGCTCATACATCAGGGCGTTGGAAGGCATTGAACCGGCGGCTTCCGACCAAAAAGATCAGGAATCCGGAAAATTAAAAATTTCTGATTACGCCGATCCGGTTGGGTTCACGCCGCCATGGGACTTGAATGGCTTCCGTTCCTCTTCCGGCGGCGATCGTACCGTCCGTCCCGGGTCTCACTGAAAAGATCATCCACGGCCGTTGCGACCGTATCCCAGCTAACGTTGTCGGAAAGCAGTCGGCGATTCACAAGAGCAACCAGCCGCTTCAATGGCCGTGATCGATCCCAGTGGCCGCTCTCGACAAGCTCGATAATCACCGGCTTGATGATTCCAATCTTTGGCGGACGGCCAAGGGCGGCTGCTCGAGCAATATCACCATCTTGGGATGAGCGCCGCCGTCTTTCCCTTCGCTCGAGCCAAATGCGAAAAGCGGGTTCCTCGAGAAAACATCCCGACGCCGAGAAGCTCTTGGCAAGATCGCCCACTATGCCTGCATCGAGAAGCTCCGTTCGTCGGATATGACCGGTCCGCAGGAACGTGCGGAGGCCTAACATGCGCAACTGTTTAAGGGTAGCCAGAGACAGCCTCACGGCCGCAGACATTCCGGAATGCCAGACAAAGACTCCGAGCGTCCCACGCCAGACAGCACGTTTAAGAGCTTTGATTGCCTCCTCATTTCGATCGCCGCTGCCGACCGACCACCCGTTTGCCCGTAACCCCTGCACCACATCGGACTCAGGGGTATGCCGATACATGCGCTCGCAATATGCGGCGATCGCCTCATCAACTCCCATGAAGCCGGACGGCATCAAATTAACCATGGCAGCCTTGCGAAGTCAGGACCCATATTCGTACCCCAGGTAATATCGCTTCACCGCTGACCGCCGGAAGCACAATTAGCGCACCGGAAGCTGGCCATCTTCAGGTCCGGCTTCAGGCCTTGCAAGCCAGATGACCTTCGCACGCCGAGAACGACCGCATGCGCTGCGGGCTTGCCGATTGCACCGGAGCCTCACGCATTGATCTACATAGTCTCGTTAGTCCCCATGCTCAGCCACCCATTGGATGAGGGTCAATGCTCTCAAGTGATCGACGAGTGTGCGGCTAGGCTTGGACTCACATCGGCAGGCTTGCCCTTTTCAACCATTCTATTCTGATTCTCGCCGTCGCCAAACCGCCGCTCGCAAAGATGTGGATAGCTCTCGAAACGGGCGATGAGCCTCAGGCGTTCGCCGCAGAAAAAAGTGGCGCCAGGGAATGGTTCTCCAACACCGGAAATGGGCTCTTCGCCTCGAACTCACCAACGCCACCCCCGGAGGACGGAGGAAAATTCTCGTATTCCAACCGGCCACTCGCGAAGTAATAACGCTAGGTGACGCACGTAGTCGGCGATCACCCTCCCGCTCGGCCCACTTTTGCTGGTCCTTCAATCGCCATTATCCAAACAATGGGCCTTAACGGCGCAATAGGAACAACGCTGACGTTGTCGACCACAAAGTCTCGGCATCGATATTGATGATGATACGCCCTATATTGTCAGGCAGGGAGCAGCTCAGGCTTTGCGATGCCTTAGCCCCGATTTTGGATAGGTGTCTAAGAGCCGCCGCTCGCGAGGCGCGATTAGCCGGGGCGTCAAATTTCACGAAATATCCGTAGACCGCAGCGATATTATATAGCCTAAGGTATGAGTCATTGCTCGATGGCAGCTGAGCTCCCTTGGCAATTAGCTAGCTGTGGAGCCTCAACAGGTTGTCCTCGGATAGGCCGAGGCGACTGATGGGCGTATTGGCTTTCAAGCTACCATGTGGCCGATGCCAATTGTAGCGATGAAGCCAGTTGAATAGGTCGGCAGATCGCTGATCCGAGTTCTGGTAGGCACGGGCGTATGCCCATTCGCGAAGCGCGGTTTGGATGAAGCGCTCGGCCTTGCCGTTGGTCCGCGGCGTGTAAGGCTTGGTGAAGATTTGGCGAAGAACGAGACGCTTGCAAGCTGCACGGAAAGCCTGCACGGAAAGCCTTTGACCGGTAGCAGGAGCCGTTGTCGGTCATTACACGGTCGATGCGAATGCCAAGTTTGGCAAAGTAAGCAACGGCAGCTTCAAGGAAGGCGACAGCACTCTCCTTGCGCTGGTCGGCCATGATCTGAACGAAAGCGACACGCGAGGCGTCATCGATACAGACATGGACGAACTCCCAACCGATGCCGTGGTGACGGTTGACCGCGCCAGGATGT
>Ga0209062_1003212_pt1 | contig 19376 bp, 16 predicted proteins | sample Coa_R2_2_FD_187158 | JGI IMG/M metagenome (GOLD analysis project Ga0209062, IMG submission 187158) | Surface soil microbial communities from Centralia Pennsylvania, which are recovering from an underground coalmine fire - Coalmine... | ecosystem: Environmental > Terrestrial > Soil > Unclassified...
GCATGAAGCTGACCGTTACTAATAGCCCGTTCGGCTTGACCATAAAATTTTACTGTAAGCATAGAGTGGATCAGTGGCTAGCAACCATTGGTCCGCGCCAAGCAGCAGTTGTGGCGCCCGTCAATATTTAGCCCGGTGAAGTGTCCAGTCTTGTCGCTGGCACCGACCACCGGCTACTACGACCTTTGGGTGATTGTAGCGAGGGGGTCCCACCCGTTCCCATCCCGAACACGGAAGTTAAGCCCCTCAGCCCCGATGGTACTGCACGCGCGAGTGTGTGGGAGAGTAGGACGTTGCCCAATTAAAAAGAAAGCCCCGGTCGCAACCCGGGGCTTTTTGTTTACCGACTTTTTGCTTACCGGGGTCGGCTCATCTCAGCGATGGGCTCGCCGTGCAACTTCCGCCCGCCCATGGAGTTCGTGCCGCTCCACTCGCGGGGCCATCGGATGCCACGGCCGCTCGTAGGGATGCACGTACGTAAGCCGGTTATCCCAAACCCGGCGCCATGGTTGCCGATCAAGCACCAGGACGTGCGAAGGCCAAATAAACCCGGCGTGAACCCAACCGAACGGCAACAGCGCGGGTCCGATCCAGACCGGAGGACCGAAGCTGATGGCGGCGCTCACCACCACACCTCCGACCGGCCGCGAGAAGACCACCACGGGATCATACACTGGCACGTAAATGTAAGCCGGATCGACTGGCAGAATTTCGATATAGCCGGGATAAACTCCGATCCGAAGGTGGGAGTTTGATCGCAGATACCCGTAATCGTAGGCGCGCCGGCGCATCCGCTGCACGGCGTCCATCACGGCGGAACGCTGCGTGAGAACGGCGTCACCCAACTGCCGCGTCCAGCTCATATCGCGACTCATCATGTCGAGCACTGATGGGAATGGTAGCAGTGCCAGCACGCTCGGATCCCAGTTAAGATGATCGGCGGAGATCGCGTTCGCCAGTTCGTCCCCATGGAGATAGCTGTGTCCTTCGGCCCAAGCCGCCGCTTCCGGAATCTGATCCGGATACGTCGATGCGGTCAGGATCTGGGCCAGCAGCGGATCGGGATATAGCGCGATTCTGCTGACCAGTTGATCCAACTGATCCGCCCTGAGAGGAACAGGCTGAGCAAACATCGGCGCGACAGCGAGCAACAGCGCAGCAACCAAAATGACGAATTTACTCCTGAATTTTTTCATACACACCTCCTGAATTTCGCCACAAGCCCGCCGCTTCTGGAAGGAAAGACGAAGGAAGGACCAGAGCGGCGAAGGGCAAGCGGGAACTTGCCTGCTTGCGGCTTTTGGTTCCACTCGCCAAAAAAGATGAGCGAGGCACGGTGCTGGTTGCAGATCGCGCCGGCTGAAATCGGGCTGTAACCGGCGCGCGGGCCGCCGCGTACTTACCAGTGGACGTTGTTTCCCGAACGTTTCCCTTCGCGGCATTTACCGCGACGATTTATTTCTCAGCAAATTTACAGAAAGGAAAAAGTGAGGTTTACAACCATGCGCAACAACACTGCGAACTTGATTCAAAGCCGAAGCAGGATCATCGCGATGTTGTTCGTGGCGATTCTCGGCTTCGCGCTGGTCTCCCCCATCCGGGCTGATGAGTGGGATAAGAAAACCATCGTGACGTTCAGTGCGCCGGTGGAGATTCCAGGCAAGGTTTTGCCGGCCGGCACCTATGTTTTCAAGCTTCTGAATTCCGTATCGAACCGGAACATCGTTCAGGTTTTCGATAAAGACGAGAAGAAGCTTTTTGCCACGATACTGGCTATCCCCGATTATCGTTTGCAGCCCTCGGACAAGCCTGTGATCCGTTTTGAGGAGCGTTCGTCCGGGTCTCCGGAAGCCATTAAAGCCTGGTTCTATCCCGGCGATCTTTATGGCCAGGAGTTTGTCTATCCGCACACGCGAGCGGTTGAATTGGCGAAGCGAACCAATCAGAACGTTCTGTCGATGCCCAATGAGATGAATCAGAACATCACCGCACCGGCCAAGTCCGCCAGCGAGCCGAGTGTGCAGGCCATGCAAAACACGGAAGTCACCGCGGTGAAGCCTTCCGGCGAGCAGATCGAGCTGGCCCAGGCAGTGGCGAGCAAACCGGAGAATAAGGAGAATCCTTCGCCGAATTCCACCAATACGGCTCAGAACAACAGCGCCGCTCCGGCGGAGAATACGTCCAGTGGCGCCGGCTCGCCGGCCCCGGCGGACAATCGCCCGGACAGTTTGCCTCAGACGGCAAGTGAGCTGCCTCTGATGTCTATGCTGGGAACGGGCTCTCTGGGAATGGCGATCCTCGCCGATTATCTCCGCCGCCGCACTTTCTGAAGACGCGCGGAAAAGGTTCGGTCTGACGCGGCGGCTCAGGCTGCCGCGTCAGCGAATTCTTCCGGGCTTAGGAATTCGCCCGCCGGAGGTTTTGGAGCGATGAAGCGTGCCTTGCTGGTGCTGGAGATCCTGCTGGTGCTGGTCAGCGTTACCGTGCTGGCCTATGTCGCGCGAGTCTGGCGGGAAGCGCGCGCAACGCAAGTTCAGGGGCGCGCCGAGATTTATCGCGCGGCGCCGGGTTCCGCGCCGCTTCGCGCGCCGGCTCCCCTGGCCGAGGGAACTGTGCTCGGCGAAATAGCGATCCCGCGACTTGGCGTCTCAAGGGTCATCCTGGAGGGGACCGAACCTGGCACGCTGCGACGGGCAGTGGGACATATCCGGGGAACGGCGATGCCCGGCCAACCGGGTAACATCGCGCTTGCCGGACACCGGGATACGTATTTCCGGCCGCTGCGCAACATCCGCATTGGCGACGAAGTGATCCTCAGGACCGCCGCTGGAGCGGCTGTTTACCGCGTTCATTCCACTCAGATCGTTCGTCCCGACAACGTTGAAGTCCTCAACAATACGCAGTCGGATACGCTGACCCTGGTGACTTGTTATCCCTTCCGCTACATCGGCCCAGCTCCGGAGCGCTTCATAGTTAGAGCAGTGAAGACGCCAGCGCCGGTATCGGACAAGACTTCTTAAGGGCATTGTTCGCAGGAATTTGCAACACACGCCGTCCGGAGCGCTACCGTGCCTGGCCCCGAAAAATTACCTCCCGTCGGGGATGGTCTTTGCGCCGCTTTCCGGTCCATACTCGAACCAAATGCGGGTTAACTGGCGAGGCGTGGCGAACCAGCTACTTGAACGGGGCCGGGATTTCATTCGCAAATGGGAGCAGTTTAGCCAGGAAAACAGAACCGTGCTGGCGATCACCACCGACGAACGCTGCCGGATGGACCTGCGGGTGCTTGCCATTGAACAGCGATGGCATATTTTGTTTGCCTCATCTCTCCAGGACGCGCTCCTGCTTCGCACCGGCAGCCGCCCTTGCGTGCTGATTTACGATTTCGACATGCCCGTGGACTGGCAAACTGCTTTGCGGGCCTTCGCCGCATCACCGCAGCCGGCGATTCCCATAGTGCTCGGGGCGGCGTTTCCTGGGAATCTCCGCGATGAAGTCGTGAACTGCGGAGGATACGACGGGGCCCGCAAGCCTGTGGACCGGGAACGATTTGTTCCGCTGGTCAACGGAGCGCTGGCCCTGGCGGAAGCGATCGAGGAACTGGACTGGGACCGGTCCAGCTTATGGCCTGCTCAGCCAATGTCGGTGTAGTCGGATCATTGAATCGTAACGGCGAGCGGAATCAATCTTGGCCCTCGCCAGGGCCCGCCTGAGCTTGGCTTCGTTCCTGACAGAAAGGCGCGCGTTATACTGAAGTTCTCCCCCGGATTGGATCGCATCCATGTCCGCGCCTTTTGTTCATCTGCATTGCCACACGGATTATTCCCTGCTCGATGGAGCCTGCGAAATCTCCCAGTTGATGGATCTTGCGGCGGAGCAAAACATGCCCGCGGTGGCCATGACCGATCATGGCAATCTGTTCGGCGCGGTCGAGTTTTACCACAAGGCCAAGGAAAAGGGCATTCATCCGGTGATCGGCTGCGAAGTTTACGTCGCGCAGCAGGGCCACGCCAACAAGAGCGATACCAACCGCTATAACCACCTGGTGCTGCTGTGTGAAAACGCGGAAGGCTATCGGAACCTGATCCAGCTTGTCTCCACCGGCTATCTGGAGGGCTTCTACTACAAGCCCCGCATCGACAAGGACCTGCTGTCGCGGCACGCGAAAGGTTTGATCGCGCTTTCGGCGTGCCTGCGCGGCGATATCAACGAGACCCTGCTCGCGGACCGCTACGAGGACGCGCGCAGGCTCGCCTACGAATACACCGATCTGTTCGGCCGCGGCAATTTTTTTCTCGAATTGCAGGATCACGGCCTCGATCCGGATAAGCGCGTGTTGCCGCTCATTCACCGGCTCGCCACCGACACCGGGATTCCGCTGGTCGCCACCAACGATTCGCATTATTTGCGGCAGGAAGACGCGCGCGCGCACGAAATTCTGCTGTGCATCCAAACCGGCAAGACCATGTCGGACAGCAATAGGATGCGCTTCGAGCAGCCGGTGTTTTATTTGAAGTCGCGCGAAGAGATGATGACGCTGTTCGGCGAGGTCGAGCACGCGCTGGACCGGACCTGGGATATCGCGCAGCGCTGCCAGTTGAAGCTGGAGCCGGTGAAGGAGCCGTTCCCCAAATTTCCGATTCCGGAAGGACACTCCACCGACACGTATTTTGAATACGTCGCGCGCCAGTCCTTCGAGAAGCGCCGCGCGCGACTGGAAGCACTGGCGGCGCAAGGAAAGCTCCGGCACGATCTGAACGAATATGTCGAACGCCTGGATCGCGAAATCAAAATGATCCAGCAGATGAAGTTCTCCGGCTACTTTCTCATCGTCTGGGACTTCATCCGCTTCGCGAAACAGTCGGGAATTCCGGTGGGTCCCGGGCGCGGATCGGCCACCGGCAGCCTGGTCAGTTGGGCCATGGAGATCACCGATATCGATCCGCTCGCCTACGGGCTGATTTTCGAGCGCTTCCTGAATCCGGAGCGCATCAGCATGCCCGATATCGATATCGATTTCTGCACGCGGGGCCGCGGCCAGGTGATTCAGTACGTCACGGAAAAGTACGGGCGCGAGCAGGTGGCGCAGATCATCACCTTTGGGACGTTGGGCGCGCGCGCCGCGATCAAGGACGTCGGCCGCGCGCTGGATATCAGCTTCGCCGACATGGACAGGATCACCAAGCTGATCCCGGCCATGCCGCTGAACATCAAGATCAAGGACGCGCGGCAGATGGAGCCGCAGTTGGACGATCTGGCGCGGAAGGACCCGCGTGTCCAGGAGGTGCTTGAAACCGCGCAGCGGCTGGAAGGAATGGCGCGCAACGCCAGCGTGCACGCCGCCGGAGTGGTCATCTCACCGGCGCCGCTCAAGGATCTAGTCCCGCTCTATAAGACGAACAAGGACGAAGTCGTCACGCAGTACGACATGGTCGGTTTGGAAAAGCTGGGTCTGCTCAAGATGGATTTTCTGGGACTGACCACGCTGACCATCATCGACGACACGCTCAAGCGGATCGAGCGGCATCGCGGCGTAAGGCTTCGCGTGGAGGATGTGCCGCTTGACGACAAGAAAACCTACGAGCACATATTTTGCAAGGGCTATACCAGCGGGATTTTCCAGTTTGAATCGCCCGGCATGCGCGACATTCTGCGCCGTTATCAGCCGGATCGGCTGGACGATCTGATTGCGCTGAATGCGCTCTATCGCCCCGGCCCCATGGACATGATCGATGACTTTATCGATCGCAAGCACGGGCGCAAGGAGGTCCACTACGATTTTCCCGAGCTGAAAGACATTCTCGAAGAGTCCTTCGGGGTGATCGTGTATCAGGAGCAGGTGATGCAAATCTCCAGCCGCTTGGCCGGTTACTCGCTGGGCGAAGCCGATCTGCTGCGGCGCGCGATGGGCAAAAAGAAAAAAGAGGAGATGGACAAGCAGCGCGCGCGATTTCTCGCTGGCGCGACGGCTAAGGGCCATTCGCCGCGCAAGGTGGAAAAAATCTTCGACCAGATGGCGAAATTCGCCGGGTACGGATTCAACAAATCGCACTCGGCGGCGTACGCCTATCTGGCCTTTATTACCGCGTATCTCAAAACGCATTATCCGCTGGAGTTCATGTCGGCGCTGCTCACTTCGCAGACCGGCAATACGGCGCAAGTGGTCAAATATATTAACGAGTGCCGGGAAATGGGAATCCGCGTGCTTCCTCCGGACGTGAACTCCTCGGATTTCGATTTCACTCCGGTCGAAAACGGCGACGAATCGGGTATCCGCTTCGGTCTGGGAGCGATTAAGAACGTGGGCCCGGGCGCTGTCGAATCGATCGTCGAAGCGCGCAAGGCGGGGCGCTTCGGCTCGCTCTATGAGTTTTGCGAGCGCGTCGATCTGGGCGCGGTGAACCGCCGGATGATGGAAAGCTTCATCAAGGCCGGCGCGATGGATTCGCTCGAAGGCACCCGCGCGCAGTTGTTCGCGATCATCGACAGCGCCATGGAAGCCGGATCGCGCGCGCTCAAGGACCGGAAAAGCGGGCAGTCCGGTTTGTTCGCCACGCTGATGGAGGAGCAGGCGCCTGCCGAGCATCCGCTGCCGAAAATCAACGACTGGACAAGCGCGGAAAAGCTCGCCGGAGAAAAAGAAACGCTGGGCTTCTTTATCACCGGCCATCCGCTCAATCAGTACATGGATAAGGTCCGCGAGCTGGCGACGCACACGACGGCGCAATTGGAGGGACTGGGGAAAAACACCGAGGTCGCGCTGTGCGGCATTCTCACCGGGATTCAGCGGCGCCGCAGTAAAGAGGGAAAACTGTGGGCCTCGATGCAGATCGAGGATCTGGAAGGCTCGGCCGACGCCATGGTGTTTTCGACGCAGTATGAGCGGCTGATGCCCTGTCTTAGCGAAGATAAAGCCGTCCTGGTGCGCGGGCTGGTGCTTCCGGAAGAGAACGCGCCGCCGAAGATTTCGGTGCAGGACATTGTGGCGCTCGAAAATGCGCGGCTGAATCTGCCCTCGCTCATCTCGATTCGCGTGCCGGTGAACGGCGCCGGGTCTTCCGCTCGCGCCGCTTTGCTGCGCGAGCTGTTCCAAAAAAAGCCCGGCGAAACCGAGGTCCGGCTGCGGCTTGAAAAATCGCGCGACTTCTCGGTTATCCTGGACGTTACGGCGAAAGTTCGCCCGGACAGGGAGTTTTGCGCCGAGATCGTCCGCATCTGCGGGTCCGAGGCGATGGAAGTTCTCGCCGGCTAGCGCCGCGCAGTCATGGCTGAAATACCAACTCCCGCACCCTCGAATCCAAGCTGGGATCGTGTGCAGCTCGCGCGCCATCCCAAGCGGCCGCACGCGCTCGATTACATCCAGCGTCTGTTCACGAATTTCGACGAGCTGCATGGCGACCGCGCCTTCGCCGACGATCACGCCATTGTCGCCGGACCGGCGTGGTTCGATGGCAAGCCGGTGATGATTATCGGCCAGCAGAAAGGCCGCGATACCAAGCAGAAGGTGATTCGGAACTGGGGAATGCCGCGCCCGGAAGGTTATCGCAAGGCGATGCGGCTGATGCGGCTGGCGGCGAAGTTCGACCGGCCCATCATCACTCTGCTCGATACGCCCGGCGCATATCCGGGAAAGGACGCCGAAGAGCGCGGCCAGGCCGAAGCCATCGCCCGGAATCTGCGGGAAATGTCGCGGCTGGGCGTGCCGGTGATCGTGGTGGTGATCGGCGAGGGCGGCAGCGGCGGCGCGCTCGCGCTGGGCGTCGGGAATCGCATTTATATGATGGAAAACGCGGTTTACAGCGTCATTTCTCCGGAAAGCTGCGCGGCGATTATTTATCGCGACGCGGCCAAGGCTCCGCTGGCCGCTGCGGCGCTTAAAATGACCGCTCCCGATCTTCGCGATCTCGGATTAATCGACGGCATTATTCCCGAGCCCGGCGAAGGCGCGCACTCGGACCCGGACGTCGCGGCCGAAGCGCTCGGCGGAGTCTTGCGCGGCGCGCTGCGGGAGCTGTCGGAGATGTCGCCGCGGGCTTTGATCGACGACCGCTACGAAAAATTCCGGCGCATGGGCTCTTTTTTCGCCGAATCGGCGGCGACCATCGGAGTGCCAGGATGAAGAAACCGGTGTTGCTGGGGGTGGTGTTTATCGCCGCGGTGCTGGCGGTGATTATTTATTCGAGCATGAATCTTGCGCGGTATCGGGTGGAAGTGTGCATCGAGTATCAGGGCCGAAGCGCCTGCCGCACCGCCGCCGGATCCACCAGGGATTTCGCGCTGCGCACGGCGACGGCCAACGCCTGCGCGCAGATCGCCTCCGGCGTCACGGATTCGACCGCGTGCGAGCGATCCGAACCATCCAGCGTCAACTGGAAATGATTTTCGCGCCCCACTCCGCCGGATCGACGTCGCGGACGTGCTTGGAAAAAAGCCAGCGATGCCCTTCGTGGTCGAGCGCCGCGTACTGCCGCTCGCCGTACATCACCTCGTTCGGCTCCTCGACGATCCTCGCACCCGCCGCTTTCGCCGCGCGGTAGTGGCCGTCGACATCATCGACGAAGATGGTTAGCGATTGCGTCCATTTGCCGGCCCGCGCCGGGCTGTCGCTATCCTGGCGCGAGCTTCGGAGCATGACATAAGCCTCGCCCAGACGGATCTGCGCGCCCTGCGGCGGCTCGCCGTAGTGATAATGCTCGATGAAGCCGAACGCTTTCCCCAGCCAGTCGATCGCGCGAGCGACATCGGAGTAAACGACGTGCGGCAGCACGAAATGGGCCGGAACCGATCGATTCGTCAAGCGGCTTTCTGCACGCGGCCGCTCTTGATGCAGTTGGTGCACACGCGCAGCTTTTTGGACGCGCCGTTCACCACCGCGCGCACGTTTTGCAGGTTGACGTTCCAGCGCCGCTTGGTCACATTGTGGGCATGGCTGATCCGGTTGCCGAACTGCGGTCCGCGGCCACAAAGCTCACACACTTTCGCCATCTTTTTCCTCAATTCTTTGGTTCAGTTTACCATATCGTGTATGCTAGGCAGGCATGCGTTGGCTGCTCTATATTTCTTTCATGCTTCCGCTTTCCGCGCAACTGAATTATGACCGCATGGCCGCGCGCATCGTCGATTCTCTGGCGCTTGAAAAAGGCGAGCGCGTGATCGTCCGCTACGATCCCGGCTACTTTCACGAAATCACCGGGCCGCTGAAGAAGCGGATCGCCAGCCGCGGCGCGATCGTCTCGGCCGAGATCGAATATCTCAAGCCGCCGGCCACCGGCAACGGGCGCCTCGCTCGGGCCTTGAAATCGGCGGACGTTTATCTGTGGATGCCGCTGCGCGACGAGCTTTACGTCTCGCCGGCCGAGCAGCAGGCGCTCGCCGATTGGCTCAAGGAGGGCGGCGCGCATCGCGAAATTCATTTTCATTGGTCCGGCGGCAGCGTTTTGGCGGACGGCCTTCCCACCGTCCACCCGGCGGCGTTCGATCGTCTTTATGAGGCTGCTCTCGATATCGATTACGGCGCGCTTGCGGCGCGGCAGGATCGCCTGATCGCCGCGCTGCGGCAGGGCGCGCTGCGCATTACCACTCCGGACGGCACCGATCTGACGCTGCGAGCCGGCAGCCGCCCGATGAATAAACAGGATGGCGACGCTTCTCCGGCCCGCGCTCGCCGCGCCCGGATGAAAGTCGACCGCGAGATCGAATTGCCGGCCGGCGTGGTGCGCGTCGCACCGGAAGAAAACACCGTAAACGGCACGCTGGTGGTTCCGGAGGCGCGCTTCGGCGGCGTGATCGCGCGCGGCATCCGGTTTCACATCGCCAGCGGCAAAGTCACCGGATTCGAGGCCGCCGAAAACCGCGCCGCCGTCGAAGCCGAGCTCAAGTCCGGCGGCCCGGCCGGGTATCGTTTTCGCGAAATCGGCATCGGCGTGAATCCGCGGCTGAGCGTGCCCGCCGGGTCCAAAATTCTGCCATACTACGGCTACGGCGATGCCGTCGTCCGATTGAGCCTCGGCGATAATGAAGAACTCGCCGGCGGCGTTCAGGGGAATTGGCGCCGCTGGTTCTTTTTTCCCGTCTCAAACATCGCTTCGGAAAGCGGGCCGATCGTCCGGGACGGCAAACTGTTGATTCCTTAACCGCTGCTGAAACGATTTGCCCTCCGCTCGCGTCCACCCCAAGTGAGCCCCCCTCACAGCTCACCCGGGCAGACTGCGACCATCGAAGAGCAGTATTACATCCTTGCGTCCTCCGATCTGCCGCCGCGCCGCGATCTGGTCCTCAAGCACGATGACACCTTCGCCCTGTTCGATATTTTCGGCGATATCGACTCGAAAAATCGCAGCGGCGAGGGGTTGTACTACGGCGGGACGCGTTTTCTTTCCTGCCTGAAATTAAAGCTGGCCCACGGACGGCCGTTGCTGCTCAGCTCTACCGTGCGGCGGGACAATGTTCTGCTGTCGGCCGATCTCACCAACCCCGACGTATATTTCGAGGGCAAAGTGCTCATCCAGCGCGGGTCGCTGCATATTTACCGCTCGCAGTTCCTGTGCGACCAGCAGCTTTTCCTGCGCCTGCGCATGCGGAATTATTCGCGGGAGGCGACCGAGGTTTCGCTGCTACTCGAATTTGATTCCGACTACGCCGATATCTTCGAGGTCCGCGGCAGCAAGCGCGCCCGGCGCGGCGCGATCCGCCGGCCGGAAGTGAGGGATGGCGAGATCGTGCTCAGCTACGACGGCCTGGACGGGCTGCTGCGCAAAACGCGCATCCAATCGAGCGTGCCGCCGCAATCGACCTCGGCCGGTTCGATGCAATTTCTGCTGCGCTTCGAACCCGACCAGGAGCAGGCGCTGGAGCTGACGCTGGCCTGCGAAGTCGGAAGGAAGCGCGTCCCGATGGTGGGCTACGGCAAGGCGCTTTCCGAGGCGACCCACGCCGCCGAGTCCTCCGATCGCCTGACGCTGTCGATCAGCACCTCCGATGAGTTGTTCAATCGCTGGCTGGATCGTTCGCGCGTCGATCTGAACATGCTGCTCACGCCGGAGCCGCAAGGCTTCTATCCCTACGCCGGCGTGCCCTGGTTCGCCACGCCGTTCGGCCGCGATGGCATCATCACCGCGCTCGAATGCCTGTGGACCTCGCCGGCAATCGCGCGCGGCGTGCTGGGATATTTGAGCGCGACGCAGGCGCAGCAAATCTCGCCGGAACAGGACGCCGAGCCGGGGAAAATTCTTCATGAAGCCCGTTCCGGCGAAATGGCCGAACTGGGCGAGCATCCGTTTAAGCGCTACTACGGCAGCGTCGATTCCACCCCGCTTTATCTGATCCTGGCGGGCGAATATTTGCGCCGCACCGGCGATCTCGACTTCATCAAATCCATCCAGCCCAACCTGGACCGTGCTATCGAGTGGATCGACCGCTACGGCGATTCAAACGGCGACGGCTTCGTCGACTACAGCCGCAAATCCGAGCACGGGCTGGCGCAGCAGGGCTGGAAGGATTCGCAGGATTCGATCTATCACGCCGACGGCTCCATTGCCGAGCCGCCGGTCGCCCTGTGCGAAGTTCAGGGCTACGTGTACGCCGCCAAGCTGGAATACGCCAGTGTCGCGACCGCTTTGGGCGATCACGCCACCGCGCAGAAATCGATTCGCGAAGCGGAAGCGCTGCGCGCGCGCTTTGAAGAAAGTTTCTGGTGCGCCGATTTGGGCGTGTACGCGATCGCGCTCGACGGGTGCGGCAGGAAATGCGCGGTCCGCACCTCCAACGCCGGCCAGTGCCTTTTTTCCGGAATCGCCAGTCCGGAACGCGCCTCGATTCTCGCCGAGTCGCTCCTGGGCGACCGCTTTTATAGCGGTTGGGGCATCCGCACCGTGGCCGATTGCGAGCCGCGCTACAATCCGATGTCGTACCACAACGGCTCCGTCTGGCCGCACGATAATGCGTTGATCGCCGCGGGATTCGCGCGCTATCGCTTCACCAATCGCGCCGCCGCGGTTTTGACCGGGCTGTTTGAAGCCGCGATTTATTTCGAATTCGATCGCCTGCCGGAGCTTTTCTGCGGTTTTCACCGCCGGCCGGGGAAAGGACCGACTTCCTATCCGGTGGCGTGCTCGCCGCAGGCCTGGTCCGCGGCGTCGTCGTTTTATTTGCTTCAATCCTCTATGGGCATGACCATCGACGCGCTGAAGCGGCGCGTGATGTTTGTCCGGCCCGTGCTGCCGGCGAATCTGCATCAGATCAAGATCGACGGATTGCGAGTGGGCGCGGCCAGCGTGGATCTGATTCTGTTCCGGTCCAGAGACGCGATCGCGCTCACCGTCGGCCGGCGCACGGGCAACGTGGATGTGTTGGTTTTGCACTAGCCGTGCACGGTGAACCTCATCAGGCTCGGCGGCGCTATCGCAACCATCACCAGCACGGCACTCCATAGACACTTACAGCTCCGGATGCAGGTGGATGGTCTTGCCGGCCGCGATGTAGACCTGCTGGGACAGGCGGGTTTGGCCCGCCTCGCGAATCTCGATGCTATAGCTGCCCGGGCGCAAGTGCATGGTTTTATTTTCCTTGGTTGTTCCGGCGTAGGCGCCATTTATGAACACCTGCGCATCCTTGACTTTCGTGTCCAGTTTCACTGCACCGGAATTGGGAAATACGTAGTAGGGTCCTGGCCCCCAATATCCGGCCCAAAACGGACGATACCAGACAGGACCATAAAATCCCGGCGCCACCACCACCCCAACTCCAACCGCCGCCGAGGCGGTCACGGGCGCGAGAGCCATCACGGCAGTGGCTATTGCGAGCATCATTTTCTTCATTGCGTCTCTCCTCCTGATTCCCCGGAATGCACCGCGCATGCCACTCGGAAATATCGGGAATTCAGAGACTTACCTGACAGGCTAATGGCTGATCTTCACCGCCTGGCCGAATTCAGCCACCACCAGCGCCTATGCCCGCGGCACCGGCGAGCGCCGCGGGCAAGCGCCACCAAAGCGATGAAAAACGGCGCAAATTAGGGGATAAAGCTGTACTTATTGGATAGAATCGAGCAGTTTTCAATTTCCGAGTGACCGCTTCAGGTGGTAACACAAGCGGCGGGCGTAACTGTCTCCGGCGAACGTGCTGCTTGAAATATTTAATCCAGGAAGTGCATGAATCCCAACGATTCCGATCTTCCGCGGCATCGCCGCATATGGGCCAGCTACAACCGTCCGTACTCGGGCTGCGGATGCCTGTGGACGATCATCATCATCCTGATCATCTGGTGGATACTGTCCTGGATCTTCGGCTGGGGTTGGGGATGGGGCTGGGGAGGAACCGGAGGCGGTGTCACCCGCTAATTCGCCGGCCGTGAATGCGTGGATCGATCTGATCGCCGCCTGGATCGCGTTCCTCATTCTCGCCTATCTCCCCGCGGTGGCTCCGGCGCGAGCCATCACGCCCGCGACGCTGACGTTATTCTGGGCGTTCTTCAGCATGACCTCGATCGTGCTCTGCGATCAGATCGTTTTGCGGCTGGAAAATCGCTCGCTTTTGCTCGAAATGACCGCGAATGGCAAAGCGTGGCTCCGATTCGCGGCGATCGGCGCGCTGAGCGGATTGTTGTTGGACGGCATCGCGCAGTGGCTCGGCAAGCTCTGGTTCTATCCCGATTGGAACGAATTTTTTTACGCCTTGAGCTTCATTCCGGGATTTATGGCGTACTGGATCGTGATTGTGGAAAGCTATCTCGCGGTCCGGGCCGTTGTTCGGCGATTCCGCCGCCCCTTGAAACGCGAGCCGCGCGTGAACAAGATGTTTTTTCGCGCGGCGGGAATCGCCGGGTTGGCATTGACGGCCGCGGGAATCGTGTTGCTTCTCGATTCGTACCCAGCAGGCTATGGTTTTGAGACTCGCGCGCGTTGCGCGCTTGATCGTCCCTTTCTGCATTTCGCGATCACGGCGATGGGAGTATGGCTGATGCTCGAATATGCGCAGTGGGCTTGCGGCCGCGAGTCCTTGCTGATGCGGTTGAGCGCGGGAGACGCCGCGCCGCTGTGGTCGCTGCTGCTTGCATCGCTAATTTTTTCGTTTTTTTGGGAAAGCGTGAACGCGCAGCATCATTTTTGGATTTATTCGAACTGGCCGTGGGAGCGGCGGACGATTTTGGGCGCGCCGGTGGCGGTGATCGCGGCGTGGCCGATACAGTATCTGATTTTTCTCTCGCTCGGATTCTTAACGCCGCGCGAGCTGTGGCGGTAAATTACTGGCCGACCGCGAGCAGGAGCGATTGATTGACCGGCGCGCCGCCCAGCGTGATCACGACCGGCTGATTTCCAGCCGCGACGTTCGGCACCGTCACGTTGAATTGATAAAGGCCGACCGAGCCGACGCTCGCGCCGGCATAGTTCACCACCGCGTTTACTCCTCCGATGGTGACCGTGACCGGCGCGGCGAGTTTGTTCGCAGCGGTCGCGATCTGGCCGGTGGGAATGGGCGGCGACAAGGCTCCGAAGCCGATTCCATAGAGCGTAATCACCTGTCCCGGCGAAACGGCCGCGTATCCCGGGCTGCCGACGATGGTTGCACCCTGGAACGCCGCGATATAGCCATTGCCGAACGGCGCGTCCATCCCGGGCTGCACCGCGGCAGCGTTGATGCTAAACGCCGCGCTGCTCCCGAAGCCGTTGCCGACCACGATTTTGGTCGCTCCGGCGGGAATCCCATCGGGGACCAGGGCATTGATCTGCGACGGGCTGACGTAGCTTAAAAAAGCGGGCGATCCGCCGATGGTCACGGTGACGCCACCCAGAGTCGAAGGCGCGAGATTTCCGTTGAACGACGCGCTCGACCAGGCGAGCGAGAGCGGCGATAGATTGGTCCCTTGAATTTCGATCCATGTGCCGGAGGTGATCGTAGACGCACCGCCCCATTGAGGAATGGTCGTGACGCTGGTGATGACGGGCGCGGGACCGGCGTTAGACGCGGTGAAGTTCGCGCCGACGGTTTCGGGTCCGTTCATCGTCACCTGGCAGGAGCCGGTTCCCGTGCATGCGCCCGTCCAGCCGGTGAAGGTGTATCCGGGGAACGGATTGGCGGTGAGCATGACCTGCGATCCCGCATTCTGATAACCTTGCGCGCCGCTGATGGTCCCGCCGGCGCCGGGTGATAGCGTCAGGAAATATTGGGCCGAAAGCGTGACGGTGAGGGCCTGCCGCGCCGCGCCGCAGGGGACCCAAACGGTCTGGGTCCCGGAGCCGGTGTATTGCGTTCCCGCCGAACCGGGCTGCGCGGCGGGCGCGCCGACGGTGTGTTGCGTCCCGGGCAGCCAGCTAAAGCTGGCGGGCGTCATGACCTGCTGGCCGTCGACGATCACTTGCAGTCCCGCCGGACTGGTGGTTACGGTGTACAACACCGCGACGGACAACTGGCGCAGGCGATGATTCGACGTATCGGCGATGAGCACCTGGCAATTCCCGGTGGCCAGTACCGATGACGGCTGATTCAGTGTGTACGACGTCGCGGGGCTGCCGTCTCCGTTGTAGCCGCCCGTTCCGGTACCGTTGGCCGATGGGCCGAAGCCGGCGACGGTGGCGATGAGGCCGTCGGAGCCGACCTGCCGGATAGCATCGTTGCCGCTATCGGCGATGTAGATGTTGCCGGAGGAATCTTCGCTCAATCCCAGCGGGCTGCGAAGTTTCGCGGAGGTAGCCGGTCCGCCATCGCCGCTGAATCCGGCGCCGTTGCCTCCGGCGATGGTTTGAATGGTGCCGTCCTTGTTCAGGCGCAGCACGCGGTTGTGGCTTGAATCGGAGAACAAAATCGTGCCGCCGGGTTCCACGGCGACGCCGCCGGGAGCGGCGATGTTTTCGCTGGTGCCCAATCCGGCGCCGCTTTGATCGCTGCCTCCGCCGGCGACGGTTTTGATTGTGCCGCCGGAAACTTCGCGAATCCGCTGATTGCCGGTATCGGCGATCCACAGATTGCCGCTGGAATCGACGGCGACATCGGTGGGTCCGCTAAGCGAGGCGGAAGTGGCGCTGCCGCCGTCTCCGGCAAAGCCCGCGTTATTATTTCCCGCGACGGTGGTGATGGTTCCCGAGGTGTCCACCTTGCGGATGACGTTGTTGGCGGTGTCGGCGATGTAGAGATTCCCGGACTGATCCATCGCCAGCCCGCGAGGAGCGTTCAAGGACGCCTGCACCGCGGCGCCGTTATCGCCTCCGAACTGGCCCGAGCCGGTTCCCGCGACCAACGTCGTATTGCCGCTTGAAAGATCGACGGAGCGGACACGATTCGCCGTGGTGTCGGAAAAATAGACCAGCGTTCCGTTCACCGCCAGGCCGCGCGGCGTGATGGTCGAAAGACCGTTGCCGGCGATGGTATTGATGACGCCGTTGGACGCGGTCACCTCGCGGATGCGGTTGTTGGTTCCGTCGGCGATGTACAGATTGTTTTGCGAATCCATGGCGATGGCGCGCGCCTGCATGCTGGCGCCGGTGGCGATGCCCTGATCGCCCGCGCCTCCGCCGACCCCGCTGCCGGCGTAATTGGTGATGATTCCGGCTGGACTGACGCGCCGTACGCGATTATTGTTCTGATCGAGAATATAGATGTTTCCGGCCTTATCCTGGGCGAGGCTGGTCGGATAGTGCAGGAATGCATTCATGGCGTAGCCGTTGTCGCCGGTGTCGCCGGCGGTGTACTGGCCCGCGAATTCGTTGATGATGCCGCCGCTCACCACGCGAACCGTGTTGTTGCCCGAATCGGAGATGTACACGTTACCCTTGCCGTCGGCCAGCACGCCCGCCGGCTGATTCAGCGGCGCCTGCGTCGCCGGACCTTTATCGCCGCCCGTGGCCGCCGCGCCGACGCCGGCGAAGGTGGAAATGACGCCCGCCGGATCGACCATGCGAATTACCGAGTGCGATGTATCGGCGATGTACAGATTGCCCGAGGAGGGATCGAAGGAAACGGCCAGCGGGAACTGCAATCCCGCGCTGATCGCCGGGCCGCCGTCGCCGCTGTAGGTGGAAACGGCGCTGCCGGCGACGGTGGTGATGGTTCCATCGGGAGATACCTTGCGAATGCGATTGTTGTTGGAATCGGCGATATAAACATTACCTTGCGGATCGGTGCACAAGCCGGCGGGATTGTTCAGCGCGGCTTGCGTGGCCGGGCCGCCGTCGCCGCTGAATCCGGACGCCCCGGAGCCGGCAAAAGCGCTGGCGATTCCGTTCGCGCCGATCTTGACCACCTGGTTGAGCCCCTGCACGGAGACGTACAGGTTGCCGCTCGCATCGACGGCGATGCCAATCGGATTGTTGAGCGTCGCGGCCAGAGCCGGCACATTGTTCGGCGCGCCTCCGAGCAGCGTCTGAAGGACCGATTGAGATGCAGCGCTACCCGCTCCGGCCGCGGCCAATATTACCACCCAGTACAGTTTTCGCGTCATATCAGAACGAGAAACCGATCCCGGCTTCCGCCTGGTTGCGGGTGGAGGCGTAGCCCGGACCCATGAAGGATTCATTGTTCCAGCGGATATAGCGCACCTCCGGCGTCAGCTTAAATCCGAACTGATCGAAAAAGCGGATACCGAATCCGGCCAGCGCGCCGATCTGATTGCGATTGGTGGGAACGGCCGGGATTTCGTTGTAGCCGGTGGTGCCATCGGGATAGTTGATATCGGTGCCGGTCCGGACGCGGCCGACGTAGCGATATTCGGCTCCGCCAAGCAGGTAGAGATGCGAAAGAAATCCCGTCCGGCGGATGCCGTAGTAGCGCGCGATCACCGGCAGAACCCAGTAGTTCGCCTTGGTCGTTTGCGTGAATGTGGTTACCGGCCGATCGTCGGTGCTCGAATTGGGGCTGGGCACGCCGGTCCGCAGCGTCGTGGTCTGGACGTAGGTGGCGTGCGTCAGATAAAACTCGGCGCCCGCCGACCAGTGGCGCGTGATCGCATACTCGAACGTTCCCGCCAGCGCTTCTTTTTGCGAGTTGGAATGGGCGCTATAGGAGTAATCGGCCACCGGATTGGTGGTGTGCACGGTGGGCGAGCTGGTGGTGAACTGCTTCAGCGGAAACGCCTCTACTCGGAATCCGTAAAAAAAACGCCGCTGGCCGGACGGATTGGCGACGTTTTTGGCGGGAGCGCCCGCGGTCGTCTGGCCGGAAGGCGGCTGATTCGGATTGGGCGGCGGCTCCTGCGCGAACGCGCCCATCGACAGCAGCGCGGCGCCGGAAAAAATAAGCGTCATGATTTTACTCATCGAAAAATCCGCGATCCTCAAAACTGAAACCGCACGAACAGCTCCATCGAGCGCGGGCCTCCAGGCTGATAAAGGGAATTCACACCGGCAAAACCCGAATTGAGCATCTGCGTGGCGACGCCGAACTCCGGGCTGGCCAGGTTCGCGCCGAGCTGCGGCGTTGGATTCGCGAAATTGGGGTGGTTCAGGGCATTGAAAGCCTCCAGCCCCAGATTCAGGCGCACCTGCTCGGTAATCGGGATGACGCGGCGGATGGAGGCATCAAGCTGCACCGCTCCGAATCCGCGCAGCGTGTTGCGGCCCAGATTGCCCTGATCGTATCCGGTTGGAATCACGAACGCGTTCGGATTTAACTGCCGGCCGCCGGGAACGTCGGCGTTCGGCACCCAGATGGGATTGCCGTTCAGGCTGGGACGAACGAAGGCGAACAGACCCGTGTTTGAGCCGCTATTGTTGCAGGTTGTGGTGGTGGTTCCGCTGGAGCTGGTCGTGGTTGTGGTGCTGCTGGAGGAACTGGTGCAGGTGCTGACGCCCTCGACGTCGAAGGGCAGCCCGGTGCGGGCCAGCAGATTGAAATCGACGAACCAGTTTTTCAGCAGCGGCCGCAGCGCCGTGATCTTCGGCGACGGAAGCTGATAGGACCCGGCGGCGGTCAGATAGTGGCGGATATCGTAATCGGAGTCGCCACGCTGGCCGCTGGTGTAGAGGCTGGCGAATCCTCCGCCTCCTCCGCTGAAGTCGGTGGATGCGGTGTCGATCGAATGGGACCAGGTATAACTCAACTGCATCTGCAGGCGCGAGCTGAGCCGCTTTCGAAACTGGATTTGCAGGCCGTCGTAATCCGAGGCCGCGCCGTTGGTGGTGAGGATCGCGATGTTGTAGGCCGGCGTGTAGGCGGGTGTGACGGCGGTGCGCGCCAGATCGCGTCCCAGGCTGCCCACCATGGCGATGGAGACCGTGTTGCCGACGCCGTAGTTTTTCTCCCAGGTGGCGTTCCACTCATAGACCCGCGGCGCTACCAAGCCGAGATCGGCGGCGTTGATGATGCCATAAGGACGGAACGGCGGCATCGGCGGCGGCGCAAGCAAGGTCGCGTTCAGCGGAAAGCTGGCTTCCGAGATGGTGCGGACG
>Ga0209062_1003215_pt1 | contig 19356 bp, 8 predicted proteins | sample Coa_R2_2_FD_187158 | JGI IMG/M metagenome (GOLD analysis project Ga0209062, IMG submission 187158) | Surface soil microbial communities from Centralia Pennsylvania, which are recovering from an underground coalmine fire - Coalmine... | ecosystem: Environmental > Terrestrial > Soil > Unclassified ...
CATTCCCACCGCGCCGACAGCTGGTCCTCCCTCTCAAAATCCAAAACCAAAAACCAAAACCGAAAGGAGCTTCCCGCTGCCGGCCACCTGCCTTCGGTTCAGGCTCATCCTTCGATGAGAATATGCTCCCGCAGGGCGATGTTCGGCGAGATCGAAGCCGCCACAGTCGCGGGAATCATCGCCGCGGCCAGCGCGCAAATCGCAAGCGCCCCGGCCGCGACGCCAAGCCCGATCGGATCCCAGAAGGGAACGTCGTATAACTGCGACGCAATCAGCCGCGCAGCGCCGACCGCCAACGGCAGCCCGAGCGCCAGTCCGGCCGCCACATGGGTCAGGGCGCCGCGAAGCACCTGCCGGACCACCTGGAGACGGTCGGCCCCCAAAGCCATGCGGATGCCGATTTCGTTCGTACGCTGCGCGACCGTGTAGGCCGTAACGCCATAGAGCCCGACCGCGGCCAGCAGCAGCGCCACCGCGCCGAACAGCCCGGCGAGGCTGGCCACCGCGCGTTCCTGGTCGAACATTCGGTCGAGCTGCTGGCCCAGGGTCCGGATGCTGACGATTGCCAGGTTGGGATCGGCCTCGGACAGAATGCGGCTGAGCGCGGGCTCGAGCGTGCCCGGGGGAAGACTGCTCACCAGCAGCATCCCGCCGATGACGTGCGACCGGAGTTCCAGCGTCTGGAAATCATGGTCCTTGTACGGCGCCCACTGCGCCAGCGGAACGTAGAACATCGGGCGCGCCGGGTCGCGCAGCGCGAATCCCGCGAACTTGGCGTCCCGCACGATGCCGACGATGCGGTACATCCCCGCATTCTCCGGCACATCGATGCCGAAGTGCTGTCCGAGCGGGTCCTCGCCGCTGCGGAAGAAGCGCTTTGCGAACGTCTCGTTAATGATCGCCACGGGCTCGGTGTTCTCGTCGTCGGCGCGGGTGAAGTAGCGCCCGCGAACCAGCCCGACGCCGAGTTCCTGAAGATATTCCGGGCTGACGCGGTCCCAGGAGGCGCCGGAATTTCCGTTGAATCCCGCGGGCGGATGGCCGGCGACCATAATCATCTCTCCCCAGTTGTCCGTCAGCGGATTGTAGAGGGCGAGCCCGGCTGCGGTGACGCCCGGGATGCGGCGCAATCCGTCTTCCAGCCGCCGGTAGAGCGCGGCCAACTGCGGCTGCCCGTAGCCGGTTGCGGGCACATTCAAAGAGACGATGACGCGGCCGTCGGTGCGGTACCCGAGATTCTGGTGCTCCAGCCGGTCGAGGCTGCGGGCGAGCATAGTGGCGCCGGCGATCAGCACCACGGAGATGGCCGCCTGAACGATCAGCAGCGCTTTGCGCGCAACGGACGAATGATCGGCCGTGCTTCGGCCCACGCCGCGCAGCGCTTCGAGCGGGCTGGTGCGGGCGGCGAACCAGGCCGGAGCCGCTCCAAAAATGATGCCCGTGAGCAAGGCGACGGCAAAGGCGAACGCGAGAACCATGGGCGAAGGCAGAGTGCTGATCGGGACGAAGTGCGAGCCGCGGAACGCCAATGACAGCAGGAGCCGGCCGGCGGCAACCGCGACGCCAAGACCCGCGATACCGCCCGCCAGGGCCAGCAGAGTCGCCTCCACCAGCGCCTGGCCGATGACCTCGCGGGCGCCGGCTCCCACGGCCAGCCGCAGAGCGGTCTGGGCGCGGCGGGACATGCCGCGCGCGAGCAGCAGATTGGCCACGTTCGCGCAGGCAATCAGCAGCACCATGGCGCAAACGGCCAGCAGAATCCGGAGGCTGCGGCCGTACTCCTCCTTCATGGTCGCGACGCCGGCGCCGGCCGGAACCACGTTGATGACCTGCTTGGGCAGCGAGCGGATCACTTCGGGCATCCAATTGGATGGATAGCCGGCCTCGTTTTGCATCCATTGCCGCAGGACGCCCGTCAGTCGCGGCCCGATCCCGGCTATGGAGGCGCCGGCGTGCAACCGGCCGATGACGCGCAGCCACGCGGCCGCGGACTGGCGCAGAAGACTGCGGTCGCCAGCGATCACGGGCTCCTGCTGCAGCGGAATCCAGATGTCGGGCGGGTCGCCGCGCAATGTCTCGCCGAAGAAACCCGGCGGCGTGACGCCGATCACCTGGAACGGATGCCCCGCGATGAGTAACGTCGAGCCCACCACGGCAGGATCGGCTCCATACTCCAACTGCCAGATGTGATGGCTCAAAACAATGACCGGGGCGGCCGAGGGCCGGTCATCGGCGGCGGTGAACAAGCGCCCGCCGAACGGCGCCACGCCGAGGGTCGAGAAATAATTGCCCGTCACGTACTCCGTGCGCAGCGATTTGGCGAGCGCCGGGCTGCCCTCCCGCCGCACGCTCGAGCGCCATCCGCCGGCCTGGAAGGCGGCGAGTTCATCGAATTCGGGCGTGGCCGCTTTCAGGCGCTCGAAGAGGGCATAGGAGTAGAAGCCCCAGCGGTCCTGCGGGCCGCCCATGACGCAGCAATTGTCGCCGTCGCCGATGCGATAGAGCAGCGCCGGGTCGGCCACCGGCAGCGAGCGCAGCATGATGGCGTGGATCAGCGTGAATATCGCGGTCGTGCCGCCAATTCCCAATGCCAGCGTCAGGGTCGCTGCCGCCGTAAATACCGGCGACCGCCGGAACTGCCTCAGGGCATATCGAACAGAGCCGCGCCAATTTCCCATGCACGTGATACTGAAGAACCCGGAAAAGGTTACGAACAAACCGGGTGGGCGGGGCGTACAATAGCTGAAATCCATGAAACGCCGCAACTTCATTCGATCGCTCGGCGCCGCCGGAATGCTCGACTCCGCTGCCGCGCAGACCTCCGGGCGCACTCCGGGGCTCCGCCTCGATCTTCACACGCATTTCTACACCCAGGCGTTTTTCGACAGCATCCGCGACTCGGGCGGCGACTTTTCCTTCGGCAAGAGCCCCACCGGCCAGACCATCATTACGCATCGCGGCGCACGGTTTTTCGGCGTCACGCCGCCGATGACGAACGTCGAGCTCCGCATTGAAGCGATGGACCGCGTCGGCATCGACGTACAGGTCGTCTCGCTTTCGACCCCCAACGTGTTTTTCACCGATGGCGCGCGGCAGCCGGCGGTGGCGCGCAGGATGAACGATGCGTATGCCGACCTCGCCGCGCGCTACCCCAAGCGGTTCAAGGGCTTCGCCTCGATCCCCATGGACAACCCGGACGAAGCGCTCAAAGAGCTGCACCGTGCCATCGGCGAATTGAAGCTCAACGGCGTCATTTTGCTGAGCAATATCGGCGGAAAACCGCTCACTGCACCGCAATATCGCCCCTTTTTCGCCGAGGCGAACCGGATGAAGCTCTGCATTTTTCTCCATCCGATGCTGCCCGTGGCTTCCGAGCCGTTCCGGGAATACGTGCTCGGCCCGATCATCGGCTTCCCCATGGACACCACGCTGGCGGTGGCGCGCATGTGCTACGACGGCATGTTCAAAGATTTCCCGGACATCCGCTGGCTCATCGCCCACCTCGGCGGCGCCGTGCCCTACCTGATGGAGCGCATGGACAGCGGATTTCGCGATTTCGCCGAGTGCCGCGTCAAGATCGACGAGTTGCCGAGCGTTTACCTCAAGCGGCTGTACTACGACACGGTCACGTTCAACCCGCACAACCTGATGATGACGCGCGACCTGGTGGGCTCCGATCACATGGTGATGGGCAGCGACTTTCCGCACCTGCTGGGCTCGATCGATAAAGCGGTGTCGTCGATCGAGGCGCTAAACATTCCCCAGCACGAAAAGCGGCACATTTTCGAGGGAACCGCGCTCTCGATCCTGAACAACCTCTAATCGAACAGCACGCGCATGGCGCGCTCGATTTCCGGATTGCGGTGGAACCATCGCCACACGTTTCCCGTGCGGAGGTTCTCGGCGCTGAGGATGGTGATGCCGAGGTCGATGCCGATCACGTCGCGGTCCGTCCAGCCGTTGGTGGGGTGGAAGGCGTCGGCGAAGCCGTAGCGCTGGTAGATGCGGTCGCCGAAGCGGCGGCGCATCTCGATCAGCGCGGGCACGCAGATCTCCGGCGCGAACATCAGCGAGCCGCCAGCGGCGCAGGGGACCACCGAGCCATCGATGTTGCGGGTCGCGGGCGGCCCGCCCCATGCGGTGTAGCCGTGGGCGCTATCGGAGGCCGTGATGCCCCAGATATTTTCGCTATATCCCGGGAAGCGATCGCGCAGATCCAGGCAGAACTGCCGGTGCGCGAGCGTCGCTTCTACGGAGTTCCGGAACCAATCCGTGTGCGGCTCGCGTTTCTCGCGCCGGCCGCGAAAGTCGATCCAGGCCTGCGAATACTGGTGCACGAAGAGCGGCGGCGCGCCGCTGATGTAGGTGTGGCCCGCGTAGGTCACGGTCGGACGCCGCCAGGCATACCAGGAATCGACGGACAGCGGCTTCGCCGGGGAGGCGATGCCGAGCAGGTAGAGAATGCCCAGTTCGCAGTGGTGATCCCAGCGGTGCTGATTGAAACCGGATTCCGGGCGCCAGCTCATCGAGAGCAGATTCGGATCTCCATTGAGGAACCATTGGAAATCCATGCGCTCCCACACGGCGCGCACCAGGCGGTCGATTTCGGAATCGCCATGGAAATAGCCGCGCGCGGTCAGCATGCCCGCCAGCAGGAGAGCCGTGTCGATGGTGGAAAGCTCGCTGCGGCCGTGGCGCTCGCCGGTGTCAATTTCGACAAAATGGTAGAACCAGCCGTGCTCCTGCGGCGATTTTTCCGCGTAAAACCGCAGCGCGGCGAGCACACGCTCGCGCGCCTGAGCGCGCGAGATCCAGCGGCGCTCGGCGGCGATGCAGATCGCCGTCAAACCGAAGCCCACGGCGGCGCTGGAGGCCATGGACCGCTGGTCCGGGCCTTCGCTGTTCACCAGCGCGCGGTCGCGGATCAGGCCCGTCGTGGCGTCTCCCTGCTCCCAGAAAAACCGGAAGCTGCGATGCCCGAGGTCTTCGAGGAAGGCATCTTCTTCCTTCGAGAGCCGCGGCTTCGCCAGCAACAGAGCCGGAAAACCGCCGAGCAGCGCGCGCCGCGTGATCCCGCTCATGGCGCCACCTCGACGAGCGCCAGGGCATGGGCCGGCAGTTTTAGCGCGAGCGTGCCCGCGCGCAAGGCCACAGTCTCGGCGTCCGGGAGCGCCGCCGCTTGCCGCAAACGGGCCAGTTGCGCCGCCGTGGGATTCGCCGGGCTGCCCATCGACTTCCACGCGGCCAGCGGCGAACCGTGGCTGCTATCGACGACCGTAACGCGCGCGGCGCCCGCGGTCACGCCGCGAAGCTGCAACGTGAAATCGCGCTCCGCGCCGCGGTCTTCCGGATCGGAGTAGTTCCACACCGCGATGGCGAGCGTGCCATCCGGCCGCCGCGTGGCGAGGGCGGATTCCGAATCCGCCGGAAGCCGGACCTCTCCCAGCCGGTGGAGCAGCCGGAAGGCGTGGAACGCCGCCTTGGGAATCCCGCCCTCGGCGATCAGCCCGAAACCGCCGTAGAACGGCGTCCTGACCACGCCCTGCTCTTCGAACACATCGGAGAACGTCCAGTAAGACATGCTCGAAACCAAGCCGTCGCAGGCGCGGATATTGTTCGCCAGCCACGGGCCCATAAAGGGAGCGTCGGTCACGTCCACCTCGTTCTTATACGACGCATTGTATTCCGACCAGATGATCGGCAGATTCGGGAAGGCTGAAGCCTTCACCTGATCGTGCACCTTTTTCGCCGCCCGCGCCACCATGTCGCGCCGGCCGATGCGCTCGTGCGTGCCGAAGACGTCCTCGGCGGTGTCATTGGCGTAGACATGTGTGGAGACGAAATCCACCGGCACATGCTCGCGCGCGCACCAGGCGAGGAAGGGCGCGACCCAGGCGGCCTGCGCGGTGGCCGGCCCGCCGACACGCAGGCGCGGGCTGGCCGCCTTGAGCGCCAGCGCCGCCGAGCGGTAGAGCCGCTCATAGGTCTCCTGCTTGGGAACACCCGTCCAGAAATCGATATTGGGCTCGTTCCAGACCTCGAAATACCATTGCGCCACTTCATCGATACCGTAGCGGGCGATGAGGTGCCGCGCGAAGCCGCCGACGAGCGCCGCCCATTTGCCGTAGTCCGCGGGCGGGTTCGGCAGCGGCTTGTACCAGAACGCATGGGGCGTTTGCGAAGCGGCCATGGCCTTCGGCATGAAACTCAACTCGACGAAGGGCCGCACGTGATTCGCCAGCAGACCATCGTAGATCTGATCGACATACGACCAGTTGTACACCGGGCGGCCCTGCCGGTCCTCGGAATACACGCCGTTTTCATCGTCGAAGATGCCATGAAAGCGCACGTAGCCGAATGCGGTCGCCTCGCGGACCGCGCGGAGGTCGTCGCGGTAGCTTTCACGCAGCGAGAGGACCGCCCGCCCGGAGCCGAACATCTGCTCCCAGAAGTGCGGGAACGGGCGCGCCGGCGCGGCGGCGTCGATCACGATGGTTTCCTGTGCGCCGGCGATGGCGGCCGCCATCGCCAGCAGGATGGGTAGGAGCGGGCGGGTCATGCGTTAGAAGCTGAACCGCGCCGTCACTTCGACAATTCGCCCGGCAAAGGCGCCCTGCGCCTGGCCGAAGAGCGGATTGCTGGTCTTGCCGTCGTTGCTGATCGAGGTGTTGATGCCGGTCAGATTCAGCTTGTTGAGCACATTGTACGCGGCCAGTTCCAGGTTGAGCCGGGCGTTCTCGCCGAAGACCCTGGAATTCGGGATGCCGAAGGACTTGCCCAGCGTCGCATCCAGGCCGAAGTAGTGCGGGCCGCGGAAGCTGTTGCGGCCGACGCCGGGAGGCGGCGGCGCGCCGGTCGCGGGCCAGGCCGGCACGGTGAAGTAGCTGAGGGCGCCGTTCGGGAAATCGCCGTTCGGCCGCATGAAGGCCGCGTTGCTGAAATCGCTCTGCGCGCCGCCCAGATAGGCCGCCGGCCGCAGCGTGCAGTAACCGCTGTTCGGGTAGACGACGTTGCAGCCGGTATTGCTGTAGGTCGGCGTCCAGGGGAAGCCGGAGTGCGTGTCCATGATGCCGCTGAGCGCCCAGCCATCGGCGACCTTGTGCAGGAATTGGCTCGACCCTTTAAAGATGCGGGGCGTGTAGACGCCCCACACCTTGAAATCGTGCGTCACGTCGAAATCGGAAGGCCCGTTCGAGTACTTGATGTCGTAGGGATACGGGTCCGTGTAATAATCCTGCGAGCCCTGGTCGGTGTTGCGGCTGAAGCGGTACTGCGCATCGATGGTGAACTGGCTGGAGAAGCGATGCTGGATCTCGGTGAGCAGCGCGTTGTAGTGCGCCGCGGCATCATTGGAGAACCAGTACAGCCGGTTCACGCGCGGGTTCAGGTTCGGATAGTAGATGACGTTCAGCTCGCGCTGCCGCTGGTAATTGCGCGTCTGGCTGCCCTGGTAGGCGACGGACGCCAGCCAGTTGTGCGCGACCTCGTACTGCGCCTCCATCGAGTAGCGGTACGTGGTCGGCGTCGGCATGTCGGACGGGAAGGCGTTCAGCGTCACGGGCGCGCCGGAGGCCGGCAGGCCGGTCGTAGGATCGAAGGTTTGGATGGCCGCCGGATTGGCCGGATATCCAAAGAACTGGTCCGGGTTGGACGGCACCGCATAATAGATGTTCGAGCCGTTGAGGGTCAGGCTGGTGACCCACGGCGGATTGCCGCGGCCGTTGGTCAGCGTCGCCAATTGCTGCACGTTGAAGCCGATGCCGAAGCCCCCGCGCAGCACCAGCTTGCTCTTGAACTGCGTGGGGTTCCAGGAAAAGCCGAGTTGCGGGCCGAAGTTCTTCCAATCGGTCGAATTCAGCGTGTCCCCGACCTTCAGCGTCATATTCGTAAGCGCCGCAGCGCCCTGCCCCAGCACCGCGTTGCTGATCACGTTGGCATTCGCCTTGAGCGGCGAGTAATATTCGTAGCGCAGGCCGAGGTTCAGAGTGAGGTTCGGCCGCACTTTCCAGTCGTCCTGCACGAAGAACGCCAGGATATCGGCGTGCAGGTGCTTCTGGTTATCGGTGGGCTGCCCGGTGACGGGATTGAACGTGCCGGATTCCTGGTACGGCGCATCGTTGGCGAAACTCCACAGGTTGCGGAAGTTGAAGGTCGGCCGCGCGGAGCCGGCGCTGTCATCGAGGAAGTGGCCGCGCGAGTATTCGCCGCCCATTTTCAGGAAATGGCGGCCCCAAACCTTGCTCAGGGTGTCCTTGCCATTCCAGGTGCCCTGATCGAAGACGCCCGGCCCCGCCGCCCCGAAGCGCTGCACCGCCACCGGGCCGGCTCCGTCGAAGTTGGTGATCGGCAATCCCCACGGCTCCTGCGGGTTCGACTTAGTTTCATCGAATGCCCAGCCGCTCAGGCCGAGGCGCGCCTCGTTCACCAGGCTGGGCGAGAACGTCCGGTTCCAGATACCCGTCCACGACCGCGACATGCGGTCGCTGACCCACTGATTCAGGCTGCGCGCCGGGCCGTTGATCGAGTAAGCCACGGTCGGCACTTCGTAGATACTGAAGGCGACCATGTCCTTATCGTCGGGGTGGTAGTCCAGACGGCCGTTGTACTGCGCATTGATGGTGCGGCCGGGGGTCTGGACGATGCCGCGCTGCACATCCGCGACGCCATCGAAGCCGTTGCCGATGCCATACGGCGTGCCCGGCTGGCCAAAGGTCGGGTCACCGGTGCCGAGCGGCGTGGTGAGCGGCGAGCCGAGGTCGAGCCCGCCCGGCGCATCGTGGCATTGCGTGGAGGGGAGCCCGACCTGCGCGCAGCTCAGCGGCGAGGGAGCGACAATCAGCGGCGTCTGACCGGGGAATGACAGGATCTTGCGCGCCAGCGAGCCCTGCGGGCCCGCCGTGTTGCGGAACTGGTCCGTCTCGAACCAGACGGTGCTCTGATTGTACGAGGAATTGCGCAGCCCCTCGTAAGAGAAGAACGCGAACAGCTTGTTCTTCCGGATCGGCCCGCCGACGCTGCCGCCGAACTGATTGAAGCGGTTCTGGTCGCGTCTCACCGGCGAAGGATTGCCGGGGCCATTCCAGCGCTGGTAGGCGTCCAGCCCCGGCCGGTGCCATTTGAAGAAGCCGCTGCCGTGGTACTCGTTGGTGCCGTTCTGCGAGATGACCAGGATCTGCGCGCCGCTGTTGCGGCCGTTTTCAGCCGAATAGTTGTTGGCCACCACCTGGACCTCTTTGATGGACTCCTCATTCGGCGTAATCACCGCCGAGCCGGCCCACGCCAGGCTGCTCACGCCGACGCCATCCACCTGAATATTGTTCGAGACCTGCCGCGTGCCGTTGGCGATCACCTGCGGCCCGTTCTCAATAAAGAAGATGCTGTTCACCGCGCCGGCCGAGGGGCGGTTGACGCCGGGCATCGATGTGGTGCCGCCGCTGTTGGAGATCGCGCCATCGCCGAACACGCCCGGCGCCAGGCGCGCCAGTTGGAACGGATCGCGGCCGAAGGAGGGCAGGTTTTCCACTTCGCGCTTCGTGATGGTGCCGGAAATAACCGCGTCCTCCGTATTCAGCAGAGGAACTGCCGCTTCCGAGACCGTCACCGAGGTGGTGGTCTCGCCCACCGCCATCGTCACATTCAACGACTGAACCTGCTCGCCATTGACGACCACCTCGTCGATCGTCTTGGTGGCGAAGCCGGTCTTTTCCACGGACATGGAATAAGCGCCGGGCGGCAGGGCGGCGATCGCGTAGGCTCCGGTTTCGTTGCTCTTCGTGGTGCGGACGATATTCGTTTCCTTGCTGGTCAGCTTGATGGTCGCGTCCGGCACGGCCCCGCCGGTCGCATCGGAGATCACGCCCTGAATGCCGGCGCGGTACTGAGCCAGCGCCGCGGCCGCGAACAGCAGTCCGCACAGCGCCAGGCGCTGAGTGATGGCTTTTGTCATGTGAACCTCTCTTACCTGGAGACCCCGGTCGGAATGGCGGCGCCACGCGGCGGCCTGCCATTTCTACTAAATCGTTTTAGCAACAATAATATATTTCAGTGCTGCGGGGCTGTCAAGAGGCCGGAGCCGGCGCCTCAGAGCCGGTGGAAAGCCACTCTTTCGATCGCGATCGGCGTCCCGGATTTGAAGCGCGCCCGCAGCACCACCTGAAACCACGGCGGGATGCCGCCGGGCTGCGCGCGCATCCAGCGGACGAACGGCGTGACGTACTCGGGCCGCGTCATGAACTCAACGGCGGCGCGGGTGCTTTCCGTCGAGCTGCCCGCCAGCATGAGCATCTCGCCGGTGCGGTGCAATCCCGGAAGGCGCGAGATGAGCGCGTGGCCTTCTTCCAGATTGGCCTGGCCGGGCACGAACTTCTCCTCGAAGTCCGCCGGCTCGCCGGGCCGCGGATGCAGGTTGCGGACGCGCGCGTGGCTGATTTCGAAGTCCTGCTGCACCGGCAGATCGAGCGTCTGCACGTTGTACTTCGGCGGACCGAGAAAGATGACGTTGAACCGCGAAATGTCCTCCCAGTTCACCTGGTTGCTGGTGCGGAGCGCGAGGTCGCGGCCGCGCGGCAGCAGCAGCCGCGCCAGCTCGAAAGCCCCCTGCGCCTCGCCGACGCCGGTGTAGGGAAACGCCGGGGCGGCCGCGCTGCCGCCCAAAGCACGCTCGACGCTCCGCACCGAATCCGCCTGCGCGGCGCTATCCCACGTATTCAGAGCGGGATCGCGGAAGAACGAGCTGCCGATTTTCTCGAACAGCGGCGTGCCGATCACGACCAGAATGGGTCTCGATCCGGCCAGCAGCGGTTTCCATAGCTCCTCCATCTCGGCATTCCAGCCCTCGGCCACGGGACCGGGAGCGACGCCCGGCCGCACGCGCGCAATGTACCAGCCGGCCGCGAGCAAGCCGGCTAAAATCGCCACGCCACCGGCGATTGCCCACCAGTGCCGCGGGTTCCGCGCCGGCCGCGCGGCAGCGGGTTCCGCCGCGATCACCTCCCGGGGCCGGAACTCCAGGCGGAAATGACCCTTGGGCAGCTCGACAATCCAAGGGTCATGCTGGCCTTCGGTCCGGTAGTACTCGTCCAGCTTCTGCCGCAGTTTTCCCGCCTGGACCCGCACCGAGGAATCGGTCTGCGGGTCATAATCCGCGGGTTTGCCGAATGCCTGCACCCCGATCGTGTATTCCTTGGGGTCGGCCTCGGAATCCTCGACGGCCTGCCGCCCCAGGTAGTCCAGAAGCCGCTTCAGCACCTCGGTATTGCGGAAGGTGCGGCTCTCCAGGATCGTGCGGACCTGGGCGGCGCGGCCATCTGGGGTTACGTTCACGGTGGCGGAACTCACTGAAAACCTTAAGTTACCACGGTGAATATCCGGTGAATTTCCGCCAGTTTCTTGACGGGTTCGGCGCGCGGTCCGACACTCGGAGTGAACCCAGCATGAGCCTCCGCTGTCTCCTCCTCGCCGCCGCGTGCGCGTCCGCGCTGGCCGCCGCCCCCCGCATCGAGAAAACCATCGACCGCGACTGGACCTTTCAATATGCCCCGCAGCCGGAGCCGAACCTCGCGGCAGCCCGGCCGGATTTCGACGACGGACACTGGCAGGCGATCGCGATACCTCACACCTGGAGCACCTACGAGACCAGCGGGGACCTCCATCCCTTCATCCGCTCCGCGGCCGAGCGCGACGACTCCTACTGGTGGTACGGCTGGGGATGGTACCGGAAGCGGCTGGTCATCGGCAAGGAATACGCCGGGCGGCTCATCGCGATCGAGTTCGATGGGGTGCAGAAGTATTCCCGGATCTACTTCAATGGCGAGCTGGTGGGCGAGCACAAAGGCGGCTACACCAGCTTTTCCGTGGATGTGACGAAGCAGGTGAAGTTCGGGCAGGAAAATGTCCTGGCCGTGCAGGTATCGAACCGCCGCGACGACGATTTCGGCCACATTCCGCCCATGACGGCCGGCAATTTCGATGTTTACGGCGGCATCTACCGCGATGTCCGGCTGGTCATCCGGGACCGCCTGTCGATCCCGTTCCAGGGCTCGGCGGAGCAGGAGGGCGGCACCTTCGTCACCACGCCGGAGGTGAGCGCCCAACGGGGAACGGTGGACGTCCGCACCTGGGTCCGAAACGACTACCCCGAAGCCCGCGACTGCGTCCTGGTCACGACGGTCCGCGACGCCGCGGGCCGCACCGTGCTCCAGGCGACCGCGCGGGAGCGTATCGCGCCCGGCGAGTTGCACGAGTTCCACCAGGCGGTGGGCGCGGTCGATCATCCGCAGCTCTGGTCGCCGGATCATCCGTACCTGTACAGCGTCACCAGCGAAGTCCGCGACGGCAGCCGCGCGACCGATACCTACCGCTCGCCGCTCGGCTTCCGCTGGTTTTCCTGGAACCATGCGGAAAAGCGGCTCTATCTGAACGGCGCGAAGCTGGTGCTGCGCGGCATCAACCGGCACCAGGAGTACCCGTGGCTCGGCGACGCCATCCCCAAGTGGATCCACGAGCACGACCTCGAAGATATCCGCCACAACATGGGGCTATATTTCCAGCGCACGGTCCACTACCCGAATGACCCCTACGTTTACGATCTCTCCGACCGGCTCGGCATCATCACCATCGAAGAGCTGCCCAATATCAAGGACATCCCCTTCGGCCGGGACGTGCAGCGGAGCATGCTGACGGAGGCGATCCGCCGCGACCGCAACCATCCCAGCATTTTCATCTGGTCGATCGGCAACGAGACCGACCACCCGGCCGATTCCGCGTGGGCGCATGCCGAGGACACCACCCGCATCATCTATTTGCGGCGCGGCGAAAACGGCGGCGATTTCGTGCAGCTCACGGATGCCGACCTGCCGATCGAAAACCTGCTCCGCTGCACCGTTCGCGGCTGGTACACGAGCGACGACCGCGATTTCGGCCCCGCCACGCGCAATCCCGAAAGCGGCCAGATCACCGGCACCGAGCTCTGGCAGCACGAGACCGACGCGCGCAGCCCGAAGCTGGCGGATGACAACGTGGTAGTCTGGCTCTACGCCGACCACGGCGCCGACAGAGAATACAAAAACTCGCCCCTGCTCCACATCAACCCCAAGGGCTGGACCGATATGTACCGCTTCCCCAAGTACGTCTACTTTCTGTGGCAGGCGAATTTCACGGCGAAGCCCATGGCGTATATCCTGCCGCACTACTGGCGCGAGCAGTACCTGGGGCAGCGCAAGCCCATCGTGGTCGATTCCAATTGCGACGAGGTTACGCTGAAGGTGAACGGCGCGACCATCGGCACGGCGCGCCCGTCGGCCGCTAACAACCACAGCGTTACGTTCGACAACGTCGAGATCCGGCGCGGAACGATTTCCGTCGAGGGCCGCAAGGACGGCGAGCGCATCACGTATTCCCAGACGATGGCAGGCAAGCCCGCGCGGCTGATTCTTAAGGCTTCCGCGCCCACGATTCCCGCCGACCGCTCCGGGATCGACATCCTCTCCGCAGACATCGTCGATGCCGCGGGAGTGCACGTCTACGGCGCCCGGCCGCCACTCACCTGGACCGTGACAGGCCCGGCGACGCTGGTGGGCCCCGCGGTGTACGAATCGGATTTCGACAAGAAAGAGGCCATGGAGGGCACGATGTACATCGACGCGCCCGTGGCCAATCTGGTCCGGTCGACCGCCACGCCCGGCGCCATTCACGTCAAGGTGTCCGCCCCCGGCCTCGAACCCGCCGACGTGACCGTTTCTTCCGTTGCGCCGCCGGATGACCGCGTGCCCGGCATCACCGAGCCGCCAGTCGCGGATCGCGGGCGCGTCCACGTCTCGCGCGTCCAGAGCTTCCAGCCGGTGAAGGTTACGGGCAAGCTGAAATTTTCGGCGGACGCCAAGCCCGGCTGGGCGCTCGATGAGCAGCGCCGGAAGATCAAATCGACGCTGTTCGTGCCCGATCCGCTGCCGGCGCTCGAAACCGAAAACTACGGCCAGTTCGAGCCGGCGCCCGGCGTGGTCGCCGAGCGCGTCAGCTATGCGACGGCATACGGTTTGCGAATCCCGGCGATCGTCTACCGGCCGAAGCAACTGCCGGCGGCGAAAATGCCGGGGTTGATCGTGGTGAACGGCCACGGCGGCGACAAGTACAGTTGGTATGCCTTCTACGCCGGCATCCTCTACGCGCAGGCTGGAGCCGTGGTTCTCACCTACGATCCGATCGGCGAAGGCGAGCGTAACGCGCAGCGCAAGAGCGGCACGCGGCAGCACGACCGTAATGTGGATCCGCCGGAAATGGCGCGCCGCATGGGCGGGCTGATGATGACGGACGTCATGCAGGCCACCTCCTACCTGGCGCAGCGGACGGATGTCGACCCCAAACGGCTCGGCGCAGTCGGGTATTCGATGGGATCGTTCGTACTCGGCCTCGCCTGCGCGGTCGAGACGCGGCTGAACTCCTGCGTGCTGACGGGCGGCGGCAACCTCGACGGCCCCGGCGGATACTGGGACTCCAGCAGCAAGAAGATGTGCCAGGCGATCCCGTACCAGTCGCTCGCGTTTCTCGGCGACCGCGGCGCGGCGCTCTACAATCTGCACGCGAATCGCGGCGCCACCCTGATCTTCAACGGCTCGGCCGATGAAGTGGTGGACATCGAAAAGACCGGCGGCGCTGCGTTCTTCGAGGACCTCCGCAAGCGCGTGATCGCTCTCCACGGCAGCGACCGCAACGTCTTCGATTTCGGCTTCAACCCCGGCAGCAGCCACCGCCCGTATTTTCTGACGCGCCCCGTCGCGCTGTGGCTCGAAAAGCACCTGCAATTCCCCAACTGGACGGCGGAATCGATCGCCCGCATGCCGGAGACGCACATTTCGGAATGGGCCTCGCAGAACGGCGTACCCATGGACAAGCTTTACGCGACGGAAGCGCGGGAGGGAGGCACGCGCGCGCTGGGTAGCGGCATTCCCAATGTGCCGCACGACCAGCTCGACGCCCTCCCGCGCCAGCGCTGGGACGAGGACAAAGAGAAGTACATTTACGAAACATGGCTCAAGAACGCCAGACCGTAATCCGCGCCGCCGCAGCGCTTCTCACCGCGGCCGTGGCGGTGTGCGCCGCCGATTTCGACGTGAAATCCTACGGCGCGGCGGGCGACGGCCGCACGCTCGATACCGCGGCCATCCAGAAGGCCATCGACGCCGCGGGCGCGCACGGCGGCACGGTGGTGTTCCCGGCCGGCCGGTTCCTGAGCGGCACGATCACGCTCCGCTCCAACGTCACGCTGCACCTTTCTCCTGGCGCTGTCCTGCTGGGCAGCACGCGCATGGCGGACTACAATCCCAAGCATCTGATCTATGCGACAGGCGTCGAAAATATCGCGATCGAAGGCGGCGGAACGATCGACGGCCAGGGCGACGCCTTCCTCGATCAAAACCTCAAGCCGCTTCCCCGCCCCAGCCCGCTCATCGAGATCTGGGATTCGCGCAACGTCCGCATCGAGGACATCACCATCCGCCGCGCGCCCGCCTGGACGATCCATCCCAAAAATTGCGACGGCGTCAAAATCCGCGGCATCGAACTGCTGAACAATCTGCGCGGCATCAACACGGACGGCATCGACATCGACTCGACGCGAAACGCGATCGTTTCCGACAGCCACATCGAAGCGGGCGACGACTGCATCGTGCTCAAGACAACCAACCGCGGCGCGGCGCCCATCGAACCGACGGAAAACGTGACCGTCACCAACTGCGTGCTGGTCAGCGCGGCCTCCGCTCTCAAGCTCGGCACCGAGAGCTACGGCGATTTCCGGCACTGCGTATTCTCCAACTGCGTGATCCGCGATTCCCGCACCGGCATCGCCCTGCTCGCGATGGACGGCGGCACGATGGAGGACATCCGCTTCCAGAACATTGTGATGACCACGCTGCCGAAGTGGGGCCAGGGCGTGGAGTGGCCGATTGCCGTCGAAGTCGACAAGCGCGCGGCCGGCTCCCGCCTCAGCCAGATCCGCGACGTCGCGTTCAGTGACCTCACGATGTACACCAAGGGCCGCGTGCTGGCGCAGGGGCTGCCCGAAAGCCCCATCGAAAACCTGAGCTTTCGCAACATCCTGATGCGGATGACGGGTTATGAGGAGATCGCCCGGGTGAAGAAGATGAGCGGCGGCGCCAAGCGCGGCCTCGCCGGTCTTCCGGACTACGGCCCCACCCCGGCGGCCATGATATTCGCTTATATCCACGGACTCGCGCTGGACGGCTTCGGCACTCTCTGGCCCGCCGGCGCGGGTCCGGAGCGCGCCGCCGTATTCGGCGATCGTTTGCAAGACGTTTGGATTTCCGGCCACCGCGATACGCGGACCATTCATATCGAAAACTCCACTGAGGTTCATCCATGAAACGCATCCTGGCAATTGCCACGCTGCTCCTGCCGGCCCTGCTGCCGGCCCAGGACACCGGTAGCCTGTACGGCACCGTAACCGATCCCGCCGGCGCGGTCGTGCCGAACGCGGAAATCACCGCCGTTTCGGCCGAGCGCGGGAACACCCGTACCGCCACATCGAACGACAAGGGCGAATGGGTCCTCACCGCGGTGCCCATCGGCACCTACACCGTCAAGGTATCGGTCGCCGGCTTCAAGGCATTCGAGCAGACGGGCATCGCGCTGGCCGCCGAGCAGAACGTGCGCGTCGATGCGGCCCTTCAGGTCGGCAGCGCGACCGAAGCCATTACCGTCGTGGCCGAGACGCCGCTCACCGATGCCCGCACCTCCACCCTCAGCGGCACCATCGAAGAGAAGACCGTCACGGATATGCCGCTCGATGGCCGCAACATCTTCGATCTGATGTCGCTCATGCCCGGCGTCTCCACCATTAACGACCCCCAGACGTTCACGAACGACCGCCAAGGCCCCACCTTCACCACCTCCGGCTCGCGCCCCGGACAGAACTCGATGCTGTTCGACGGGGGATCTTTCAACGCACTGTTCCGCAACTCCGGGCTGAATTACCCGCCGCCCGATTCCGTGCAGCAGATCCGCGTGGTGACCAGCAACTACACCGCCGAGTTCGGCCGGAATTCCGGAACCGTGATGAACGTAATCACGAAATCCGGCACCAACAGCCTGCACGGAGCGGGCTGGGAATACCTGCGCGACAGCGCCTTCAATGCGCGCAGCTTCTTCTCCAAGACCGTCAACAAGCTGGTGCAGAACCAGTACGGCGGGAACCTGGGCGGGCCGGTCATTAAGAACAAGCTGTTCCTGTTCGGCTCCTACCAGGGCCTGAAGGTGCGCTCCTCCGCGCTCAGCTCGAGCGCCAAGCCGCTCACCTCGGCCGAAAGCAGCGGCGTCTTCTCAAGCAAGATTACCGACCCGCTGACCGGCCAGCCGTTCCCCGGCAATACCATCCCCGCCAGCCGCTTCGACCCGGTGGCGGTCAAGATCAACCAGTTGATCTCCCCCGCCAACTCCGCCAACGGCTTCCTGGCCGCCACCTATTTCGCTCCGCAGAACGACGACCAGGGCCTGCTGCGCGGCGACTATTATCTGGGCCGCCACGCGATCGACGCGCGATATAACCAGGTGGCCTCGCGCGCCAACGCGGCGGCCGGCAACGTTCCGGGATACGAGTACGAGGAGACCGACGCGTACGTCCACACGATCTCGATCGGCGACACGCTGCCCATCTCGGCCAACCTGCTGAACGTGGCGCGGCTGGCGTATAACCGCTTCAGCACCGGCGTCTCGATCCTCACGCCCTACAGCCTGCACAGCCTGGGTTCGACGCTCCCTGAGTTTGGGCCGCCGACGCCTTCGGAGATCAACGTTTCCAGCCGTTTCGATGTGGGCAATACCTCGGCGGCGCCGGCGGCCACGACCAACGACACGCGCGACCTCACCGAAACGCTGACCTGGATCCGCGGATCCCACAGCTTCAAATTCGGCGCTGAATACCTGCGCGGCCAATACCTAAACCGCACCTGGTTTCAAAGCCAGGGCGGCTTCACCTTCAGCGGCATCTTCACCGGCAATTCCGCCGCCGATTTCCTCCTCGGACTGGCGCAAAACCTGAGCATCTCGAGCCCCGCGCTCGAACAGGGCGGCATCCAGAACAATTTCTACGGCTTCGCGCAGGACGATTGGCGCGTCTCCCGCCGCCTCACCCTGAACCTCGGGCTGCGCTACGAGCTGCCGATGCCGTGGTATCAGCCGAACAACTATTGGGGCTCCTTCTCACCCGGCGAGCAATCGCGCGTTTATCCGAACGCGCCCACCGGCCTGGTTTTCCCCGGCGACCCCGGCTTCGGCCGCGGGCTGATCCACGCCGACATGAACAACTTCGCGCCGCGCATCGGCTTCGCCTACGACGCGACCGGCAGCGGCAAGACGATCATCCGGGGCGGCTTCGGCGTGTTCTACGACGCCATTACCGCCAACATCATCCAGAACGGCACGCAACCCTTCCGGTATTCGTATACCATCAACGCCCCTTATAGCCTCTCCGACCCGCTGCGCGGCTACGGCACGATTCCCGCCACGCTGAACCTGAACAATCCCGTTTTCACGCTGAATCCGCCGCCGCAACTGACATTCCCCAGTGCCACTATGCGGACGCCGTACACCATGCAATACAACGTCACGGTGCAGCGCCAGTTCTTCGGAAACACCGTGCTGGAAGCCGCCTACGTGGGCAAGCTCGGGCGCAAGCTGCTGGATGACATTTCGGCGAACCCGGCAATTTACGCCCCCGGAGCCACCGTCGCGAACGAGAACTCGCGCGTGATCTACCCCGGCTTCGGCAATCTCACCACCATGGGGACGTTCGCGAATTCCGAATACAACGCGCTGCAGGTGCGCGTGGTGAAACGCTACAGCCGCAGCTTTACACTGCAGGGCACCTATTCCTATTCGAAATCCCTGGACGATTTCAGCGGCGGCACCGGCGCCAGCGTGACCGATACCGCGGCCACGCCAAACCCGTTCGACCTGCACAGCATGTGGGGGCCGTCGGATTTTTACTCCAAGCACATCGCGTCCGTGGCGGGCATCTGGGATATGCCGAAGCTGCTCCGCCAGAACGCGTTTATCCGGGAAACCGCCGGCGGCTGGAACCTGGCGGTGCGGTTCACCGCGCATTCGGGCCTGCCGATCAACGTCGTGACCGGCGCCGATAACGCGCTCAGCGGCACGCCGCAGCAGCGGCCAAACGTGATCGGCGATCCGAACCTCGGGACGAACCGGCCGCTCGCGGAACAGCTCGCGCAATGGTTCAATCCCGCGGTCTTCGTCGCTCCGGCGCCGGGGACGTACGGCGATCTCGGCCGCAACGCCCTGATCGGCCCCGGCATGCAGACCACCAATGCGGCGCTGCTGAAGAAT
>Ga0209062_1003216_pt1 | contig 19355 bp, 18 predicted proteins | sample Coa_R2_2_FD_187158 | JGI IMG/M metagenome (GOLD analysis project Ga0209062, IMG submission 187158) | Surface soil microbial communities from Centralia Pennsylvania, which are recovering from an underground coalmine fire - Coalmine... | ecosystem: Environmental > Terrestrial > Soil > Unclassified...
TGCCCGCCGTAACGGCCAAAACTGCAAGCCCGGCCAGCGGCATCAGGGAACCGCACAAACCAAAAAAAGCAGGGCGCGGCTGGCATCACCACAGCCGCGCCCTACATCACCGGTCAATGGGGCAGGGGGGAATAACCGGCTGCTGAGATGACTCCTGGGCGCCAAAGTCGTTCCGGCTGGCGTGCGGATTTTTTGCGGTCTCAAATTTTTTTTGCACACGGTTAAGTGATCACCCGACCAAGAACCCGGTTCCCGCGACCAACGTTGAGTGACTGTTCGCCATGGGTCGGGGACCTCCGCCATGCCAAGTCTGTTTTCTAAGCCAACGCTCGTTAGCTCCGGTCTGATTAAAACCGTTTGCGGTGTCGCCGCGGTTTCGCTGACCTTGGGTGCAGTGCAGTTCGCCTCGGGTCATGATCTCGCGGTGACGATGTTGTCCGGCAGGCCGGCCGACGCGGTGAACCGGGCGGGCAAGCAGGATCGCGCCGTCGTGACGGCGCCCGCCGGCGCGACCCGCACCATCGCCTTCCGGCCGTTTGACCTTCCCGATACCTCCGTGCTGGTTCGCATTCCACTGACCAAGGAAGCGCGCGAGACTGCGCGTGCGCCGCTGCCGCTTCCGATCAGGTCCGGCCAGAGCAAGCCGATGGTCGCCTGCGAGCCCGTGGTCAGCGTCCTCACCGAGGTCGCGCGCAAGCTGCAGCCCGGCCGCTGCGTGACCTGAGCGCTGCTGCATGTGATCCCGGCGTAGGCCGGGATTCGCAGCGCGGATTCCAGGCAGCGCCGTAGCTGCGCAACACGAAAACCTGCATAACAATTTTTCTGGGATTGGGTCGCGTCTTTCGCCGTGACGACGATGACCGTTTTCTCGCCAGCTACTCGGCCGGCGCTTCGCCCTGCGAGGCGGCTCGGGTCGCGAGGAATCCCAGCGCCACGCCGCCGATGGCGATGAGGGGGATGAGCCGTTTCAGGCCGATGCTGCGCGCGATCTGCAGGCCGGTGGTGAGCACCAGCGGGTCGGCGAGCAGCTGCGCCGCCCGGGCACGCTGCCGACGGATGCGCGCCTCGATCTGCCGCTTGCGCAGCGCATAGGTCACGCCCGCCACGACGGCGATCAGAATGAAGATCCCGGCGAGTACGAGGCAGGCCACGACCGGACCGTAACTCTCGAGCACCAGGACGAACGCGGCCGCGCAGAGAAAGCCGGCGGCAACGACGAGCGCCAGCGCCACGACCGATATCAGCGAGGCCTGCTGCAGCGTCGAGGCGACCGCACCCTTGACTTCATCGATGATACGTAAGGACATGCCTGCGCCTCGATCGGTAGAGGGCTCCGACGAAGGCGACGGCCTCCGGCCGGCGCCGCCATTGCTGCGAAAGAGCTGCTGTCATGGACAGCACCGGGCTCCAGATGCCGCTGACGCCGATTGCTGCGGCGTCAATATCATCGGCGCCACGTCATCCCGATCAGGAAGCCGAGGCCAAGCGCAATGCCGATGGTCGCGAGCGGCCGCTCCGTGACCATGTCTCCCAGCCGCTCCTGGGCGTCCGCGGCCGCCTCCTGTGCGGCGTCCATCATCGCGCCGGAACGGTCGGACAGATCGTCGACGGTCTGCTGATAGCCGCGCCGCGCCTGCCGCTTCGCGCTGTCTCCCAGCGCGTTGACGGCCTCGCTGATATGGTCCGTCAGGGCGGCAATATCGTTCTTCACCTTGGTCATGTCCTTCGTGAGCCGGTCATAGGCTGCATCACCCATCGTGTTCCTCATCAGGGTCTCGGCATCGGTGCCCATCATCGAAAGCTCCCATGCGTTGGTGTGTGTCGAGCCGAGAACGCCGGGGCCGCGGCTAAGTTCCCGGCCTGAAACCCATCACTCCGGCGGCAGCTGCGGCGAATTGTCCGGCCAGAGATGCTCCTTGAGGATCACGCCGACGATCAGGAGCGGCGACGACAGAAACGCGCCCATCGGCCCCCACATCCAGGTCCAGAAGGCGATGCCGAGAAAGACGGCGAGCGCGTTGAGCGCCAGTCGCCGCCCGATGATCATCGGCGTGATGAAGTGTCCCTCGAGAAAGGCGATGCCGCAAAACGCCAGCGGGGCAATCGATGCCGCCCCCAGGCTCGGCAGCGCGATGATGCCGACCACGACGAGGATCACGAAGGTCGCAATCGGACCGATGATCGGAATGAAGTTCAGGGTCGCGGCGAGCGCGCCGAGCCCGGCCGGGCGGGGCATCTGCGCGATCCAGCAGGCGATGCCTGTGGCGATCCCGACGCCGGCGTTGATCATTGTCACGGTCAACAGGTAGTTCCCGAGATGCTGCTCGATCGAATTGAGGATGCGCAGCGTCCTCAAGCGCGCATCATGGTCGCCGAACATCATGATCAGCGTACGCCGCAGATCGCGCCAGCTGGCGATGAACAGCATGAGGGTCGCGAAGAACAGCAGGAATTCGGTGAAGGTCGGCGTCAGGAACTGGATGGTCGGCTGCACCCAGTCGAAGCTCGGCAGCTGGAAGCCGCCCAGCGAGCTCGATGCACCGAGCCTGTCCTGCAGATCCTGCCAGAGCACCACGACCCGGTCGAACGCGTGCAGCTTGTCCTTCAGCCGCGCGGCGAGTTCGGGCAGGTGCGCGGTCCATTCCGCGATCGGCTGGGAGACCAGCCCGACGATCAGGGCCATCAGGGCGCCGACGGCCGTCACCGTCAGCGCGACCGCGAGCGGCCGCGGAATCCGGTGGCGCTCCAGGAAGTTCGCTGCCGGAGACAGCATGGTGCCTACCACAAAGCCCATCGTGACCGGCAGGAAGAACGCCTTGGCCACGTAGAGCACGGTGCCGATGCTGATGATAAGAAGCCCGACCAGCGCGAGTGCCACGATCTCGGTGCGGCGGATCACCGGAGGCGGCTCGGCCGCCGCATCCGGCACGGCCGTGCCGGCTGCGGGAGCGTTCGACAAAAGGCGCTCACTGGGAAGCACACGCATTGAACGCTATCCCTGCGCAGACCAGGCCGCGGCACCGCGCCTTCCGACTCGAAAGCCTTCAACAACGCGCTCCGGCTTCCATCGGTTCCCTCGCGTGAACGTGAGCGGCGGTTATCTTGACAGTGTCGTGTTCGCAACGCCGTTGCGGGGAACCCCAAGCCGATCAGCCGCGTTTGTCCGATGACAGCATCACGGTGATGCGCGTCCATTCCAAGGGGGCAGCACATGACCAGGTTCTTTCCTGCCGCGCTCATCTCGTCGCGCGCCTTGCGCGCGTCCGTCCTTGCCGGTGCGGCGTTACTGGCTTGCGGCATGTTGCCCGGTGCGGCGAATGCTCAGGCGCTCGGCTATGCGCCGAACGATCCCGGCGCCTTCCCGCAAGGTTACGTCCAGAACCCGCCGCCCGCCGCGGACAGCGCCGACGAGGACAGCGTGCTGCCGGAGCGCATGCGCCGCACGGTGGTGAATTTCGACACGTCGGAGGCGCCCGGCACCATCGTCATCGATACCGGCAACACCTATCTCTACTACGTGCTCGGCGGCGGCCGCGCGATCCGCTATGGCGTCGGCGTCGGACGCCAGGGTTTCACCTGGTCGGGCACGCAGACCATCACCCGCAAGGCCGAATGGCCCGACTGGTATCCGCCGGCCGAGATGGTCGCCCGCCAGCCCTATCTGCCGCGCTTCATGGCCGGCGGGCCCGGCAATCCGCTCGGTGCGCGGGCGATGTATCTGGGCAACAGCGAGTACCGCATCCACGGCACCAACGATCCCACCACCATCGGTAAATTCGTCTCCTCCGGCTGCATCCGCCTGACCAATGAGGACGTCGCGGACCTGTTCAACCGGGTCACGGTCGGATCCAAGGTCGTGGTGCTGCCGAAGAACGCGCCGCTGCAGGCGCGCCGGCTGGGCCCGACGCCGACGTCGCTGCGTCCCGCCGCCATCACGCTGCCGTCGGGCCGGCAAGCGATGACGCTGTCTCCGACGCGGGTCGACTGATGCGCGCGCGTTTTCCCCGTCTCATCGCTGTCGTGCTCGGCATCGGCGCAGCATCCCTGCCGCTTTCCGCCCAGGCCGAGGACTTCTTCTCCGCCTTGTTCGGCGCGTTCGGCGCGCGCCCGGCCGGGCCGCCGCCCCGTCCCGTGTTTGCACCGTTCGAGCGCGACGAGGCTCCCATCGAGGCGCCGCGCCATCGCGCGGGCTCCGGCCAGGCCTGGTGCGTGCGCGGTTGCGACGGCCGCTATTTCCCGATCACGGGCGCCGACGAAAAGAGCCGTGCAGCAGGCTGCAACAGCTTCTGTCCGGCGAGCCAGACCGCGCTGGTCTATGGCAATGCAATCGACAGCGCGGTCACCGACGACGGCAAGCCCTATTCCGAGCTGCCCAACGCCTTCCGCTATCGCACCGAACTGGTGGCGGGCTGCACCTGCAACGGCAAGGATCCGGCCGGCCTCGCCTCGGTCGCGATCGACAACGATCCGACCTTGCGCAAGGGCGACCTGGTCGCGGGGCAGGACGGCCTCAAGGTGGCGACGCGCGACGCCTCGCGCGGCGGCGCGAACTTCACCCCGCTGCCGCAATCGGCCCAGGCGCGCTATCGCAATCTGCCGGTGGTGGCGGCGGGCAGGTAGATGAACGGTCCGGATGATAAAGCGGGGCCGCCGCCCTTCGGGGCTCGCGTTTGCGCGAGCATCTCAGGGTGACGGACCTGAAACTTCAGATGCGGATCTAAAGCTTCACCTGCTCTCAGGGTGACCGTGATAGATAAGGCGGCGCGGCGGGACTGAAGCGTCTACGCCGCGCGGATCTTGGCGAGGAATTCCGTCACCTGCCGGCCGAGATGCTGGCTCTGGGTTTCCAGCGTCTCGGACGCGTGCTTGACGTTTTCCGCAGCCGAGGCCGAGGCATCGGCGTCGGTTTTGACGCCGCTCATGTTTTCCGAGACGTTCTTGGTGCCTTGGGCGGCAAATTGTGTGGAGCGGGTGATCTCCTGGGTCGCCGCGCCCTGTTCCTGCACGGCGGCGGCAATTGCGGTTGCGACCTCGTTGACCTCTCCGATGATGCTGCCGATCCGCTTGATGGCGTCGATCGCCTCGTTCGCCACCTTCTGGATGTCGCTGATCTGCTCGGAGATTTCGTCGGTCGCCTTGGCGGTCTGGCTCGCCAGCGACTTGACCTCGGAGGCGACCACCGCAAAGCCGCGACCGGCTTCGCCCGCGCGCGCCGCCTCGATGGTGGCGTTGAGCGCGAGCAGGTTGGTCTGCGCTGCGATGCTGTTGATCAACCCGACCACCTCGCCGATCCGCCCCGCGGATTTGGCGAGACCCTGCACGGTGCCGTCGGTCTGGCGTGCCTCGTTCACGGCGCGGCTCGCGATGCCGGCCGCATGCGCCGCCTGCTGGCTGATGTCGTTGATCGAGGCGCTGAGCTCCTCGGAGGCGGATGCCACGCTCTCGACGCTGAGCGAGGCCTCGCTGGAGGCCTTCTGCGCGACCTCGACGCGTTCGTTGGTCTTGCGCGACACGGCCGTCAGGCCGGAGGAGGTGGCGCGCATCGCGCCCGAGGCCTCGCCGAGCTGTTGCAGGCTGCTGCGCACCAGGCTTTCGAACTCGCCGACATAGTTTTCGATCGCGCGCTGACGAGCCGCGGCACCTGCGTTGCGCTCGCGCTCCTGCGCCTCGATTCTTTGCTTGTCCTCGGCCTGCTGCTTGAAGGTCTCGAGCGCGCCGGCGAGCGCGCCGATCTCGTCCTGGCGCGCGCCATAGCCGGTCTCGACGGCAAGATCGCCGCCGGCCACCTTGAGCATGGCATCGCGGATGTCGTGCAGCGGCTTGATCACGCGCCGGCCGACCATCAGCATGGCGCCGCAGGACAGGGCGAGCGCCGCGACCAGCAGGAACAGCTGCAGCAGCAGCGAGCGCAGCGCGATCGAATGCTGGTCGGCGATATAGGTCTTGGCCGTATCGAGCGCGGCGTCGGCGACGCCGACGGCGGCGTTGAGGCGCGCGACCGTGAGTGGACTCCATTCATTGGCCACCATCTCCGGCTTCTCGCCGGTGGCCATCGCATTGACCAGCCGGTCGCGCAGCGCCGTATATTGCGTGTCGAAATAGCTGGTCCTGGTGTTCTCCATGGCGGCGGTCAGCGCGGGCGAGGCCTTCATGCCTTCCATGGACAATTGCAGCGCCTTCCACACGGCTTCCGTGCCGCCGACGAACTTGATGTAGGCGAGGCGGACGTCCTGGCTGACCTTGCCGCTCGTCAGGTTGCTCGAGACGATCAGCGAGGCCTCGCCGGCCGTGTTGCGCAGCAGCCAGGCGGTTTGCTTGATCAGGAGCAACTGGTCGATCACGGCGTCCTGGTGATTCACCTCGCTGGCGAGGATGCCCGAGATCCTGTCGAGCAGCTCGAGCAGCGCGGTTTCCGTGTCCATATATTCCTTGCCGAGCGCGACGCGGCGCGCGCCCTTCGGCTTGCTCATCTCCTGCCAGAATTCCGTCTGCTCGGCGGTCAGCGTCTTGAACAGGCGGTCGAATTCTCCGATCAGCGTGTCCTGCTGGGCAAAGCCGATGGTCGGCAGCACCTCCAGCGCATGGGCCATCCCCGGCATCTCGGCGTCGCGCAGGCTGCGGACGTAGCTCTCGATCTGGCCTTCGAGCTTGTCGTCGTTGATCAGGACCCGGTTGGTCGTGGTGCGGTCGGCGCGCATCCGGTCCATCGCCTTGAACATGCCGGCCGAGGCGTCGGCGACCAGCGCGATGCGGTTGGTGACCTGCAGGCGTTGCCACGAGGTCCAGGCGCTGAACGAAAACATCAGCACGATGATGAGCGCCGCGGCCAGGATCACGGTCTGCAGCAGCGCGGATACGGTCAAACGGTTCAACATGTGACGTGCTCCAAATTCCAGCACGTATGTGAACCGGAAACCGTAAAAACTTAGCCAGTATCCCTGCCGTATTATTACGTGCCTGCTTAAAGTCCTTGCTTTCGCAGGTCCTTGCTTTCGCGGAAAGCAGGTTCCCGGCCGGGAACCTGCGCGGGCCGGCGGCGTTAACGCAGCATTAACCGTCCGCCTTGGGGGCATAGATGATCGTCGGCATTCTCGTCACCTTTCTCGTCGTCATCCTCATCCTGTATCTGGTCAACATGCTGCCGCTCGACGGCCGCGCCAAGCAGATCGTGCGGGTGGTCGTGATCATCCTCGGCATCATCTCGCTGTTGAAATACATCGCGGTGTTCTAGCCGCAGCAAACCTCCGGCCTTGATGTCCGTAAAGTTACGGGAGTCGGCGGTTAACGATCCGGCAGGCTCTGCCCTCTATCATCCGGCCGCGGCACAGTGCGGCTGATCGGAAGATGGCGGCGGACGGCGGGACACGACCCGGCCGGGTCGAGATCCTTCGATCCCAGAAAGCCCGATCCGCGACCGATCGGGGGACTCGGAAATGAAGCTTCGACTGACTATTGCGCGGGCCATGGTGCTGTTCGGCCTGGTCACGGCCTGCGGCCTTGCAGCGGTGGTCTTCACCGGCCTCTACGCGCTGAGCGACGTGAAGGTCGGCGGCCCGCTCTACAACCAGATCAAGCTCGGCAACGACCTCGTCGCCGACATCCTGCCGCCCCCCGAATACGTCATCGAGGCCTATCTCGAGGCGACGCTGGCGCTGAACAACCCGGCCGAGCTCGAGGCGCATCGGAGCCGCCTCGTCCAGTTGAAGAAGGACTACGACGAGCGGCGCGATTACTGGGCGAAGTCCGATCTCGATCCGACGCTCAAGGCCCGGCTGATCACGGATTCGCACCGCGAGGTGCAGCGCTTCTGGGAGGCCCTCGAGGGCGCGTTCCTGCCGGCCCTGGCCAAGGGCGACAAGACGGCGGCGGCCCAATCCTATGGCGAGATCACCGCAGCCTACCAGGCGCATCGCGCCGTGATCGACGACATCGTCAAGAAAACCAACGACGACAATGCCGCGCTGGAAACCGCGGTCACGCAGCGGGTGGCCGGCTTCACCACGATTCTGTGGGTGATATCGGGACTGGTGTTCGCGCTGATCGGCGGCGGCCTGTTCGGCGTCGGCGTCGGGGTGATCCGTCCGATGAGCGGCATGACGCGCGTGATGGCAAGGCTCGCCGGCGGCGCGCTGGACATCGATATCCCATCGCTGTCGCGCCAGGACGAGGTCGGCGCGATGGCGCGAGCCGTGCAGGTGTTTCGCGAAAATGCCTTGCGCGTGCAGGCAATGGAGGCCGAGCAGGCGACGCTTGCGCACAGGGCCGAAGGCCAGCGCAAGGCGGCGATGGGGCAGGTCGCGGATTCGTTCGAGCAGGCGGTGGGTCGCATTGTCGAGGCGGTGTCGCGGGCCGGCACCGATATCGAGCGCGCGACCGCGGGCCTCTCGGCTACGGCGAAGAACAGCTACGCCATGGCGACCGATGCCGCGGCGGCATCGGATCGCTCATCGTCCAACGTGCAATCGGTGGCCGCTGCTTCGGAGGAGATGGCCTCCTCGGTGGTTGAGATCGGCCGCCAGGTCCAGCAGTCCGAAGGCATCACCCGCGAGGCCGTGAAGCAGGCCGAGGAGACCAATGCGCGCATCGCCACGCTGTCGCAATCGGCGGGGCGCATCGGCGAGGTTGTGAAGATGATTGCGGCGGTGGCCGAGCAGACCAACCTGCTGGCGCTGAACGCGACAATCGAAGCGGCGCGCGCGGGCGAATCCGGGCGCGGCTTTGCCGTCGTGGCCTCCGAGGTCAAGGCGCTGGCCTCGCAGACCGCGAAAGCGACCGAGGAGATCACCAGCCAGATCACCCAGATGCAGGCTGCGACCGATCATTCGGTGGCGGCCATCCAGGCGATCGGCGCCACCATCGGGCGGATCTCGGAAATCTCCACCGCGATCGCCGCCGCCGTCGAGGAGCAGAGCGCGGCCACGCAGGAGATCGCGCGCAACATCCAGCATGCGGCGAAGGAAACCGTCGGGGTCGGCAAAAGCCTTGCCGACGTCAGCCGCGGCGCCGCCGGCACGCAGTCGGAAGCCGAGCAGGTCCACGCCTCCGCCCGCGCGCTGTCGCGCGAAGGCAGCGAACTCAAGCGCGAGGTCGAGAAGTTCTTGGGCACGATCCGCGCGGCGTGAGCTCTCATCCTCCCCTGGAGGGGGAGGACCGCTCGCGTTGACAAACGCGAGCGAGGTGGGGTGAAGCCGCGAACATGGTCTCGCCAACAGGCCCGAAGAGTACGCTCACCCCCATCGATAGACTGACTTCGGGGATGGACTGTCACCCCACCCCGATCGCGCATTTCATGCGCGATCGACCCGCCCGCTCCAGGGGCGGGTGAAGCGCTACCGTGGTTACCCCGCCGCCTTCGCCTCGCGGCGGCGCGCGGTGAGGATGTATTCGGTGTAGCCGTTCGGCTGGGTGCGGCCCTTGAAGACGAGATCGCAGGCGGCCTTGAAGGCGACACCGTCGAAGGCCGGCGCCATCGGCTTGTACAGCGCATCGCCCGCGTTCTGCTTGTCGACCACGACCGCCATGCGCTTCAAGGATTCCATCACCTGGGCCTCGGTGATGACGCCCTGGTGCAGCCAGTTCGCCAGGTGCTGGCTGGAGATGCGCAAGGTGGCGCGGTCTTCCATCAGGCCGACATCATGGATGTCGGGCACCTTGGAGCAGCCGACGCCCTGGTCGATCCAGCGCACCACATAGCCGAGGATGCCCTGGCAGTTGTTATCGATCTCCTGGCGGACATCGTCGGGCGCCCAGTTCGATTTCGACACCGGAATGGTGAGGATGTCGGACAATTTCGCGCGCTGGCCGCCCTTGGCGAGCTCCTGCTGGCGCGCCAGCACGTTGACCTGGTGATAATGCAGCGCATGCAGCGTTGCCGCCGTCGGCGACGGCACCCAGGCGGTGGTGGCGCCGGCCTGCGGATGGCCGATCTTCTGCGCCAGCATGTCGGCCATCTTGTCCGGCGCGGCCCACATGCCCTTGCCGATCTGGGCATGGCCGGGCAGGCCGCAGGTCAGGCCGATGTCGACGTTCCAGTCCTCATAGGCCTTGATCCAGGGCTGCGCCTTCATGTCGTTCTTGCGGATCATCGGACCCGCTTCCATCGAGGTGTGAATCTCGTCGCCGGTGCGGTCGAGGAAGCCGGTGTTGATGAACATGATGCGCCTGGAGGCCTTTTGGATGCAGGCCTTGAGGTTGACCGTGGTGCGGCGCTCCTCATCCATGATGCCGACCTTCATGGTGTCGGCGGGCAAGGACAGCATCTTCTCGACCCGGTCGAAGATCTCGCAGGTGAACGCGACCTCGTCGGGGCCATGCATCTTCGGCTTGACGATATAGACCGAGCCGGTGCGGCTGTTCCTGACCTTGGACAAGCCCTTGAGGTCGTGGATCGCGAGCAGGCCGGACACGGCGGCATCGAGCAGGCCTTCCGGAATCTCCTCACCCTTGTCGTCCAGCACCGCATCGGTGAACATGTGATGGCCGACATTGCGCATCAAAAGCAGGCTGCGGCCGTGCAGCGTCAGCTCGCCGCCTGCAGGCTTCTTGTAGACGCGATCGGCGTTGAGGGCGCGCGTCATGGTCTTGCCGCCCTTCTCGAAATCGGCCGACAGCGTGCCGTTCATCAGGCCGAGCGTGTTGCGATAGACCAGGACCTTGTCCTCGGCATCGACGGCGGCGACGCTGTCCTCCATGTCGAGGATGGTCGAGACCGCCGCTTCCATGATCATGTCGGCGACGCCGGCCGGATCGTCCTTGCCGATGATGTTGTTGCGGTCGATCCTGATCTCGATATGCAGGCCGTTGTTGACCAGCAGGATGGCGGAGGGTGCTGCCGCATCGCCCTGATAGCCCGCGAACTGCGAAGGCGTTTTCAGCGCGGTCGCGTTGCCGCTCTTCAGCTTCGCTGCGAGCTGGCCGGCAACCACGCTGTAGGAGGTGACGTCGGTATGGCTTGCGGTGGCGAGCGGGGCGGCTCCATCAAGGAAGGCCTTCGCCTTGGCGATCACCTTGTCGCCGCGCGCCTTGTTGTAGCCTTTGCCGGTTTCGCCCGGATCGTGCGCAATCGCGTCGGTGCCGTAGAAGGCGTCGTAGAGCGAGCCCCAGCGCGCATTCGCCGCGTTCAGCGCATAGCGTGCATTGGTCAGGGGCACCACGAGCTGCGGGCCGCAGATCTTGCCGATCTCCTCGTCGACATTGGCGGTCTCGACCTTGTGGGTGGCCGGCTCGGGGAGCAGATAACCGATCTCCTTGAGGAAGGCGGTATAGGCATCGACGTCGAAGGCCTTGCCCTTGTTGGCGCGGTGCCAGTCGTCGATCTTGGCCTGCAACCGGTCGCGCACGGCGAGCAGCTCGCGATTCTTCGGCGCAAGATCGCGGACGATGGCGGCGAGCCCGTTCCAGAACGCGTCGGGGTCGATCCCGGTCTTCGGCGCCGCCTCCTTGGCGATGAAGTCGAAGAGTTCGGGGGCGATCTTCAATCCATGGGCTTCGATACGCGTCATGATGGGCTTTTCTCGCGGGACTACTGCGCTTCGTTTTTGGGAATGGATAGCAAAAGCGCCCCCGAGGGGGCGGCGTCGCGGAGTCTTTTAGCGCCAAAGAAGGGGGCCGGGGAAGGCCCGAGCCGGGCCGCGCGGTCAAAGCTTTTTTCACCGCCCGCATCCAGCCTGTCACGGGCATGGGAAGGGCCTGGCCGACCTTGCGCGATGCGGTCGCGCCGGGCGGCACGAAAGCTGCTTATCTGTTTTTGGAAGATGCTTTTCTTTCCCGAGAATAAGCATGTCGCGACGGCCTGTTCCGAGAGGCAAAAATTCTAGGGTTGCGCTGCAATAGAGAGTAATAATTTTCTCTTTGCGAGCCTTGAAAGCCGTCTATAAAGAAAACAATTCTAGCATGCCCCGCGATTGGGGAAGCGAGTGTCACATGCGATTTCTGCCGGTGTTTCTCGACCTGCAAGCCGGACCGGTCGTCCTGATCGGTTCCGGAGAGCTTGCGCAGGCAAAGCTCCGGGTGCTCGCCGCCGCCGGCGCAGGCGTGCGCTGGTATGCGCTGTCGGGCGCGCATGATGTGAGCGCGCTGGAACCTGCACAGGCGGCCAGGATCGAACGCGCGCTCGGCGATCCGCTCTCCGCGGACCTTGACGGCGTCGTGGCCGTGTTCTGCGCCGGCGCCGGCGAGACCGGTGTCGCGATGGCGGCCCGTGCGAGGTCGCTCGGCGTGCCGGTCAATGTCATGGACGATCTCGCCCATTCCACCTTCATCTTTCCCGCCATCGTCGATCGCGGCGACGTCGTGGTCGCCATCGGCACCGGCGGCACCTCGCCGGTCGTGGCGCGCCGGGTGCGCGAGCGCATCGAGGCGGCGTTGCCGGCCCGGATCGGCGAGCTCGCCGGCTTCATCGGCCGCTTCCGCAAGAAGGTTCACGACCGCATTCCCGAATTCCTGCTGCGCCGCCGCTTCTGGGAAAAGGTGGTCGACGGCAGGATCGGCGCGCTTGTGCTTTCGGGGCGCGATGGCGAGGCCGAAGCCGCGCTGAACGCAATCGACGATCCCTCGGCCTTTGCCGGCGCCTTGTCCTCGGGGGCGGCGGAAGGCAGCGTGACGCTGGTCGGCGCCGGACCGGGCGATCCCGACCTCCTGACCGTGAAGGGCTTGCGCGCGCTGCAGGACGCCGATGTCGTCTTTCATGACGACGACGTGTCGGGCGACATTCTCGATCGCATCCGCCGCGACGCGGCGCGCATCGCCGTGAGCCGCGGCGAGCAGGACGTTGCCAATCAGCAGATCATCGACGCCGCCAGGGCGGGCCGCCGCGTGGTGCGGCTGAAGGCTGGCGATGCGTTCGGACCGGGCCGCGGCGGCAAGGACGTCGCCATGCTGCGCGAGGCCGGCGTCACGCATTTTGTCGTGCCGGGCGTTGCCGCCGAGTCTGGCGAGGTGCGGCCGTTCTCACGATCCGCAAGCGCGCCGCACGCGGCAAGCGCGAAAACCTTAACCAATCGATCCTAGGAATTCGGGACTTAATCCGCATGACCTCTCCCCTTGAACAGAAGAAGATCAAGATCACCCAGCCCTCGGTGGTCACCGCCAACCGGACCTGGGATGGTGCGGTGATCTACCGGACCGCGACCGGCCGATGGTCGACCGAGCTCAATGAGGCCGCCGTGGTACGCGTCGCCGACGAAGCGCGCGCGCTGCTTGCCGAATCCGCCGCCGACGATCTCGGTGCGGTCGGTGCCTATATCGCTCCGGTGGAGATCGGCGAGGGCGGCGATATCGCACCCGGAAACCTGCGTGAAACCATCCGCGCCACCGGCGTCACCATCAGCCTGCCGGCGCAAGAGCCGGCGCAGGTGTGAGTAACCCACAATGTATGCCTACGACGAAATCGACCGCACGCTGATCAACGAGCGGGTCTCCGAATTCCGCGACCAGGTCAAGCGCCGGCTCACCGGCGAGCTGACCGAGGACGAGTTCAAGATGCTGCGGCTGCAGAACGGCGTCTATTTGCAGCTGCACGCCTACATGTTCCGCGTCGCGATCCCCTATGGCACCCTGTCGTCGAAGCAGCTGCGGCGCCTCGCGCATGTCGCGCGGCGCTACGACCGCGGCTACGGCCACTTCACCACGCGGCAGAACATCCAGTTCAACTGGATCAAGCTCGCGGAGCTTCCGGATGCGCTCGCCGACCTCGCCGAGGTCAGCATCCACGCCATGCAGACATCGGGCAACAACACCCGCAACGTCACGTCCGACCAGTGGGCCGGCGTGGTGCCGGGCGAGGTCGAGGATCCCCGCATCTGGTCCGAGGTGCTGCGGCAATACACCACGCTGCATCCGGAATTCTCGTTCCTGCCGCGCAAGTTCAAATTCGCGATCACCGCGCACCCGCATGACCGCGCCGCCATCAAGATCCACGACATCGGGCTGCGTCTGCACAAGAACGAGCAGGGCGAGACCGGCTTCGAGGTGATGGTCGGCGGCGGACTCGGCCGCACGCCCTTCATCGCCAAGACCATCCGCCCCTTCGTCCACGGCCGCGACCTGCTCTCTTATGTCGAGGCGATCATGCGCGTCTACAACAGGTACGGGCGGCGCGACAACATCTACAAGGCCCGCATCAAGATCCTGGTGCACGAGCTCGGCATCGAGAAGTTCGGCGCCGAGGTCGAGGAGGAGTGGCAGCAGATCCGCGACGGCTCCCTGCGGCTCGACGACGAGACCATCGAGGACATCCGCTCGCGCTTCTCCTATCCGACCTATGAGAAGCTGCCGCACATGCCGGAGGAGCTGCGCAAGGCGGCGCACGATCCGCTGTTCGAGCGCTGGCGGCGCAACGCGGTGTTCCCGCACAAGGCGACCGGCTATTCCATCGTCACCATCTCGCTCAAGCCGGTGGGCGGCCCGCCGGGCGACGCCACCGCCGACCAGATGGATGCGCTCGCCGATCTCGCCGACAAATATTCCTTTGGCGAAATCCGCGTCGGCCACGAGCAGAATCTCGCGCTGCCGCATGTCGCGCGGCGCGACCTGCCGGAGCTGTGGAAGGCGCTGGATGCGATCGGGCTCGCCACGCCCAACGTGAACCTGGTGTCCGACATCATCGCCTGCCCGGGACTGGATTACTGCTCGCTGGCCAATGCGCGCTCGATCCCGATCGCGCAGGAGCTGACCCGCCGCTTTGCCAATCACGACACGGCGAGCCTGATCGGCCGGCTGCACATCAACATCTCCGGCTGCATCAATGCCTGCGGCCATCACCATGTCGGCCATATCGGCATTCTCGGCGTCGAGAAGAACGGCGAGGAATTCTACCAGATCACCATCGGCGGCCGCGCCGACGAAAAGGCCGAGCTCGGTGTGCTGATCGGGCCTGCGGTGCCCTATGGCGAGGTCGCCGACGTGATCGAGGATATCGTGGAAGCCTATCTCGCGCTGCGCGCCGCCCCGGACGAATTGTTCGTCGACACGGTGAAGCGGCTCGGCGTCGAACCATTCAGGGAGCGTGTCTATGCCACTCGTTAGGGGCGGAAAAATTCAGAACGACGACTACGTCCATCTCGCCGACGACGCGGCGCCGCCCGAGAGCGGCGCGGTGCTGGTCTCGGCTGTGCGCTTCCTCGCCGATCCGGAAAGCCTGCTGCAGCGGCGCCAGAAGGTCGGCGTGATCTGGCCGAACAACCGCGACATCGAGGACTTGCTGCCCTATGTCGAGCGGCTGGCGCTGATCGCGCTGGTGTTCCCGAGCTTCCGGGACGGCCGCGCCTACAGCCAGGCCCGCCTCTTGCGCGAGCGCTATTTCTTCCACGGCGAATTGCGTGCCACCGGCCAGGTGCTGCGCGACCAGTTCGTGTTCATGCTGCGCGCCGGCTTCGACGCCTTCGACGTCAGGAAGCAGGCCGACGCCGAAGCCTACACCCAGACCGTGAAGCGCTATTCGGTGTTCTATCAGCCGACCGGCGATGGCCGCGTGGCCGCACCGTTCCGCCGCCTGCAGCTGCGTCATTCCGAGAGTGCGGGACTATGAATGCGCTGGCCAATCCGTTCACATTGACGCCGGACGCGGCCGACCTGCCTGCGGCCGAGGAACTCGCGCGATCGCTGGCGGACGCGAAACCTGCTGATGTCATCGCCGCGGCGCTGCGCACCGTGGGCCGTGACAAGCTCGCGCTGGTCTCCTCCTTCGGCACGGAATCGGCTGCGCTGCTCAAGGTGATGGCGGATGTCGATCCCGCGATCCCCGTGATCTTTCTCGACACGGGGTGGATCTTCGAGGAGACGCTCGGCTATCGCGACACGCTGATCAGGACATTGGGCCTGCGCGACGTCCGCTCGATCAAGCCGTTGCAGGAAACGCTGGCCCAGAAGGACCCCGACGGCGACCTGTGGTTCTCCGATCCCGACGCCTGCTGCCGCATCCGCAAGGTCGAGCCGCTGGCGCGCGCGTTGCAGCCGTTCAGCGCCTGGATCAACGGCCGCAAGCGCTTCCAGGGCGGCCTGCGCGCCGCGATGCCGGTGGTCGAGGACGACGGCACGCGGTTGAAGTTCAATCCGTTCGCGCAGATCTCGCGGGCCGAGATCGAGGCGATTTATGCGAGCGCCGATCTGCCGCCGCATCCCCTGGTCGCCGCCGGCTTCCTCTCGGTCGGCTGCATGCCCTGCACCAGCCGCACCGAAGCCGGCGAGGATGCGCGTGCCGGCCGCTGGCGCGGTCGCGCCAAGACCGAGTGCGGCATCCATATAACGAAAACTGCTTAGCATATCTGGAAATCTTCGTAGGCCGGCGATGCCGCGCGCGTGTAGACAACACGCGAGGCCGCAAGCTCGCTGCCAACGGAGATTGTGATGCGTCGCCTGTTTTTCGCCGCCGCGGCCGTGCTGTGGGCCGGCTCCGCCACCGCCGCCGACATCACCTTGCTCAACGTCTCCTACGATCCGACGCGCGAGCTCTATGCCGATTTCAACAAGGCGTTTGCGGCGGCCTATCAGAAGGAGACCGGCAAGAGCGTCGAGATCAGGCAGTCGCATGGCGGCTCGGGCGCGCAGGCGCGCGCCGTGATCGACGGCCTGCAGGCCGACGTGGTGACGCTGGCGCTGGCCTATGACGTCGACGCGATCGCGGCCAAGGGCCTCACCGGCGCCGACTGGCAGAAGCGGCTGCCGCAGAACGCCTCGCCCTACACCTCGACCATCGTGTTCCTGGTGCGCAAGGGCAACCCGAAGGGCATCAAGGACTGGGACGACCTGGTCAAGCCGGGCGTCGACGTGATCACGCCGAACCCGAAGACCTCGGGCGGCGCGCGCTGGAATTATCTCGCGGCCTGGGGCTTTGCGCAGAAGACCTACGGCTCGGCCGAGAAGGCCAAGCAGTTCGTCGCCGATCTCTACAAGAACGTGCCGGTGCTCGATACCGGCGCGCGCGGCGCCACCGTGACCTTCGTCGAGCGCGGCGTCGGCGACGTGCTGCTCGCCTGGGAGAACGAGGCGTATCTGGCCCTGCGTGAATTCGGCGCCGACAAATTCGAGATCGTCGCGCCGAAGCTGTCGATCCTCGCCGAGCCACCGGTCGCGGTCGTGGATCAGGTGGTGGACAAGAAGGGCACCCGCGCGGTCGCCGAGGCCTATCTGAAATACTGGTATTCGAAGCAAGGCCAGGAGATCGCGGCGCGCAATTCCTACCGGCCGCGCGATCCCGAGATCGCGAAGGACTATGAGAAGTCCTTTGCCGCGGTCGAGCTCTTCACCATCGACGACATGTTCGGCGGCTGGACCCGGGCGCAGAAGGACCATTTCGCCGAGGGCGGCATTTTCGACCAGATCTACAAGAACTGACGACGGGGCCATCGTGAGCGCGAGCGTGGGACGACGCAGCACGTTACCGGGGTTCGGCCTCACCATGGGCCTGACGCTGACATGGCTGTCGATGATCGTGCTGATTCCGCTCGCCGGTCTGTTCGTCAAGACGTTCGAGCTCAGCCCCGAGCAGTTCTGGGCGATCGTGAGCAGCCGGCGCACGCTGAGCGCATTGAAGGTCTCCTTCGGTCTGTCCTTTGCGGCGGCGGCCGTCAATTTCGTGATGGGCGGAATCGTGGTCTGGGCGCTGGTGCGCTACCGCTTCCCCGGCCGGCGCATCTTCGACGCCATCGTCGACGTTCCCTTCGCGCTTCCGACCGCGGTCGCCGGCGTCGCGCTGACCGCGCTGTTCGCCGACAAGGGCTGGCTCGGTGCGCCGCTGGCAAGCCTCGGCATCAAGGTCGCGTTCACGCCGGTCGGCATCTTCATTGCGATGATCTTCATCGGCATTCCCTTCGTGGTGCGCACGGTTCAGCCGGTGCTGATCGACCTCGACCCCGAGATCGAGGAGGCCGCGGCAAGCCTGGGCGCGAGCCGCTGGCACATCGTCACCAAGGTGATCCTGCCGAGCCTGGCGCCCGCGCTGCTCACCGGCTTTGCGCTCGCCTTTGCCCGTGCGGTCGGCGAATACGGCTCGGTGATCTTCATCGCCGGCAATCTGCCCAACGTCTCCGAGATCGCGCCGCTCCTGATCGTGATCCGGCTGTCCGAATTTCGCTATGCGGACGCCACCGCGATTGCGGTGGTCATGCTGGTCGCATCGTTCGCCATCATCTTCGCCGTCAACCGCCTGCAGCGCTGGACGCAAGTCGGCGCGCCGGCGCATTGAGAGGGCCGCGGATGAGCGTGGAAACATCGTTGTCGCGGACTGAGTTCACCTCTTCCGTAGGGAGAGGTCGGATTGCATCGTCAGATGCAATCCGGGTGAGGGGTGCAGGTCCCACGATGGACCGTAACCCCTCACACCAACCCTCTCCCGATGGGAGAGGGAGCAGAGCGGTGCCCGCGGCGGCAAATGATCCGCGGACCGAGCCGCGCGTCGTCCGCATCGTCATCATCACGATTACGATTGCTTTCCTCTCGGCGTTCGTTGTGCTGCCGCTGGTCGTCGTGTTCGCGCAGGCCTTTGCCAAGGGCATCGCGGCCTATCTCGCTGCGCTGTCCGATCCCGAGGCGTTGTCGGCAATCCGGTTGACATTGCTGGTCGCGGCGATCTCCGTCGGCCTCAACCTGGTGTTCGGCGTGATCGCGGCCTGGGCGATCGCAAAATTCGAGTTTGCCGGCAAGACCTTCCTGATCTCGCTGATCGACCTGCCGTTCTCGGTGAGCCCCGTCATCTCGGGTCTCGTGTTCGTGCTGCTGTTCGGCACGCAGGGCTTCTTCGGCCCCTGGCTCGCCGGCCACAACATCCAGGTGCTTTTCGCCGTCCCCGGCATTGCCCTCGCGACGGCCTTCGTGACCTTTCCCTTCGTCGCGCGCGCGCTGATCCCCCTGATGCAGGAGCAGGGCACGCAGGAGGAGGAGGCGGCGATCTCGCTCGGCGCCACGGGTCTGCAGACCTTCTTCCGCGTCACGCTGCCCAACATCAGATGGGGCCTGCTCTACGGCGTGCTGTTGTGCAATGCGCGGGCGATGGGCGAGTTCGGTGCGGTCTCGGTGGTCTCGGGCCATATTCGCGGGCTCACCAACACCATGCCGCTACTGGTCGAGATTCTCTACAACGAATACCAGTTCGTGGGGTCGTTCGCCGTCGCCTCGCTGCTGGCGATGCTGGCGCTGATCACGCTGATCGCCAAGACCGTGCTCGAACGCAGGTTGGACGAAAGGGACGTGCCGTGACCATCGAAGTCAGACAACTGCGCAAGAATTTCGGCAGCTTCGCCGCGCTCGACGGCGTCAACCTGAAGGTCGCCGACGGCGAGCTGCTGGCGCTGCTCGGCCCCTCCGGCTCGGGCAAGACGACGCTGTTGCGGATCATCGCCGGCCTCGATTGGCCCGACGCC
>Ga0209062_1003217_pt1 | contig 19345 bp, 13 predicted proteins | sample Coa_R2_2_FD_187158 | JGI IMG/M metagenome (GOLD analysis project Ga0209062, IMG submission 187158) | Surface soil microbial communities from Centralia Pennsylvania, which are recovering from an underground coalmine fire - Coalmine... | ecosystem: Environmental > Terrestrial > Soil > Unclassified...
CCTTCCAGCCCTGCTGCACCAGCACCAGCGCGAACATCCCCAAGACGACGGCGGCGGCGACAGGGGCCAAGCCTTGCCACCGCAGCGATGAAGGCTCCTCGACCGACTCCCCTTCTTGAGATGTTGAAGCCGAGTGCCGGTTTGCCTCGCGGCCGCGGCTGCCCAGCGCGGCGAGGTGCGCGCACAGCACCGTGGCGAGAAAGGCGATGGCGGGGATGTGCAGGCCGAAGTCAACAACGCTATGGATGAGCAAGGTGACGATGCCGAAGAACACGCCCGTGGCCAGCCAACCGGATGAGCTTCGATGCTGTCGCTGCAGCGCGCGGTAGCCGAACCAGAGCAACAACCCCACGAGGAGGAACAAGGGAATCATGCCGACAATCCCGCCCTCCAACAGGGCCTCCAAATAGTCATTGTGGGCGTGCTGGGCTACTCTACCCTCCAGCTTCGGATCGTCGCGGTGGAGCAATTCGGTGAATTCGAAGGTGCCGTAGCCTGTGCCCAAGATGGGGAACTCTCGGAAACTGGGAAGGTTCGCCGACCACAGGGCCAGACGGTCCACCTTGCTCGCCAGCTCGATGTCCTCTTCGGTGTCAAAAAGCAGCTGCCAACGCTGCTCCAGCTCGTCGATGCCAAACCAGGCCAGAAGCCCTGTCGCCACCAGGCCAATCACCAGCGCCCCGATGCCGAGGCGAAGGAAAGAAGCCGAGCGCCGAACTTGGATCAACACGCAGATCACGGCGCCGCCCATCAAGGCCAGCCCGCCGCCGCGAGACAAGGAGAACACAATGCTGGCGGCGAGGATTGCAACCACGAAGCCGAACCAAAGCATTCGCGGTTGTTGCAGCAGCCGACCCAGGAAATAAGCCAGCCCCTCCGACTCGCCCTCTTCCGGGGAGTAGTGAATCGGGCCTTTGGAGCGCCGGCGGGAGGAGTGGCGGCTGCGGCCGCGAGAAGATCCCTCCGTCTCCCCTCTCGAAGAGGAATGGGACGTCCGCTCTCGTGCAAGGGAGGCGCCTCCAAGATAAGAAAGGAACAACCCCACTCCCAATCCCAAGCACATGTTCACATAATACGGGAAATGATTGCGGCAGATGAAGGGGCCGAAGGCTGTTCCGTCGGTAGGGTAGAGGCCGTAGAGCAAGTGGGTTCCGTAGCTAAAGAATTGGACCAGGGCGAAAAGGCTGAGCAGGAAGCCGTTGATGAGCGCGACGATACTCAGCCGGCGCAGCTGGGCGGTCGAGGTGAGATTGTTGCGGACAACCGCGAAAAGCAAGAAGATTGCCAGCAGCCGAATCGCCTGCCGTTGTGTTGCTCCTGGCACAAGGCTGATCGTTGAGCCGGACCCGCTCGAACCGAGCACGTCCCCCCCGTCGGGAGCGCGGAGGATCTCTTCGTGGGAAGGAAGGAGCCGCGCATACAAATCGACGGCGCCTGGCGAGAGCCGGGATAACCAGTCCCTAGACAGGGGGACAAGCTGGATGACAGCAAGGATGAACAGCGCGGCCAGGCAGAGCGCGATAGGGCATTTCCGCCAGGAAAACTGCCCCAGCAAAAGGACGCGCACGGCCCAAAGAATCAGCAGACCGGCGATGCCGGTGTCCAACAAGAATTCAAACCCTGGATGGACACAGCCGTAACCCCACGGAGACAGGCAGATGAGGGTAAGGAGAAGTCCTTCCATCCCCATCAGAACCAGGCGATCCGCGTTGAGACGAGAAGAAGAAAGAGCGGAGGTTTTCCGCTGAGCCGGTTCTGCCGTTGCGGGAATGCTGGCCATGGCTGTTGTTGAAATCCCGGTTGTAGAACAAGAGAGAAGAAGGGGAATACGAAGAGTGCAATAGCGCTCTTCGTCAACTCACGAGTCGTAGACAAGACAGGGGGCTTTTGGCAAAGCCCCCTGTCCTATCTCATCGAGAATCCTGACAGCCCAAGTTTGCCCCGTCCCCATTACGAGTGAGGAGAAATGGGAGCGAAGAGGGCATTGATAGCGTCTTGGATGAAATTGATAGCGTTCAAGTATTGTTGATTGGGCAATCCGGCGATCTGCAGAACGCCCGCCCAGAACGACATCTCGCTCTTGATCAGATTGAGCTGAAGAGCAAAGAGTTGCTTGATAGCACTATCGAAGATGGAGACAATGCCCGACAATCCGCTGGCGGTGTAGGTCCAGTTATTCAATTCAGAGGCCAGATCGCGCGAGGCGGTGGCGGCCAGCATGTCCTCCTCTTCCTCTACCACGGTAGAGGACTGCGCCAAGCGGAGCTTGGGAAGAGGAGGAGTGGGTTTATCCAAGGCCAAGAGCAACGAGGGCTGCGAATCCATTGCTGTGCTTGAAGGCGCGGCGTTAGCGGGCACCCAGAGAGCGAACGCCAAAAAGGCTGCCGCGGCGCAGAAGCCTGCCATGGTGAGGATTGTGGCGGCCTTCTTGAGAGAAGGCATCAGTTTCCCATCGATCTGTTCCAGCGTGGCCATGATAAACCTACCTCCAGGTTGCGGTTTCGGGTTTCGGGATCGTGCCAGTCAGTCTTTCCACCCCTCATCACGAATGAGGGGAAACGGGGGCGCCGGTTGCGAAGAGGGCATTCAGGGCCAGTGTAATGTCATTAAGCGCCGCCACGTACTGCTGAGCGAGATCATTCAGTCCGACGTTCTGCAGAACCCCTGTCCAAAAAAACATCTCGTTCCTTACGAGGGTAATTTGAAGGGAGAAGAAGTTCTTAATAAGGCTATCGTAACCGTTGATGATGTTAGCGAAAGTACTTAGAGTGTAGGTCCAGTTGTTCAATTCGGTCGCCAGATCCTGATTGACGATAGCGGCCATCGTATCCCCCTCCTCGTCTGCCCTGGCGGATACGTCCGGCAGTCGCAGCTTGGGAACGGGTGGATTGGGCGTGTCCAAGGCCAGCAGCAGCGAAGGCTCATCCGTCGCCGTGGTCGCGGGCGCTGCGTTAGCGGGCAGCCACAGGCCGGCTGCCAGGAAAAACGCCGCGGCGAAGAAACCTGCCGTCGTGACGATGGTCAGAATCTTCTTCAAGGAAGGCATCAGCCTCCTTTTGTACTGTTCTGAGGGGGCCATGTCGAAGCTCCAAGATGCGGCTCATTCAAAGCGTCCAGAGGTAGTCAATTCCGGCCGCGAGCAAGCCACAACCAACGGGTTAAGGATGGTACATAGACCCGTCCTTGTCTTTTACTTACATTCGCGCAAGCTCATTGTCAACCGTAAACTTCCCTGTTTTCCTATTTTTCCTCTTCGTTGCAATGCACAAAGTGACCGCCTATCTTGATGCGCGCCCGAAAAAAAAGATTCACTTTTTTCAAAGAATTTGAAACAAATGTTCAGAATCTCTGCAACCATGTTCGGGGCGTGGTCCCCTTCGCGGCAGGGGACCATCGGTTGGCACACAATCGAAACGTGCCGCGCCTACCTACATAAAGAGACAGTTCCAGAAGACCGCAGGCTTTAGCCGCGCCTACAGAAAGAAGCCATTCTTCAGGGCCGTAGCCGCAGGCTTGAGCCTGCACTCCCCGCTTTGGAACAGCCTCCAAAGCGGCGCGTTTCCATCGTGCTGAACCGAAGGCAGATTCTGGTACGAACCGGCCTCAAAAGTAGAAGGCGAGAGCTTCGCGCATCATCAAGCGAGCCCGGTGTAGGCGGCTCTTGACTGCTTGCACCCCGATAGCAAGTATTTCCGCGATTTCGGCGTTGCTCAAACCTTCGATGTCCGCGAGAACGTAAACAACCTGATATATTTCCGGGAGGCGAGCGATCGCTCCTTGGATCAATTCGTGCATTTCGTTATCGAGCACTTGCTGAGCCGGGCAGGCATTGGCCTTGGGGGCTCTCCGGCCTCGTCCGGCGACCGGGATGAAGTTCAAAGGAACATCCACGACTTCTCGTTGCCGGAGGCGCTTGTGCTTGCGTCGATGCAGCAGGGCCGCATTGACCGTCACCCGACGAAGCCAGGCGACGAGCCGTCCTTCGCCGCGGAAGCTATCGAGTTTGCGGACGACCTGCAAAAACACTTCTTGCGTCACATCCTCCGCATCGGATTCATTGCCGAGTATGCGGCGGGCCACATTGTACACAAGCGGCATGTGGGCGCAAAACACATTCTCCGCCGTAGCGTTGGGAGTCTGCTCAGCTGAACTGGCGCGATTCAGACTGGGTTTGCGATCAGCAACACTCGACCACGAACCTAGAAATGTCATCGGTGCATTACCTCAGCAAGTGAATATTATCGCAAACGCAAGTAATATTCCCGCAAATCCGCGCCGTGTTGATGAGCCTCAGTATCATATACCCGAGGCAAATCTCATACCGAAATCTCAACACCTCCTTGTCGGGCGCTCCTATTTGCTTTCGATGAGATAGCTAATCAGGAACCGAATACAACAAACGGCGATCTCGATTATCCCTTCTCCAAGGCAGGGCGAAGTCTTGAACCTGCCGCAACCGTTGTGATTCCCCTGAGACCGCTGCGAGGAAGCGGGAGGGAAATCTACAAAACGAACACGAGACGAGAATCGTTTTGCAACGGCCGAAAAGAAGGGCGAGGGCGTTGCTCGGCCGATCCAGGCCAGCGGTCCCTCTTTACCCCATTTATGGAAACTAGTGTTTCCATTTGGAAACACGAATTAACGGATGTTGCCGAAGATTAACGCACATTCCAAATCTTAACACATACTCATGGGTCATTGCCAAATCCAAACGCGAATCATCTTCTTTTAGATGATTGGCAAACTTAATCCCCATGACAGAGTACACATCCGCCTTCGATGGTTCAAGATGATATTTTCAATGAAATTGCTTTATTCATCCGACTCATCCGCATCGTTTCACTTAAGATTAGTGAAATTAATTCTAGATCGAATCTAATTTGGTACGCCAGCGTGCCGCCTTCTGTTCAAATTAGAGTCGATTACGATTTTAATCTCCTCCTCACAGAGGAATTGAAAGGAGCTAATAACATATTTAAACTCTCTCTTTCTTGAAACAGTAATATTATTGGCGAGCGGGGTTGCGTAAGCGCCCCGAGAGAAGTACTCGGGGCGCTTACGCAACCCCGCTCGCCAGGAGATCTCGGGGCGCTTACGCAACCCCGCTCGCCAGGAGATCTCGGGGCGCTTACGCAACCCCGCTCGCCCTCTGTAGGCATTGCCGAGGCTGGTTCCCCTTAAGCCGTAGCTCGCAGTCGGTAGTCCACGGCAAGAAGAGTTGCTATCTTGACTGCGGATCACGGATCACCGCGTGTGAACGAAAGGGGACAGCATGGCACAGCGCATCTTGCGCGTCGGGTTGATCGGCGCCGGCGCCAATACTCGTTTGCGCCACCTTCCGGGCCTGCAAGCTCTAACCGATGTCGAGGTCGCCGCTGTGTGCAATCGCCGGCCTGCCTCGACAGTCGCCGTGGCTCGCGAGTTCAATATCCCGCATACCTACGAACGCTGGGAAGATCTCATCGCCGACCCGGACATCGATGCCGTAGTCATCGGCACCTGGCCGTATCTGCATTATCCCATCACGTTGGCCGCTCTCGAAGCCGGCAAGCATGTTTTGACCGAGGCGCGCATGAGCATGAATGCGGCGGAGGCGCATGAAATGCTCGCCGCCTCGCGACGGTATCCGCGCCTGGTCTGCCAGATCGTGCCCAGCCCTTATGGACTCAAGGGCGACGCGGTCATGCGCGAACTGCTTCAGGAAGGCTTTCTCGGCGAGTTGCGGGAAGTCCATGTTTATAGCCGCAACGGCGCGCTGGCGGATCCGGCCGCCCCGCTGTCGTGGCGGCAAGACGCGGCGCTATCAGGCGTCAACATGTTGACTTTGGGGATCGTCCACGAGACGCTGTTGCGCTGGACGCCGCCGCCGGCGCGGGTACTGGCACAGGCGCACGCCTTTACGCCGGTGCGCATCGATCCGGAGAGCGGCGCGCGACGGCCGGTTGGCACGCCGGACAGCGTCCAGGTGCTTAGCGTGTTGACCAACGGAGCTCGCGCCAGTTATCACCTGAGCGGTGTGACGCCGTTCGGCCAAGGAACTGCCATCCAGTTCTATGGCACCGAAGGAGTTCTTTATTACGATCTGCTCACGGATTGCATTCATGGTCTCAGCGGTACGCATGGCGCCGCGCCGGCGCCGGCGGAGTCGCTGCGGCCAATCCCTATCCCCAAGGAGAAAGCGCGCGGATGGCAGGTCGAGGCCGATTTCGTCGATTCGATCCGTCTGGGCATGCCGGTGCAGCTGACCAACTTCGAGACGGGCGTGGCGTATATGGAGTTCACCGAGGCCGTCGCCCGAAGCGCCCGCACCGGCGTGGCGGTCAAGCTGCCTCTGAGCGAGGAATCATAAGAGGGACACCACGAATGACACGAATTATACGAATAAGAGACAAAGGACAGACTCACAGATATAAAGTTGTAAAGCCGAAGTAGTATTTTTATTGATTGTATCTTGAATGGTGTAATTCATGTAACTCGATAGGTCTGGTTACGAGAATCCGAGCCGCGTAAGTACCACTCAAAGATGACATGGATGTCATTCTCGTGTCACGTCGATGACAGGGCTTGGGTGTATACTCGCCTCAGTCGCAGTTCGAAGCGGTGCTTCGGCTGCTCTCTGGAGGAGGGAGAACCCATGTCGCGCCGAACCAGATTCCGCCGCGGTTTCACGCTGAGCGAGTTGCTGGTGGTTATCGCCATCATCGCCGTCTTGATCGGCCTGCTCCTGCCCGCCGTAGAGAAAGTCCGCGTATCCTGCCAAAACAACCTCAAGCAGATCGGTCTTGCTCTGCATAACTACCACGATCCTCTAGCGGTTTCGCGCTCGCAGACTCGGTCGGACCTTGAACGCTGGCTTCCCCACCGTTAGACTTGGAGGGACCAATGAAACGCAGGAGCAAAGTCGTGTTTGGGCTGGCCCTGTTCACTCTGATCGTCTTGACCGTCAGGGTAGGCTTTGGCGGGTCGGCGGCGAACAAGAAGAAGCTCGTCGGCACCTGGACGTTAATCAGCGGTGGCTACGGTCGAGGCGGAAGGATCCTGGAGTTCTCCACCGACGGGAAGATGAAGACGGCCGCCAGACAGGGCAACAAGACAGTCGGTTACGAAGGATCGTATCGGCTCAAAGGCGACAGACAAGAGATGACAACCCAGGACGCCGAGGACGGCGGAGGCAATTCCTCGAGGCAACGGGTCATGAAGATCACCACGCTCTCCGACAGGGAGTTGATCGTCGCGGACGAGAAAGGTCGGAAGCGCGCTCACTCCAGGAAATGATAGGGAGACCTGATGAGGCGGCTGCTGCCGGCGGCCGAGATGCTGTTGCCGAGAATTTCTTGAAGTCCGGTGGAAGTCAACGGCGGGAATTCCGGCCGCTGACCTACGGACGCAGCCAACTGAGGACAAGCCCAGGCCGTGAACACCTACCTTCTTGCGTGAGCTTAGCACCATCCAATTTGACAACCGTGGAGTGTGGATCGATGACGATTCAACCTGCCCCTGTAAATCCACCGACAACAACGACAGCGCCCAGCCTACCGGACGGGAACGGCCAGTCGGTGGCCAACCCCAGCAACCCGCCCGCCTCAAACAACTCCCTGAACCCCGTCCCGAGCCGGCTGCCCAAGGGCCGGCGCTGGAGCCGGCGCAATAGGTGGCTCCTCGCCGCGCTCGCGGTTTTCGTGCTGGGCGGCAGCAGTCTGGGCGGTTGGATCTTCTACTCGGGCAAGCACGCAGCGCGGCCGGACTTGATCCTGCACCCCGTCAAGAAAGAAACGCTGCACGTCACCATCACCGCACGCGGCACCCTGGAGCCGGCCGATAACACCTACATCACCTGTAAGGTAAAGGCCAAGACACCGGGACAGGCTTGCACCAGCATCCGCTGGGTCATCAATAACGGCGCTCGTGTCAAGGAAGGCGACAAGGTTATGGAACTGGACGATTCCGGCTTACAAGATCAACTGCAACAACAGCAGATTGAGGTGTACAAGGCCGAGGAAGCGTTGGAAAAAGCCAAGCTGCAGCTTGCCAAAGATGTCCTCGCCAACAAGGCGGTCGTTGAGCAATGGAAGACCAAACGCCACGTCGCTGAGATGGTCTTGAAGGAGTACCTCGAAGGCCAGTTCGCGAACGCCCGACTCGAGCTGCAAAACAAGCAGACCCTGTCCGACACGGACCTATTCATGTGGGAAGAGCGCGCTCGTTGGTCGGAGCGGATGGCGCGTCCGGGGCGGCAGTTCGTTACCGTCTCCCAGGCCGAATCCGACGAAGCACGCCGTCAAGCCGCCGCCCTCGCGCAGAAGAGCATTCGCACTCAACTCGAGGTTCTCGAGAAAGTGACCCGACCGAAGTTCCAAAGCCAATATCAGGGCGACATCGACGAGGCCGAGCGGCAGGTGGAGCTCGCCGAGGAAACGCTGGAAAAAACCCGTGCTTCGGATAAGGTCGCCGTCCGCTCCGCTTATGCCCAATACCAATTGCAGACCTCGCGGCTGGGCGACATCGAAAAAGGAATCAAAGACTGCTACATCCGCGCCCCGCGCGACGGCATGGTCATTTACTACGTCGATGAACGCTCGCGATGGGACAGCAACAAGGGCGTGATTGCCCAGGGTGAGCTGGTCAAGGAAGGAGAAAAGTTGTTGGCCGTTCCCGACCTGACGCAGCTGGTCGTCAACGCCCGCGTCCACGAGGCCATGATTTCGCGCGTCCGCGATGACAAAGAGACGAGCACCGGTTTCAGCGAAGTCGTCAATACAACGCTGTTGTTCACGCCTCAACCGCTTTGCGCCTTGTCGGCCTTCTTCGCTTTTGACGGTGAACAGAATGCGTCCCGGAGTGCTTATGCTCATCTCGAGAAGAAGCGCGAGCGGCGGGGCATGCCGGCCAGCATCCGCGTCAATGCCTTCCCCGATCGCCCTTTGAAGGGGCATGTCAAATGGGTGTCGCCCGTGGCAGCGCTAAACGATTGGTTCAGTTCCGACGTCAAGGTATACGAGACCCACGTTGCCATCGACGACGACCATGTGCAAGGACTGAAGCCGGGTATGGACGCGGTGGTCACGATTTTCGTGGAAACCAAGCCGAAACCTGTGCTGGCGGTCCCTCTGCAAGCGCTACTGGGCGGTGTGGAAATGGGCGAGAAACGGCGCTGCTTCGCCGTAGTCGATGGACAGTTCTACATGCGCGAGGTCAAGCTGGGTTCGGCCAACGAAACCTTGGTGGAGGTCAAGGACGGTTTGCAGGAAGGCGACGTGGTGGTGCTCAATCCAGCCGTGCTGCTCAGCGACAAGGAAAAAGCAGAGTACGGCGTCTCGGCTTCGAGCGACCGCAATGATCAGCGTGGTTCCGGAGGTCCGGGAGGTGAGTAGGGTGGTCCGGGCGGCGGTAAAGGCAAAAGCCATTGTTTTCCGTCGGGAAACAATGAAACGGATGAGGCCCCGCCGACATCAGGCTACTTACCTCCTGTAGGGCAGCCACCGTCACCTTCGCTCCGTGAACTCATACTTTCCAAGGTGCTTCCCCAGAACCCGGAGCGCCCTGGGCAATAAGTCAATCTCCAAGTCGCGCACGCCATCGGCGCTTGTGCAGAACAATTCACCGTCCATGTGTACGACCAAGGGCGCTTCGGCATGGAGGCGAACTTGGCGGCAGCGGCCTTGCCATAAATTGGGGAGATTGTGCGGCAGTCCCCGGCCTGTGAGAAGACTGGGCAGTAGGCGCACGAGGTCGCGGCGTCGCAGTGCGCCGGCGTGGACATAATCGAACAGGCCGTCATCCAGCACCGCCTCCGGCGCGAACACGAAATTGCCCTCGCGCCGACTCAGTTCCAAGGACAATGCCAAGGTCGGCGTCGTTCGCTCCGCGCCGTCGATGCGGACGGTCATGGGCGTTAGCTGATAATGGCGATAAATGGTCCGAAGGGCGGCAAGCCCATAGAGCGGCACGCCTTTCAGCCAGGGAATGCGGCGCGATTCCTCGGCCACCGTGCCCAGGAAGCCCAAACCCAGGCTGCTAACGAAATAGCGTCTGCGGCCGTCAGCGCGGACAATACCCACATCGAAGGCATGCGGTTGAATGGCGGGGTCGTCCTCCTGCCACCATCGCCCGTCAAGCCCCAGGCAGGCGGCGTAGTCGTTGGCCGATCCGATGGGGATGACGGCCAGGACAACATCCGGGCGCTGGGCGCGAAGCAGACCATTGACAACTTCGTTGACAGTGCCGTCGCCGCCCGCGGCGGCCACGGTGGCGAAGCCGGAGCGCGCCGCTTCCAGGGCCAACGCCTCGGCCTGGCCCGGACCGTTCGTCGGACGGAATACGGCCTGCTTCGACCAGGCGCGGCGCAGCGCCGCCAGACGCTGCGCCGATCGGCCGCGCCCGGAGGCGGGGTTGTAGATTACGCAGATCTCCGATGGCGACATATCTACCTCAACTCTGTTCCTCCATCCTTGTTCTGCCACGACAAAATACTGCACTTCTTGTTCCCATTCGGGCAATCGTTGAGCCTGGTACTTAGGGCCGGTAGCGGTTGCCCAGTGGTCGGTGACGGCCAAGGCGGCGCCATGAACAACCAGGCCAAGAACGGTGTGCTGTACAACGGCAACGCGGCGTTGCAGTCGGAGGCCGCCGATCTGTTCAATAAGCTGAACACAGCCGGAAGCATCGGCTAGTGGCGGATTTGTTTCCGAGCCTGAAGCGTGAGCGAAGAAAGGAAGAACCTTCGCTCACGCTTTAGGCTCGGAAATCGTCCTGTTGTTGTAGTGACCCTGGATGGAGTCGAACCATCGTCCCCTGGATGTCACCCAGGCGTCTTCGCCGTTGGACCACAGAGTCATTGTTTCGCCTTGGCAGTCCAGCCGGTAGGAGTTGAACCTACCTCGGCCCGCGTATCAGACGGGCGCCTCGCCGCTCGGCCACGGCTGGAAAAAGCGGAAGGGACAGGACTCGAACCTGCAAGGGCTTTCGCCTCGCCCGCCTTCCAAACGGGTGCCATCATGCCTGTTGGCTCGCCCTTCCCGGTTAGCTATCAATTCTCCTCTCGCTCGCCCCGGATGAACGGGAGCGCGTTCTTTCCTCTCGCCGTTTTCAGGACGGAGAGCGGAAGTGAAAGGTTCGCGGGAATCATGCCCGCGTTCCGATCATTGTTTCTCCCGGCCGACGGGCGCGAGTGGCGTACTGAAAAAAGGCTAGGCATTGTGGCCAGGCGGCTGCTATGCTCATGGACGGTCCCGTGGGAAGAGAAAAGACCTGATGGTACATCAGGTTCGACGCGCACCGAGGTCAATGCTGCCCTGTGGTTACGCCCATGAACGAAGTCACACACATCCTCTCCGGCATCGAAGCCGGCGACCCGCACGCTGCTGCCCAGCTATTGCCGCTGGTCTACGATGAACTGCGCAAGCTCGCCGCGCAGAAGCTGGCCCAGGAGAAGCCGGGCCAGACACTGCAAGCCACAGCCCTGGTCCACGAGGCATACCTCCGACTTTTGGGGAATGATCAAGATCAGCACTGGGACAGTCGCGGTCACTTCTTCGCCGCGGCCGCCGAAGCGATGCGCCGGATTCTCCTCAACCGCGCCCGCGACAAGAAACGCCTGAAGCGCGGCGGCGAACACCGTCGCGTTGACCTCGATCAAGTTGAAATCGCCCTGGACACGGATGACGAACAGCTGATCTCGATCGATGAAGCGCTGGCTCAATTGGCCGTCGAGGACCCCGGAGCTGCCCAGCTGGTGAACTTGCGTTTCTTCGCGGGCCTCACCCTGAAAGAAGCCGCCGACTCGCTCGGCCTCGCCTTGCGGACGGCCGAACGCCAATGGACCTACGCCCGCGCCTGGCTCTACGCCCGTCTCCGCCAGGAGGACAGTCAAAGTCCTCCGTGATTTTTTCCAACATTTCTTGGCGGGTTTCCGTCGCGGACGGGGCATTGAGAATAGGACCAACCGGAGATGACCCATGAGCGACGTGAAGGCCGATGCCAAGGCGATCTTTCTTGAGGCCTTGGAGCATCAGACGCCCGACGAATTGCATTGCTTTCTCGACGAAGCGTGTTGCAGTGACACTGCCGTACGTGCTCGTGTCGAGGAACTGTTGCAGGCTCACAAGGACGCCGGCAATTTCCTGGGTGGGCCGCACCCTCTCGACGCGAAGCAGGATGAGCCTGTTGCGGAAGGCCCTGGTACGGTGATCGGCCCGTACAAGCTCTTGGAACAGATCGGTGAAGGCGGCATGGGTCTGGTCTTCATGGCGGAGCAGACACGGCCCGTGCGCCGCCGCGTCGCCCTGAAAGTCATCAAGCCGGGCATGGACACGCGGCAAGTCGTCGTCCGCTTCGAGGCCGAGCGTCAAGCACTGGCCCTCATGGATCACCCCAACATCGCCAAGATTCACGACGCCGGCACCACTGCCTCCGGCCGGCCCTACTTCGTCATGGAGCTGGTCCGTGGCGTGCCCATCACCGAGTTCTGCGACCAGCGCCGGCTGACGACGCGGCAGCGGCTGGAGTTGTTCGTCACCGTCTGCCAGGCGGTGCAACATGCCCACCAGAAGGGCATCATCCACCGCGATCTGAAACCGTCCAACGTGCTGGTGACACTGCACGACGTGGTCGCGGTGCCCAAGGTCATCGACTTCGGCATCGCCAAGGCCACTACCCAGAGGCTAACCGAGCGGACGCTGTTCACGAACTTTGCACAGATGATGGGCACGCCGTTGTACATGAGTCCGGAGCAGGCGGAGATGAACGGCCTGGACGTGGACACACGCAGCGATGTGTACGCTTTGGGCGTGCTGCTGTACGAGCTGCTGACGGGCACCACGCCGTTTGAGAGCCAGACGCTGAAGAAGGTGGGTCTGGACGAGATGCGGCGGATGATCCGCGACGAGGAGCCGCCGACGCCAAGCCAGCGCCTCGACACTTTGGCCGCACAGGTCTGCGAGACCGTGTCGGAGCGTCGCGGCGTGGATGGGCGACGGCTGGGACAGGTGCTGCGGGGCGAGCTGGACTGGATCGTGATGAAGGCGTTGGAGAAGGACCGCGACCGCCGCTATGAGTCGGCCAGTGCGTTCGCTGCGGATATGCAGCGTTACCTGAACGACGAGACGGTAGAGGCGTGTCCGCCGTCGCCGGCGTACCGACTACGGAAATACTGGCGGCGGCACCGGGGGGCGTTGGTGACAGCGGGAGGCGTCGCGTTGGCCTTGGTGGCCGCCACGGCGGTGAGCACCTGGCAGGCCGTGGAAGCCCGGGTCGCGCAGCAAGAGGCCGACGGGGCCAAGCGCCAGGCCGCTACGGATGCCGCCATCGCCAAGGCCGTTGCCGATTTCCTCCAGCGAGACCTGCTCCAGCAGGTGAATATGGGCGCCCAGCGGGGGGAAGGATTCGTGCCGGAACGCAACCTGACGGTTAAGGAGGCGCTCGACCGGGCGGCAGGTCGAATTAGTCAGCGCTTTGAGGACCAGCCGCTGGTCGAAGCAGCAATCCGGATGACGATTGCCAACACGTATGCCAGCGTTGGAGAGCGTCAGCTTGCCATACCCCATGTGGAGCGTGCGTTCGCCCTGCGCAAGACCCACCTCGGCCCGGACGACCCAGACACCCTTAACGCGATGCGGAGGCTCGCCGGATTGTGCCGAGAAGTGGGCCGGTTTGCAGACGCAATCACCTTGCACAAGCAAATCCTGGAGAACCGGGAGGCGCGGCTCGGCCCCGACGACCCCGAAACACTCGTGTGTATGCACGACCTCGCTTGGTCCTACGATTACGACGGGCAGTGGAGCCTGAGCTTGCCGCTCCTAAAGCAGGTGTTTGAGAAACAGCGGGTCATTTGTGGTCCCGCGCATCCCGATACGCTTGGCACCATGAGTACCTTGGCCCAGAACTACACGCATGTGGACAAGTTTCATGAATCCGTTGCGTTACACGAGAAGATTTTGGAACTTCGCCAATCCACGGACGATCCCGATTGGTGGTTCCTGGTTACCTACGGCATAGCCTGCCAAGGGGCTGGAAAACTCGACCAGGCCGGGATTCTGTTCCACAAAGCGCTCGCGCAGTACCGGGAACGCGACGACTCTGGCGGGCTCATGACAGCTAATACATTGGGATGGCTGGCCCGGAATCTGCTCTTGCAAGAACGGTACGCCGAGGCTGAACCGATCGGGCGAGAAGCGATCGCCACCTACGAGAAAGAACGACCCGAGGATCCGGTACGTTTCTACTTTGTGAGCATCTTAGGGGCCGTGTTCTGTGGCCAAAAAAACTATACCCAGGCTGAGCCCCTCTTGCTGGAAGGCTACGAGGGCATGAAGCGTCGGGAAGCCCTCCTGCTGGCAATCTGGAAACGTCGGATGGGTGAAGCGGGCCAACGGGTCGTCCACTTCTACGAGGTGACCAACCAGCCGGAGAAAGCCCGCGCCTGGCGCGAGAAAACGAAAACCAAACTACCTGACCCGGCTTCCGCCGGCGTCAAGTAATCCCTGAGTAAGCAGTTGATAACCGGCGGGTGAGGTTCTGCCGCCGAGCAAGTCCCTCACTGGCCCGACATCGCCCCGGCGCTTGGTCTGCGCGCCGGCTGAAATGTCTCTTTTCACTACCGCGGACCATGCAAAGGAGCAAACTATGAATCCCCTTCTGTCTGCAATTTCTCGGTACATCCGTCGTCCGCATCGTAACCGTGGCCGTATCCGCACCGGCCATCGAAAGACGCGGCGAACCCCGCTCTACCTGGAAGCACTGGAGGAACGGATGGTGCCGGCATCCCTTTCCGTCGCCGATGTCACCGTGCGCGAAGGCCCCACGTCGGTGGGTATCCTCGACCCGAGCGGCGCCGCAAGCGTGGGCATCAATGGCATCAGGGGGATTGCTTTCGACAGCACGCCGGGCTCGGCGCACTTCGGCGACCTGTTCGTGACCGGCCAACTGAGTTACTCGGTTGCCAGGTTCGACTGGGCCTCGCAGACCTACCAGCCGTTCGTGGCGCCCGGCAGTGGCGGACTGGCAGATGCTTATGGGATCGCTGTCGGTCCAGATGGCAACGTTTACGTTAGCGATATGAATCAAAACCTAGTCTACCGCTACGACGGATCGACGGGCGCACCGTTGCCCGCAACCGGCCAGACGGGAGCGGTCTTCATTCCCGCCAATTCCAACGGTCTGACGAAAGCCTGCGGTATTGCATTTGGTGCCGATGGCAACCTATACGTGTGCAGCTGCAACACGAACCAAATCCTCGAATATCAAGGACCAGGCGGTTCCTCGCCTGGCACTTCCGTGGGTGTGTTCTCCTCCATCACCAACGGCAGTGACCCTCAAGACCTGACCTTCGGCCCCGACGGCAATCTCTACGTGAGTTGCTACGATGCAGGTCAACCTACCGATTACGGGCAGATCAATCGTTATAACGGAGTGACGGGCGCTCCAGTCGGCAACGGCGTCTTTGTCCCGGTCGCGAGCGGCGGCCTTATCCAACCGCGGGAAATCGTCTTCGACCCTCAGGGGAACCTCTACGTTGTCGAAGACTTGACCGGGAACGGGCATGTTTCTCAACTACCAGGGCCAATGGCCCAAGTTCTGCGCTTCCAGGGGCCTAATGGGCAGAATCCTGGAGCCTACGAGGAAGACTATGTCACCGGGGGGCAGGGCGAGCTCACCAGGCCCCAGGGGCTGGCGATCGACGCCGCCGGAAACCTATACGTCAGTGACAGCCTTACCGCTAACGTGACGCGCTTCGCCCCCGGTTCCCAGGCGGCGTTCATGGTCACGCTCGATTCTGCGAGCACGACTCAGATAAGCGTGAACTATGCCACGGCCGACGGCACGGCGGTAGCCGGCACCGACTACATGCAGACTTCCGGCACCCTGGTCTTCCCGGCAGGCGTCACCTCGGAGACGGTAAACGTTCCCATCGCGACCGTCGCCACGGCCGGGCCGACCAAGACCTTCACCGTGAATCTGTCGAGCGCGTCGGGGGCGACCATCAACCGCGGCCAGGGTACAGGCTCGATCCTCAACAGCATGACCAAGTTTTTCGTGGTCGATAGCGGCACCGTCAAGACCTACGAATACGGCAGCGGCGGCACGTCCGAGGAGATCACCGTCCCGCAAAACAGCACCGATACGGCCCCACGTGGCGTGGCAACCACGGCAGCGGGTACCACAGTCTGGGTGGTGGACGCCAACAAAAACGTCTACGTCTACACCAACCACGGCGTGCTACAGGGCTCCTGGTCGGCCGGCGGCCTCTCGCCGAACGCACAGGTGACCGGCATCGCCACCAACGGCACCGACATCTGGCTGGTGGACAGCTCCGCCGACAAGGTCTGCTACTACGCCGGCGCCGCCAGCCGTCTCTCGGGCAGTCAGAATGCGGCCAGCAGCTTCAAGCTGAACCGTGCCGACCCCAATCCGCAGGACATCGTGACCGATGGTACATCGTTCTGGGTCGTGGACGGTAGTGCGCTCAAGGTGTTCAAGTACACACTGTCCGGCTCACTTTTGGGCAGTTGGTCCATCGACCCCGCCAACACGCATCCAACCGGCATCACCATCAATCCCAACAACGTCAGCGACATCTGGATCGTGGACAACGGCACCGACAAAGTCTACCAGTACATCGGCGCGGCCAGCCGCACCTCCGGCAGCCAGAATGCCGGCGCGACGTTCGCTCTGAACCCATACGACACCAACCCCCAAGGCATCGCCGACCCACCGACCGCCGATATGCTGCTCACGCCCGCGGCCTCGCTTCTGGCTATGAACCAGCCGTCCGTAGCCGCGGTGGTTCCATCTCTGGCCAGTCGAGATGCGGCCTTCGTCTCGCTGGCTCAGCAGCGTCTGCATACAGCCGGTGAACTACTGAGCGGCGGAGCGATCACGCCCCTCCTGGACAATCTCGCTCCCTTCGCGGACCTTGCGTGGACGACCGCCAGCGTTTTCGGTGGACCGAATACTCTGGACCCGTTGACCATCCTCTCTCCGTCGAGCAGCCAGGCGTTTCGCTCCGATAGCAGCGCGATGGGTCTAGCAGACAAGACGTTGTCCGGCCAAGACAGCGAGGCGTCGGCGACAGCGGCGGATGTGTTTTCAGCAGGGCCGGCGAAAGCGTCGGCGGCGGAGGAATGAGGCGGTCCTCCGTTGGGCCGCCACAAGCAGAAATCGTAAACCTGTCATGGCATCGCGGAGGCGTCCGGCGACAATCAGGCCGGCGCCTCCGCGGTTTCCTTACCCTTCTTGAGCCGAGCCATCTGTTGTTGCTCGCCTCCGCACGACCATGCGGGCTGTTCCGCCGTGCATCCAGCGGTCGCAGCCGATGCCGATACGCAAAGCCATAAGAACCTCTAACCAAATGAACCGCCAAGTCGCCAAGAACGCCAAGAAAGGAAAGAGAGAAAAACAAGAAAGAACCAAGAACCACCGAATAATTGCCTCATGATTCTTTTGCTCTTTTTTTCTCTCTTGTTTTTCCTTAGCGTCCTTGGCGCCTTGGCGGTTCATTTTGATAGTTCCTCTAAAGAAAAACTGGCCTGTGCTACTGGAAAATGCCTTGTCAACGTGCATTCCAGCGGATAACCTCAACTTTCGTGACCGCAGCTGATGCCCTGGATCGCTCGCACCGGGTTAACATCGGCTCAACTCTCCCCCTCAGAATGAGCAGTCTCGAGGTGATCCCATGCACGCGCCAACTACGGTTGAAGAGTTCCTCGAACTCGGACAAAAGAGCGGCCTGCTGGAAAAGACGCGGCTCGATCTCTACGTCCAGAAGAAGCGCGATACCGATACCCTGCCCACCGTCCCCAAGCGGCTAGCCGAGATCATGATACGAGACGGACTTTTGACGCCATTCCAGGCCGATCAACTGCTCCACGGCAGGTGGAAGAACTTCACCATTGATGGCAAGTACCTCGTGCTGGGCCATTTGGGTACCGGTGGAATGGGGACCGTGGTCCTGTGCGAGCACACCATCATGCGTCGGCGGGTGGCCGTCAAAGTGCTGTCGAACTCCCGGCTGAAAGATCCGGCTGGCCTGGAGCGTTTCCACCGCGAGGCCCGAGCCGCCGCCGCGCTCGACCATCCCAATATCGTGCATGCCCACGATGTCGGTTTCGACGGCAAAATCCACTTCCTTGTCATGGAGTACATCGACGGCCGCAGCTTACAAAAAGTGGTGAAGAAAGAAGGGCCTCTCCCCATCGAGCGTGCGGTCCGCTACATCACCGGTGCCGCCTCCGGCTTACAACATGCCCACGCGGCCGGCCTGGTGCACCGCGATATCAAGCCCGCCAACCTTCTGATCGATCGCAGCGATATCGTCAAGATTACGGACATGGGCCTGGCCCGCTTCTTCCAGGATGAAAACGACGGCCTCACCCGCGAACACGATTCCGATGCCGTTCTGGGCACGGCCGGCTTTCTGGCCCCCGAACAGTTCGCCAACAGCCACGACGTAGACATCCGGGCCGACATCTATAGCTTGGGGGTCACCTTCTATTACCTGCTGACGGGCACCACTCCCTTCGCCGATGGCTCCGTGTACCAGAAGCTGATCGGCCCCATGCTGCGCGAACCCCGGCCGATCCGCGAACTACGCCCGGAGGTCCCCGAGGAACTGGCTACGATCATTGCGAAGATGATTGCCATGGACCGCGCGGCGCGTTACCAGACTCCCGCGGAAGTCATCTCTGCCCTCGACGCCTGGGTGAAGATCTCTTCGACGCCCATCACAGAAACGAGCGGGGGAAGGACAGCCCCGACCCTGGTCTGCCCGAAAAGCAGTGTACTTCCTCCGACGCTGTCGACCATCTCCAGTAAGGCCGTGACACCGGCGGTCTCCCAAACGGCTGGGGCGGTGTGCGCCCATCCGAAGCAAGCCACAGGCTCCTCTTCGGAACCTTCCCAGGGCATAACCGCGGACATTCCGGACACCGGCCTTTCGCTGCAAAGCGCCCTGATGCGGATCCGCCGCGTCCCCCGGCGCTGGTGGTTGGCGGCTGCGGCAACCCTCGCGAGTCTTCTGCTGATTGTGGCGGCCGTGAGCTTCTTCAGCGCTGGCAGTGGCATGCTTGATGTGGAGATCGCGGCTGCCGATATTCAGTTCACCATCCTGGGCGAAAAACAGCAGGTTGTTCTCACCGGCGTGCAACCCAGGCAACAACTTAGCCTCAAGCCGGGCGAGTATCAGGTCGAGCTGGCTCCGGGGGAGAGGCGTATACACGTGACGCCGGCGCAGTTCACGCTGAAGCAGGGCGAGCGGGTGGCCCTGCGAGCCTGGCGGGAGGCGGACACCGATCGGGGCAGCGCGGCAGCACCGCCAGTCATCCCGCAACCCGCTCCGCCGGTAATCCCGCAA
>Ga0209062_1003218_pt1 | contig 19335 bp, 15 predicted proteins | sample Coa_R2_2_FD_187158 | JGI IMG/M metagenome (GOLD analysis project Ga0209062, IMG submission 187158) | Surface soil microbial communities from Centralia Pennsylvania, which are recovering from an underground coalmine fire - Coalmine... | ecosystem: Environmental > Terrestrial > Soil > Unclassified...
TCGCGCTGGTCTACCGGCATTTGACCGAGCCGCGACCGTAACGGCCGCGGCGCCGCTCACCCCGCAACGCCGGCCAGCGTGCCGAAATCCTTCTGCAGAATCAGCGCCACCGTGCCGCGCAGCCGCGCCATGCCGTCTTCGTGCGCCGGAATCAGCCGCGGCACTGAAGCGCCGGCGGGCGTCTGGGCCTGCAATGCGGCCTCGATCGCCGGCCCGAACCGGTACCACGAATGCGTCAAATCGCCGACCACGATGATCGCGGCCGGCGCCAGTCCCGCGGCCAGCATGCGCATGCCGCGGCCGAGATATTGCGCCTGCGTCTCGAGCGCGCGCACGGCACGCAGGTCGCCCTGCGCGGCGCGGCTGAGCAGGCCGTTGAAGCTGAGATTGCTGCTGCCCGGCGCCGCGCCGTTGCCGTCCGATTCCAGGTAATGGCGCACCGCGGCGCGATTCGAAGCGTACACCTCCCAGCAGCCGCGGCCGCCGCAGCCGCACGGCGGACCGTTCGGGTCGAGCGAGACATGGCCGAACTCCCCCGCCATGCCATTCTGCCCGCGCACGAGCTGCCGGTTGACCCAAACGCCCGTTCCGATGCCCTCCGAGACCGTGACCGCGATGAGGTTGCTTTCCTCCATGTGATCGAACCACACAGCGGCCAGAACGCACGCGTTGGCGGCGTTCTCCACCTCCACATCGAGGCCCGTGGCCTTCGCGATCGGGTTGCGCAGGTCCACGTCGCGCCACTTGAGGTTGGGCGCGAAGACCAGGCGGTCGACCGTGTGGTCGTAGCGGCCGGGAACGCTGATGCCGATCCCCTCGACCTTCTTCCGGCGGCTGCCGGAAATAATGCGCCCGATCGCACGGATCAGCGCGTCCATCGCCGCCTTGGGCTCAGCCGCGGTTTCGAACATCTCCTGTGAGATGAATTTGCCGTTGGCGTCCGAGAGCGCCACGGTCGTCTGAACCGGGCGCAGGTCGACCGCGACGATCACGCGCTCGTCGTTCAGGCGCAGGAACGTGGGACGCCGGCCGCGCGGCAGCCGCCCGGTTGGACCTTCGAGTACCCAGTGTTCCGCGATCAACTGCTCGACGATCAGCGAGACCGTGCTGCGCTGCAACCCGGAAACGCGCGCCAGGTCCGCGCGCGAAATCGGCTGCCGCGTGCGGATCAGGTTGAGGAGAAGCCGCCGGTTGATATCGCGGGCCATCTCGCTCGATGCGCCCTGAATCCGTTTTTCCCTGGCAACCGGCATACTGCGGACTTTTAATTGTAGACCAAAACTATATTTTCGCATCAGACCCGATTTCGGATAGACTGAGGGCCATGGCAAGTCCACGAACGCTACCGGTTCCCCTGATTGGCCTGATACTGTCGAGCCTGATTGCGATGCCGCTCGCCGCGCAGCCGGCCGACCGGCCGGCCTGGCTCGATCCCGATCTTCCCGCCGCCCGCCGTGCCGCTGATCTGGTCGGCCGCATGACCCTCGAAGAGAAGGTGCTGCAGATGCAGAACTCGGCGCCGGCGATCCCGCGGCTGAATATTCCGGCTTACGACTGGTGGAACGAAGCGCTGCACGGCGTGGCCCGCGCCGGGCAGGCCACCGTGTTCCCGCAGGCGATCGGTCTCGCGGCCACCTGGGACACGGATCTCATGGGGCGGGTGGCCGCCGTCATCTCGACCGAAGCCCGAGCCAAGTACAACGAGGCGATGCGCAATAACGACCACAGCCGGTACCATGGCCTGACGTTCTGGTCGCCGAACATCAACATCTTCCGCGATCCGCGCTGGGGCCGCGGTCAGGAAACGTACGGTGAGGACCCGTACCTCACCGGGCGGATGGCGGTGGCGTTCATCCGCGGGATGCAGGGCGACGATCCGCATTATTTCAAGGTGATCGCGACGGCCAAGCACTACGCGGTGCACAGCGGGCCGGAGAGCACGCGCCATACGATCGACGTGCATCCGAGCGAGCGCGATCTGGCGGAGACGTACCTGCCGGCGTTTCGCGCGGCCATCGTGGAGGGCAAGGCCGATTCGGTGATGTGCGCCTACAATGCCGTGGATGGCGCACCGGCCTGCGCCAACACCGATCTGCTGCAGAAGCGGCTGCGCGGCGATTGGAAATTCCAGGGCTACATCGTCAGCGATTGCGGCGCGATCACCGATATTTTCCGCGGCCATGCCTACAAGCCGAATGCCGCCGAAGCGTCCGCCACGGCGGTGAAAGCAGGCACGGACCTGACGTGCGGCAATGAGTATCGCGCGCTCGTCGACGCCGTCAAGCAGGGGCTCATCGCCGAGCGCGAGATCGACACCGCGCTGGAGCGGCTGTTCACCGCCCGGTTTCAGCTCGGGATGTTCGATCCGCCGGAGCGTGTGCCGTTCTCGAAGATTCCGTATACCGAGGTCGATTCCGATGCGCACCGCGCGCTGGCGCTCGAAGCCGCGCGCAAATCCATCGTGCTGCTGAAGAACGAGCGCGACACGCTGCCGCTCGCGGCCGGCGTGCGGAAAATCGCCGTGATCGGCGCGCCGGCGGACGACCCGGTGGCGCTGCTGGGGAATTACAACGGATTTTCGCGCAAGCATGTCACGCCGCTCGAAGGAATCGCCAAGCAGTTCGCCAAGGCGCAGGTCCGCTATGCGCTCGGCGCGAGCTACACCGCGGAGACCGCGGCGGTCGTTCCGCAGCCGGTGCTGCGGCCCGCCCGCGGCAACGGACACGGCGTGCTGGCCGAGTACTTCGATAACGCGGACTGGAGCGGGCAGCCGAAGTCGTCGCGCGTCGAGCCGCGCCCGTATTACGACATCGGCAACGGCGACCCCAACGCAGGCGAAGCGGGCCCGGGCGGCGCCACCTCGATCCGATGGACGGCCACGCTCGATGCGCCGGTCTCCGGCAATTACCGGTTTACGCTCTCCGGGTGCCGCGCCTCGCATTTTGTTCTGGATGGCAACGAACTCGCGGCGGCGCCTGCCGCGGGGCGCCGGCCGGCGCCGTATGAAGCGAAGCTGGAGGCGGGGCACGCCTATCCGCTGCGGGTCGAGTGCCGGCCGCAAGGCGCCAATCGCGGCGTGATGCTCTCCTGGATTCCGCCGGCGGAGCCGCTGCTCGCCGAAGCGGTGGACGCGGCGAAGGGGTCGGATGTGGCCGTGGTTTTTGTTGGCCTGAATCCCAATCTGGAAGGCGAAGAGATGCCGGTGGCCATTCCCGGATTCTCCGGCGGCGACCGCACGGACCTCAACCTTCCCGAAGCGCAGGAGAAGCTGCTCGAACCGATCGTGGCGACGGGTAAACCGGTGGTGGCGGTGCTCGCGAGCGGCAGCGCGGTCGCCATCAACTATGCCGCCGAGCATGCCGCGGCGGTGCTCGAGCTCTGGTACGGCGGCGAGGAGGCAGGCACCGCTCTCGCGCAGACGCTCGCCGGCGTAAACAATCCGGCCGGGCGGCTGCCGGTGACGTTCTACCGCAGCGCCGCGCAGTTGCCGCCGTTCGACGATTACGACATGCGCGGCCGCACCTACCGCTATTTTCAGGGCGATCCGCTGTATGGCTTCGGCTTCGGCCTGAGCTACGCGAAGTTCTCCTACTCCGCGCTGCGCGCCGAGCGAACGTCCGCGGGCGCGCGGATTTCGGTGCGGGTGAAAAACGATTCGCGCCGCGAAGGCGATGAGGTCGCGCAGCTTTACGTGGCGGGCGCCGGCGCAGAGGAAGCGATCCGGCAGCTTCGCGGCTTCCGCCGCATTCACCTGCGGCCGGGCGAATCGCGGACGCTGGAGTTCCAGGTGGATGGCGCCGACCTGCCGAAAGGCCCGGTGAAGATCAGCGTGGGCGGGGGCCAGCCGGCGCCCGGCGTGGCGCTCGCCGAAACGGTTCTATGAACGTGCTGGACTGGGTACTCGATTCCGACCCTGCGATACGCTGGCAGGCGATGCGCGACCTGGCCGAAGCGGCGCCGGAAGCCATTGCGGCGGAGCGCGCGCGCATCGCCACCGAGGGTTGGGGGGCGCGGCTGCTGGCATTGCAGGGCGACGATGGACAGTGGGAGGGCGGCGCGCTGTTCCCGGCGCGCCGGCCCGGCCGCGTAGACGGCAAATGGCCCGGAGGCCAGCCATGGACCGCGACGGCCTACAGCCTCGTCCTGTTGCGCGATCTCGGCATCGACCCGCACTGCGACGCGATGCGCCGTGCAGTGGCGCAGGTGCGCGAGAACTGCCGGTGGGAACATGCCGGGCAGCCGTTCTTCAGCGGCGAGGTCGAGCCGTGCATCAACGGCATGGTGGTCGTGCTGGGGAGCTACTTCGGTCAGGACGTGGATGCCGTGGTGGCGCGGCTGATCGAGGAACAACTCGAGGATGGCGGCTGGAACTGCGAGGCGGAGAACGGTTCGGTGCACTCGTCGTTCCACACCACGATCCGGGTGCTCGAAGGACTGCTTGCGTACGAACGCGCGAAGGGCGGCGGCGCGGCGGAATGCAGGGCAGCGCGCCGCCGCGGCAAAGAGTACCTTCTGGAACGGAAATTGTTCCGCCGGAAGAGCACGGGCGCCGTCGTGAACCCTGCGTGGCTCGAATTCTCGTTTCCGGCGCGCTGGCATTACGACGTCCTGCGCGCTCTGGATTACTTCCGGGAGGCTGGAGATCCGCCGGACCCGCGGATGGATGAAGCGATCGGCCTGCTTCGCGCGAAACGGCAGCCCGAGGGCTTCTGGCTGCTGGAGAATACGCATCCCGGCGCGGTCCACTTCGCGCTCGAAGACGGCGACGGGAAGCCGAGCCGGTGGAACACACTGCGCGCGCTGCGGATCCTTCGCTGGTACGGGCAATGATGCTCGGGCAGCACCCGCGAACCCTTGACACCCATTTTGTTTTACAGTACAACTATTTCAATCCGGCAACTCGGATTTGGGGTTAGCTTGACAGCTCGAGAGCGCCACGGTGTCCCAGCATCGGGCTGTGTGGATAAGGAGTCTTGCCATGAAGCGTCTTCTCATCGCCGCCCTGTCGGCGGCGTTCCTCTGCGCCGGCGCCGCTGACGCGCAGGTGCTGTACGGCTCGCTCACCGGAAATGTAACGGATCCAAGCGGCGCGGCCGTTCCCAACGCGAAGATCGAGGCACAGAATGTCGAGACCGGGATCACCCGTTCCGGACAGACGGACGAGCGCGGCGTTTACCTGTTCACGAACCTGCAGGCCGGCACTTACAAGGTGACGGCTACCGCCGCCTCTTTCCGGCCGATGTCCGAAAACGGCGTGGTGGTGAATGCCAACGAAGTGCGGCGCGTCAACTTCGGACTGCAGATCGCGCAGACGACGGAAGCGGTCGAAGTTTCCGCGGAGGCCCTGGCGCTGCAGACCGATAAGGCCGATGTCCAATCGCAGGTGACCGCGCAGGAAGTCCAGGAGCTTCCGTACAACGGCGGCGAAGGCAAGAACTTCCAAAGCCTGCTGCTGCTCCTGCCCGGCGCGGCTACTACGCCGGGCACCGGAGAGGCGAACTCGGAAGCCGGCAACCCGCAGCGCGCCATCACGGTGTACATGAATGGCGTTTCGTCGCAGGCGAATAACACGCGGCTCGACGGCACTCCGGTGCCCTATCCGTGGCTGCCGGTCAATATCGCTTACGTTCCGCCCAGCGAAGCCATCCAGTACGTCAACGTCAGCTCGAGCGCATTCGATGCGGAGCAGGGCGCGGCGGGCGGCGCGGCGGTAAACGTCATGATCAAGTCCGGCACGAATCAACTGCACGGCTCCTTATTCGAGAGGAACACCAACAACGACCTGGCAGCGGTTCACAACTACTTCTCGCCGGCCTCGCTCAACCGCAACCCGAAGAACATCTTCAACCAGTACGGATTTTCGCTGGGCGGGCCGGTGTGGATTCCGCACGTGATCCACGGCAAGGACAAGCTGTTCTTCTTCCTGGACTGGCAGGGGACCAAGCGCCGGCAGTTCGCGCAGGCCACCAATCTGACGCTGCCCACGGATGCGATGCGGAAGGGAGACTTCAGCGCCGTCTCCACGGTGATTTACGATCCGCTGACCGGGAATCCGGATGGCACCGGCCGCACGCCCTTCGCCGGCAACGTGATTCCGGCGAACCGGATTGCGCCGCAGGCTGTCACGATGGCGGGTCTGCTGCCGGCGCTGACGCGGCCGAACAGCTACTTCAACAACTACGATGCCTACGGCGGGACCCAGTACAACCGCGACAACTGGGACTTCAAGGGCAATTACAACCCCAACAGCAAGTCGATGATCTGGGGCCGGTACAGCTTCTCGCCGATGGATATTGTGGCACCGCTCGACCTCGGCCCGGCCGGAGGCGACGCTTTTAACGGCGGCAACGCGGGACATGCGGGCGGCCGCGTGACGGTATCGGCGATCGGCGCCACCTATACCGCGACGCCGACTCTGCTGTTCGACGGCAACGTCGGGTACACCCGCCAGAACATCGGCGCCAATGGCGACCCGCAGGATGGCGACTTCGGAACGGATGTGCTGCACATTCCGGGCACGAACGGCGCCGGTCCCAATTACCTTGGCATCCCCGCGTTTCAGATCAGCGGCATCAACAACCTGGGCAATCCGGGAACGGGCAGCCCGTTCCAGTTTCGCGACAATCAATACCTGGGCGCGATCAATGTGAGCAAAACCAAGGGCTCGCACAACATCCGCGCCGGTTTCGAGCTGGACAAAGTCGGCCTGAATCATTTCCAGCCGCAGGGCGGCGTGTTCCAGACGGCCCGCGGCTCGTTCCGGTTCAACGGCGATCTTACCGCGCTCAAGGGCGGGGCCCCCATCAACTCGGGCAGCCCCTCGAATTCCTGGGCGCAATTCCTGCTCGGATATCCCTCGGAAACCGGCAAAGCCACGCAGTTGTTCAACCCCAACTCGCTGCGCTTCTCCACCTGGTCGGCGTATGCCCGCGATTCCTGGCAGGTGACCCGGAACCTGACGGTCAACTACGGCATGCGCTGGGAATACTACCCCATTTACGCGCACGACAGCTACGGCGCCATCCGTTACGATGTGACCACCTATAACATTCTGATCGGCGGGGAAGGCGGAGTGCCCTGGGATACCGGCGCCACTGCCAGCAAGAAGGGTTTCGCTCCGCGGCTAGGCGCGGCCTATCGCCTGGGCGACAAAACGGTGATCCGCTCCGGTTACGGTATCAGCATCGATCCGGACAACATGCGCAATCAGCGCAACCAATATCCCAACACCGTGGTCTCCGATTACACCTCGCCGGCCACTTACCAATTCCTGAGCTACGTGGGTGTCGCCAACTCCGATGGCGCTTCGCAAGTCAAGCTTTCGGACGGAATTCCGCTGCCGAGCTTTCCGGCTATCACGACGGGCACGCTGAAGCCGTCGCCCACGCCGTCACCCAGCACCTATTTGCCGAGCATCAGCACGGCGAGTTTCCCGAAGAACTTCAATCGCGGATACTACCAGAGCTGGAATTTCTTCATCCAGCATGAATTCTCACCCACGCTGGTGGCAGAAGCCGGATACGTAGGGACGCACGGCGTGCACGTGGATCAGATCGTCAATCTGAATGCCGCGGCTCCCAACACCGGAACGGCCGGGCGCCAGCTTTACCCGTATTTGACGGGCGACCTGAATCAATACACGCCGTTCGGCGATATGACGTACAACGGGCTGCAAACGCGCGTGCGTAAGCGCTTCGGCGGCTCGATGATCATGGCGAGCTATGTGTTCTCCAAATCGATCAATACCGGTTCGGACAACGGCGACGGCGGCCTGTTCCGGAATTTCCCGCTGTCTTACAAGCTGAACAAGTCGCTCTCCGGCTTCGACCGGACGCACACGTTCAATCTCTCCTACGTGTACCAGTTGCCGTTCGGCAAGGGCCACAGCCTGTTGAATCACGGCGCCGCGGCGTGGATCGTGGGCGGATGGCAGATCAGCAGCACGCTGACGCGCGCCAGCGGGGTGCCGTTCACCGTCGGCACGAGTTCCAGTCTGAACGCGCCGGGGCAGAGCAACAGCGCGAACCAGATCAGTCCCGAAGTCCGAATTCTTGGCGGGCACGATCCGAACACGCCCTACTTCGACGGCAGCGCGTTCGCCAACCCTCCGAATGGCGTGCTGGGCTCGACGGGCAGAAATCTCCTGCGCGGCCCTGGCATGTTTGCGATGAACGGCAGCATCTCTCGGATTTTCCCGTTCAAGGAAGGCAAGCTGAAGTTCCAACTGGTCGGCGAGGCGTTCAATGCCACGAATACGGTGATTTTCTCGAATCCGCAGGCGACGTGCTGCTGGGTAACGAACTCCAACGGGACGACCAATTACAACGGCTTCGCGGTGATCACCGGCACCCAGTCCAGCCCGCGTTACCTGCAGGTCGGCGGTTATCTCCGGTTTTAGCACCGCAGGCCCCGGTCTGCGTTGCTGACCCCGTCCGCTGATGTTCCGGCCGGAAGCGCGGCCCGGTCCGGGGCATCAGCGGGCGGGAATTTCGCAGACCGGCTCGATGCGGTCGAGGGCGGCGGCGTCGCCTTTGCCGCGCGGCGCCTTGGATGCGGATGGCCGGACCAAGCGATCCGGCGGGCCGGTGCGGCCGGCGCCGGGCATTCGTGATCGGCGGCTTACCGGATGATCTCGATATAGTCGAGGGCGGCGACTTCGCCTCCGTCGCGCGTGCCTTCGATGCGGATGACGTCGCCGGGGCGCAGCGCGACACCCTCGATGGTCCGGCGCGTCGATGAGGTGGAATCGAGGCGGAACGTGGGCAGGCGCATCGCGGCCGTCCATTCATCGATCGTCTGCTGCCCGATGAGAACGCGGTACTGCGCGGCGCCGTTGGCCTGGTCGAAGTATTCGATGCGCAGCGTGTACCAGCCGGGCTCGCCGTGGAAGGTCATGCTGGCGGCGCATTTCGCGGCGGGCGCGGCGCAGGCGACCGCCTTGCCGCCGCTCGCGTCTTCCGCTGGCGTGACGGGCTGTACGGTGTAGCCGTCGAGATCCATCGCCTCGGCTTCGAAGCGGCCGGGGTAATGGCCGGCGCGGCCTTCTGCGTCGGCGATTCCGGACGCGTTGGCGAACCACGTGGTCACGGCATCGCGCCACACTACCGCCTGGCCGGCCTGATATTCCAGTTGCGCGAGCACGTCGCGGTAGCGCTGCTCGTCGATGCGGCCTCGCAGGGCCTTCCACTGCTGCGCGTACCGCGCGACCGCATCGGCGCCTTCGTAATGCGAATCGTAGATGTACTGGATCACCGTTTTGCCGGAATGCAGGCGGTGCGTATACGGGACGTGGTGCATGAAAAGCAGCAGATCGTCCGGGCAGGTTTCGAGCGATTCGTAGATCCTGGCCACCTGCGGCCGGTACTGGCCGATGAAGCCGGTGCCGGTGGCGACGGTGCGGTCCATGCCGGCGCCTTCGGCATCGGCGCGGTGCCACTGTCCCCAGCCGTTGCGCTCGGAGGCCTCGACGTTCACGCCATAGTGGTTGCCGGTGATGTCGGTGAGGGTCTGGAGACCGAGCGGACCGGTGTAGTTTTCGTAGGTGCGCCAGGAGCTGAGGAGAATGCCGCGGATGGCCGCGGAGGTTTCGCTATTCGCGCCGAAGGTGAGGCGCGTCCACTCGTCCGCGATTTTCTCCGCGCTCAGGTTGGGGTCCCACGCGAGGCGGCCGAAAGCGTAGAGATTGGCCTGCATGAGGTGGTTGCCGGTCCAGTTCTCGTCGAGCCCGACGTTTGCGACACCGGCGAAAGCGCGGACGCGCGACTTCACGGGGCCGGGGCCAACATTGAAATCGAGCACCTCTTTCCACATCGGCGCGAGATACACCGTGTGCTTCGCCTGCCCGAAATATTCCGGTGTGATTTGCAGCTCGATGGCTTTGCCAGTATGATCGATGCCGCCGAAGAGCGGCGATGCCGGTTCGCGCACCTGGAAATCGATCGGGCCGTTCTTGATCTGGACGATGACGTTGGCGTCGAACTTGCCGTCGAGCGGCTGGAAATTGTCGTAGGCGGCGCGGGCGCGGTCGTTCTTCAGATTGCGCCAGTCCATGTGGTGGTCGTAGACGAAGCCGCGGTAGAAGAGCAGGCCGCCGTGCGGCGCGAGGGCGCGCGCGACCACGTTGGCGGCGTCGGCGTGCGTGCGGCCGTAGGTGGAAGGCCCGACGCGGCCTTCGGAATCGGCTTTCAGGACGACGCCGGCTAGATCGGGGACGGCGCGGTAGATCTCGTCGAATTTGCCCTTCCACCAGGCAGCGACGCGCGGGTCGAGCGGATCGAACGTGTCGAGGCCGCCGATGGTTTTGGGGCTGCCGAAATCGACGGCGATGGCGACCTGCACGCCCCAGGGGCGCATGGCGGCGGCGATGCGCGCGATCTCGGGGATGAGCTCCGGCGTGAGCAGCTTCGGGTTGGCGTTGACGTTATTGATGGAGCAGGCCTGGATGCCGACCGATGCGAGGAGACGCGCGTATTCGGCGGCGCGAGTGAGGTCGGCGCGCGCGTGGCCAGCATCCCAAAAGATCGATCGGCCGCCGTAGCCGCGCTCGATCGAGCCGTCGAGGTTGTCCCACTGGTTGATCCAGCGGATCGGGACGGCGGGGGCTTCGGTAATGTTGAGATTATCGAGGGTGCCACCGACGGCGATATGGCGCAGCAGGGCGAAGACGCCGTATAGAATGCCTCGCTCAGAGGAGGCGAGGATCATAGTGTTGTGGGCGCTGCCGCGGACGAGCGTCCGGATTTGGAAACCATCCGGCTGCGCCGTGCTGGCGGCCAACTTGCCGAGGAGAATGGCGTCCTCGTCCGGAATGTCCTCCTGCTCCCGCAAGATTCTGCCAGTCATCTCGCGGACTCCACGCACCAGTTCGTGCTGCGCGGTCAGTGTGAGTTCGCCGTGATCTCTTAAGGCGACTACCACGGCTGGCACGTGGGGGCGCGGAGCAATCGGCTCGTAGCGCAGCCAGGCGTCGCGGCCGGTCTCGGCGTGGGCGGCGAGCGAAAGGAGAAGAGCGCTAATCAGGAATCGAGACGGGGCGATCATCGTTCGGGTCCGCCCAACGATCGTTCGGAATAATCGGAGCCCAGCCGGGGCGTGCGGGGTCCTGGTCATAGGGGTAGCCTCCAAGGCGCCGGTAGAGCTCGGCGTACTCGCGCAGCTTGTCGCGGTCGAGGCGCACGCCGAGGCCGGGGCCTTCGGGCACGCGGATCGCGCCCTCTTCGTAGCGCATTAAGCCGCCGGCGATGATGTCGTCGCGCAGGTGATGATAATGGGCGTCGGCCGCGAAGGAAAGATTCGGGATGACGGCGCCCAAATGCAGCATGGTCGCCAGCTGGATGCCGAGCTCGCCCGAGGAATGCACGGCCACGCCGAGCTGGAAGGTCTCGCACACGGCGGCGGCCTTGACGCACGCGCGGATGCCGCCCCAGAAGGTGGTGTCGAGCAGGATCACGTCCACGGCGGTATCGAGCGCGTTTTGCGCGAGCTGCTCGAAATTCACGACGACGGTGTTGGTGGCGAGCGGCACCCGCACCATTTCGCGTGTGCGCCGCATGCCGTTCAGGCCGTAGACAGGGTCTTCGAGATAGTCGTTGCGCAGGCCTTCGATGCCCTGGCCAAAGCGGATGGCCTGCTCGGTGGACCACACGCCGTTGGGGTCAAAGCGCAGGGAATCGCCAGGGAATTCCGCGGCGACGGCGCGGTAGATTTCGAGCTCGTGATCGGGATGAAAGACGCCGGCCTTGACCTTGTGCGTGGTGAAGCCGTGGCGGAGTTTCATTTCGCGAATGAATGCAAGCACCTGGTCCACGGTGCGGACCTCGCCCGCGCCGGTGCGCGGATCGGGATAGCGGAAGAAGGAGTAAGTGGCGAAGCGGACGCGGTCGCGGAGGCGGCCGCCGAGGATCTCGCAGACCGGTACGCCCCAGGCCTGGCCGAGGATATCGAGGCATGCGAATTCGAGCGCCGCCAGCACCTGGGTGCGGTTGTTATAGAGCGATGCGGTGGGATTCGCGATGCGGAAGCGCATCTCTTCGAGGCGTGCGGGATCGTGACCTACGAGATACGCTTTCATGGCGCGGAAGACTGCTTCGGCCGATTCGCCGCCGCCGCCCATTTCGCCGAGCCCGACGATGCCGTTATCGGTCTCCACCTCGACGATGGTGCGCACGAAGCGCCCCCAATGGCAGCCGTTGGCGTGGCGCAGAGGGGCTTCGAGCGGCACGGTGACGGTGGTCGCACGGATATCGCAGATCCGCATATTTTGTTTCATGGTACAACAAAGTCCCGCGGCGCCCGCGGGGTTATGGCGCCGCGGGAAGCGGCTCATACCCTCAGAGCCGCTGGAGGGAGCCGCATTGCGGGCGGCCGGCGAGGGCAGGCCGGACCGAAGCGATGGCGGGTCAGAAGACACCACCCGGCATAGTGAAGCTGAAATTATTGGTGTTCCCGGTGTAGGTCGTGTGGCTGCCTTCGTGACCGCCCCACGCGTAGTAGAACTTGAACACTGGCAACCCGCCCGCCTGCACCAGGAGCCCGGCGCCGAAGCTGTGGCGGAGGTGCGAGAGGCCGATATCCGAGCGATCGAGCGCGACCCGGCCGGCGTCGTAAAATCCAAAGGCGGCCAGCGGTCCCCACAAGCTGTGCCGGTATTCGGCTTGAAACGCCACGAGGTTGGGTGCACGAAACCGGTAATCGCGGTAGCTGCGCAGCACATCCACATTCCCGATGTCCGTGCCGCCGAGCGTGGGCTGCAGGTAAAACGGCACGCTGTTTCCTGCCGGCGCGTAGGATTCGGTGAATCGGGCGATCAGCGAGAATGCGCCGAGATCCACGCTTGCGGGAAGGGTATACCGGCCCATCCAGATGGCGTCCAGCCGGCGAAAGGAATACGGTGCGCCGGAGGTCTCGTGAAAGAGGCGGTAGCCGGCCGTCAGGCTGGAAGTGAAGCCCTTGGCATGAGGCTCGACCGGGTAAATCCAGGCGATTCCGCCGCCGGCGACTACGTAGGTTGTGCCGGCAGTCAACGCGGGAGTGTCCGATGGCGTGAATTTCTGCTGGATCGAAGGCAGGGTCCCGCCATTTGCCGCGGAAGGACTATTGGAGAGGCCCGATAATGCGCCCGTAAGTGCCCAGCCGCGGGGCAGCGGGTACTCGGCACGGATGGCGGCAGTGGACTGCGCCAGGCCGAACACGGTCTCATTCGCCAGCGAGCTCGAATTGCCCAGGCCGAAATACGTGAGCTGCGGGAGTTCGTAGTGCGCGGCCTCGAGGGTTGCATGAATGTGGCGATTGTTGAGGGTATTGCCGCTGCCCCAGATATCCAGTTTGCCGCCGGCGGTCCAGAAGCCGTTCGAGGAGCCGCGCGCTTCGAGGCTGCCGGAGAAACGAACGGGCGCATCGGCGGCGGCCCGTTCCAGGTTGTAGGCCAGCCCTCCCGCCAGGCCGCTGCCCGGCACGATGCTGCCCACGGCGGGGTGCAGGCCATCTCCGGTAAAGAGCACGCGGCCGAAGTCGATGGCCTTGGAGATCCGGTCGGCTCCGGCGGCCGCCCAAATGTGGCACCAGGTGCGCGCGGTTTCGACGGCCTGTTTGTGCTCCACGCTGGCGAGCCAGGAATGCGGAGCCGTCTTGCCCCACTCCTCGTTTTGCCTTGCGGCGCGGACGTCGCAGGCATCGGCCGCGGCGGCGGCAGCCGCGAATGAGAGCAATGCCGCGAGCCGGAATGCCACGGCAGCCATGGCCCGCGTCATGGCTTGCCTCCGGCCTCCGCCTGCGCCGCTTCGGGATGGAGCGCGGCCATGGCCGTACCGATGAAGCGCGTGGCATCCGCTTCCGTCTGCACGCTGTTGGGATCGAGGAGCGCAGCCAGGCTCGGGTTTTGCTGGGCCAGCACGGCGTGCACCTCATTGACCTGGTCGCGGTGGAGCTTGGTCACCGGATCGGCTTCGGAAGTGACTTCCTCGGGCGAGAGGCGCACCGGTTGCGGCGCCCACTGCGGCATTTCGTCGCGCGGCTCCGTCAACGTGAGGAGCGGCAGGAGCGTGTTGGCCCACTGCTCTCGCGCAAAGGGCGCCTTGGCTTTCGGGTCGCCGATGAACTGAGCCGTGGCGGTGGCGGGAATGGAGGCGTGTTCGAAAAGGGTGTGGTCCACCTTGCCTTTTTCGACGTACGGCGAAACTACGATCGCGGGGACCCGGACGCCGTAGCGGTCGAATTGGAAGGCCGGCGCGGTGGAGGCGAAGTCATCGCGATGGGCCACCACCGGCGGCGCAACGTGATCGAAGATGCCGCCGTGTTCATCCCAAACGATCAGGAGCACGGTGGAGTGCCAGGTGTCGGGATTCGACCGGATCGCCTCGTAGACTTGCCGGACGCAGTTGTCCCCGGCCTGAACATTGTGGTCGGGATGCTGATCCGCCGCGATGACCTCACCGTTGTCGCGGTAAGCGGGTTCGAGAAAGGAGTATTGGGGCAGGCGGTTCTTCCTGCAATCGTCCAGGAAGTCGCCCCACAGGCCGAAATACTGCCGCTGGTTGGCGAGCAGGAACGTCAGCCCCATGGTTCCGCTCCACGGCGCGTAGTAATACAGCCTGGCCCTGGCGCCGGCGGCGGCCAACCGTCCGTAGATGTGCGGCTGGTTGGCGAAGTATACGGGGGACATGTCGAGCCGGCCGAAGGATGTGCCGAAATGGGCGAAAGCCCGGTTCGGCAGGGTGGGGCCGGGGACGGAGGAAAACCATCGGTCGCAAATCACGTAGTTGCGGGCGAGGGCCGCGATGTGGGGCACCTGCTCGGGCCGGAAGCAGCGCATGATGTCCTGGGGATTGCCGCCCTGCTGCTCGTAGCTGCGGGCGAAACCCTCCATATTGGGCTCAGCGGCCGGAGTGCCGACCGGCACGTTGTACATCTGGAGGTACACGTCATCGAAGTCGTGCCCGGGGTCGGCAACCAGTTGGCCCTGGTAATCGGCGCCATCGGTCGTGCGATGCGGCTCTCCCGAGGAGTCCAGATTCGTGTAGAGGTTCCTGGTGACTCCGTCGATCTCGGGATCCTCTGCCATGAGGAATCCGAGGATATGGTCGAAGGAACGGTTTTCCAGCATCAGAACGACGAAGTGCTGGATGTTCGGATTGGAAGCCATCGCGCCTCCCCTGGCAGCGTGATCTTCCTATAGTGCGGTATTCGGGCCTTCCATTACAGCGTTTTCTTTGGGGGGAGAGTCGCGCGGGCTGGGGGCTACTGCAACCGCATGCGCATCTGTTCGTTCGAAACCAGGCCGTCGAAGATCGCCAGCACCTGCTTGCGGTAATGATAAACGCGCTGCAGGTTTTCCCGGAATTCGGCTTCGAAGTCCCGCGCCTTCATCCACTTATCGATCATGGAACGGGGTACGTCGATATCCTGCCGAAGGGTTTCGATATCGTGGCCGCGAAGGAAGAGGCCGTAGAAAAAAGCGGCTTCCCGCTGGGGAGCCAAGGGGTCCTGTTCATCTCTCGCCGTCATAAACGTCTCAGCGAAAATGCCAGTATACCGGGGTCCAGAACTTTCCGGCAAGTGCGAATCCCGGGGGCCTACCTGTTAAGATGACGGAACCGGGAGGAAGGAGCACGTGCCGACACCGATTCGCGCCGCCGCTCGCGTGGAAGCTGCTGGAAACAAACCGAAACTGATCGATGAATACGTCGGCCGGGTGAACTCCGGAACCGAGGCGGTGAGCATCGCGCACATGCGCAGCCCGGGCGGATGGCAGGAGCCCGGACAGACGCCGGGGTTCGACGAGTACACGGTCGTGCTGCGCGGCATGCTGCGGGTGGAGCACCGCGAAGGTACGCTCGAGATCCGCGCCGGACAGGCAGTGATTGCGCACGCCGGCGAATGGGTCCGTTACAGCACGCCGGAGGCGGAAGGCGCGGAGTACATCGCGGTGTGCCTGCCGGCGTTTTCGATGGAGACGGTGCGGAGGGACGAGTAGGGGCGGACCGGCCTGGGAATCCACACGACTCCCGCCAGTTGATGGGCCTCGGTAACGCTGCGTGGCTGCCATGCGCCATTGCGGCTTTGGGCGAGTGGAATGAACTGTGGCAACACAGAACAGGACGCCCCGAAACCGGGGCTCCTCCTGGTTACGCCAAGGGCGGCGACGGCTTGGGTTGCAGGCCTCCTCTATATTTGCGGAGCGGCTTTGGCCACCGCCCAGGAGCCACCTTTCGTCCTCCGGAGCGAAACCAGCGCGGTGCAGATCAACGTCGGCGTCAAGGACCGGGATGGTCTGCCGATTCGTGGTCTGCGCAAGGAAGACTTTAACGTCTTCGACAACGGCAGGAGCCAGCCAATCCAGTTCTTCTCATCGGACAATATGCCAGCCGGCGAGTCCGAAACCGCGCCGGGCCATTCGCCGGTGATGGCCAGCCGATTGATCGCGCTTGTGCTGGATGGTCTCAATACCGAATTTATCGACCAGAGCTATATGCGCGATCAGGCCTTCGAGGCTGTCAAACAAATGGGATCGAACGAATCGCTGGCCGTTCTGACCCTTGTTCCGGGCCTTCCCTTTCAAAGCTTCACGCGAAGCCGTGACCGGTTGTTGGCGGCCATCAATGCGTTTCACCCGAACGTGCCGCCGTATCCGATGAAACGGCGCATTCAGGTTACCCTGGCTGCGCTGAAGACGCTTTCGGACCACATGAAGCAAGGTCCCGGCCGCAAGAGCATTCTGTGGATGACCGGCGGCTTCCCGGAGATCCGCGCTTACGATCGGGTCGTCCAGAAAACTCTCGACCAGATTAACGCTTCGAATGTGGCGATCTACCCTATTATGCGCGCGGTCTGACGGTCGGAAGCGGGATGACCAATATTCAGACCATGGAACGAATCGCCGATTCCACCGGCGGCGAGGCCCTGTACAAGCGGAACGACATTGCCGCTGCCGTCGAGGAGGCTGCCGAAGATTCGCGCTTCACCTACGTCTTGGGCTTTTATGCCGCGAACGGCGACCGCGATTCGAAGTTCCATCAGCTAAGGGTAGAAGTCACCCGCCCAGGCGCCGTCCTACATTACAGACATGGGTATGCGCACCAATAGAGAACGCAACCCGAGCCGGGCCAGGCGCAGAGAAAGCGAATCCAACCGGTATCAGGAGACCGCCTGATTTACAATTGGGCTGCCGCTGATAAGCTACTTACACCGCGCGCTATTCGGCGCGGCTAAATTCAAAGGGAAGGATCTGCTATGACGTGAAAATTGGGGAGAATTCTGCCCTCCTTACTTTTGGTTGTAACTATGACACATGCAAAAACACAACTAGTTACCGTTGAGTCGCCACTGCACTGGATTCTGGCTACCGCATATCATGATCCCGGCTTTGAGGACAAACTGCATGCCGCCACCCCTGAGCTCGAGGTGCGAACCGCTCTCACCACAGTTTTGCCCTATTCGGTAGTCGTAACCAACAATGGTACGGTCCCGGTTGCGGCAATCGCAGTTCGCTTTTCGCTCGGCGTGGGTGGGCGTGTGGTCAACCGGGACTTCTTCTATCACTCTTGGGGCCAGCCCGACCATCCAGTGATCCCAGCGGGGGAATCACGGCTGTTCACGCCGCTCAAGACGGCCAACGCCATCGCGGGTGGCATCATCGGCGCTGATAAGGTGACTCGGGCCCACCCCGGGACGGGCGGCGCGATAAGTCCGCTCGCTCTACCTGGCGAGGCATCTGCCCTCAGCATGGTTGCCGGAGCCGATTCGATCCACATATCCGTGGATCTGGTGATCGCACCGGACGGCCGTTATGCGGGCCCGGACAGCGCCGCTACCATCAGTAAGCTGAATCGGCAGCTGGAAGCATATGGCACGATGCGTGGTGATCTCCTGGCGCGGCTCGAGCATGGTGAATCCGACCAGACAGTTGCCGAGTGGCTAGGCTCCCTGGCGGAGCAGCGGGTGACTCAAGTGCCCGGCAGCACGATTCACCACTTGACGCTGTCCCAGAGGCAGTACGCCTCCACATGGCTGCACGTGCTCAAAACCGGGGGCAGGTCCGGGCTTCAGGCGCTGCTCGCGACCAGCCCGGAGCAGGCGCTTTCCTACATAGTGTCACTAAAAGGAGGTCTCCAATGAACCGGTTGGTGATCGGCCTGTTGTGCCTTCTGGCGGCCGCATCAAGCCTGCTAGCCCAGGGGGTCGCCGGATGCACCCCAGACAACACCTATCCCTGGGCTCTATGGTCCTGCGTCGGCCAAGGTTGCAGTTACGGCTACACTTCCAGCAATTCCGGCTTTGGCACCACCGGGAGCTCTGGCGGCAGCCAAGCCAACTCCTTCAATGCGGTGGGCTGCTTGGCGGTCGGGCAATGCAACACCAATTTTAGCGGGCGGTACATGGATGTAAGCTGGTACCAATACTGGACCTGTAACGCCGGTGGTTACGTGACTGCAACCGGCTCGTCTTCGCTCAACTACACATGGGACGGCGAGACCGGCACCTCCTATTCCACCGGAATGATAGCCGCGGGGCAGGCGACCGTGGGGCCAGCGGGCGGTGTTTACTTCGGATGGGACAGCGACAATTGCGACGGCAGTTTCAGCTATTCAGGACCCTATAGTTTCAGTTGCTAAGCCCTCTGCCCCGCCCTGCTGGGTAGGGATGGGCTTGGGCTCCGGGTAAATCCAGGCGTTGCTGCCCACCTTCGGAATCCATGGCGGCGGTGCTCCTCCCAGTGGTGCACTGCCGCCGCCGCCAGCGCCTCCTGCTTGACGGAGGTATCCGGAACCTTCCCTCCTCGTCCGCCTGCGCGCGCAAATTGCGTACAGGGCGGCGCGGAACAATCCGCTGAACTGTACCTGGCGCGCAGAAATGATCTCGTCATCGACAATGTCGGCCAAGCGGGATCGTCAGCGCCGGGTCGTCGGAAAACTTGCGGTGCTTCTCCGGCGTGACGAGGAAGTGGCTCTAGCTGTCGGCCTCAACGCAGTGGCCCGACTGTTGTATCCTCAAATCCCTTCCGCATTTGTGCTACGTTATTTCTTTCACCGGAATTGGGAGGAACCATGGAGGCCCTCGGCCTTGTCGAAACAAAAGGTTTAGTAGGCGCTGTCGAAGCGGCGGATGCGATGGTCAAGACGGCGAATGTCGTGTTGACGGGCAAGGAGTTCGTGGGCGCCGGGCTGGTTTGCGTGATGGTGCGGGGCGACGTCGGTGCGGTGAAGGCCGCGACGGATGCGGGCGCCGCGGCGGCGCGCCGGGTCGGGGAACTGGTCAGCGTGCATGTGATTCCGCGGCCGCACGAGGAAGTCGAGAAAGCCCTGCCCAACGGCGGCATCGCCGGCCTCAAGAAGTAGGGGC
>Ga0209062_1003219_pt1 | contig 19330 bp, 14 predicted proteins | sample Coa_R2_2_FD_187158 | JGI IMG/M metagenome (GOLD analysis project Ga0209062, IMG submission 187158) | Surface soil microbial communities from Centralia Pennsylvania, which are recovering from an underground coalmine fire - Coalmine... | ecosystem: Environmental > Terrestrial > Soil > Unclassified...
GTGCCCGAGAATCGCGCCGTCCACAATGGCCGTACCGTCCGCCTGGCCGTTGCCATCTTCAAGAGCCCCAGCCCCCATCCCGCCCCCGATCCGTTTGTCTTCCTGCAGGGCGGTCCCGGCGGCTCCCTGGTCGGCGACTTCGGCTCCGCCATCACCGCGAAGAACCGTACCACGGACTATCCCGCCAATCGCGATGTGATCTTGCTCGACCAGCGCGGCACCGGCCTTTCGCTGCCGTCGCTGGCCTGCAAAGAGACCACGGCCCTGGACTATCGTCTGCTGGATGAGAACGTGAGCCGGCAGCGGCAGGCAGACCTGTGGGTGCAGGCCACGCGGCAGTGCTACGCTCGCCTTGTCGCGTCCGGCATCGACCTCAATGCCTATACCACGCAAGCCGATGCCGACGACGTGGCCGATCTGCGTACCGCCCTCGGTTATCCATGGATCAATCTCTATGCCGTCTCTTACGGGACGCGCCTGGCGCTGACCGTCATGCGCTCCCATCCGCAGGGCATCCGCAGCGTGATCCTGGATTCGGTTGAGCCTCCCGGCGTCAATGCCATCACCGGCCCCATCTACAGCACCGCCCGCGCCTTCAATGTGCTCTTCGCCGGCTGCGCCGCCAATGCCGCCTGCAACGCCGCCTACCCGGACTTGCAGCAAACATTCTACCGCGTGGTTCAGAACCTCAACGCGACGCCGGTGACCATCCGTACCCCCGACCCGACGGGCAAGACCTACACCGTGCTATTCAACGGCGATGGGATGAGCAACCTGCTATTCAACGCGCTCTACGTCACCTGGTTGATCCCCGCGCTGCCGGAGATGATCGTCCTGGCCGATCACGGCAACTTCCGCATCCCGTCTATCATCGATGGCATCCTCCAACTGGACGATGCATCGTTAAGCATGGGCGTCTACCTGTCCGTCCAGTGCGGCGAGGACGCGCCGTTCACCACGGCCCAGCAGGTCACCGCGGCCGGCAACGTGCTGAACCCGGTGATCCGTCCCAACCTGGTGGTCAACCAACTCGCCGAGTTGCGGGCCTGCCAGACCTGGCACGTGCACCCGATTCCCGCCGTGCAACGGCAACCCGTCACGAGCGCCATCCCTACCCTGATCCTCTCGGGCGAGTACGATCCCATCACGCCGCCCGCGGCCAGCTTGCAGGCATCGAAAACGTTGAGCCACAGCTATCGCTTCGTCTTCCCCGGCACGGGGCACGGCGTCTACCAGACGAACAAGTGCCCCAACAGCATCGTGGTGGCGTTCGAGAATGACCCGACCCGCCGGCCCGACGCGCGCTGTATCGCGGCGATGACCGGGCCCAAGTTCGTCGTGCCGAGTTAAGAACGAGCGGAGCTGACGGCGCCCGCCATGCCGGTCTACGCTCTCAGTGCGAGTTGCGCTCAGAGATTAGGAAGGAGGTTTGGCCATGGCAGAACTGCGCAACGCGGTGGCAATCGTCACGGGCAGCGGGCGGGGTATCGGGCGGGCGATTGCCGAAGAACTGGGGCGCGGCGGCGCGAAGGTGGTCGTCAATTACGCGCGCAGCCGAGACGCGGCAGAGGAGGTGGTGGCGTCACTACAAGCCAACGGCTCCCCGGAATCGGTGGCCATACAGGCCGATGTCGCCGATGCGGGGCAGGCCGTCCGCCTTATCTCAGAGACCGTGGAACGCTTCGGGCGGCTCGACATCCTGGTCAACAACGCGGGCATCACGCTGGATCGGACTATGCGCAAGCTCAGCTTCGAGGAGTGGGATCGCGTGATCCAGGTCGACCTCAGCAGTTGCTTCTACACCGTCAAAGCGGCGCTGCCGCGCTTCATCGAACAGAACTACGGGCGCGTCATCAACATCAGCTCGTTCGTGGCGCAGGCCGGCAACTTCGGCCAGACCAATTACGCCGCGGCCAAGGCCGGCATCATCGGCTTCACCAAGTCGGCGGCCATCGAGCTGGCGCGCTACAACATCACGGTCAACGCCGTCTGTCCCGGCTTCGTCGATACGGAGATGTACCGGATCGTGCCCGACAACATCAAGGAGTTGATCCTCAAGCGCATCCCGATGGGACGGGTCGCGCAACCGGCCGAGATCGCGCGCTGCGTGCGGTTCCTGATCGTGGACGGCGACTACATCACCGGCGAGTCGGTCAGCATCAACGGCGGCCTGTACATGGATTAAGGCACGGTCCGTGCATTCTCCGCGGGCGGGCCTCCGACTGCTCGGCCCGGCCGCTGGCAGACGGCCGCCCATGGTTGGATGGCAGCGGACGCAAGGTACCCCGCGGTCCCACGCCGGCTTAGTATGCACGGACAGTGTGGATTAAGCGATTGGCTCCGCTTGCTCGAAATTACTATAATGAAAGTGACATACTGCACGATGCAGATAGATGTGTCATGCTCATAGATGGATGCAAAGGAGCGATCGTGGGCAAGCTGGATGGTCGCGTCGCCGTGGTGACCGGCGCCGCGCGGGGAATCGGGGCGGCCGAGGCGATTCGGCTGGCTCAGGACGGGGCCACAGTCGCCGTTTTCGATGTGGCGGAGGACGGTACCGGGCAGACGGTACGGCGCATCCGTGAGCTGGGAGCGGAGGCGATCGGCTTGGCCTGCGACGTCACGTCCACGGAGCAGGTGAAGGAGGCGATGGCGCGGGTCGTCGAGCGGTTCGGCCACCTGGATATCCTGGTGAACAACGCGGGTGTGCTGCGCGACAACCTGCTCTTCAGGATGACCGACGACGACTGGGATACGGTCCTGGATATTCACCTGAAAGGGAGCTTTATCTGTTCCCGCCAGGCTCAGGTCTATATGGTCAAGCAGCGCTACGGCAAGATCGTGATGACCTCGTCGATCGGCGCTCTGGGCAACCGGGGGCAGGCCAACTACTCGGCCGCCAAGGCCGGACTTCAGGGCATGGCCCGGACCCTGGCCCTGGAACTCGGGCCGTTCAACATCACGGTCAATGCCGTGGCCCCGGGCTGGATCGTCACCGATATGTTGCGCCAGATGGCGGCGCGCCTGGAGAAGCCGGCGGATGAGCTGGAGCATGAGATCGCCCAGGGGATTCCGCTGCGCCGCTTGGGCCAGCCGGAGGACATCGCCAACGTGGTGGCCTTCCTGGTATCGGATGAGGCCAGCTATATCAACGGCCAGACCATATACGTGTCGGGCGGGCCCGCCGGTCTCCTCTAGACCGGCGGCCCGCCCCCGTGGGTTGGGGTTGTCGCCGCGGATCAGCTCCGCTCGGCCTCGGAGCCGGCGACCATGGTGTTGGCCGCGCGCAGGCCGGCGTGCCAGGCCTCCAGCGCGGCCTGCTGCGCCTGGTGGAGGGTGTTGGTGATCTGCTCGGCAAAGTTGTGGTTGGCGGAGGCGACGCTGTCGATGAAGGCCAGGTTGGCCGAGAGCGCCGCATTCTGCGCGTCGAAGCCGGCCTTCATGGCGGCCTCAACGCCGGTGGTGTAGGCGGTAAACAGCTTGCGGCCGGCCACGGTCGACTGTAAGAGCATTTCGCGCGACAGCCGGGTGGCATCCTGGGTGGTCTGAATGGTGCGGCGCGATGCCTCGGCGGTGGCGCGCATCGCCTCGTTGATCGCCTCGCCCGCGGGGGTCTGGGTCGTGTTAGCATGAGTAGTGGCGGCCATAGGTGATCCTTTCTCGCTTGTTGTGTTTATCACCTATATGCATTATACATCTAGTTGTGGCGTTGTCAAGTGAAAGGAGAGGGCGGTGCCGTATCGACGCCCGGCCTCGGGGCCCGGCGCCGGGATCAACTGGTCCCCGCGCGACATGCTGATCCCCTACGTGCTGCTCGCCGTCTCGTTGGGGCGGGCGCACGGCTACATGATCGAGCAGTATCTCAAGAATCTGGACTTCTTCCGCGCCGACGCGAGCACCCTGTACCGGACGCTGCGCCAGTTGGAGAAGGACGGCCTGCTGCTCTCGGACTGGGAGCCGGGGCCGACCGGGCCGGCTCGTCGGGTCTACAGCTTGACCGACGCCGGCCGCAGTTGGCTAGACGCCTGGAGCGCCACGCTGGAGGCCTATCGCGGCCTCATCGACAACTTCTTTAGCCTGTACACGGGCGGCAACTCGGCACATCCGCCAGCCCCTCCTCAGGCGTCCTCCTCGGAGGAGGACTCTCGGTAGAGAACGACGTCGATGGGAGTGGCATGCCGGCCGGCGATCGGCCCTATCCCTCGCACCATTTGGTGGACAGGGCGGGCCGGCCGAAGCTACGGCGTCACTATAATGCGGCTACGGTACAGCGCACAGATGTGTGTGCGGATGAAGCAAAGTAGGAGATCAGTATGAGCGAGCGTAAAGCTCCGGAGGGCTGGAACGCCCTGCCAAACTGGATGAGCTTGAGCCAGGACTGGGTGCATCAGGTCGCCGACTTGAACCCGTTCAGCAAGCTCTTCCCTTTTAACTACGCGGAGATGGGACAGGCCCTGATCACGCTGGGCACCGAGATGATCAAGGACCCGGCCGGCACTTATGTCGCCTGGATGGACCTTATGCTGCAGCAGTTCGAGGTGATGCTGCAGACCTCGCGCCAGGCCTGGGGCCTCGACCACACGCCGGTGGTCGAGCCCGACCGCAAGGACAGGCGCTTCGCGGCCGAGGAATGGAGCAAGAACGCCGTCTTCAACGCCATCAAACAGAGCTACCTGCTCAACTACAGGTGGTTCCTGGCCCAGCTCGAGCGCAGCGAGTCGCTCTCGCCCGCGGCGCGGCGCAAGGCGAACTTCTACCTGCGCCAGTACCTGGACAGCGTCAGCCCGTCGAACTCGCCTTTCCTGAACCCCGTGGTGATCGAGGAGACGATCAAGACCGGCGGCGAGAACCTCATCCAGGGCCTGCGCCAACTGACCGAAGACCTTCAGCAGGGCAAGGTCACGATGGTCGAGAGCTCCGGCTTCGAGTTCGGCAAGAATATCGCCGCCTCGCCCGGGCAGGTGGTCCTGCGCACGCCGATCCTCGAGCTGATCCAGTACGCGCCGCGGACCGAGAAGGTGCGCGCCACGCCGCTGCTCTTCGTGCCGCCGTGGATCAACAAGTACTACATCCTCGACCTGCAGCCCAAGAACAGCATGGTCTCCTACCTGACCAACCAGGGCTACACCGTCTTCATGATCTCCTGGAAGAACCCGGACGAGTCCTACGCCGACTTCGGCATGGAGGACTACATCACGCAGGGCCTCTTGCCCGCCATCGACGCGGCCATCGACATCAGCAAGGCGCCCGCGGTCAACCCCATCGGCTATTGCATCGGCGGCACCCTGCTCTCCATCGCCCTGGCCGCCCTGCGCGCCAAGGGGGACAAGCGCTTGAATGCCGTGACGTTCTTCGTCTCGCTGCAGGATTTTGAGGAGCCGGGCGACCTGGGCGTCTTCGTCGACGAAGAGCAACTGAAGGAGCTCGACAAACGCATGGCGCGGCGCGGCTACCTGGAAGCAGATGAGATGGCGGCGGCCATGAACTTGCTGCGCAGCAACGACCTAATCTGGAACTACGTGGTCAACAACTACCTGTTGGGCAAGCGACCGATGGCCTTCGACCTGCTGTTCTGGAACTCCGACGGCACGCGCATGCCGCGCAAAGCCCATCTCTACTACCTGCGCAACATGTATATCGAGAACAACCTGGTCAAGCCGGGCAAGCTGGAGTTCCTGGGCGAGAAAATCGACCTGGGCAAGATCGACAACGACATCTATGCCGTCGGGACCATCGACGACCACATCGTGCCGTGGCGCAGCGCGTTCAAGATCCGTCGTTACGCCAGCGGCCCGGTCCGCTTCGTGCTCGCCAACTCCGGCCACATCGCCGGTGTGATCAGCCCGCCCGGCGGCAAGGGCACCTACTTCAGCAACGACGAGTCGACGACGACGGATCCGGACGAGTGGTTGGAAGGCGCCGTTAAGCGCCCCGGCAGTTGGTGGGAAGACTGGATCGCCTGGCTGGCGCCGCGCTCCGGCGATATGGTGGCGCCGCCCTCGATGGGCAACCGCACCTACAAGCCGATCGAGCCCGCGCCGGGACATTACGTGCGGGAGATGGGCGGCGAGATCAAGTATCCGCCCACCGACGTGGCCGTAGAGGCGATGGCTACCGCTTCCGGCGAGACGGCGGCGTAGGCGTAGCCCACGAGGCCGCGCGTGCGGGCAGCCAGGCCCTTATGATCTGGCTGCCCGCTTCCAGATGATGCGGGCGAGAGGCGGCCTGAGGCTTTAGCCTCATGTGCCTGAAATGTCCCTCCAAGATCAGGTCGCCCGGCGCGAACTATTCCGAGGCACACCCCGGGCCGGCCCACCCTTGGCCGAGCTGCCGCCCGCTCTGCTATACTATGTCATGCACTATACGCGGTATAGTCAATCGGTCGGTTTGGGGCCGGTGTCTCCACCCCACACACCGGCCGCATTGTTAAGGAGCATCACACATGCCCGTCACCCCTGAGCGCTTTGCCCAAGGCATGACCTACGACGAGTACAAGGCCCAGATGACCCGCAACCAGGAGCGCTTCGCCGCCAATGAACGCGGGCTTGAGCTGGCTGCCGCCGATCTGGCCGCTTTCGAGGGTCTGCGCGAACCGCTCCACGTGCTGGTGCTGGCGGAGGACTGGTGCGGCGATGTGATCGATAACCTGCCGGTGCTCGGCCGTATCGCCGCTGAGAGCGGCACCCTCGATCTGCGCATCTTCCTGCGCGACCAAAACCTCGACCTGATGGACCAGTACCTCAACCAGGGACAGTTCCGCTCGATCCCCGTTTTCGTCTTCTTCGACGCCCAGTTCAACGAGGTGGGGCGCTTCATCGAGCGGCCGGCGAGCGTGACCGAACGCCGCGCCCGCCAGCGCCGGGACCTCTTCGCGCAACATCCCGAGTTCGGATCGCCCGACACACCCGCCGACCAACTCCCCGAGGAGATCCGCGTGGCCATCATGCAGGAAACAACCCGCCTGCGCGCGGCGACGAAGCCGGACGACAATAGGGAGGTCGTCCAGGCCTTGCGCGAGATCGTGGAACGCGCCAAGACATAGACCTGCCGACCAGGACGATGACACGGCAGAAGTAGGAGCAGAGATGACCCAGCGACCCGTCAAGGTGACGATTGCCTATTGTTCCGAGTGTGGCTATGAGCCGCAAACGCTGGCGCTGGCCGGCGCGCTGATGACGGAGTTCGGACACGACCTCGCCTCGATCGAACTGATCCCCTGGTACGACGGCTCCTTCGAGGTGTCGGTGGGAGGCCAGCTTGTCCATTCCATGATGCGCGAGGGCGGCTTCCCGGAGCATGAGACGATCGCGCAAGCGGTCCGCTCGCACCTGAAGGCCGAGGAGCAGCCGGCATAGCCTGTTGGATGCACGGGGATTGATCCGAAACCCGGAGCGCGCGCTCGCCTGCACTTCGGGGCTCCGCAGTATGTGCGGCCACGATGGCAGTTACTGCCGCTCCGACCTCCGATCGAAGACCAGCTTCGCCGCGGCGATGTCCTCCACCGCCAGGCCCACCGACTTGAAGACGGTTGTCGCTCCTACCGGTGCGGGCTTCGTGCCGGCGAAGATCTCCCCGGCCTCCGCGTAGATCGGCGCCCCGGACAGGATCACGTCGCCCGATTCGTGTAGCACAGCCTCGCGCGAATCGACCACCAGCACCTTCGCCATGGCCTCATCATCCAGCTCGCGCCAGGTCGGCAGGGGCGCGCCGATGGCGTTGACGTGTGCCCCCGGCTTGAGCCAGGCGCCGCGCAGAATCGGCTCGACCGCCGCCGTGGCGGTCACCACGACGTCGGCGCCACGCACGGCCGCCTCGGCGTCCATCGCCCGCGCGCCGTGCTCCGCCGCGAAGCGCTGGGCATGGGCCGGCGTGCGGCTCCAGACCCGCACCTCGCCGAAGGCGCGGACGTGCGCGAGCGCTTCGAGATGGGCCCTGGCCTGCACGCCGCTGCCGAGCAGAGCAAGCACGCGGCTATCGGGCGCCGCCAGGCGGTTGGTCACGGCCGCGGAGACCGCGGCCGTGCGCATTTCGGTGATGAGGCGGCCATCCATCACCGCGAGCGGCTCGCCGGTGTCGGTGCGAAGCAGGAGCACCAGCGCCATGACCGTCGGCACTCCGGTGCCCGCGTTGACCGGGTAGAGGCTGAAAACCTTCAGGCCCATGGCCTCTTGCGCGACCGCCGGCATGAGGCCCACATAGCGTTGCCCTTCTTCCACGGTGAGCATGGTGCGCACGGGCTGCAGCGCCCGGCCCGTCGAAAAAGCGGCCAGCGCCTGCTCCATCGCCGCGATCAGCTCGTCCCAGCGCAGCGCCGCCCGGACATCTGCCTCGCCTAGATATTCGACCATAGCCGCTCTCCTTCAGGTGGTCATGGGACTCAAAGTTGCCGTCGACCGGCTGCGAGGGCAAGGACGCGTACAGCCCTGCCGAGTCACAGCGGCAGACTCAATGGTACTACCTAGCAGCGCCGGGAACCGTCAGCGGAAGAACTGCCGCCAGGCCGACCACCAGTCGCCGGCCCGCGACACGACGCGCCGGTCGCCCACCAGTTCCACCGCGGGCTTGCGCAGGTACTCCTCCAGGGCCTCGGTCCGCGTAAACTCGACCATGATCTCACACGGCTTGCCGGGATCGTACGGCGCCACCGCGTCGAGGTTGCCGAGTGCTGCTCGTGCCCCCTCCTCGATCATGGCCCGCGCCCGCAACGGCGCGATCTGTCTGGCCCCATAGCGCCCCAGCCCCCGCTTGACGGCCACCGTCGTCAGGCCCGGCCCCAGCAGCTCCGCCGCCTCGTCACAGGTCGCCTGGTCACCCGTCACCAGCAGCACCGGGCAGCCCCATGTGCCGCACAATGCGGCGTTGATCCCCGTCTCGCCCACCGGGGTGCCGTTGAACCACAGGTTCTGCCAGGCCTGGCCGGAGACCGTGTGATTCATCACGCCGAGCGCTGTGCCGGCGCGCGCGTGCATGCCGATGAAGAGCGCCGCGTCGCAGCCCTGCTCCAGGAACCCCGTGTAGTCGGTCCACTCCTCCTGCACCACGTAGTCGCAGGATGGGTCGAGCAGGTCGGGCACCAGCGAGTTGAAGCTCCATGGTCCGCCCGCCCCGTGGCAGTCCATGACCACGATCTCGGTGGCGCCGGCGGCGCGGGCGCCGCGCACCGCGGCGTTGATCTCCTCGGTGTACAGACGGCGGCCTTCGTCGTACATCTGGTGGCCACCCGTCACCTGTTCCCACTTGACGATGCCTGAGACGCCTTCCATGTCGCTGATGATATGGACGCGCATATAGTGCCCTCCAATACTGCCCGCATTCATATCCGGCAAAGCCCCGGCGCAACGACGCCCTATCCCGAACGGGCCACGCTGACACAGCGGGGTAGGTGACACGGGATAGGGACATCGCGCGGCGCATTCGCCCTCTTTCGCCCTACTTACTATACGCCACGGGCCCGTTCCAATGGCGCCGGGGCGTCAAGCGTAGGCCAACCTGTGCTAGAATCGACGGGATTGACGCGAATCGAGGAGAGCACCATCATGGGCCATCGTATCTCAAGCTCGCACCTGATCTATGCCTTCGATCGCACCACGCCGCCGGTCGCGCAGGTCGACCCCGGCGAGGACGTCATCTTCGAGACGCTCGATACCTCGTCCGGCGTGATCAAGAGCCGCGAGGACGTGCCCCGCTACGCGGCGATACGGCGCTCCGACCGGGTCAATCCGGCCACCGGGCCAATCTGGGTGCGCGGGGCCGAGCCAGGGGACGAGCTGCGCGTGGCGATCCGCGCGATCGACCTCATCTCACCCGGCTGCGTGCGCATCCTGACCATGATGGGCCTTCTGCACGGCGAGGTGAAGGCTCCGGACGCCATGATGGCCGAGGTCGCCGGCGACCGGCTGGTACTGGATATCGGGCTGGAGATCCCGGTGCGCCCCATGGTAGGGGTGATCGCCTGCGCTCCTGATGGCAAGGCCGTGAGTACGTTCCACGCCGGTCCGCACGGCGGCAACATGGACCTGAAGGAGTGCCGGCCTGGCGCCATCGTCCACCTGCCGGTGCGGGTGCCGGGCGCATTGCTGGCCCTGGGCGACGTACACGCCAACATGGGCGATGCCGAGGTCACCGGTACGGGCGTGGAAATCTGCGCCGAGGTGAGCGTGGGGATCGAGCTTGTCAAAGGCGCCGCCCGGGTGCGGCCCTGGATCACGCTACCGGACGCCTGGGTGAGCTACGGCCATGCCCCGGATCTGGAGGACGCCATCCGCCTGGCCACGCGCGACATGATCGAGATCCTGGGCAGCCGGATCGGCGTGAGCCGCGAAGAAGCCTACATGCTCATCTCCGCCTGCGGCGATGTGGGCATCGGCCAGCATTGCGCCGGCGAGATCGACCGCACGGCCCGGGTGATCATGCCACGCTTGAGCCCGCGCCGGGCAGATGCATAGCCGATAGGCGAAGCGAGCAAGCCTGCCTGATCCGCGAGGAGCGAGCCGCAAGCGGCCTGGGAGCGCCGGCATCTTGAAGGCAGCCGGCGCTCCCAGGAAGCATCGTCCGCCCGGCGTGAACATACCTGCATCCGCTTATTTGTGCCGCAGGATCGCGCCCGACGTACCGACGGCCGTACACGTGGTGACACCTGTGCAGGCTATCCCCGCGAGATTGGCCGTGGTGCCGCTGGGTTGCGCAGACCAGATAGCGCCACCGTTGGTGGTCGCCACGATCGTCCCCGCGTCGCCGACGGCGATGCAGGTAGTGACACTTGTACAGGCGATGCCGCGCAGGAAATAGGCGGTGCCGGAGCTCTGGCCGGTCCAGGAGGCGCCGCCGTTGGTAGTCGCGCGGATGCCGCCGTGGCTGGCCACGGCAAAACACGCAGATGTACTTGGGCAGGCGATACCGTAGAAGTAATGTGTGGTACCGGTCGCCTGGCTTGTCCAGACGGCACCGCCATTGGTGGTCGCCACGGTCGTGCCGCTGGTGCCCGCCGCCCAGCAGTCGCTCGCAGTCGGGCACGCCACGCCGTATAGCGTAGCCGTCGTGCCCGACGACTGCTGTGCCCACGTCGCGCCACCATTGCCTGTCCGTAAGATGACACCGCCGGCACCGACTGCATAACAGATCGACGTACCGGGGCAGGCAATGCTGTACAACGTCGTCGCCATCCCGCTGTTCTGTCGTTGCCAGGTGACTCCGCCGTTTGCGCTAGCGACAATCGTCCCTCCATCCCCAACCGCGAAGCAGGTGTTGGCGCTAGGGCACGCGGTACCTTTATGCCATGTTCCGGTGCCGCTGTGATGCAGCGACCAAGTAGCACCTCCGTTGGCCGTGGTCAGCACGGTGTCGCCATCGCCCACAGCTACACAGCTCGTCGACGCCGGGCAGGTCACGGCGGTAAGGGTGTTAGACGTGCCACTCGACTGAAGCGACCACAGCGCGGGAACATATGCTGTCAGGTTAGCGCTCTCGTCGGTGATATATAGGGTGCCATTGGCCACCACTGGGCTCTCCCAGTGGATGCCACCGATGCTCGCGTCATGCCAGAGTTGTGCGTTGTTCACGGCATTGATGGCGTGAATCGTGTTGTTTCCGGCGTAAAAGAGCACGCCATTGGCCACGATGGGCGAGGACCCGCCGTCCGCCCGTTGCCAGATGGTGGACAAGCCGGGCGTGCCCGCTCCGTTCACCGTCAGTTGCAGCCCGGCGATGCCATTATCGTTGGCCACGAAAGCCCAGGTCTTGCCATCCGCCGGATTGACCCACACGGCAGGCGCCGTCAAGACTTCGTTACCCTGTGGCACACTGATACTCGCCACCTCGCCGCCGGTGTGGCCGGGTCCGCCCCGACCGCTAAGATTATCGAGATTGAGCAGTCGCAGCAGGCCGTCCTTGCCGCTCTGCAGGGCCAGATGCTTCATGGTACTGGCCGCGGGAACCGGCAGGATAACCGGCGCGGTGCTGCCCAAATCGAGATCGCCATTCTGGAGTTGCTGGTAGTTGGCCGGGGTATAGCTATCCAGAGGCGTACCACTATTTCCTGTGCCATCGGGATTCAGAGCGACGACCGAATCGCCCCAGTCAAACGCCGAGGGGTTGTACGTTCCGTTGCCGGTGGCCGCATAGAGGCGGTCCGTGTCCGGGTCGTAGACGACGCCGGCGCGCGCCCAGACCGCGGACTGGACCCGCGGGCAATCGGGGGTGGCGGGCGCCTCATAGAAATGCACGTCGACCTGGTTGCTGCACAGCATATTGAAGACGTGCTGTGCCCCCGTGGCCAGGTTGATGGCCGTCACATGCCCTTGATAGTCTCCCCTGTCTCCCGGATAGCCACCGTTGGTGACGTAAAGATAGCTCGTCCCATTCCTGGCCGTGGCCACGCCGAGCGCTGAGGAGCCCTTCTCGTCGAAGCCCTTGCGCGTAGCCAATTCGGGCCAGCCGCCGCTCCGTATCTCGGTGCCGTCGCCGACCTGGTATTTGTGGACGTAGCCATCCAGGCCATAGGCATAGACATACTGCCGATTGGGATCGATGGCCGGAGACGAGGTGGTGTAACATGGCTGCGAACCGTTGTTGATGGTGCACGAGCCGGCGGCATATTGGTGTGACCACACCTGTGCGCCGCTGTGCGCATCGAGCGCGATGATATGCCCTGCCTTCGTCGTCACAAAGAGCAGGTCTCGCGGCCCTCCCGGCGTGCTGGCACCTCCCAGGTACGCCGGCGCCCCGTCGGCCACGGCAGGCAGCGCGACCTGAAAGAGCCGGTGCAAGGTACCCGCATTGCCGACGGTGATGGCCGCTTCCTGGGTATTGGAACCGCTATGCTGCGCATTGCCATCGAATTGTGGCCAGTCATAGGCCAGGGCCAGCGACGGCCCATATGCAAGCAGCGCCGCCGCGACAGCTATAGGGACGATATCGCGACGCCGACGCGCTCGGCAATGCTGCCCAGGCTCCATCTCCCATCCCTCCTCTGCTCCGTTGCAGTGTCACCCAAGGTTGGCCGATTAGAAACATCCGGAGCGACGGAGAGCAAAATGCGTGCCAAGGTAGTGCTCGGTGTCGTCTCATAGTGCAACTCCATTCCCACTCGGCGAACAGGCCGCCGGCCTCACATTGGGGTATGCGTCAGGATTGCGCGCCAGCGTACCGAACTCAACACTCCTACGCGTGACGATCCCGGAGTGCGGGGGAGCGCGCGCTCCCCCGCACTCCGGGACTGCGCAGGACGTGCGGCCATTAAGCAGGTTAGTGCGCCGGCTCCGTGCCCACGTTGCGCCGCACCGTGAGGGTGAGCGGGACATCGGCGACTTTGTCGGCGAAGACGCTGATGACGTAGAGGTGGGCGTGGTAGGTGCCGGGCCGCAGCCCGAGCGGTACCGTGACGCTGGCGTGGAGCACGTCCGCCTGGCCTGGCAGCAGGATCAGGGGCTGCCCGCCGGTGATGCGTCCGCTCTTCAAAGAGTGGTCAAAGGCGATCCACGGCAGCGGCGCCAGCGACTCGGCGTAGCTCTCGGCCACGATGGTGGCATGCGTCCCGGAGTTGAACGGCCGGCGCAGCGTGACCTCCGCGTTCCAGTCGCCGATCGGCAGTTCCGTACCCTCCACCACGGCCTCTGTACCCTGGTAGACCTTGCCGTTGATGGTCACCGGCTTGGAGAGGCCCTCGGAGCGGGTGAAACCGATGGGATCGGCAAAGGCCAGGTCGGCCGTGACGCTGGGATGTATGATGGCGACCCTGCTCACCACCAGGCGCGTTCCCGGCGGCACAAACTTGGTCGTATAGGTATAGACATCGCTGCCGGCGATCCTGGCAGGGTTGCCAAACGGCCCCCTCACCACGCCCAGCGGGACCTTGCCATAGGTATCGGAGGTAGCGTAACCGATATAGCCCTCGGCAACGTTGGGGCCGTTGTCGTTGTGAACTTGCAGATCGATGTCAAAGGTGCTGCCGGGCAGCACAGTGCGCGTCAATTGCAGGGGCAGAACCGGCGAATCGTCGAACGTGACGCGGCCGCTGAAGCGCTCCGAGGCCTGCTTTCCGGCGAAGACGGCATCCATGACCACGATCTGCCAGCGGCCCGGCCGCGGATTACTCCAGATCATCTCCAGGTTGTGCGCGCTCAGGTCAAAGGGGCCATCGGCACTGCCGTTGCTGATGCCATTGAACTGGCCGTCGACGATCTGGCCGGACGGGTCGATCAACAGGGCGATGACGCCATAGCCGGGATCGGGCCAGCTCAGGAAGACGCTGAGGGAGTGGGCGCCCGGCGCCACGTTGAGCGAATAGACCTTATTCTCGTTAGCCAGCGAGAAATAGGCGTTAGACGGCCCCGTGAAGTCTCCGCTGAACGTGGCATGCGAGCCGTGCAGGGTGATGTACGCGGTGAGCGCAATGGCCAGGGCCGCCGTGTGGTCGCCATGGACGTGTACGGTCACCACCTGTGAGCCCGCGGTGACGGGCATGCGGCCCGACAGCGTGATGTGCGCCGCGTGTCCGGGCATGAGAGCGACCGATCGGCTGGAGAAGGCGCCAAACGGGACCGTCACGAAGCTGCTGAGCCGCGCCGTGTAATTTTCCTTGGTGTAGCGGCGCACGCCCGCGTTATCTTTGCGCCCGTTCTCGGTCACCACCATCGTCCAGCGACCGGCCATGGGATGCGAGACCTGGGCATTTGCATAGCCGGTGCCCACGCCATACGAGTAGTTGACGAAGCGGCCCAGCGGATCGTAGAGCGAGACGCGCAGCGCAACCTCCTTGCTGGAGCCCTGCACGTTGAAGCGGTCGGCCGAATTCCAGTAGACCGCCGCCACCATGCGTTCCAGGCCCGGCTTGACGTCGACGGTATAAGAGTGCGCCTCCGTGCTGCGGACCTGGCCCTTGAACGTATTGATGCCGATCAGGTGCGACTGAACCGCGTCGAAGCTATAGGTCTGGACGAGAGAGCCGGTATTGGTCACCGAAAAAGTGGTGCTGAACGGCGCGGCGATGGGACCTGCCGCGGCGATGGAAGCCGGATTGAGCAAGAAGGACTGGCCGCTGTGGATGGCCGTCTGGATAGCCTTCCAGGCATCGAGGCGCCCGGACCCCTGGTCAAAGGCCGGATAGCCCAGATCATGGGCCGAGCTCATCAGGATGGCGCGCACCAGGGCCGGCGAGGGCGACACGCCGCCATGGGCCCGCCTGAAGGCGCTGATCACCAGGGCCGCCGCGCCGGCCACCACGGGCGTGGCCTGGCTGGTGCCGCCAAACGTGCCCACGTTGTAGGGCGGGTGATCGGGGCTTTCTTCGGAGTGCTTGGTGGGAAAGAGCGCCCACGAGAAGGCGCCGGGTGCCACCAGGTCGGGACGCGGCCGGCCATCGGTGGTCGGCCCGCGCGACGTAAACGAGGCGATATTGTCGGACGTGGTGAAACCGAATCGGGCCAGGAAGCCGGTCTGGCCGAAGTTGCGGTACTGGGTCGAGGCGCCGACGGCGATCACGCCGGGCGCATTGGCCGGCGAGCTGATCGTCGACTGGCCGGGGCCCTCGTTGCCGTCGGCGGCGACAACCGTCACACCCGCGGCGATGGCGGCCTGATCGGCCAGGCCGATGGGATCGGTGCCGTCGCTGGGCACCGAGAGCCCGCCGAACGATTCGCTGATGACATCGGCATGGTGGTCGACGGCCCACTCGATGGCCCGCACGATCCACGAGTCAAAGCCGCCACCGTGCGGGGCGCGGCTATCGAAGATCTTGGCCGACATCAACTGCACGTCCGGAGCCATGCCGTAGACGCGGAAATGAGTGCGGTAGATCGGGGCGTTGGCGCCCTGGGCGGGATAGACCTGCAAGGAATAGCGGGTATCACCTTCGTACACCTTGACGGCGCGCGAGGCGATCATGCTGGCGCAAGCCGTCCCGTGGCCCACCGTGTCGGTCAGGTCGGTGCCGGTAAAATCGACCCGTAGCGGCACACCGTTTTTGTCCCTGGCCACGGTCGCGGCCAGGTCGGGCACGGTGAGGTCGAGGCCGGAGTCGATAATCGCAACCCGTACGCCCTGGCCCTTATACCCATTGGCCTGCGCCACGTCGGCGCGCGTCAGGCTATACGACTCGGGTTCCTTTGTCTGTGGCTCGTCGATGATCGGCCCCGTCGCCACGGCCTTCGCCAGGGTCTGCTGTAGGCCGTCGGCACTCGGCAGCGGCAGCAACGGATGGTAGCGGTCGAGGACGACAGCCCGCACGTTTGGCTGCGCCAGAATCGACGGCAAAACCGAACCGGCTACGGTCGCCGCGACGGCGGGAATATGATGGAACGCGTAGACATTGCTCGCCTGCGCCCCATGTAGCGCGTTCAGCACCGGCTGGATGAGGTCGCTCAGCGCCTGCCGCGAGCCGGGAGCGGGACCGGCGAGACCCGCGGCCACAGGACTCCTCAACTCCACGATCACCGGCACTGCCGCACTGTGCAACATGTTGGAGGGAACGCCAAGGATCGGGCGCGGCGAAATGGCGGCCGCCGCGGTCTGGGGCGCCCGCGTGATAGACGGCAGGGTCAGCAACACGAGGCCGACAGCGGGCAGGAGACGGGCAAACAGGCGGGAACGGGCCATGGGTAGATACCTCGCTTCGTCGATTGGCCAGCGCGGCGCACAAGGATGGCTGAGGGCAGCAACGCTGGGATAACAGAGCCGGCAGCAGTGAGCGCGGGCAATACTCTCTCTAAATACTTCTCGGATCCCCCAACTTTAAATGTAGCAGGCAGATGAGGAAAGTGCTGTCATCCGACGGCGGCCGGATGCCGCGTACGAGCCACCCGCCTCGCCGTCGGCCATAGTAGTATATGCATGCCGGGTACCCGATGGGAACCTGACCTTTGTAGGAATGGGCGGCTGCCCGCCGGGGCCGGTGCGACCGCGACGGTTGCCGCCGATTGGGCCCGGCTTTAGGCGCAAAGAGAGGCAGAATGATGAGACCGATGACACCCGAGAAGCGCTCCGCGCTGGAATGGCTCGACGCCAATGAGGCGCGGCTCTCCGAGTTTCACCTGGAGATCTGGGATTATGCCGAACCGGCCTGGCGCGAATACCGTTCGGCCGCGGCCTACGTGGACGTGCTGCGGCGCGAAGGATTCACGGTCGAGGCCGGCTCCGGGGAGATGCCCACGGCCTTCATGGCTACGTGGGGAGACGGCGGCCCGGTGATCGGCGCCTACGCCGAGTACGACGCGGTGCCCGGGAACTCGCAGCAGGCCGTGCCCTACCGCGCCCCACGCGAGGGGCTGCACCCCTACGCCGCGGGCCATACTGATCCGCACTCGGCCCTGGGCCTCGGCGGCCTGGCCGGGGTGCTGGCGGCGAAGGCGGCCATGGAACAACACCGGCTGCGCGGCACGTTGCGCTTCTTCGGCGAGCCGGCCGAGAAGGTCTGCGGCTCCAAGCCGATCCACGCCGCCAAGGGGTACTACGATGGCGTGGACGCCTTCATCAGCTACCACCCCTGGTTCAAGAACACGACGGTATGGGACACGCAGTGCGGTTCCTACTGGAGCTGTGTCTTCACCTTCGAGGCCAGGGAGTACGAGAATTGGGTCGATCCGGCCTTGCTCTCGTTTCCGGGCCATGCCCATGCCATCCCGCGCCCGCCCGGGGCGCTCGATGCCGTCTCGCTGTTGATCAACCTGACCGAGCACACGCGCGAGAGCATGTACGCCAACACCGGCACCTGGACGCTCAACGAGTACATCATGGCCGCCGGACAGGCCACGGCGGATAACCTGGTGCCGCATATCGGCCAGATACAATACGCCTGGCGCTCGCCCACCCTCGGCATCCAGCAGCAGATCTACAAGGTGCTGGAGAACAACGCCCGCCTGGCGGCAGAGGCCACCCACTGCACCGTCAAGGTGCGCTGGGTCAGCAAGACGCGCCCGGCCATCACCAATCACGTCATGGCCGACGTGACCTACGGCAACCTTGAATTGGTCGGCCCACCGGTCTTCAACGAGCAGGCCAAGGCGTTTGGCCGCGAGATCCAGAAGAACCTGGGCATCCCGCCGATGGACGATCCCTTCACCGAGGACTGCCAGACCTTGTGTACGCCGCAGGACCAGGAGAAAGAGGTTCGGCGCGGCCTGCCCGAGTGGCAGAAGAACTTCACCTCCGACGACTACACCGAGTACACCTGGCACGCTCCCACCGTGCGCCTCTACACGGGCCGGCCGATGATGCGGCGCCCGCAAGACTGGTCGCACTGGGCCCACAACGCGCTCAACGGCGTGTCCGCGGCCATCGATCCCACCTGGATGGTGGCGGGGAAGACCGTCGCGGCGACCATTGCCGATCTGCTGACCGATGCGGGCGTGCTGGCGGCAGCGAAGGCCGAGTTCGAGCAGCGCACGGGCGGCGGCGTCGGCGGCAAAGATTGGCTGGCGCCGCTGCTGCCGCGCGATTTCGCTCCGCCGGTCGATCTGCGCTGGCCCGAGTACATCGAGACGCCGCGCGGCCGCGAGTGGTGGCTGCCCACCACCACCAACTTCGGCACATCGCTGTAGAGCGCGTCCGCGACAGGGCACACCGCGGCGCGAGCGGGGAGACGGATACGGCAGTCTCCCCGCTCGACTGGCCACTCGTGTCTGGAGAGCGCGAGAAGCAGCCGCCGCGTGGCCTTAGTGTCATTTCAGGCGGGTTGCTTTGCAGCCGGATGCCTTTCCTGGCGGCGGCCTGCGGGCCGACGCCGCCGGCAGGGATGCCGGCGGTCCCAGGGTCGCTATTCAAGACCCATCCTCTGATCCTGCATTAGTCAGGACAATGGACCCGACACCGGGAGCTGCCAGACGTGTGATCGTAACTACCGCGGGTTGGCTCCTGGCCGGTGGGTCATGTGGAATCTATCATCCGGCCAGAACATCCTCAATCTGCCCCAGGAGCGCAGCGCTCTCTATACCTTTGAGGAGTACGGCGACCGCACCGGCTTGCCGCAGCATGGTCGCTTCGTCCTCTCCCAGCGAGGACGTCAGGACGATGACGCGCCCTCCCGCCTGTGTCAGCCGCTTCACAGCGTCCACCGCGTCCCCTGCGACCGTCCGCGGGTCATACAGCACCACCGTGGGAGCCTGATCCCGCACCATCTGCACCGCCGGCTCCAGTGCGGTGGCCGCGCCGACGTGGCCGATGCGGGAGAGATGGCCGAGGCGTTGGCACAGCGCCTCGCGTACCCCGGCGTGGCCGTCCACGACCACGACTGTGATCGGTCTATCCATAACCGACGGCATCTTCATCACCACCTTACATGAGCGTGCTTTACCTCACACTGTAGCCATATTCGCCGCGCCGTGGTAGGGCCATTCGACCG